>WNGF01023159.1_pt1 | contig 10452 bp, 6 predicted proteins | sample 5400641 | NCBI WGS metagenome assembly WNGF01 (sample SAMN13153371, study PRJNA577476) | soil metagenome | isolation source: 80 cm soil or saprolite under grassland replicate 2 | place: USA:California | collected 2016-06-15
TCGACCTACCAGATCGGGCTCGCCACCGTGCCTCTCGCCGTGGCCATCATCGGCCTCGCGGCGGCCGGCCACGCGGCCGCGGTGCCCCCGGCCTGGTCGGGGATCGGCGTCGACGCCCTCCACCTGTTGGCAGCCGGGCTCTGGGCAGGTGGGATCCTCGCCCTCGCCACCGTCCGCCCGCCGGCAGGCTGGCGCGGCGCGGAAGCCTGGAAGCTGCTGGAGCGCTTCACTCCCATTGCGCTGGCGGCCTTCATCCTGACTATCGCCACCGGCGCCGCCAGGGGCCTCCAAGAGCTGGGGCATCTCGACGACCTGCTGACTTCCTCCTACGGCCAGGTGCTCACGATCAAGGTGATCGCGGTGCTGGGCATGGTCCCGCTCTCGGTCCAGGCCTGGCGGCGCCGCCATCTCTGGCCCCGGATCGAGGCGGGAGTAGCTGCCTTCGTGATCGGGGCGGCGGCCCTGCTTGCCGCCTTCCCGCTCCCGCCGGGCCGCCTGGGCGAGGCGGAGGCGGCCAGAGCGCCGGCTACAGCTTCCGCACTGCCCGAGGAGAACGACCTGACGCTTGGCGGCGAGGCCGGCGACGCGCTGGTCGGTCTCAGCCTCCGGCCCGGCGGACCAGGCCGCAACGATGTCCTGATCTACCCGCTGCCGCTGGAGGGCGAGGCGGCGAGCGCTGACACGCAAGTCAGCCTCACCTTCGACGCCCACCCGCTCGGGGCGGAGCGCTGTGGCCCGGTCTGCTGGAGGACCGCGGTCGACCTCCAGGGCGGAGAGCGATTCGAGGTCAACGTGGGTGGCGCCAAGGGCGGCACGGCCGTGTTCCAGCTCCCCGCATTCCCGGCTCCGGACGGCACCCGCCTGCTCGAGGGGCTGCAGGAGCGGATGCATGCCCTGAGAACGATGCGCGTCGACGAGGTCCTCGGTCCGGCCACGCCGCCGGTCGAGACGGTGTACGCCTTCCAGGCCCCAGACCGAATGCGGCTCGAGACCAGCTCCGGCTTCGCTACCGTCTGGCTGGGCGGCACCCGCTACATGAGGAACTCGCGCGACGCGCCCTGGCAGGTCGAGCAGCTCAGCTTCTCGCTGCCCGTCCCGTCGTTCGTCTGGGACGCGACGCCGGGCAAACCTGATCTGGTCCCGTTCGTCGCACCCAGGATCATCGGGACGGCCGACCTGGACGGGGTCCAGACTCAGGTCCTCGCGTTCTTCGCCCAGCAGAGCCAGATCCCGGTCTGGTTCAAGCTGTGGGTCGATCCCGATGGCCTGGTGAGGCGAGCCGAGATGCGCGCGCAGGGCCATTTCATGGACGAGCGGTACTCTGACTTCGACGCCCCGTTCTCCATCCAGCCGCCGGTCCCCTGACCGGGCCTCAGCGGCTCGGCCAGGTGATGAGCACCGGCCCGCTAGGGGCCGGGCTGCCGCCGGCCGGTTCCAGCGTCACCTGGATCGCTTCGGGCGGCCGGGCCAGCGCGGCATCTTCGCCGATCAGGCGGGCACTACCACTCGCGTCCGGTTGGGCCGTGCCGAGAGAAGTCCAACTGCCGTCGTAGAGCAGCCAGGCCTGATAGGTCTGGCCGGGCGGTGGCGGCGGGAAGTTAGATAGAGTCATCAGGGCGATGTTGGCTCCCGGCCTGCCACGATAGGTCCCGTGCACGGCTTCGGGCACGCCCGGCGCCGCCGCCAGTCGGACCACCTCGGCGTCACTGGACGTGACGAGGCTCAGGGCGCGCTCGTCGCGTTGGAGGGCGGCTCGCTCGGACTGGTAGCGGATGCCGAGCACCGCGAGGATGCCGCCCAGGGCGAGGGCGGCGATGAGCGGGGCTAGCTTGCCGCGCAGGCTCTCGAGGCCGGCTCGGATCCGAGTCTTGGCGGTCCCGAGCGGCACGTCGAGCGCGTCCGCTACCTGGGCATGGCTCAGCTCGTCGTAGAAGGCCAGCCCCAGGGCGTGCCGTTGGGGCGGGGCAAGCTCCTCGAGCGCCGACTGGAGCGCGGCGCGGCGGTACTCACGCCAGGCCGTCTCGGCCGGCTCCGGCCCACGGTCGGGCAGGTCTGCGAGGCGGAGACCGTCCGGATCGGGCTCGGTCTGGGGCTGGCGCCTCTGGCGGCGCAGCTCGTTGAGGATCCGGAAGTGGGCGGTCTGCAGTACCCAGGGACGGAAGCTCCCGCGCTGGGGATCGAAGGTGCCCGCCCGCCGCCAGATTGCCAGGAAGACGTCCTGGACGATCTCCTCCGCCGCGGTGCGCTCTAGCGACTGGGCCGCCAGATTGAAGATCAGCGGGGCGTAGCGGCTGTAGAGCGGCCCGAGCGCTTCCTGGCGGCCGTCGGCCAGCTGGAGCATCAGCTCCTCGTCGCTGGAATCCTGGTCGGATGGCGTCGGGCGGATCACCTTCAACTCGGCCTCACTATACCGCCTGCAGCTCGCCGCTCATGCCCAGGGCCGCATGGAACTTGCAGAAGAAGCGGACCGTCCCCGAGTCGGGGAAGCTCACCTCCACCTCCGCCGTCCCCCTGGGTGGGATGTCGTTGTCGAGCCCGAGGGCCGGCATGCTCAGGTTGTGGAGCGTTCCCGATTCGTTGGCGACCTCCAACGTCAGCTTCTGTCCGGGCTGGCCACGGATGAACGTGGGCGAGAAGTAGTAGTCGTCGGCCTCGAGCTTCAGCGAGACGTGGCCGGTCGCGTCAGTCATTCCGTGGTCCGCAAGCCCGGCGTCGCCGAGCTTGATCGACCCACTAGCTTGCGTAGTGGTCCCCGTGGACGGACCGGGGGCGGCGCTCACTGCCGGGCCCGGCTGTACGGCGATCTTGCGCGGGCCGTTGCCGACTGGCATGGTGGCCGTCACCTGGCGGCTGGCGAGGTCCACGACCGACAGATCGTTGGAGGTCTCGTTGGTCACGTAGGCGGTGCGGCCGTCCGAGCTGATGGCGATCCAGTGTGGCGCGCTGCCCACCGTGAGCGTGGCGCTGACCGAGCTGCTAGCCGGATCCAAGAGGGCCAGCTCGCCGGGCCCCTGGCTGACCACGAGTCCGTACTGGCCATCGGGCGTGAACACGGGGAAATGCGGCGAGGCGCCGACCGCGATGTGGGCCACCACCTGGTTGGTGGCGGGATCGAGCACCTGCACGGCGTCCGCGCCGGCGACCGTGAAGTACAGCCACTTGCCGTCCGGGCTGAAGCTCAGCGCGCGCGGCGTCCTGTCCAGCGGCACGCTGCCGACCTGGGCCATGGCTGTGAGGTCCAGGATGGCCAGCGCCGTCGCGCCCTGCTGCTGCGAGCCGACGTAGGCGGTCCGCCCGTCTGGACTGATGGCGCTGTTATGCGGCTGGGGCACGGGCACCTGGCCGACGACCTGGTCGCTCGAAGTGTCGACGATCTCGGCCCGGTTGCTGCCGAAGCCGGCTACCAGCACCCGGTCCCCGTTCGGCGTAATCGCCAGGCCGTGCGGCGTCGGCCCAACCTCGATGCTACGCATCACTCGGTCGGTCGCGGTGTCGATGACGGAGACCGTCGATGCCCCATCGCTGCTGACGTAGGCCTTACGGCCGTCCGGGGTGACCACCAGGCCGTGCGGGCCGGGCGGGACCGGAATGGTGCTGAGGACGCGGTCGGCGAGCGTATCGACGACGGCGACGGCGTTGTCCTTGAAGAGCCCGACGTATGCCTTGGGAGCGTCGGCTCGATCCGGCGAGCGGGCCGTGCCGAGCGTGGGGGCCGGCGCGGCCGATCCGCCGATCAACGCCGCGTGCGCGGCCTGGGCGAAGATCGCTAGTAGGAGCAGCACCACGAGTGCGCTCATGCGCCAGAGTGGCCGCGCTCGGGACGAGTGGCTGGTGGATGTCTTTGGCATGGGTGATCGATCTCCTCGCTGAGCCCCGCTGGGGCGCAGGACCCTGTTCGTCGGGCCAACCGTCGGTCGACCCGCTACTGCCTACTACACCGCTCTCGCTGCGTTGGATTGGATTTTGGCCGGACAAGCCGGGCTCGGTTGGTAGGACGTAGATGGTCGCCTGCGCTCGCCTGGGATATACTTCCACAGACAAAATCCGATCACTTGGATAGGATTCGTTGACCGCTCCACCGCTCGAGCTCATCGATCGACCGCAGAGCCTTCCCGCTACCGGCGTGGACGGCAAATTGGTCGACAGCTTCGGCCGCCATATCGAGGACCTTCGGATCTCGATCACCGATCGCTGTAACTTCCGCTGCGTCTACTGCATGCCGGAGGAGGGCCTCCAGTGGCTCAAAAGCGACCTGGTCCTCACCTATCCGGAGATCGTCAGACTGGCCCGAGTCAGCGTCGAGCTGGGAATCAAGGAGATCCGCCTGACCGGCGGCGAGCCGACGCTGAGGCCCGGCCTGCCCGACCTGATCCGAGAGCTGTCGTGGATCGAGGACCTCAAGAGCCTGAGTCTGACCACTAATGGCTTCCTGCTCAAGCGGCTCGCCAGGGAGCTGGCCGAGGCCGGCTTGACCAGGATCAACGTCAGCCTCGACACGCTCAGCCACGATAAGTTCCACCAGATCACACGCCGCCCGTTCCTCGAGCAGGTGCTGGAGGGCCTCGAGGAGCTGGAGCGCTATCCGTCGATTCGGCCGATCAAAGTCAACGCGGTCGCGATGCGAGACTTCACCGAGGACGAGGTGGTCGAGTTCGCCAGGCTCGCGCGGCGCAAGCCATACGTGGTCCGCTTCATCGAGTTCATGCCACTCGACGCGGATGGCAAGTGGGAGCGCGAGAGGGTCTTGACCGGGGGCGAGATCAAGGCGATCATCGAGCGCGATTTCATGCCCCTGCTCCCGGTCCCCCACCAGGACCCCAGCTCGACCTCCAACCGCTACCGCTTCGCGGATGGGATCGGCGAGATCGGCTTCATCAACCCGGTCAGCGAGCCATTCTGCGCGACCTGCAATCGGATCCGCCTGACCGCCGATGGCCAGATTCGGACCTGCCTGTTCTCGATCGACGAATGGGACCTACGGGTCCCGATGCGGGCCGGGGCCACCGATCAGGAGCTGGCCGAGATCTTCCTGACGGCGGTCGCGAACAAGGAAAAGAAGCACAAGATCAACGAAGGCGCGGCGTTCCAGCGGGCCTCGCGCAGCATGTCCCAGATCGGGGGGTAGGGGACGATACGGTACCGTGACCGTCAGGGAGCGGCCGCTCGCTGACGGGTGGCGGTACTGAAGAACGTGTCAACCGTCGCGGCGGCGGGCGAGCTCTTCCAGGATGAAGGGGTTCTCCGCTCGCTCCGCTCCGATCGTGGTCTGCTGCATGTGGCCGGGCAAGACCACCGTGTCGTCTGGGAGCAACAGCAGGCCGTTGGCGATGGTCCGCATGAGCTGGCCATAGTCCCCGCCGGGCAGGTCGGTCCGGCCGATCGAGCCACGGAAGAGGGTGTCGCCGCTGAACAACATCCCACCCCCGTACAGCGAGACGCTGCCCTGTGTGTGGCCGGGCGTGTGGAGCACCTTCAGCTCGAGGCCGGGTATCTCGACGTGGTCGCCGTCACTGACCAGGAAATCGGGCCTTGGTGGAGGCGGGACCTCCGAGCCGATCCACATCCGGGCTGTCTCGGGCACTCGCTCGGCCAGTGCCAGGTCGGCCGAATGGAGCAAGAACGGGGCGTTGGTCGCCTCCTTAATCGCGCGGGCGGCCATGATGTGGTCGAGGTGCGCGTGCGTGCAGACGATCTTAGTGATTCGGACCCCCATGTCGCGCGCCAGGACCATGATCTCGGCCGGCTCGTCGCCGGGATCGACGCACACCGCCTCGCCGCCGCGGCGTGACCCGATCAGGTAGCAGTTCTCCTGGAAGAGGCCCACGACGACGCCGCGGACCATCAGCTCGACCGCGTCCACGTGGGCAGTATAACTAGCCTCTGGATGAGGTTCTCGACGCCGCGAGGCGAGGGCTCCGCTGGTAAGGAGCATGAGATCCTTCGCTTCGCTCAGCAACTGTCTTGGTTTGTCAAGGGGTGGTATCAACGTGAGCCTGCCAGTGGGTCTGGTGCCGAACCATCGCGTTCAGGGTCGTGAGGAGCTTGCGCATACAGGCAGTGAGGGCGACTTTCTTGGTCTTGCCGGCCGCCAGCAGGCGGGCATAGCCGCCAGCAGGCGGGCATAGAAGGATTTGATCACGGGGTTCCAGCGTGTGGCCGCCACCGTGGCCATGTACAGTGTGGCCCGCACCGCGGCACGCCCACCCCAGATGGCCCGCTTCCCACGCAAGGTGCCGCTGTCGTGGTTCAAGGGCGCCACGCCGATCAGCTTGGCGATCGCCCGGCGGTCGAGATGCCCCAGTTCGGGGACATCCGCCAGCAGGGTGCTCGAGAGGACCGGCCCCACCCCGGGCGCGCTCTGGAGCAGCTCGTCCTGAGCGCGCCAGACCGGGCTCGAGCGGATCGTGTGGTCCAACTCCCGATCCAGCTCCGCCACGGCGCGCTGCAGCCAGTCGATGTGGGCCTGCAGTTGGGCCCGAATCCGCCGCGGAGCGCGCGTTCGGCGGTTCTGCTCGGCGACCAGCATCGTCTGCAGCTGGCGCCGCCGCGTGACCAGGACGCGCAACTCCTGGGTCGCGGCGTCCGGCAGGGGGCGCGGCTGCAGCTGCACGGCCTGGGCGAAGTGGGCCAGAACGGCAGCATCCAGGCGGTCGGTTTTGGCCAGCCGGCCCAACGCTTTAGCAAAGTCCCGCACCTGGCGCGGGTTGACGACCTGGACTGGGATGCCCTCAGCCGCCAGCGCTGCCACGGCCGCTACCTCCAGGCCGCCGGTCGCCTCCAGCACGACCAGCTGCAAGGGTCGCGCGCTGAGCCGTTCGACCAGCTGGCTCAGGCCGACCTCGTCGTTACTGACCTGCCAGCACTCGCCGCCAGGTCGCAGCGCGACGTCCAAGGTCGCTTTAGAGACATCGATTCCCACAAACACGGCCTGCTGCTCCGCCATCATCCCTCCGCTGGTCTCCCACCACGGTCCCGGCCTTGCGGATGCGGGCTCGGTGGCCCCGGCAACTGTTCGGGCTCGGGCGGGGAATAGACGTGACGACCACGCTGAGCGACGGTCTCGACGGAGCCGCGGATGCAACGGTCTGTCACGTCATCACCACGCGCCAGTGCGGCGACTCGCGGTTGGTAGTTTCCCACTGTGGAAAACCCCTCCCCCGAACCCCCTCCCCGGCTACGACGACGACTTATCCACATCCTTGTTCCCGATCACAAAGATACAAGGATGACAATGACCTCAGGTTGACAATGACCTCCCACGAAAATGAACTTTCATTCGCTCGGGGCGGGCCGAAGGCCCATGACTCCTCAGGATGACAATGACCTCGCTCTTGATTCCGATTGTACCGTCGGCCAGGAGAGCCGAAGAGCGACGGCTGCCCTGGCTGAATGGGCTCGTGTTGGCCGTGACGTTCGCTTTGCTGGCCGGCCTGCTCGGCTTGCGGGTGCCGCCAGCCGAGGCAGAGCTCGGACCAGAGGGCAGCGGCCTGGCCGGGCTGCAGACCATCGCCAGTGGGCTGGTCAATCCGCGTGGCCTCAAGTTTGGTCCGGACGGCGCCTTGTACGTGGCGGAGGCCGGATATGGTGGCGACCGGCTCGTCCGGGCCGGGCTGGCCGGCTTGCCCTATGGGATAGGCCGGTCGTCGCGGGTCGAGCGCATCGCCCTGGATGGCGGGGCCAGAATCCTGGTCCGCGAGCTGCCCTCTGTGCGCGTCGGGGACGAAGTCTGGGGCGCGACCGCCGTGGCCTTCGTCGGTCAGTCGCTCTTCGTTCTGACGGCCGCAGGTGGTCGGGACGTGGGTGACGCGGTGTTCGACAATGCGGTGCTGCGTGTGAGCCCAGATGGGGCGGTCGAGCGTATCGTCGACCTTACCGACTACAACCTTGAGCAGCCGCCCCTCGCACGGAGGTTGGATATCCGAGCCGATGTCGAGGGTGGCGTGCCGTTCGGCCTGACCGCCTTTGACGGGAGGTTGTACGCGACCGACGGCAATCTGGAGACGGTCACCGAGGTAGCGCTCGACCCCAGCACGGGCGAGCTGCGCGGCCTGCGGCGACTGTTCGAGTACCCAGCCTCCGATCATGTCCTGGTCGGGCTGACGCCCGGCCTGGACAATGGCTTGTACGTCGCCGAGTACGGGCCCTTTCCGCACAGTCCCGGCTCAGGCAAGATCAGCCGCCTGACTCTGGACGGCGAGCGCTCCGACGCGTGGGTCGGCCTGAGCACCGTCATCGATGTGGCTTTTGGCCCAGACGGGGCGATGTATGCGCTGGAGTTCTCACCGGGACGGCGCACCCCCGAGACGGGTCGCCTCCTGCGCCGTGGCTTGGGGGGGGCGGTCGAAGTGCTCGCCAGTGGTCTCAACTTCCCGACCGGTCTAGCGATCGCCCCCAACGGCGACGTCTACCTGAGCGAGTCGGGCCATAAGTCGGACGACGGCACCGGGCGAATCGTCCGAATCCGAGTCTCTGGTCTCTAGTCTCTGGTCTCTCGTCCTGGCCCCGAGGGACGAGAGACCAGAGACTAGAGACCCGTCTAACGCGCGAGTCGGTAGATGTTGGCCAGGTCGGTAATGTAGAGCGTCCCGTCGGGGCCGTCGGCGACGTCGAGGCGGCAGTCGTAGGAGAGGATCTCGACCTGCTCGACCTGGTCCAGGGCGGGGCCGCCGAGGCGCAATCGACGGAGGGCGCCGGTGTTGAAGGCGCAGAAGAAGAGGTCGCCCTGGTACTCGGGGAAGAGCGAGCCGGTGTAGAAGGTCATGCCGGTGATGCCGAGGCGTTCCTCGCCGGAGTCCCAGAAGGGGTCGTCGTAGCGGGGCGCGCCGCCTTTACCGCCCTCGATGATGGGGTAGGCGTAGTTGTGGCCTGGCAAGACCAGGTTGACCTCGTCGTAGCCGCGGGGTCCGTTGTCGGTGACGTAGAGCTGGGAGTTGGCGGGGTTGAAGGCCATGCCCCAGACGTTGCGGAAGCCGACGGCGTAGGCGAGGTAGCCGGGGAAGGGATTGTCGTCGGGGACAGAGCCGTCGGGGTTGACGCGCAGGATCTTACCGTTGAGGGCCTCCGCCCGCTGGGCCGTGTTCCGGCGGGCGACCTCGCCGACCGAGACGTACAGCTTGCCATCGGGCCCAAAGGCCAGGCGTCCGCCGTTGTGGTCCCCGTTGTAGAACCCGCTCGTGTTGATGGGCAGCTCGTCCAAGATGGAGGCTGGCTCCGTTCCACGGCCGTCGCGCTCGGTGAAGCGGACGACGCGGTTGCGAAGCGGGCGGTTTTCGGCGTCGGCTTCTGAGTAGAAGACGTAGACCCAGTGATTGGCGGCGAAGCTGGGATCGAGCGCCAGGCCAAGCGCGCCCTGTTCGAGCCCCCTGGTGGTGGGCAGCACGACGAACGGCTCGGGCCGCAGGACGCCGCCGTCGAGGATGCGGACCCGGCCCTCGAGGACCTCGTTGAAGAAGAGCCGACCGTCCGGGGCGAACGCCAGGGCGGCCGGCATCAATACGCCTGAGGCTACCAGCTCGGATCGGAGTTGCGGCGAGGGCGATCCGGGCTGGGTGCCGGCGCTGGCCACCGGACGCGGCCCGCTCGAACGATAGACCTGGACAAATGGGTTTGGTGGAAGCGGGGATGGGACCGGATCGAGCCAGTACACTTGCGAGGCCATCGGCTCGTCGGCGGCATGAAGTGCCAGTGGCCCGAGGACCTGTGGGACCCGGGTTGCGCTCGGGTTGGGCAGGTCGAGCGTCTGTCGCGGCCAACCGAACACCGCGCTGGCGAAGTAGAGATGGGTGAGCATCCGTCCACCGCCCAGCGTGTAGAGGAAGGCCAGGTTTCGGTCGAGGCTGATGCGCTCGCCGGGCCGCCGTCCGCTCTGGATGGCCTCGATGGTTTGGAAGAGCCGGCTGTTCGTCAGGCCCCGCTGCTCCGCCTGGCGGTAATACTGCTGCAGCCCCAGCAGCGGGACTACGAGCGTGGCCAGGGCCGCGAGCGAGACTGCGGCGCGAGTCGGCGTTACCAGACCCAGCTTGCGCCATGGGCGAAGCGTCGCGGCCAGGTTGAACGCCTCCACCAGGGACAAGGCCATCAGCGCATAGCTGAGCGGGATGATTGGGGCCACGTAGCGCGCCTTGGGGACCACCGATTCGTAGCGATTGTTCAAGAGCGGAAGCAGCAGCCCGAGCGCCATGATGGCCAGCAGCGGTAGCCAGTTGCCGCGCCGCGCCGCGAGCTCCAGACCGAGCAAGGTGAGCAGCGCCGCTGGAACGACGACCGGGGCTTCGAGCGGTCCGACCAGTCGGCCGGTCTCAGTGAGCACTCCACCCAGGCTATCGACGAGCAGGCCGAAGAACTGGACCACTCGTCGAGCGTACACCTCCATCGAGAACGGCTCACCGCCAGCATATTCGGCGGCCACGGCCCGCGCCGCCTGCACCCCATACAAGTCGTTTTGGACGATTT
>WNGF01010469.1_pt1 | contig 10451 bp, 12 predicted proteins | sample 5400641 | NCBI WGS metagenome assembly WNGF01 (sample SAMN13153371, study PRJNA577476) | soil metagenome | isolation source: 80 cm soil or saprolite under grassland replicate 2 | place: USA:California | collected 2016-06-15
ACCAACGACCCGGCCGAGTTCAACCGGCCCGGCAGGCGCGGCAACCCGTGGTGCTTCTGGTTGCACCTGCCGTTCGGCAACGCCCTGTACGTCACCGACCTGGGCTTCGAGTGGGGTTACTGCACCAAGCCCGGTATGCGCCAGGGAGGTGCGTGATGGGCTGCAAGGGACTGCACTGCAACGGCTGCAACCACGGCAGCGGCGGCCCCGCCGCGGCGGTCATCGCCCTGCTGGTCATCATCGCCTTGGGCGTGCGGGAGGTCTGGCCGAAAGTCGCGCACGCGGTCCAGATCGCCGCGTGGACGGTGGCTGGGGTCACCGGGGCCGCCATCGTGATCACGGGCACGGTGCTGACGGTGCGCGTGGTCCGCCGGGTCCGCGCCCGCCGCGCGCTGCGGCAGGTCACCTATCACGTTGCGCCGGTCATCCCGGGCGTGCGCCTGACCGAACCCCCCGCCATCGACCGGCCCGAACGGCCCGCGCTCGGCCAGCCCCCGCGGCACCGGCCTGGGGCGTGGCCGCTGCCCGGCTGGTGGCAGGACATTCGCCCCCCGGATCGGCGGTGACAGCGATGAGCACCGCCCCCGGTAACCCGCAAGCCACCCGGGCCGCGCACAGCCGCCACGCAGTTCACCGGCCCGGCGCTCCCTCAAAGGAGGCACCCTCCATGACCACCACGACCGCCGACGCGACCCAGGCAGATGCCGCCGCGATCCTGCGGGCCGTCGCCGACCTGATCGAGACACGCGAGGACATCCCGGTGCCCGGCACCGACGTGTCCTTCTACGTCCGCGGAGACGGCGCGCCCGCCACCATGGCCGTCATCGCCGCCGCCCTGCCCTGCGAGTGGCAGGCCGAAATCAGCCGCGGCGGTGAGTACGAGTGGCTGTACCTGCGCAGCGGCGGCCCGGTGTCGGTGCTGCGGGGCACGCGGGTGAGCATCAGCGCCCCGGCCGCCGACGCCTGCACCCCGGCCGGGGCCAAGACGGTCACCGTCTGGCAGCCCGCCGCCGCCCTGAGCGGGTTCCTCGGCACCGGCGCGCTAGGGGAGGTGGCCTGAATGAGCAAGGCGCACCTGATCGCCCTGGTCTCGGCCCTGGTGTTCCTGCGCTGGCTGGCCACCGGCCATGTGGCGCTGACGGTCGGCGGTGGCCGCCGTCGCCATGCTCGCCATGACCGCCGCCGTGGTGTGGCTGATCGTCTACCGGACCCGGGCCGAGCGGGCCATGGTCGCCACCTGGCAGCAGGCGCGGAAGGCGGCCACGTCATGACCGCCGCCGTGGCCATGACGAAAACCGGGGCGCTGCGGATCGCCCGGCGGGCACGCCGCTACGGGCACCAGGCCGACCGGAACGACCCGCGGGCGGTGTCGGTGGCCTGCCCGCGGTGCAGCCAGCGCGTGGGCGCGGTGCGGGAGCCGCGGTGGGCCAGCCGCGGCCCGCTGTACGAGTCGGCGGGCCGGGCGCTGGACCGGGCCATGCTGGCTCACCTGACCGGCGGGTGGTGCGAGTCATGAGCCTGTCCGCCGAGTTCAACAGCCCGGCCGACCGCCGCGTGTACGCGATCGTCGCGGCCGGGGCCGCCGCCCTGTCCTACTACCACGCCCGGGAGTTCTTCCTGCCGTTCATGGGCACCCTCGGCGCGTCTGTCACCCCGCTGATGCTCGACGCGGTGATGTTCTGGCTCGCCGGGGCATGCGTCCGGCAGGCCGCGGCGGGCCGCCCGCTGCCGATGCTGCGCGCTGGCGCGTACGCCGTGCTGGCGCTGACCGTGACCGCGAACGCGCTGGGCGGGGCCACCGCCGCCGAGCGGGTGTTCATGGCGCTGCCCGCCGCGCTGTTCGGGTTCCTGACAGAAGCCCGGACCCGGCTCGCCCTGTACGAGCGCCGGGCCGCGCACGGCGATGAGCGGCTGCGGCTGCGGCTGTGGCTGCGTCACCCGGTGCGCACCGGCCGGGCGTGGCTGTGGCTGGCCCGCCAGTCCGCCCCCGCGTTCGACCGGGCCAGCGCCGAGCGGGACCGGCTGCGCGCCGCCCGCGATGCCGTCCGGCTAGCCCTGCCCGGCCGGACCCGCTCAGTCCGCCGCGCCCGCGCCGGGGTGCTGCGGGAACTGAACGCCGCCCGGCTGACCCCCGCCGCCGCGGTGGCCGCGTCCGGCCTGCTGACCCGCCCCGGCGTCCCCGAGCTGCACCGGGCCGCGCTGTCCGCCGCGCTGGGCGCGCCCGCGCCGCGGACACCCCGCGGACACGGCGGCGGACAGGACCCGGGCACCGGCGCGGACGGCAGACGGACACCGCGGCGGACATCCCGCCCGGACACCGCGGCCGCGGTCGCCCGGCTGCGGGACCGCCACCCGGACATGCCCGCGGCCGACATCGCCGCCCGGCTCGGGATCACTGACCGCACCGTCCGCCGCCATCTCGCTAACACCCCGCCTGCCGCCGAACCCGTGGCGGCCTGACCAGCAGAAAACCGGCCCGGGGCGCGGTCACGGCCGCCAAGCCAGCGCCGCGCCCCGGCCCCTCACACCTGGAGGAACACCCATCATGTCAACAACCACCCCTGAGCCCGAGGACACCGGCCGCGAGACCGGCGGGGAAGTCGTGCCGTTCCCGGCCCGCGAGCCCGCCGAACCACCGCCGCCGGACAGCACGTCGGACACCTCGTTCGAGGTGCAGCTTGACGCCGAGCCCGGCGGCCCGCCGGAGCCGGTGGACGCGGGGGAGGGGATCGTGCTCCCCGACCCGGACGGCGAGCACTACCCGGTCATCCCCGGGCACCTGCGCAGCGTGGCCGGGATCGGCGAGGCGCTGACGCGTCATGGCCGCCGGGTTGGCCACCGGGCCAGCTTCCACGGCATCCGCGCGCCCCGCTACCTGCTGCTTGCGGCGGTGTGGGGCGTGGTCGGCGTGGTCCGGCTCGCGGGCCGCCAGCTCGCGTGGTGGTGGCTGTCTGAGCAGGACTTCCTGCGCTCGCACGCGGTCGCGCAAGCGGACTCGCGGGAGTGGATGAAGCTGCACCGCGAGGCCAAGGACACCCGCCGGGTCCGCGGCACCATGCTCGCCGCCGAGGCGTTCGCGTTCCTGCTGGCCGTGCTGGCCCTGATGCGGTTCGCGCCCTGGTGGGGCTGGCTGGCGGTCGTGGCCGTGGTGCTGCCCGCGCTGGCGCGGGCGGGGCGGCCGGAGGACCGGCCGATCATCTCCCCGGCCACGACCGTCCCGCGGTTCCGGGTGCTCAACGCCGACGTGGTGCTGCGCGCCCACTACGCCGCCGGGCTCGGCCACCCCGACAAGCCCGGCCAGCAGGTCGAGTTTGAGTCGGCGATGACCCGGGACGGGGAAGGGTCCCGCGTCAAGATCGTGCTGCCGTACGGCACGACGTTCGATGACGCGGTGAAGGCCCGGCCCGACCTGGCGTCCGGCCTGGACGTGGCCGTGTCGCAGGTGTACCTGACCTGCGACAAGTCCAGCCACCGCCGGTACACGCTGTGGGTCGCCGACCGTGACCCGCTGGCCATCCCGGCCGGGCGCACGCCGCTGCTGGACGGCAAGCGCCGCTCGGTCTGGCAGCCCGCGCCGTTCGGGCTGGACGAGCGGGGCCGCAGGGTCACGCTCCTGCTGCTGTGGATCTCGATCCTGATCGGCGCGCAGCCGCGCAAGGGCAAGACGTTCTCCGGCCGCCTGCTGGCCCTGTACGCCGCGCTGGACCCGTCCGTGCGCCTGTCGGTGGTGGACGGCAAGAACTCGCCGGACTGGAACGCGTTCCGGAAGATCGCCTACCACTTCATCCACGGCATCGTGCCCAGCCGCGACGGCGACCCGGTAGCCCAGCTCATCGCCGCCCTGTCCGAGATCAAGCGCCACATCCAGGACACCAACGAGTTCCTCGCGTCGCTGCCGGTCGCCGAGTGCCCCGAAGGCAAGCTGACCGAGGAACTGTGCCGCGAGTACCCCAAGCGGCTGTTCGTGTGGATGCTGGTGATGGAGGAGTTCCAGAACTACTTCGAGCTGCCCGACCAGAAGCTCAACGCGGTCATCGCCGACCTGCTGTCGTTCATCATGGCGGTCGGCCCGTCCTCCGGCGTGATCATCGTGTCGCTGTCGCAGAAGCCGTCCGGCATCGGCGCGGGCGACGTGCAGCGGCTGTTCAACCGCTACCGGGACAACCACGCCGTGCGGTTCGCGCTCAAGTGCGGCAACCGCGTGGTCTCCGACGCGATCCTGTCCGGCGACGCCTACGCCGAGGGGTTCGACGCCAGCGCCCTGCCGGTGGGCAAGGAGTTCCTCGGCGTCGGCTACCTCTACGGCGCGGCCGACCACACCCCGACCGTGCGGACCTACCTCGCCGACGCCGAGAACACCGAGCAGATCGTGACCGCCGCGAGGGCGCTGCGCGAGCGGGCCGGGACGTTGACCGGGTTCGCCGCCGGGCAGGACACCGGCACTCCCGCCCGGGACGTGCTCGCCGACGTGCTGGCCGTGTTCGCCGCTGACCCGGCGCTGCACTGGCCGGTGCTGGCCGAGCGGCTCGGCGGGCAGTTCCCCGGCCGGTGGGCCGACGCCAGCGCCGACGCGATCTCGGCGCAGTGCCGGGATCTGGGCGTGCCCTCGGTCCAGGTGAAAAGCGGCGGGCTGAACCGTCAGGGGTGCCGCAAGGACGACGTGCAGAAGGCGGCCCGATCATGACCGCGCCCCTACCCGGTAGGGACTGCCCTACCGTCGCTGACCAGCGTGAACACCGCCGGGTCCTACCCGCCCCTACCGTCATGGCCGCTCTGGCCTGCGCGGTAGGGGGTAGGGCCGCCCGGCCCGGCCCGCGGACGCGGAGGCTCCCATGGGCGTGAAAATCCGGGTTGTCCGCTGCGGCCGGTGCGGCAAGCCCCGCGGCCTGACCCACACCTGCGTCGTGCGGATGGACTCCAAACGCAAGCCGGGCCGGACCCGGCTCGCTCCCCGCGCCAGCATCACCTGCCGCACCTGCGGCAAGCCGACCAGCAACCCGCTGACCCACACCTGCGCCGTCCGCACCGACTTCAAGCAGCGCAAGGCCGCAGAACAACGGCGGCAGGCAGCCGAGCGCCACCGGGCCAAGCGGCAGCAGGCCGCCGCCAAGCGGAAGGAAGCCGCGCAAGCCCGGCGGCGGAAAGCCGCCGCGGCAGCCGCCGCGAAACGCCGCGCCGCCACCGACCGCAAGCGCAAGGCCGCGGCGGACAAGGCCGAGCGCCGCAAGGCCGCTACCGCGCTGCGCAAGGGCAACACGGTCCCGGCGGCGCGGCCCCGCTCCGGTCAGCACGACTTCCGCACCTGCCGGGACGCGCACTGCGAGCGGTTCGCCTGCCTGGTCTGGAAAGAGGCGCTCCGCGAGGGATACGACAACGGCTACGACAAGGGCTACGACAAGGGCTACGGCGCGGGGTCCGCCGCCGGGCTCGCGTCCTGCCCCGGCCCACACGGGAGCGGGTGAGCGGCCATGACCGGGCTCCTGCTCATCGCGCTCATCGCGTTCGCCTGCTGGGGCATCAGCGTCTACGTCTACCCGTTCCGGCACTGCGGGCGGTGCGGCGGCACCGGCCGCAAGCCCGGCAGCACCCGCCGCCGGTTCGGCCTGTGCCGCCGCTGCTCCGGCACCGGCCGCGTCCAGCGGATCGGCTCCCGCGCCGCGCACCGCAGCGTCTTGTCCGTCCGCTCCGAGCTAGCCCGTGAGCGGCAGCGCCGCCGCGCCCGCAAGGCCGACGAACGATCCACGCCGCCCCGGCGGCTGGACAACCGGCCCTGACCCGGGGCCGCCACACCCCAACCCAGGAAGGAGCAACCCGCCCGTGATCACCATCGTCATCCTGGCCGTGCTCGCCTACCTGGCCTTCCACGCCGGGCACGCCCACGCCAACTACCACCACGGCCGAGCCCGCGGCCACCGCGGCATCAACCTCTACTGGTCCAGCGTCCGCGGCCGGTGGATCTCGGTCCCCGGCCCATTCGGAACCCGGATCGGCCACCGGCTGTAACCCGTCCCCACCCCCGGCACGCCCCCGCCTTGGAGGCACCGTGAAGAAGATCCTCGGCTGGATCGCCCTGGCCATCGCCGCGATGTGGCTGGTCAAGAACCCCACCGGGGCCGCCAACCTGGCCCACCAGATCGGCCACGCCCTGGCCACCCTCGCCGCCGCCCTCTACCCCGCCCCCGCCCGTTCGCCATCTCTCGAAGGAGACACAGCCGCCATGTACCACCCGCGCGTCACGATCCTGGCCGAGCGGCAGATGACCGCCCGCCGGATCGCCGAGCAAGCCGCCGACCGCGCCGCCGCGGCCCGGCTGGCCCGCGGCCCGCTGCCGCAGGCTGCCGCCCGGCTGCGCGAGCACTTCGACCCGGACACGCTGCCGGTTCAGCAGGTGCTCGCGCTGGCCGAGGAAGCCGGGGAGTTCACCGCCGCCTACCGGCGGTGGGCCGGGCTGGCCCGCCGCACCGGCACCTGGCACGACGTGGAAGCCGAGCTGGCCGACGTGGTGATCACCGCCTACGTCACCGCCGCCGTGCTCGGCATCGACCTGGACGCCGCCTGCCGCGCCAAGACCGAAGTCGTGTTCACCCGCGGCTGGCGCGAACCGCCGCCCGCCGCCTGACCCGCCCACCCCCGGGCAACCGCCTCGAAGGAAGGAACACCCGCCATGGCCAACGAGCCGACCACCACCATCACCGGCAACCTGACCGCCGACCCCGAACTGCGCTTCACCCCCACCGGGCGGCCGGTGGCCGCGTTCACCATCGCCAACACCCCGAGGTTCCCCGACCGCCAGACCGGCGAGTGGCAGGACGGCGAGACCTGGTTCGTCCGCTGCTCGGCGTGGGGCGACACGGCCGAGAACATCGCCGCGTCGCTGTCGCGGGGCAACGCGGTGGTCGCTACCGGGCGGCTGCGCTGCCGCACCTGGGAGGACAAGGACGGCGGCAAGCGGGCCACCGTCGAGATGACCGTGGACGACCTCGGCCCCAGCCTGCGCCGCGCCGTGGTCAAGGTCACCAAGGCCACCCGCGAGCGCGCCCCCGCCAACGGCACCGGTGCCGCCGCCGACCAGTGGAGCGCTCCTGCGGCCAAGCCCGAGCCGGTTCCCGCCGGGGCCGTCGCCGCGGGTCCGGCCGACGAGGAGCCGCCGTTCTGACCGAAGACCGGTGCGGGGCCGGTGGCACAGCCGCCAAGCAGTTTCACCGGCCCCGCGCTCCCTCAAAGGAGGTACCCCCATCATGACACTCCCCGTGACCGCCGTCACCGCCGCCGAGCCGGACGCGCTGCGGGTGTTCAGCTTCGGCGGCGGGTGGCAGTCCACTGCCGCGCTCGCGCTGGCCGCCCGCGGTGACCTGGACTTCCGGGTGTTCCTGTTCGCCAACGTCGGCGATGATTCCGAGGACCCGGCCACCCTGGCCTACGTCCGCGGGCACGCCGCCCCGTTCGCCGCCGCCCACGGCCTGGACTTGCACACCCTGTCGCGCATCCGCCGCGACGGCACCACCGAGACCCTGTACGGGCGGCTGACCGGCGAGCGGCCGTGCCCGCGCTGCGACGCCACCGGCAGGACGTGGCTGGCCGACACCGACCGGCCCGATACCCCGGCCAACCGGCTGCCCGAGCCCCGCGAGTGCCCCCGCTGCTCCGGCACCGGCCGGGCCGCGTCCCGGTCGCTGCCCATCCCGGTGCGGATGAGCAACGGCGCACCGGGCACCCGGAGCTGCACCGCCGATTTCAAGATCAAGGTCATCGGCCGGTGGCTCAAGGCCCACGGCGCGACCGCGGACGCCCCGGCGACGGTCGGCGTTGGCCCGGTGGATGAGATCCACCGGGCCAACGCGCGCCGGGCCGAGAAGTACGAGCGGATCGTGTACCCGCTGCTGGACCTGCGGCTGCGCCGTGCGGACTGCCCCGGCATCATCCGCGCGGCGGGGCTGCCGGTGCCGCCGAAGTCGGCGTGCTGGTTCTGTCCGCTGCACCAGTTCGGCCGGTGGGCCGACCTGCGCCGCGAGCGTCCCACGCTGTTCGAGCGGGCGTGCGCGCTGGAAGACCTGCTCAACGACCGCCGGGACGTGCTCGGCAAGGATCACGTTTACCTGTCCCGCTACGGCACCCCGCTGCGCAAGGTGGTGCCGGACTTGCAGGTGCTCCCGTTCGGCGAGCACGCCGGGGACGGCGGCTGCGACAGCGGGTGGTGCTTCACATGACCGCCGAGCCTGCCGCCCTGTTCGACTTGGAGCCCGCCCCCGCCGAGCCGGTCAGCGGCATGCCCGCGGCCCGGTTCGGCCCGGCCGCCTACGACGCCGCGCTGACCGGGGACGGGTACCGGTGGCTGGCGGACCTGCTGCCCGGCCCGCAACCCCCGACGTGCGAGGGGTGCGGGCGGCCGATGTCCTTGCCCGCGGCGGCCCCGGTGCTGTGGGCCTGCCCGGCCTGCCAGCCTGCGGAGGCAGCATGACCCGCTACCTGCGCACCGTCAACGGGCACGCGATGACCGTGCATGCGCTGCACGCGCCGCACCGCGGGGAGCTGGACCGGGCGGCGCTCGAAGCATTCGCCGCGGCAGAACCCGTGCTCGGGCTGGACGTGGAAACCTCCGCGATGGACGATCACGGCCCGCGGTTCTTCGCGCCCGCCTTCACGGTGCGTCTGGTGCAGTTCGGGTCCGAGTGCGAGGCGTGGGTGCTGGACATGGCTGACCCGGGCCAGCGGGACGCCGCCGCTGCGGTGCTGGCCGACCCGGCCCGCCGGTTCGTCACTCACACCTCGTTCGACGTGCTCGCGGTGTGGTCGGCGCTCGGCGTCCCGCTCGGCCAGCGGGTGGCCGACACGCACCTGCTGTCCAAGCTGCTGGACCCCGATGAGCGGGCCGGGCACGGGCTCAAAGAGCTGTCCGCCCGGCACCTGGACAGCGGGCTCACCGAAGCGGAGTCGGCGTTGCACGCCCGGATGCGGGCGCTGGCCCCGGCCGGGCACCGGGCCGGGAACGCCTGGCTGCGGTGGGGCTGGAATCACCTGCCCGCCGACGATGAGACATACGTCGTGTACGCGGGGCTGGACGCCATCTACGCCCGCCGCCTGCTACCGGTCCTGCTGACCGCGTGCGCGCCGTTCGCGCACCTGGCCCGGCTGGACACCTGGCTGGCCGCCCAAGCCACCGGGATCACCGTCCGCGGCCTGCGCCTGGACACCGGCTATGCCCGCGGCCTGCTGGCCGACCTGCAAGCCGAACACGCCGCCGCCGACGCTCAGATCACGGCGACGCTCGGCTGCCCCGGCGGGTCGCCGAAGTTCGCCGACTGGCTGGACGGGCAGGCCGCCGCAGCGGGGATCACCGGCCTGCCGCGCACGCCCACCGGCCGGTTGCAGGTCACCGCCGACACGCTGGCCGCCCTGCTAGCCGAGCACTCCGGCACGCTCCCGGCCGGGGCCGCCAGGCTGGCGCGGGCGCGGCTGGCCTTGTCGAAGGCGTCCAACCTGATCGCCAACCTGCGCGGGTTCCTGGCCGCCGCCGACGAAGCCGGGCGCGTCCACCCGCAGGTCAACACGCTGCGCGCCAAGACCGCCCGGATGAGCATCACGAACCCGGCGTTGCAGACGCTCAAGAAGCACGACCCGCGGCTGCGGCGGTGCTTTACCGCCGACCCCGGGCAGGTGCTCATCTCGTGCGACTTCTCCCAGGTGGAAGTCCGGGTGGCCGCCGCGCTGGCCGAGGACCCCACGCTGCGCGAGGTGATCCTGTCGGGCGCGGACATCCACGACGCCACCGCGGCCCTGATGTACGGGGAGGGGTTCAGCGATGAGCAGCGCACCGTCTCCAAGCGGGCCACCTTCGGCACCATCTACGGCGGCGGTGCCCGCGCCCTGGCCGCCCAGACCGGCGTGACCGAGGACACCGCCCGGCGGGTGATCCAGCGGTGGCGGCGCACCTACCCGCAGGTGATCGCCTACGGGCGGCGGCTGGCCGCGCTGGCCGAGGTGGTCACCGCCAGCGGGCGGCGCATCCCCGCCGACCCGGCCCGGCCCTACGCGAACGCGAACTACGCGGTGCAGTCCACCGCCCGGGACCTGCTGCTAGCCGCCGTTTATGTCCTGGTCACCCGCTACGAGGTGGGCGGGCTGTGGCTGTTCGTGCATGACGAGATCATCGTCCAGGCACCCGAGCACGACGCCGAGCGGGTCCGCGGCCTGTTAGAGCAGGCGATGACCAGCACGTTCCGCGGCCTGCCGATCGTGGCTGATGCGAAGATCCTCGGCCCGTCGTGGGGCCAGCACGACCCTACTGCCACCCCGGCCCCCGGTAAGTCCGGAACCTCCGGAACCTCCGGAACCTGCGCACGTCAGCAGGGGTCCGCCAGGTTCCGGCAGCCTGCCGAGGTTCCGGAACCTGCGGAACCTGCGGAACCTTCCGCTGTCTGCCCCGACTCGCAGGAGGTCACCATGCCCCCGCA
>WNGF01018274.1_pt1 | contig 10450 bp, 11 predicted proteins | sample 5400641 | NCBI WGS metagenome assembly WNGF01 (sample SAMN13153371, study PRJNA577476) | soil metagenome | isolation source: 80 cm soil or saprolite under grassland replicate 2 | place: USA:California | collected 2016-06-15
CGTCTTGGCTTGATCGTTCTCAAGGGCTACCGGTAGACCTTGCTCGTTAGTCTTGCTAACTGTCTTCCCCGGACGTGCTCCACCTTGCTTGGCCGTGGCCAGCTTCGCCGAGGCGATGGCGAGCTGCCCGGGGGTCATGTGCCTGCGGCCGTCCGCGTTCTCGCTCCAGACGAACCCCGCCGGATCATCACCCTTGTAATGGACTTCCGCGCACGCGATGCCGAGTTCCTGGCATGCCTTCTTGCGGTTGCGGCCGTCGAGGATCATGCCTTCGTGCAGGATGATCGGATGCCTCAGTCCCTCGGACCTGATCAGATCCCGGAACCGTTCGTACGCGTCCCCCTCGATCATGGGGAAGCTCTCGGCCAGCGGGTGGGGCTTTAGCCCTCCGTACGGGTTCGTCATGATCCTTCTTTCTTCGGGCAGATGTGCCTGCTCCACGGCTGCATGCACTTCTCATGGATATGAGCGTGTTGCTCTTTCTGCTCTCTGGCCCAGCTCTCGTAACTGACCAGCGATCCGGGGTGGGGAGGTCGCTTCTGCGGGCATCCGAACCGGCACCCCCAGTCACGATGCCGATGACACGACGGACACGATCCGGGATCTTCCCGTTCACGGTCCTTGATCACATAGGCATGCGTGGTGACTTCAGGATCTTTGGACAGCTCCCGAAGAATCATGGCCTTGCGTTCCGGAGCCATCTTCCGTATGCGTGCAACCGCCTCATTCTCACGGCGCTCGATCCGGTTCACTGGCATGCCCTTGGCCTCGGCGTAGGCATCAGCGAACCGGGGGCGGACAGTGTTTGACCGGTGATTTTCCCAGACCTTCCGCAGAAACATCGCATGCACCGGGCGTATACCGATGTCCTGTGCCCAGTCCTGAGCAGTCCTGCCCGATCCGACTTGCTCGAAAGTCAGTTGCGCGAGACGCCACTGATCTTCCTCGGAGCGTTTGACTAGGCTACGGGCCTCGGTCACCGCTTCCTGATAGCCGTTCATGATCCTCCTCGGATCTTGTCTTCCTTCGATTCGAACATACACCCTCTGGGGGAATCGCACAAACGGTCGAGAGCGGGTAGTATCAGGGCCATGACGAATCGAACAGAGTGGATCACACGCAAAGAAGCGGCGGAACTCCTAGGGGTTCACGCGCGCACGGTCGACTACCGGGTGGCGACGGGAAAGATCACCGAGTACCGGGACGGGCTGAACCGGCTGCGGTTCAACCGGGCTGAACTGGAAGCCCTGATGGTGCCGGTGGCGGTACCCTCTGCGGACCGCTAGACCGGCCGGAGGTCAAGATCATGGCGACAGGTGTGGACCCATCCATGAACGGCCATGTACCGGATTCGGAGGACCGGGTCTTGGACGCGCTCGGCCATGAGTTCAGCGCGGAATCCCTGCGCGTGCTGTCTGAGGCGGCGATCTGTCCGGAGGACGCCCGGCGGTTCGGGATCAGGGCGGTCGCGCTGCCGGAGCACGTCCCGGAAGAGATCGACCGGTTCTGGGTGATCGGAGACGAGCGCGGCCCCGGAATGCTCTTCGAGTGGCGTGATCTCGACAAGACCGTCCCCCAGTTCCGGCCGGATACCGCCATACGCGGCAGCGACGGGAAAGATCACAAGTACGTGGTCCCCTCTGGCTGCGGGACCTTTCTCAGCCATCTCCGCGAGCCGGGGTCGAGCGATGACCCGGTGCTGTTCGTGGAGGGCTCCAAACAGGGCGTGAGCGCGGCGTCATGGGCCCCGGACGGGTGGGGTGTGGTCGCGGTGCCCGGCTGTAACAACTGGCTCGGTACGGACCTCACCTGGGCGAACGGACGGCGGGTCATCGTGCTGTTCGACGCGGACTTCGCGACCAACCGAGACGTGTTCGACGCGGCCGTAGGACTCAAAGAAGCTCTTGAGGTTGAGGGCGCCGACGAGGTGGTGTTTGCGCGTCTCGCGGGCGCACGCGCCAAGGAGGGGCTCGACGACGTCCTTGGCCGCAGGCCCAAGGACAAGAGGACGTCCTACATCAAGTCCATCTGCGACCGGGCCACGGACAAGACCGGCCGGGCACCGGGACGCGGTAGTACGAACAAGTACATGGGTGATCACGGGCTGCTGTCCAAGGATGCCTCTCTCGCGGTACTGGACGGGCAACCGGCAGCTCTCGCCGCAGGTGGCATGATCGCGTTGTACCGGGCAGGTGTGTTCAGGATCGATTTCGGCAAAGAGCCCTTGATCGAAAAGGTCAAGGACATGCTGGGAAACGAGTACCGGCCGCAGTGGCGTCAGACGATCGAAGAGTTCCTGATCGGAGAGCTGTCCGGGCGCGGCATGCGCGTACGGGACAAGGAACCTGATCCATTGCTCAACACATCCAACTGCATGGTGGATCTCCGCACAGGGGAACGTCTCGAACATGATCCGAAGTATCTGAGCACTCTGCAGATCCCGGTGGAATGGGATCCGGACGCGGCGTGCCCCACCTATGAGGCGTGGCTCGCGGATGTGATCCCGGACCAGGCGGAGGCTCTGGAAGAAGTCGCGTCGACCATGCTCGACCCGTCTCGGACTCCGCTCAAGTCGGCGTTTCTCTTCGGGCCGACTCACAGCGGTAAGTCGACGTTCCTGAGAATCATGATGGCGGTCGCCGGTCAGCGGAACACATCGGCAGTCACTCTTCACCAGCTTTCCGACGACCGGTTCATGAGCGCGGAGCTGTACCAGAAGATTCTCAATTCAGGATCTGATCTGAGTTCCTCGCATGTCGACGATGTGTCTCTGTTCAAACGGCTCACGGGCGAGGATCCGATTCAGGCCAACCGTAAATACGGCAAGACTTTCACTTTCACCAACCGGGCCCTGTTCGCATTCAGCGCCAATGAGATTCCCACAGTGGCGGAAACAAGCCGGGCCTATGTCCAGCGAATTGCAGCGTTCCGTTTCGGTTCCTCATTCGCCGGACGCGAAAAGCCAGAGATCGAGGAACACATGATCCGAGAGGAATTGCCCGGCATCCTGGCCCGGTGGGCCGGAGCATGGCGCCGCTTCAGCGACCGGGGTATATACCTTCCTCCGGATCTTGATGTTCAGGAAGAGTTCGAGACGTCCTCGGACCGTGTCACCCGGTGGGTGACTGCCCGGTGCGACATCCACCCCAAGATGATCGGAAAGATGGTCGGAGCCGACCAGGGGGACTCGGTTTCCTCGCTCTATACCTCGTTCAAGATCTGGGCGAGAGACGACGGACCGGCCAACGTGATGAGCCGACCGAAGTTCTCGGAGAAGCTCCGGACGGTCTCGGGTGTGGGTGAAGTACGGCTCAAGCACCGGAACAAGAACCTCGGACTGAATGTCACTACCCACACTGGGGAAGACAGAGAACGTATACGTATCAGGTCAAACAAGATGGAAACGGACACTGGAGTGTGGGTAGGTGTGGGTAGTGTGGGTGCCCCCCTAGGTAATACAGAGTGTGCGAACACTCAAAATGATCTTGGTAGTGCGGGTGGCCCGGCCCCCTGTATTACAGGGGAGACTACCCACACTACCCACACCTCCCACACCGTCTCCGATTTCGGCGAAGAGACAAGGAAGGGCGATACGAAACAACCCACACTTCCCACACCCGCAGAGGAGTATCTCCCGGATCCGTTCGCGGATCATGCTCCCCCTGCCTCCGGTGTCCCGGTCGGGCTCGATCTTGAGACGTGGGATGCGGAAGATCTCCACAGGCACGATGCCGGAGCGCTCGGCCCGTACGTCCGGCTGGTGGGCGCGGGACCGACAGGTGACGTATTTACCGGGAAGGCGGAAGTCCTGGAAAGGATTAAGGGAAGCAACACCCTGGTCGGGCACAACCTCGCATTGTTCGACCTGCCCGCGCTGGACGTCCACGAATCAATCAGGGTCGAGGACACCATTCCCCGTGCGCACGATCTGAGGTTCGTGGCATTCCAGGAGGACCCGCCCACATCGTCCGAGACGAAGCCCGGCCCTGGATTCAAGAGCTATTCGCTTCAGTCCCTGCTGGAAAGGAAACTCGGAGACAACAAGTCGGACCTGGGAAAGCTCCTCGCCAAGGATTACGGGAGCTGGGGGAACATCGCATTCAATGACCGGCGGTATCACGACTACTGTCAGGACGACGTGGAAAAGTCTCTCGCCCTGGCGGAGGTTCTTCCCCTCACCGATTACGACCGACGCGAGATGAAGATCGCTGCCATCACCGCGCGCGCCACGATCGAGGGCTTCCGCCTCGACATGCCTGCTCTTGAGCAGAAGATCGCCGAGCAGGCGGAACAGAGCGCGGCCGGACGCACCCTGCTGGCAGAGCGGTTCGGATTCCCGCTGATGACCAAGGACGGGAAGACGATCAGTAAGGCTCCGCAGCGGACGGCCGCTGGGAAGATGGCGTTCGAGGCCGCTCTGAAGAATCTCGGAGGCGAAGTCACGTACTGGCCCCGGGGCAAGGACGGGACGCTCTCGCTGGCGAAGGAGGTTCTGGCGGAGAGGATCGAGTGGGCCGAGGAGGAAGGCCACCCTGCCCTGGCGATCATGAAAGCCGTCCAGGAAATGAATGGGTTCCGCTCCAACGCGGCCAACCTCTACCGGCGTGCCGTGGACGGCAGGATCCATCAGAACTTCGAGCCCTTCCAGGCAACCGGCCGGTGGAGTGCGGGCAACCTGACGACGCTGAAGAAATCGGCAGAGGACAGTGACCGGGTCTTCCTGCTCCCCGACGAGGGTCACGTTCTGGTGAGTTTCGATGCCGATCAGGTCGACATCCGGTGCGTGGCCGCGCACAGTCAGGACCCGGGCCTTCTGGCGATCATGCAGGACCCGGACAGGGACATCCACAGTGAGATCAGTGATCTTGCGTTCGGTGACCATGAGTACGAGCACCGGTTCCACACCAAGAGCTGTGACCTCGGGTGGCTGTACGGCCGGAGCGTCAACGGCCTGGCGAACACCCCGGGCCTCCCGGAAGGAGCGGCCGAGCGCATCAACGAGATGATGCGCCGCGAGTTCAATTCGGTGCTGGACTGGCAGCAAGAGGTTCGCTGCGCGGCAGAGAACAGGGAGATCTTCACCAATGGATTCGGCAGGAACATCCGCTGCGACGAAGGTCGCGAGTACACCCAGGCTCCGGCGTTCATGGGCCAGTCCATGACCAGGGACGTGGTGGCGGAGGGTCTGCTGACCATGAAGAAGAATCATCCTGAGCTGATCCCTATGATCCGAGTGATCGTCCACGATGAAGTCGTCATGTCTATTCCGAAGGACATCGTGGAGGACGTGAAACGTCTGGTGATCTCCGACATGACACAGGAGATCAAGGGTGTGTCCTTCACGTGGGGCAGTTCTCCTGCGGGTGAGACATGGGCCGCCTGCTATGCGAAGTAGCCGTATGATTCAGACAGACGAGAGACAGGAAAAGGGATCATGAATGAACTGCACACTGATGTCATCCAAGTACGGATCGCGGGCGCCACGGCACGCACCTACGCGTATGAGGTCCCGCGTGGCACAGACGTCTCCGTGGGGGACTGGGTGAGGCTGCCGGGCAACGTAGTCAATGAGGACGGCGGATTCGGGATCGTCAAAGCTTTCGGGCGACAGGGTTACGACGGCCCACTGAAGATGATCAGGGATGTGATCGACGAGCCTCACGAGCTGATGATCAGGATGTCGGTAGTCAAGACGAAGGACCAGGCAGAAAAGATCTACGACAAGGCGGTAGATCTGGGATGGGATTATGACGCTCTGGTCGAGCTGATCAAGACAGGGCAGCAGAGGCTGACAAGCAAGGGCGTACTGTGATGAACCGTATCAAGTCGGTCATACGTCACATGATCCAGGCGTACGCGCGTGCTGCCAGGGGCACAAAGCCTCGCACGGGCGCATGCGCCATGGCGGACATCGCGAGGAGCTACGCGGCCGAGATGGTCGAGCACGGCGTGATCCGGGACAGCTACCGGCCGTGCTCGGTGTGCGGTGCTGCGGATCACGACGGTGTGGTCCACGGCACGGTGGACGGCATCCGGCCGCACCGCCCCATGACCGCCGAGGAGTCGGCCTTGCAGGAGCGTGCATACCGGGAAATACAGATCTCTCCCGACGTGATCGCGGAACTGCGGATGATCCAAAGCCCTGTACGCCCGTCTGACGAGATCGTTAAGTGCGGTGTGTGCGGTCACCAGCACCACCCCTCGAACGTCTTCCGGTGCCCCGGTTCTGTCCCCTCGGGGGAACCGTCCGGCGGGATCGAAGCGTGCCGGTGCGACGGGACCCGGATTCTCGACGAGGACGATTTCGACGATGCCCGGCAGGACGATCAGTACGCGGTGGACGAAGCGCAGTTGAGCCCCGGGGCGTACCGGCTCCAGTGGGGTGAGCTGCCCAGGATCACGTTCAACGCGCACCAGTTCTGGTGCGGGCGCCGTGATCATGACTTCATGCAGTGCCCGTTCTGGGGCGAGGAGTGATCATGAGCAGCGGAACAGCGGATCTATGGAACCTGCCTCATGTCGTCTATCGGGCTTACGGCATCAGCGGTGAATTGATCTACGTGGGGGTGACCTACAACCTTCACCACCGGATCAAAGGACATGAGTCGGCATCGTGGTGGTGGAACGAGGAAGTCCACCAGGTGGTCGCAGAAGATCATCCGAACAGAGAATCCGCATTGGTCGCTGAGCTGATCGCGATCAAGACTGAAGATCCCAAACGGAATCAACAAGGAAAGATCAAAGGTCAATCTGACCAAGATCTTAGGGACAGGTTGATTCACCAACTCCAGTCCATGGATGAAGAGCAACAGAAGATCGATGAGTCAGGCGGCTGGGAGATCGTCTGGTATCGGTATCGGGCAAGAATAGAAAAGATCTTGGGCATCCCCTTTGGGAGTCTCGACGTGACGGAGGGCACATGATCTCCACGCTGGTGTGTGTATGTGCGATCTTCTGGGCGTTCGAGCGGATCATGCGGCTGGCCATGGTCACCGAATGGGATATTCAGCCGGTTGTGATTCTGCTTCTCGTGATGATCAGTGCGGTGCGTCTCCGCGCCATGATTCACCGGAGGCTGACGTGATGCTGTGGTGGATCTTCGGCATGCCGGTGCTGTGGCTCAGGCGGCTCATGTGCTGGGCATCAGGGCGCGCCGTGCCGTGTATCCATCGATCACGTTCAGGTCTCTCTTGGAGGCCAGATATTCGGTGATCTTGGACGAGCTGGAGATCCAGTGGCAGTTCGAGCCCACTGAGTTCGATCTCCCGTCCGGTGTGTACAGGCCCGACTTCCAGTGCCATTCGCAAATCGGCGAAGAGTTCTGGATAGAGATCAAGGGCCCGTGGCCGAACGCCCGGGAGTTCGAGGTGGCCACGGAGATCAACCTGTACGTCGCCCCGCTCATGATCCTGTCAGGTGACATCCCCCGCCAGGCCAACGGCGGGACGGCGTGGTATTTCAGCAGTGACCGGCAGTGGCACATGCTCCGGGCCGAGGAAGCATTCCGCCGGATCATGTGGCCAGCCGAGGGTGAGAGGCCCGAGGTGCTGGCAGGCTGGGAGCAGGCGCTCGACGCAGCCAGGCACGAGGAACTGATCAAGGAGGCGTCATGACGTACGGCCCGAGGACCGGAGACATCGGGATCACCACCATCAGCGGGTGGGGTGGCAGAGCCATCCGTATCGGACAGTGGCTGAACGGAGACGGGTTCAAGAAGTACGCCCATGCCTACGTGGTCGTGTCCGTGAGCAAGGACGGCACCGTGTGGATCGTGGAGGCCATGCCTGGTGGTGCCCGGCACGTGAAGAACTGGCACACGGACGCGGTATACATCCGCTGCCCCGATGAGTACCGGAACGCCGTTGCTTCTGCTGCCATGGAATTCACTGGCGTGCCGTACTCCGTGGCCGACTACTTCGCCCTGGCCGCGCACCGGTTCCACATCCCTGCTCCGCACCTGCGGAAGTTCATCGTGACCAGCAGGCATCAGATCTGCTCCCAGCTTGCGGACCAGGCAGCGGCGGACGGTGGCTGGCATCTGTTCAAGGATGACCGCTGGCCCGGTGACGTGACACCAGGTGATCTGACCAGGGTGTACGACGCGCAGCGTGCCGACCGGATCAAGCATGGCGACACGAGCCGGTGAGGGATCATGTGCACACGACCGAGGTGGTACCGGATGCGGCTGGAGGCCAGGGAGATCATGCTGCGCCAGTGGCGGCGCGGTGACTGGCGGTTCGGCAGGACCGTGTGGTGCGGGCAGCACCAGGCCTGGCACCTGGCTCACGGGCTCGGAGAGGGACGATGACCTATGATCTGGCTCGACGTGACCGGCTGAGAGAGGCATACAAGTGATCAGTTTCCTGGGGTACAAGAAGATCCCGCTTGATCAGCTGGAGACGTTCCCCGGCAACCCCAACGTGGGCGATGTACCGAAGATCCTGGAATCTCTCAAGTCTAATGGGGCGTTCCGTTCCCTGATCGTCCGTAAGCACGATGACCGGTACACGGTGCTGGCCGGTAACCACACCAAGCTGGCCATGGTCGAGCACGGAAACGGCAAGTGCGGCACTGAGCTGTGCGGTCTGTGCGGTAATGGATGGGACAGCAAGCCACGGTGTGAGATCTACGAGTGTGACGATGAGACGGCCGTGAAGGTCAACATCGCGGACAACAGGATTCCGGAGTTCAGTCACCGTGACGATGAGTCCTTGGGTGAACTGCTCATGGGTCTGGAAGATCTCACCGGTACCGGCTACAGCACGGACGATCTCCGCCTCTTCCTGCCGCAGGAGCCACCCTCGCTGGAGGAGCTGAGCGAGCAGTACGGCGAGCCTGATGAAGCCGCACCTGTGTGGCCGGTACTCACGTTCCGTGTGTCCCCTACAGTGCGCGATCACTTTCTGGAGCTGACCGAGGATGCCGAGGACCCGGCCGATCCGGTGTCCCGGTTCATGTTCCTGCTCGGCAAGGCGTCCGGGTGAGACTGCGTGTCGTGTCCGGCCTCGGTGGCGGGGTGGACCTATTCGCGGACTCCGGCGCCTACAGTGCATGGAGCACCGGGGCTCAGATCGATGTGGAGGACTACGCCACGTGGCTGCACCGTTGGGGGCACCTGATCGGCACCCGCGCCAACCTCGACGTGATCGGCGACCGGGCGGGCACCGCGCGCAATCAAGAGATCCTCACGGGCCACGGTCTGAACGTGCTCCCCGTGTTCCATCTCGGCGAGCCCTTCCGGGTGCTGGAGTCACTGTGCGAAGCACATGATTACGTGGCTCTCGGCGGTCTTGTGCCCTATCTCGCGGGAGGTAAAGGAAACTCCAATCGGTCTCATCTCATGGCATGGATGGTCAAGGCCCACCTGATCGCCAGGAAGCGCGGCGCGGTTCTCCACGCCTTCGGATGTACCGGATCACTGTTTCTGTGGAATCTGCCGTTCTACTCCGCCGACTCCAGTTCGTACAGCTCAGGTACCAGGTTCGGGAAGGTCTACCTATGGGACGAGTCGGCACACCTGATGCGGTGCATCGACTTCAGGACCAATTCTGAGATGCGCCGACACGCCGGTCTGTTCCGCAGGCACGGGATTTCACCTGGTGCGATCTGCGATCCGGAGTTCATGAACACAAGCAATGATCATTACAGGGTTGACCGGACCGAGCTGGAAAAGATCACCCTCACCGCCTATCGGAAGATGGAGCAGTCGCTCACGAAGCGGCATTGCGTGCCAGCACCAGGTGATGCTCAAGACACGGGCACGAAAATCTACTTCGCCCTTACCACAGCGTCCCCGGCTGATCTGGAACCCCTGCGCCGGGCACTACAGGAAGAGAACTGATCATGACCAAGCAACCCGTGGCCGTACTGTGCTTCAGCGGAGGCATGGACTCGACCACTCTCGCGGCGCTTTACGTGGATAAGGGCTACCGGCTCGGTCTGCTGAGCTTCGACTACGGCCAGCGCCACGGACCGAGGGAGATCGCGGCAGCCCGTGACGTGGCGGAGTACTACGAAGCCGATCACGTGGTGCTCGACCTGTCCGCCATAGGAGATCTCATGGTCGGCAGCGCCCTCACGGATCCGGAGGTGGACGTGCCCGATGGCCACTACGCCGAGGAGTCCATGCGGATCACCGTGGTCCCGAACCGAAATGCGATCATGGCGAACATCGCGATCGGCATCGCCAGTTCCAACGGCGCGGACGTGGTGGCCCTGGGAATCCATGCCGGTGACCATGCGGTGTATCCCGACTGCCGACCGGAGTTCGTCAAGGCGCTGAGGCAGTGTGCCACTCACGCGCTCAAGGGATTCCACACTCCGGCGCTGGAGACACCGTTCATCAACATCAGCAAGACCAAGATCGCAGGACTTGCCTCCACTCTCGGCGCACCGTTGCATCTCTCGTGGAGCTGCTACAAGGGAGGCCTGCTCCACTGCGGGACCTGCG
>WNGF01010472.1_pt1 | contig 10449 bp, 12 predicted proteins | sample 5400641 | NCBI WGS metagenome assembly WNGF01 (sample SAMN13153371, study PRJNA577476) | soil metagenome | isolation source: 80 cm soil or saprolite under grassland replicate 2 | place: USA:California | collected 2016-06-15
TCCGGGCGCCCTCGCCCGTGCGCTCCGCGTCGTGCGCGAAGAGCGCCGCCAGGCGCTCCTCAACGTCATATGCAAGAAGCCATGACTCCCGACGATGACGAATTGTCAGAGCCGTATCAATCCGTCAGTGGATAACTTGTGTCCTGACCGCGATCTCTCTTCCGATATACGCGAACATGCAGGCACGGGCGCGAGTCAGCAGGGCTCAGGCGGACCTGCACGGATTGTTATCCGCGATCACGGCCTTTGGCGCCCACTGCGGTGATGTTCCCGCCACCGTGACGTGGACTGAAGCGACTCCGCTCGTCGCCGTCAGCGGCAACGCGACGTGCGGCGACGCGGTCGGCGGAAATCTGGCGAACCTTTCCCAGAGCGTCACGGATGCCAGCGGCATCCCCGCCGGGCCGTTTTACACCCGGCTTCCGGCGCCACCCGCCGGCTGGCAGTACACGTACACGCGGATAGGCGTCACCGCGTTCACGCTCAGCGGAACGAATCCTCAAGATATTCCCAACCCCGGAGTCGTCCTCCCGTAACTCTCCAAAAAGATCACGCGCAGGCTTGGGGAGCCCGCTCGGGACCCCAAAAATCACACGCAGGGTTATCGAGGAGTGCCCGGCTACGCCGGGGGCGCTTCGAGCGAAAGAGGGGAAGGGGGGTTGGGGGGCCCGCTCGGGGCCCCCCATGTAATCAATCAGTCCCGGTGCTTGCCGTGCCCGTGCGCCCAGGGCGGCGGACCGGCGAAATTCTTGGCATGGCCGGGCGGTATCCGGTAGTACGCGCGGGGGACCGCGACGATCGCCGGCGGCACCCGATGGACGTGCCTCCATGGGCCTCCGTACCCGGGCCCGATGAACCACACTCCGTTGTAGTAGGTGTAGTAGCTGGCGCCGTAATAGTAGACGGGAACGCCCGGCGCGATGACCACGGGCGCCGGTGGCGCCACGACGACAGGCGGCGGTGGTGCCATGACGACGGGTGGCGGCGGCGCCACGATGACAGGCGGCCCGCCGATGTTGACACCGATCCTGACGTCAGCCGCGGTGACCGATGAGAGCGCACCGCCCAGGGCCAGCACGCCGAGCATCACCACTGTGACGACGATGAACCGACGAGTCATGTGAGCTCCTCCCTTTCCAGTCACGATTGAGACGCATATCTCAGACCAGACGTGCACATCCGCCATTCACACGTGCGACAAATGCGCGATCGATCGTCGATTTCGACCTGACTGAGGCGGCCACGACGCCCGTTGAAACTCCTTCAACATGCTCTAGGCTGTCATGTGGCCGACGGGCGAGCCATGTGGGGACAAAAAATTTCCCCATGGAGACGGGCGCCGGTCTCCGCGCTACACTGGCCGGGCTCTGGAGGGGGCATCCATGCACGTTCTGGTCACGGGAGCCGCCAGCGGGATCGGACGGGCCACGTGTCTTCGTCTGGCCCGAGACGCGAAGGCGCATGATCGCGCGACGAGGATCGCCGCGGTCGACGTCGGCCCAACGGGTCAGCTCGACGCGCTGATCGACGAGCTGCGTGGACTCGGTGTCGACGGGACGCCGTTGTACGGCGACATGGGGAGCGTCGAGCAGCCGGCTCGTGTCGTCGCCGAGGCGGTCGCGCGATTTGGCGGTCTCGACGGTCTCGTGAGTAACGCCGGGATCAATCGGCCGGGGCGGCTGGTCGAGTATTCCGTCGACGACTGGGATCGGGTCTTCGCCGTCAACACCCGCGCCACGTGGCTCCTGGCGAAGGCCGCGCACCGGGCGCTCACGGCCTCGCGCGGCGCGATCGTGGCCGTCGGGTCGATGTCCGGCAGCCATCCGCACGCCAACCTCGGGGCGTATGGACCGAGCAAGGCCGCCGTCATCATGCTCGTGCAGGTGCTCGCGCAGGAGCTCGGAGCCGACGGTATCCGCGTCAACGCCGTCTCCCCCGGCATGGTCCGCACCGGCATGACCGCGACGGTCTACACGGACTCGCGCGTGGCGGCGGAGCGCGATGAGCTCGTCCCGCTGGGGCGTGTGGCCACACCCGAGGACATCGCCGACGTCGTGGCGTTTCTCCTCGGCCCCGACGCCCGCTACGTGAACGGACACGATCTGATCGTGGACGGCGGCGTCTCCGGCAACTTCCTCGGCCGTCTGCCCGGACTGTCGCGGATCACACGCTCGTGAGGACGAGAGAAAGCAGGTGACCCCATGCCGAAGATGACGGGCGGCGAAGCGCTGGTCGCGCAGCTCGTGCGCGAGGGCGGTCGGGTGGTGTTCGGGGTCCCGGGCGTCCAGCTCTATGGCGTGATGGCGGCCCTGCGCGACGAGCCGGCCGTGAGGTTCATCACCACCCGGCACGAGCAGTCCACCACCTACATGGCCGACGGCTACGCGCGGGCGACGGGGGAGTTCGGCACCGCGCTCGTGGTGCCGGGGCCCGGTCTCCTCAACGCCTCGGCCGGGATCAGCACGGCCTACTCCGCGTCGTCACCGGTCTTCGTCATCTCCGGACAGGTGCCCAAGGCGAGCCTCGGCCGCAACGTCGGGGTGCTCCACGAAGTCCACGACCAGCTCGACTGCATCGCGCCCATCACCAAGTGGCGGAAGCGGGTGCTCGAGGTCGCCGAGGTCCCGGCCGCCGTCCACGAGGCGGTGCGGCAGCTTCGTACGGGGCGGCCGCGTCCCGTCGAGATCGAGATGTCCCCCGACACGATGGAGAGCGAGGCGGAGGTGACGCTGCTCGACCCGGCGCAGCGGGAGCGCCCCACGCCGCCGCGCGCCGAGATCGAGCGCGCCGCGAGGCTGTTGCTGGCCGCCGAGCGTCCGCTGCTGTACGTCGGGGGCGGGGTTCATCCGTCGGGCGCCCACGACGCTGTCGCCGCGGTTGCGGAGTATCTGCAGGCCGGCGTGGTCGAGACGGCCGAGGGCAAGGGCGCGATCAGCGACGCCAGCGATCTCTCGCTCGGCGCCGGGTTGTCGGCCGAGAGCCCGTTGCGCCGCCACGTCGATCAGGCGGACGTCGTGCTCGTGGTCGGCAGCAGGGTGGCGCTGGCCGGCTTCACCACGGACCAGCAGGTCATCCAGATCGACATCGATCCGGACGAGATCGGCCGCAACCACGCCAGGACGCTGGGGCTGCCGGGTGATGCGCGGGCGACGCTCGAAGCGCTGGTCGAGCGGCTGCGCGCGGGGGGGCCGCCGCGACCGTCGCGCAAGGTCGAGCGTGAGGAGTTGCGGGCGGCCATCGCCGTGACGATCACGCAGGAGCCGCAGACCTCGATCCTCAAGAGCCTGCGCGCGGGCACACCCGAGGAGGCGATCTTCGTCGGTGACATGACGCAGATCGGCTACTATGCGCGGCCGGGCTGGCCCGTGTACCGGCCGCGGACGTTCGTGACGTCGTCCTATTCCGGCAACCTCGGCTACGCCTATCCGACGGCGCTCGGCGCGAAGGTCGCATGCCCCGATCAGCCGGTGATCGCCATCTGCGGCGACGGCGGGTTCTTCTACAACGTCCAGGAGCTGTCGACGGCCGTGCGCTACGGGATCAACGTGGTCGCGGTCGTCTTCAACGACAACGCCTATGGCAACGTCGCCCGCGACCTCGACGAAGCCTGGGGCGGCGCCTTCGGCGCCGACCTCCACAACCCTGACTTCCTGAAGCTCGCCGACGCCTTCGGGGTGGTCGGGCTGCGCGCGAAGGAACCGACCGACGTCGGTCGCCTCGTGCGTGAGGCCATCGGCATGAATCGCCCCGCGTTGATCGAAGTCCCCGTCGGCCGCATGCCGCGGCCCACGTTCTTCGCCGCCCGCAAGATGCCGACGAAGTACCAACGCTGATACACGCGCCGACCGCGTTCCGGATCGTGCCGCAGGCTGCTCTGCCACTCTTCGACCCCCGGTCGCTGGGACCGCGCGCACCTCCTTGCCCGCGCGCCGCTTTGACCGCCTCCTCCTCAGCGCTTGCCTCACCACCGCCCCTTCGGCGCGCTCTTCCCGTCACTCATCGACGGCCCGGCGACCGGGCACGTGCTCCGTCCGACCGTGCCCGATCGCGCCGAGCCCACGATAGAATCCCCGTACGTCCATGAGCCGGCGGGGTTTAGTCCAACGAGTTTTATCCGCCACGCGCGGCGCACGACGGATAAAACCTAATCGTTAGGCCGATCTTGCCGCAACGCTTCGACCGTGGAGGTGCCAACCAGTCGGGGTAGACGTTCCTTTCGATTGCCAGCGACTGCGGAGGAATCTTTTCAAGTTCGAGTAGATTAGGGAGGAGACTGCCCTATCTCAGTGATCGATGGAGGAGACCGCCTGTGATCAAACGCTTGGTCAGGCGAGGTTTACGCCACTTTGGGTATGACATTCTGAAGATACCTTCATCGCAACGCTTCGGCCCCGCACCGGAACCGTCACCGATCGCTCCCATCTGGCCGCTCCCACGCACCGTGCGCGGGCCTTCGGACGAGGAAATTCGCAAGCAGTTCGCACGATATTCTCTTTGGCACTACGCGTACGAGTTCGACGGCGGCCTTTCTTTCCCGACATCCCACAACAATCCGGGACCAGATACGAATGACCCCAAGCGCCCTTTGCAGCGGTTCGCTCACTTTATCCCGTATGTTGTGCAGTCTCAGGGCGGAACTCTCAAGGGTAAACGCATCCTCGACATAGCCTGCAACTCCGGTTTCTGGTCAATCCAGTGTGCTCTGCTAGGTGCGGAAGTCGTAGGGTTCGACGCGCGCTCGGAACTGATCGAACAGGCTAACCTCCTGAAGTGGATCACAGGTGCAGATAACGTAGAATTTAAACACCTCGGTTTTTGGCAAATGAGTCCCGAAAAGCTCGGCGGCAAGTTCGATGTCGTGCTCAACCTTGGGTTTTTGTACCATGTCCCGACGCCTCTCGAGGCGCTCGAACTCACGAAAATGATGGCTCGGACTCACATCCTGCTCGATACCGCGGTGCATCCGTCTGGAGAGTTCGCGATCTATTTGAGATGGGAAGAGCCTCTTGACATTCGCATGGCGGCTCAGGAAGGGATTGTTGCCTTACCTACGAAACCCGGCGTTGAGCTGATGCTGAGACATCTCAAGTTCAACAGCTGGATCGAAATCCCTGTGCGGTCCAGAGATCTGCCCATTGATTACCTCACTCGTAGGCGTGCGTCGTGGCTGATAGAGGTATGAGTAATTGTTGGCCGGGCGAAGTCCTAAGCTTGCTGGATAACGAGACGGGGATGCACTCTTGCTTGGACACGAAACCCAAGCTCGCCGGTTGGCGCCGGCGGCAAGAGGAGGCATCCCCGTGGAGACGAGAATACCGGCCTCGGAACGGACAAGCCAGAAGCTCAATGAGCTGCTGACCCACGGCGTCGCCGACGGCGACGCGCGCGCCGAGCTGCTGAAGCTGGCGGTGCGCAAGATCGTCGAGGAGACGTTGGAAGCCGAGGTGGCCGAGGCCCTCGGGCGGGGCTACTACGAAAACGGCGCCGAGCCTGGGCGCGGCTATCGGAACGGCTATCGCCGCGCCCGGCTGCGGACCGCCGAAGGCCCCATCGAGTACGGGGTGCCGCAGGTCGCCGCGCGCGCCGAGCCGTTCGTGTCCCGCGTCCGGGGCGGCTTGGCCGGCCGGACGGCGGAGCTCGAGCAGCTGGCCGTCGAGATGTACGCGCGCGGCCTGAGCACGCGGGACATCGAAGCGGCCTTCCGCGACGCGAGCGGCGCGAGCGTGCTGAGCCGCACCGCGGTCAGCCAGGTGACCGAGCGGCTGTGGCAGAAGTACGAAGCCTTCGCGGGCCGCGATCTCAGCGAGTTCGTCGTCGCCTATCTGTTTGTCGACGGGGTGGCCGAGCGCCTGCACGCCGGCCTGCCGCGGGAGGCGGTGCTCTGTGCCTGGGGGATCACCGACGACGGCCAGAAAGTCCTGCTCCACCTGGCGCCCGGCACGAAGGAGGACACGGCGAGCTGCACGGCGTTTTTCGAGGACCTCAAGCGCCGCGGCTTGGCCGACCCGTTGCTCGTCGTCACCGACGGGGCGCCCGGCCTGATCCGCGCCGTCGAGACCTGCTTCCCGCGGGCCCTGCGCCAGCGGTGCCTCGTGCATCGGCTGCGCAATCTCCGGAGCAAGGCCCCGGAGGGCCGGTGGCCGGAGATCGCGCTGCGGGCGCGCGGCTGCTACGAGGCGGCGTCGCCCGCGCTCGCCACCGTGCTGCGGGACGACTTCGTGCAGACGTACGAGCGCGAGCTGCCGGCGGTGGTGCAATGCTTCCGGGACGACTTCGACGCGTGCATCGCCCACCTGCGCTTCCCGCTCCGGCATCGGCGCGTCGTGCGCACCACCAACCTGCTCGAGCGGCTCTTCCTGGAGGAGCGGCGCCGGACGAAGATCATCCCGCATGCGTTCGGCGAGCGGCCCGTGCTGAAGCTGATGTACGCCGCCATCATTCGGGCGGCCGAGCGCTGGCGCGGCATCACCGTCGGCGAGTTCGAGCAGCGGCAGCTCACCGCGATCCGTGACGAACTGAATCGCGCTCACGTCGTGCGGACGGCGCCGGTCGTGGCCCGCGCGACGGCACCCGGCGTCCGCAAAGTCCGCACGTGAGCCGGGATCCACGCGGAACCCGATCGCGCAGTGGCTCCAGGATCGACGATCTCGGAGGGGGCCGCTCTCTCCCTACCCCCTCAACAGCGCCGTGCACGCGACATCGAGTGCGTCGCCCGTGTGATTATCCAGCAGCCTTCGGACTTGACCGTTGGCCGTTAGCGTGTTCGCGTCGTTTGCGCATTCGTTGCCGACTGGGCCGACGACAATCGGCATACGTTCTCACGCTCTAGTCGCGAGAACGGCCTTAACTGCCCGCTCGAGCTGCCGAGCCGCCGGTCCGCTGTCCGGCGGCGGAGCCGTCGCGGGTGGCTCCGAACTGCTCGGCGTCACGGCGGCTGCACATCGCTCCCTCCGAGGCACTCGTCAGTCGCGGCAGCCACCGTGCCGCGGTAGATGCGCACGGGGGGCGGCTCGCAGCTCAGCGTGAGCACGTTAGACCGCACCCAGCAGCGATTTGACCGAAATGTCAGATCTGGCGCAAGACGAAGAGATGTTCGGGCCGATAGTGGCCCGTGAGGGCCGCGACGATCTCGGCCTTGGAGGCGCGACAGCGATGGTCGCGATGGTGGGCGAGATGCTCGGGGTCGCGGTGGCCCGCGACAATGTCGCGGAGGATGCGGAGCCCGGTCACGGCGGTGATGTCGCTGACGACCAGCGGTAATCGCAGATTCATCTGGATGACGGCTTTCTGCAGGCGCTGGACGTAGTACCCGCGCTTTCGATGAGCGTCTGGCGATGGCGAAGATAGGCGCGGAGGGCGACGATGGCGTCGGGGGGCCGAAAGCTTCCGCGCAGGAGGCCGACGCTGTGCAACTCCCGGATCCACCTCGTTCAGGCCTTCCGCCCATCCCGTGGTCCGCCAGGAGGCGTAATGGTCCATGGGCAACGCGCTCGTCGGGCGCCGGCGCACTGGCCGCGCAGAGCCTCAGTTGGACGCCGGCTGGGAGCTCGGGCGGGGCTGGCTGAACACGGCAAGGAGCACGGCGCCCAGCAGTGAGGCCACGGCCACGTCCCAGCGAAGGAAGAAGCGGCTCGGGAATTCCTCGAGGACATACGCTCCCGCGCCTCGAGCCATGATCACGAGACACAGGGCGAAGAGCTGGATGTCGTAGGAGTATTCCGAGAACGGCTTACGGATCTTCAGCTTCCAGAACGTCCCGACCATCATCTGGAATCCGAAGAGCGCCGCGGCAAGCTCCGCCCACCACCCGACCAGGATCGCGAGCCCGCCGACGAACTCCACGACCGCGATCAGGGTTCCCCAGAACATGCCGGGCCTGAAGCCCATCTGGACGAAATCGTCCGCGTTCGACTTGAGATTCCGTATCTTCGGCGAGCCGTAATGGACCATGACGGCGGCGAGCACGAGCCTCGGGAACAGCAGGATCCACTGGAAGTCGACGTGACTCGACATCGCCCCCTCCGTCTCGGTGGCAACCCGCTTGCAGCCCTGCGATTGAGGTCACAACTATAGCCCCGAGGAGAGGTGCACCGATGCGTATCCGCGGAATCCTCATTCTTGCCGTCGCGCTGGCATTGACCTTCACGAGCGTGCTCGCCGTTCAGGCGGGCGAGGGGAAGGGCAAGGTCGTCAGACTCGACTCGGCCGCGAACGTCGTCATTCTCGACGACGGGAGCATGTATCGCATGGCGCCGGACACGGTGATCATCGTCGAAGAGAAGCCGGTGAAGTTCGAGGCGCTCAAGCCGGGCGCCGCCGTCGTGATCCGTTCCGGCGAAGCCGTCCAGTTCCAGGACGGTCAGTACATCATCGTCACGCCGTCGGCCTCGCCGGCCACGAAGTAACACCCCACGCCGCCGCTGCGGAGGCCGGTCGGTCTTCGGCCTCCGCGGTCGACGCACTCCTCTCCCCTCCGATCAGAGAAACTTCCGGTTCGCGCGCTCGTCGGGGACGTCGAGGCCGAGGGCGGCGATCTTCCCGTCGACGTAGCGCTTGTAGAGCTCGCGGATCCCGGCGTTGCCGATGGTCTTGAGGCCCCAGTGGATGAACTTGGGGACGTTTGGCGAGTCGGAGCGGCCGAACATGTCGAGGGCGGCCGGGTACCACTTGGCGAGGAGACGCTGGGCGAGCTCCTTGCCGCGCGGGTCTGCACAGATCTGCTGCAGGAAGTGATAGCCCATCTCCGAGTGGCCGAGCTCGTCGCGCTCCACGGTCGTGGCCATCTTGGCGAGCGGCACGTAGCTCGACTCCCGCCAGTCGCGCGAGTGGAAGGCGCCGTTGAGGTCGACGAAGAAATGGAAGTAGGCGTCGTCCGCCCACGTCTCGCGCGGCAGATGGAAGGAGTAGTGGGCGTACGGCACGTCGCGCAGCGCGAAGTCCCGCTCGAGCCCGACGGCCAGTCGGTGGAACATGATCGCGTGCTTCAGCTCCTCGGCCAGGTACTCGGCCTTGATCAGCTTGCTCTCGCGGTCGGGGAACAGCGCCTCGGCCAGGTCGAGGCACGTGGCCATGAGACCGAGGAAGCTCTTGTTGCCCGCGCGCTCGCCCTCGTGGCGCAGCATTCTGAGCAGCAGCGACTTGTACTCCTCGGGCAGCGGGTCGCCCTCGTCGAAGCGGTACGCCCGCGACGCCGGCGCCGGGAACGCCGGCAGCGGGTCGCCCTTGGCGTAGGACTTCCGCCAGAACGGCCAGAGGCCCGTCCGCCCGCGCTCCTCCGCATCGAGGATCGTGTCCATCTCGCTCATCGTGGGTTCTCCTGCATCCGTTTCTGGTGACCACAGGAACACCCGAGCAGGCCGGACGCGTAGAGGTCACGCTGCCGGCCGACGATCTCGGCCGCCATGCCGGGCAAGAGCTTGTCCCCGACCTGGCCGAGCATCCGGCCACACCCGCCGCACAGCAGGCGGTAGTAGGTGCCGAAGGTCGCCGGTTGATCCAGCGTGATGCCGACGGCTGCGTAGGCCTGACGGATCTCTTCCGCGATCGCGCCCATGATCGTGCCCGATAGTACCCCCGAATCGTTTCACCACCCGGTGCAGATGGCGGAGCCGCAGTGGGCGACGCCGTTCGACAGCGATGCCGACGAGGCCCGGAAGACGCGGCGCGAGTTCTGCGAGCGCTATGCGGATTCGTCGATCGCGGTGCTCGGCACCCACTTCAGCCATCCCACGGCGGGACGGATCGTGCGCCACGGTGACGCCTGGCGCTTCCAAGTCTGACGTGGGAGGGCCCCGACATGGCCCCCCAAAGCTCCCCGGCGCTCGGGGCGCTCCGGCGCAGCCGGTGGCGCCCCTCGAAATAACTAGACACCCCCCGAGCGGCGCTCCGTCTTCACGATCGCCGCGATCTCCTCACGCAGATCCTTCTTGGAGATCTTGCCGACCGCCGTGGTGGGCAGCCGATCGCGCACCTCGAGCCGCTCGGGCAGCTTGAAGCGCGCGACGCGCTTGTCTTCGGAGAGGAAGCGCGTCAGCTCGGCCAGCGTCGGCGGCACGCCCGGTCGCGGGATCACGTACGCGCACGCGCGCTCGCCGAGCACCGGATCGGGCATCGCGACCACGGCCACGTTGAGGACGGCCGGATGGCCGAGGAGCAGGTTCTCGACCTCCTCGGCGCTGATCTTCTCGCCGCCCCGGTTGATGAGGTCCTTCCGGCGCCCCTCGACGATCAGGTTCCCGCTGGGATGGAGCCGGACCATGTCGCCGGTCCGATAGAAGCCGTCCTCGGTGAACGCCGTCCGGTTGTGCTCGGTGGCCCGGTAGTACCCCCGAATCGTGTATGGCCCGCGGCAGATGAGCTCACCCACGACTCCCGGCGCGACGTCCTTGCCGTCCTCGTCGACCACCCGGATCTCGTCGTCGGGCGACACCGGGCGACCCTGGGTCTCGA
>WNGF01010473.1_pt1 | contig 10447 bp, 15 predicted proteins | sample 5400641 | NCBI WGS metagenome assembly WNGF01 (sample SAMN13153371, study PRJNA577476) | soil metagenome | isolation source: 80 cm soil or saprolite under grassland replicate 2 | place: USA:California | collected 2016-06-15
TGGCCCGCTTCATTTGGAATGTCGAGAGCTATTGTCGCCGCTCTCTCGTCACGCGGTTACTATGTGCTGATGCCGAATCCTCGGGGAAGCTACGGCCAGGGAGAAGATTTCACTCGCGCCAACGTGAAAGATTTCGGCGACGGCGATCTGCGCGACATTCTCGTCGGAGTCGATGCCGCGATAAAAAAATATCCGATCGATCCTGCGCGTCTCGGCGTGACCGGTTGGAGTTACGGTGGCTACATGACCATGTGGACAGTTACGCAAACGAATCGTTTCCGTGGCGCCGTCGCCGGTGCTGGCATTGCCAACTGGCAAAGTTACTACGGCCAGAACCTAATCGATCAGTGGATGATTCCGTTCTTCGGCGCATCAGTTTACGACGATCCCGCCGTTTACGAGAAAAGTTCTCCCATTCATTTCATTAAGAACGTAAAGACCCCCACCCTGGTGATTGTCGGTGAGCGCGATGCGGAATGTCCTTCGTCACAGTCTTACGAATTCTGGCACGCTTTAAAAACGCTTGGTGTGCCGACACAACTCATCGTGTATCCCGGCGAGGGCCATCTCTTCATGAAACCGGAGAACCAAGCCGATCGAATCGATCAGACGGTCGCATGGTTCGACAAATACTTGAAGTAACGACTGCCGTTTTTTGCTTTCGTTACGAAGGGTAATGCAGCCGAAACAGCTGCGGCTTATCGCCAAGCGTGACGATTAACAACTCCGAGTAATCCTCGTCAGGAATGTTGATCGGGCTGTTGATTCCAAGCGCTTTGATGACGTTCGGAATTGTGTCGCCATGCCCAACAATCAGCGCGTTGCCGTTTAGCTGATGCAACTTCGCGACCAGCCCGGCCGTATCTTTCGCCGGAACTACCGTTGGTGCGACACCAATTGATGTCGCGATCGGCGCCGCGGTTTCCTGGGTGCGCTTGAATTCGCTGGTGAAAATTGCGGTGATGCCTGAGTCCTTCAAAATTCGTGCAAGCGCGTCAGCCCGCGCACGACCGGCCGAAGATAAATCCGGATCAGTACCACCGTTAGCGGCCTTCTCCGCATGACGAACAATAACGACAACCGGCTGTGCTGCCGATGCGATTGATACTGATAGGAAAAGCAATAAGAACAGAGCGAGAGCTTTCATGCGAAAACGTTACAGACAAAACGTTCCCGTGCGACTGGATCGAGGAATTGGGAATGACGAGATGCACGGGTCCGAGCCGGACTGGCATTGCACGCGGGTCGCGTACGCTTCGCAGACGCACTAGATCTCAGCGCGTCTTCCAGGAATTTTTTCCTGGGTTGCTGTATTCCTGATTCGATTCCTCCTACATTTGTTAGGCCGCTTCGGCTCGGCTTCGTCCGCCGCATTCCGGTTGCTTTCGCATTTTCGGCTGTGCTAACATCGGCGCCATGAAAGCGTACTTCCTGCCGTTTGTGTTTCTTTTCGCCCTCATGTTCGCGCGGCTTGCGAACGGACAAGACACGGACAAAGAAACAGAGGCAGCTCTCCGCCGGGCGTCTGAGGCCGCGAAGAAAATGGGCATCCAGATGCCGGACGTAAAAAAGATGATGGAAGAAGACGCACAGGAGGAAGCCAAGGAGGAAGCGAAAGCGAAAGCGAAGGTGCAAGCGGCTATAAGCGCGCCGGGCCTCGTCGCCTTCCCGGATTGGACGCCGAAGATTCCAGAGTTCACTCCCGCCGGACCACTCGCCAAAAAGGTTGTCGATGATGTGGCTCAGATTGTTCAGACCGGCACATCGCCGCTCACCCCCGTCGCGCTCGCCGATGAGTGGGAAAAGTTCAAGAATGACAAGTACCAGTTCTCGCGGATGCGCTCGAACATCAACGAGACCATTACCCAAACCGTAACTTTCAGGGAATTAGAGGAGCCGCATCAGGAGGTCACCATGAAAGCCACTCGCGAGCCTCGGGAAAAAATCACGCACGTCACGTTGTCCGCTCCCTTGCCCACGCCCGCGGAGGCCAAGGAAGAGTAACGCAAATGGTCGAAGGACTCCCGGCTGCTTGCGACCTCGCCGGCACAGTCGCTTGCTGACTTACGCTCGTTGCCCACTTCCTCACCGCTACCTCGCGGCATTACCGCCATGTCGCTCATCCCTGCCCGCTCTGTTCTACTTCCTAATTCCTAATTCTGCCTTACTTTGGCTTCCCTGGCTCGCCGGCTTGTCACGTCGTAGCATTAGCGAAGATGGAAGTACTTTCGATGTAGGCGGCCCTCCGCCCGTAATTATAATCCGATACAGAGAAAGTTTATGGCGAAAACTACTTTAGTAACTGGCGCGACCGGCACGGTCGGACGTGATGTGACGAAGCTACTTTCCAAAAAAGGTGCGGCGGTCCGCGCTGGCGTGCGCGATCAAGCCAAAGCGCGACCGCGATTCGACGACGACATTGCGCTTGCGACGTTCGACTTTGAAGACGACAGCTCGTTTGCAGGCGCGCTTGATGGCGTCGCGAAGGTTTTTCTTCTGTCGCCGCTAATGCCGAATCAGGTGGAAGTGGCAAACGCATTTGTCGATGCCGCGAAGCGCGCGGGCGTGCGTCACATCGTAAAACTGTCCGCGATCGGCGCCGATGCCAGCCCACCATACACGTTTGGAAAATGGCATGCCGCGAACGAACAACACATTCGTGAATCGGGTCTGGCGTTTACGTTTTTGCGACCGAATTCGTTCATGCAAAATTTTATCACTTATTTTCCGCCGCGCGATGGCGCGATTTATCTGCCGTGGGGGAATGGAAAGGCGAGTTTTGTCGATACGCGCGATATCTCAGCGGTTGCCGCCGAGGCGCTGACAAGCGACGGGCACGAAGGAAAAACTTACACGCTGACCGGCCCGGCAGCGCTCGGAATCGCAGAAGTAGCATCGATTCTTTCCGAAACGGCGGGTCGCGAGATCCACTACGTCGACGTACCGGAGTCCGCTGCGCGTGACGGAATGCGTCAAGCCGGACTGCCGCAGTGGCAGGTGGAGCCGTTACTGGAGTTGCACGCAACTAATAAACAGAACCGTTGGACCGCCGTGACTGCCGACGTTGAGAAAGTCACGGGCACTCCCCCGATCGATTTCGCTCAGTTTGCCCGCGATTACGCCGAAAAATTTGGAGCCAGCTAGCAAGGCGGTCTGGGCATTTACGCTTTTGCCTCGCGGCGAGAACGCGGTCGAAGAACGCCATGTGGCAGCTCAAAAATATCTGCGGGCGCTACAAAGCCGCTCCGCCGATAAAACGATTTGCTTGCCGAACTCGGCCACAGAATCACCGCGTCGGTGCTTCGAGCGCGGCACCATGATAGCGCTTTGTTCAACAATCTTTTGCCGAGTCCCTGGTCCCGCATTTCCGGGATAACATAAAAGTTGGTTACGTAAGCATGAAGCTCCGGTTCGTTAACAGGGTTGGGGATTTTTTCAAACAACTGCACGCAAACATGGCCAAGCATCCGTTTGCCGTCGTCGAAGACCCAGCAGCGCCACTGGCAAGAGCCGGTGCGAAAACGCTTCTTCATCCATGATGTGCACCTTCGTACAAACTGCGACTCGGTTTCAGTCACCGATCCGGTTTCAGCGCGAAATCGATAGCGCAACTCGGCCAGGGCACGGCAATCGCCTGACTTTGCCAAGCGAATCCGGAGCCGAACCATCGGTCGATGATATCCGATTGAACGATTGGTCGCTACTCGTAAACATGTGATCTGCAGTTCTCCGTCCTTTGTCCTCTGACCTCTGTTCTCCATTCTCTGTTCTCCGACCGTGAGCTTTTCAACAGAGCCATTTGACCTCTAAGCGCCATTTCAAGGAATTGAGACTTGGCCGCAAATCAGTCCTCCCTCTGTTTGAGAAAAATAAGTGACAGACGTGGCCAATCTCTGCTTCAATAACGTGGATCGCGATCAGAGATGTACGGGAGCCGAATCACCAGCGAGGAAAGATCGGCCCTCAGCACGTACATCGGTGTCGGCATCGCGATCGTGCTCATCGCCGGTGGGCTCTACGTCTTCTTTCTCGCGCAGAAAGAGAAAAAGGAGACCACAGGTTTCGATCCGAACCGGCCCGTCCCGAGCGACGCCGTCTTGAAACGCCGATTAAAGGCCGAGGAATATTCCGTCGTGCGGGAAGGTGGCACCCAAAGGCCTTTCCAAAATCAATTCTGGAACAACGAGCGCACCGGCATCTATGTCGATGTCATTACCGGCGAACCACTTTTCACTTCGCTCGACAAATTCGATAGCGGCATCGGCATGCCCGCATTTAGCAAACCGATCTCGAAAGATCTCCTCGTCGAAAACCTGGACACTTCGCACGATATGCAGCGCACCGAGGTGCGCGCCAAACGAAGCAACGCCCACCTTGGCTATCTCTTTCCCGACCCGAAATCGCCCACCGGACAAAGTTACTCCGTTTACTCGGCCGCCTTCCATTTCATTCCAATCGAACTAATGAAAGGTGAAGGTTACGAAGCGTTCCTGTCGCTGTTGGAGAAAAAGTAGCGTCCGAAGTAGATCAGAATACAGCGCAAGGGCAGCGCTGGATGGACGGTTAAGCCGCGGAAACTCCAAGCTTGCCAAACCAATTTGCGATTGTCCGCCGGGTTTGCCTCTGTAGCAGTCGCCGCCGGCGACTGCAAAGTTTGAGGGGTGCGGATTCGATTGCGCTCAAGCCGGGTGCAACGTCAAAGCCATACTCAGCCTGCCCGCCGGCGGCCGACAGCAATAAATACTCGAATTCGACATTAGTGTCGATTATGCGTATTATCACCGATGAATCTAAAACCGGAAAATGTTCAGGCAGTGGAGCGATTCCACCTTGTTTTCCTTGCCCAGCTTGGCACGCGCATGGATAAGAAGTTGTACGCCCTTAAGGGAGGCTGCAACCTTCGGTTTTTCTGGAAAAGCATTCGCTATTCCAAGGACATCGATTTCGACGTTCATACGATCGCCAAAGAGACGCTGCGAAACAACATCAGAAAAATTCTGGAAGGACCTGCGCTTACTCAAACCCTGCGCGCCGCAAGAATACAAGTGACCCACATTTCTGAACCAAAGCAGACACCCACCACGCAACGATGGAAGGTGCACATCCAAACGGAATCTTCCGGGATCGATCTGCCAACACGTATCGAATTTTCACGGCGCAAATTTGATCCGGGAATAGTCTTCGGGCCCGCTGATAGCGAGATTATTACCGCTTACAATCTACGCCCAGTGATAGCGAGCCATTACGGGCTCGAAACCGCCTTTAGTCAGAAGGTCGCAGCACTGCTGAACAGAAAAGAGACCCAGGCACGTGATATTTTTGATTTAGAGTTCCTGTCACAACGTGGTGCGACCGGATCGGCCGTAAAAATTGACCGGACGCGCCTGGCGACGGCGTGCGAGATCGTCATGTCCGTTACGCATGAACAATTCCTCAGTCAAGTCGTCGCTTACCTGCCGCCAGAATATCACGATTACTACCGTACGCGGAAAACCTGGGATACAATCCGCGACCATGTCATTCGCACATTGGAGGCGTTATGACCTTGGTCGAAGCTTTCGCGAGAATTGAAGCATTAGGTCAGTCGCTTTTCGAAACGAAAGATGTGGCCGCTTTGCTCGGTGTCGAAAACTCTAACGCCAATAAGATTGTATCGCGTCTGGCGCGAGGCGGCTTAATCGTTCCGATCGCCCACGGCAAATGGGCTCTCCGTAATCGCCTCAACAAATTGGCCATCGCCGAGCATCTGACCTCGCCCTATCCAGCGTATGTCTCGCTGCAAACCGCTCTCTATCATCATGGCATGATTTCACAGATTCCGGGAGTGACGTATGCCGTATCCCTCGCCCGGACGAGGCGGTATAAGACGCCGGTCGGGACCTTTTCCATTCACCATGTTGCACCCGATTTTTTCTTCGGATTCGAGCTCGACGCATCTGGCAACGCCAGGATCGCGACTCCCGAGAAGGCTCTGGTCGACGTTTTTTATCTTGGCCCAACCAGAACCCGACTTTTTGTGACACTGCCGGAGATTGAATATCCGAGTAAATTCAGTTGGAAGAAAGCGCTTGCGATGGCTGGAAAAGTTAAAGGCCTGGCTCGCAGAACGTTTGTAGAGCGAGCGCTTACTTCCCTGCGCGGCGCCGCGGCACTGCGCTAAGGCGCGCATTAAGATGCCGGTGCCGCAGGCCAATTCCAAAACCGAGCCGTTCTTCGCCCACCGGACAAAGTTACTCCGTTTACTCGGCCGCCTTCCATTTCATTCCAATCGAACGAATGAAAGACGAAGGTTACGAAGCGTTCCTGTCGCTTTTGGACAAAAAGTAGCGTCCGAACTGGCGCGCTGTCGCTGTAGCGGCGGTCTATGACCGTCGATTATTCGCTGTAGCCCACTTGCTCAGTTTACCCGCTGTGGCGGGCGAAGAATTTCGGAGCTGTCGTTGACTGCGGCCGAATCAATCTGCCAAAGGTTGCTGACAGTGTACTCGCCGCGGAGGGTCGCGGTGCGGAGCCGGGCAAGCGGAGCATCAATACAGCCAGCCAATGATGCGTATATATTCACTCATGATCGATTGCCTTTGGCTTTCTGTCGACGCGCGACGCGCTGTAGCGGACTATCAGCGATACAGGTCATGCGAACCAATGTCCACGGTCGTAACCACATCGCCTTCGATGTAGAAGACAACTCGCAAATCCTCTTCGATTTTCGTTGCATAAATCACCCGAGCATAGCGAGCGGAGAGTTTGTGGATCTTGTGGGAACGCAACCGTGGATCAAACGGGTTTTGTTTGAAAATAAAAAACGCCTTGCGCGCGCGACGCTGTTGCTGGGCAGGCAGCTTTTCGAAACTGTTCCAAAACGCGCGCGTTGCACGGAAACGATACTTCATTTATCGCCGAGATACGGCTCATTGAGCGCAGTATCCAGGTCAACAAATCGCCCCGCTTCTGCATCGGCCATGCCTTGTTTGAAAGATTCGGGGATCCAGGAATCATCATTATCCACGACGAACTTGGCGACTTGTGCCCGTTCGCTCGCGGGAAGGGCTTTGAACTGCTCGATAACTTCAGTGGCGCTCATGGCGGAAGAATATTGCACCAAACTACTAATGGCAAAATCGATCTTCTCTTACTCCTTATGCATCGCAAGCCGCTTACGATCCATTAGGCGAGTAGCTTGTAGTGGCAGGCGTGTCGCCCGCGATTTTCTGCATTGCCGTTCGGCTCTTTTGTCGAAGCGCTGCCGAGGCGGTCGCCGCGGCGACCGCAGTTGTAGCCGCTGTCGTTGACTGCGGCCGAATCAATCTGCCAAAGGTTGCTGACAGTGTACTTGCCGCGGAGGGTCGCGGTGCGGAGCCGGGCAAGCGGAGCATCAAAGCCAGGGTGAGGCCAAAGATGGGTGACCTTGTTATCCGTGGCATCGGTTGCCGGGTCTGCGACCCATGACAGTCTCGCGAGCGTTGGAGTCAGCGTTTCTATTGTAGAAAAATCTGCATGTTCTGAAAGTCAAAGGTCACCGCATAGGGCTTGAAGAAATCGTGGCCTACCATGCCCGCGAGGTGGAAGCCAAAAGTGTATTCCCACGGGAACGGTCCATCGTAGAGACCGCGGACGTTGTCTTCCTTTATGCCTCCGAAGGAAAGTTGATGCACGGTGTATGGCACGATTTTCAGCTTTCCGCCGCCCCCGGCCCCTTCGGAAGCTTTGTTTTCCTCCAGCTTGATCCCAGCTTCCTTGATAACAGACTCCGCCAGTTTAACACCCGCGTCCGCCAGCCCTGTGTCAACGAAGAGGAGCGAGGGCGGGAGTGTCTCCACGCCACCCCAGCCCACCATGAAGTGGTCACTCGCCATCCAGATAGGAACCACGACTCTCTTGCCTGATGATTTTGTAAACTCTTCCAGGCTTTTGGCGGTCTTCCGGCGCAGCACAAGCTCGCCGTGTGGATAATCCATGGTCGCAAGGAAATGGTAAAACAGAGTGGTCCCGATGGCTCCGTCGATGCGTTTGACGCCCAAGTCTTTTGAGAGTTGGCGCAATGGAAGCATTGCAACGGGCAGGTTCTTGATGGTCCAGTCGCCGACGGTGAGTGACTCAATCCGCCCAGTCTGGACCTCAGCGTGCTGGCCGCCGGAAAAGGTGCCTTGCACCGCCCCGAATTGCGGGACGCCAAGCGCCCTGGCAAAATCTGTGTCGAGCGCGACCTCCGAAACTCCGGTATCGATAAAAAAGGTGACTTCGTCGCCGCCGTTCACGCGCAGGGTGACCACCGGAAGCGGATCGGTTTTTACGAACTTCAGACGCGTACTTGCCCCGTTGCCATGCAATTCATAGGGCGTCTGGTCCTTGAAGCTCTCCAACTTCGCAACGTTCAGTGTCGGGTACTGCGAAATAATCAGCTTGTTGCTGCTCACGTCGACGCCGTTCAGCGAAGCCGCTGCCTTTTGGAAATCGTCGCGGCGATAAAACACCTCGGCCAGCATCACCTTTGCATCGGCGTCACCCGGCTGCAGGGTTATGGCCTTTTCCAGCCATTTCTGCGCATCGTCAAGCCGATTGGAAAGCAATGCAATGCGACCCAACTGGACTGTTGCGGAATAGTTCTTGGGATTTTGAGCGGCGATTTGCGAGTAAAGTTTGCCGGCTTCGGCAAACTTCCCCACCTGAAAGAGCCGATCGGCCGAATCGATTTCTGATTGCCTGGACTGGGATGTCACTTGTCCTGAGAAGCTAGTGGGCGCGATAATCGCGGCGAGGGCGATGCAAGTTCTGGCAAATTTCATTTGGGTTTCTGCGACCAGCGTTACCGTGTGCAGCGTCCGGCGTACATATTTCCGCGGGGTTTGTCCCTCATCATCTGACGCGTGCCGTTGATCAATGCTGCGATATATCCTTCCGGAAATGAATTGTCGAGCCTGGCCGCGAAATTGGTATCAACAAGCGATGCGGCCGAAGCAGCAATGATTCGCGGCACAATCATTCGCGGATTTTACGGCGAGCGGCGCAATGCCTAAAATCCGGCGGCAAAAATCTTCCGCCGACATTGTTGCATCACTTGCTCGAATCGAATTCGACCGCTGGCTTGAGGTTTGCTTTCTGATGCCGTGCCTGATACGCTCAGTGCATGGCAAAGGATGTTATAGAAATCCCGGTGCCAGTACTTTCGTCAATCGAGACTCTCGACGAATTACAGGACTGGCTAACCGCGCACAATCCGGGCATTCTCGCCGAATTACGCGAAGCGCGGCAAGAGGATTTGGCAGGCGGGTTTAAGGTGTGGGAGCCACGCCATGTCAAATGGCCTACCGAGTCGAAGTAGGATCGCGGGCTGATATTCAGCTAAACCAACTCGATGCTGTTATCGGTGCAGCGGCTGAGCGAAAGATCATGTGGCTGTCGAAAAATGCTGCCGTTATGGTCAATCGGCGACTGGTCGGTATGCCTGATGATTTGGCGGGCCTGTGCAAATTGCGTGTTGGTGACTGGCGCATTCTCTATTGGATTTATCATTCCGAGGAGGTTGTCCGTATCTATCGAATCCAGCATCGGTCTGAGGTCTATCGGGGTCTCTGACATTTTCCACAGCTCACCACCGATCTCTGACCGCTGACATCTGGTCTAGGCCGAGCGAGCGGGAGCGAGTGAATCTTCCGCGGAAGTGGACCAGCTTCCGAGCGGGAAAGAAAGCCAGTGAATCTTCGCTTCCTCCTTCCACCTTCCAGTGTCTATCATAAGCGGGTTACGATGCATGAGATCGAGTGCGTAGCGGACGAGTCAACGAGCGGGAGCGAAGATGGCCAGTGCGCCGATCGCGGCGACAAACAAGCTAAACCAGCGCCTCTCAACTTTGCCAGCCGCTGACTTCTCAGCCAGTTTAGACGCGACCTACTTTTCATTTCACACAAGGATTGGGTGGGCGGCAATTTTAGACTCACATTTGCTGCGATCTCCACTGCGAGCCACAGTTTGCCATGAAGATCTGGCGCGCGCGCGCCGCTACGCTGGTTAGGACCCGGAGGAAAATTGATCCTCTTTGTTCTTGAATAGGATATTGAACGTGGTCAGCGAGCCATAGCAGCGCGTGATGTATTGCTGGAGGTCAACCTTGTCTGCGTCAGTGAGTTTATCGCTCGCGTTCACCTTCTGCTCGAGCACGCGCAGGTTGTTGCGCATCATCACGATCTTGTGAAAGAACGTCTCCAGCGGCACTTCCTTCGTCTGCACCGACGCATCAGCCGGGCGCAGCACGAGGGTGCCCCTTTGCCACCGGTTCGCGATGCCTTGCACAATCATGTCATCTTTCTCCAACCCGAGCGCCTCCACGATAACGTGCGCAGTTTCGCGGATGAAATTGCTCAGCGGCACCTGCAGCTCGGACACCGCTGCGGTCGGCTCCGCCGGGGTGAGCTCGCTCGACGCGGGAGCGATCGTCCGCCGCGCATCATCG
>WNGF01021026.1_pt1 | contig 10447 bp, 8 predicted proteins | sample 5400641 | NCBI WGS metagenome assembly WNGF01 (sample SAMN13153371, study PRJNA577476) | soil metagenome | isolation source: 80 cm soil or saprolite under grassland replicate 2 | place: USA:California | collected 2016-06-15
GTCGATATGGGCGCGATGCTCCTGCGCCATACGCTCTGGAAAACGCACGAGGCGGTCGGCGATGGCACCGCCACCACTGCGGTGCTGTTCCAGGGGCTCCTGCGTCGCCTCGCGCCCTATATCGCGGCCGAGGGGAATCCGCTCGCACTCAAGCGTGGCCTGGAGCGCGGCCTGGCTGCCGTGCTGGATACACTGACGGAGCAGGCTAAGCCGCTCGATGGGGCTGCCGCGATCAGCCGTGCGGCGGCGATGCTGTGTCACGACGCCGCGCTGGCGAAGCTATTGGGCGAGATCTTTGACATTACGGGTGCCGATGGCTATGTGCAGCTAGAATCTGGACATACGCAGGGCCTGGAGCGGCAATATGTCGAAGGCGCGCATTGGGACACCGGCTACTGCTCACCATACTTCGTCACCAGCCCGCATAAGCAGGAAGCGCGGGTGGAGGATCCCGCGATTTTGATCAGCGATCTGCGGATCACGGCGGCGGAAGAGCTTATACCACTGCTGGAGCGGCTGGCGCTGGCCGAGCGACGGAGCCTGCTGATCATCGCTCGTGAGGTGTCGGGCAGCGCCCTCGGGCTGCTGGTCGCGAATCACCAGGCTGGAACAATGCGGCTGCTGGCCGTACAAGCGCCCCGCATGGGAACGCAGCAGATCAGTATCCTCGAAGATCTCGCGATCCAGACTGGCGGGCGCGTGACGGCGGCAAAGGCGACCCGATCAAACTGCGCCAGCGCATCACCCAGATCAAGGCCGCAGTGGCGGCTGCCACCGAGGTTGAGGATCGGCAGAACGCTCGGGAGCGGATGGGAAAGTTGATCGGCGGTGTCGCGATAGTACGTATCGGTGGCGCAACCAAGACCGATCTGGAGACACGTAAGGAGCAGGCCGGGCGCGCAATCACGGCGCTGCGATTGGCCATGGATGGCGGGGTAGCACCTGGCGGCGGCGCGGCATACATGGCCTGCCAATCCGCACTGTGCGATCTCCCCGCATCCTCCGACGAACAAGTTGGTATACGCGCACTCTCGGCGGCGCTCGAAGAGCCGCTACAGACGATTGCCTATAACGCAGGTTACGAGCCGACGACGATCGTAGCACAGGTCAAGCGCAGCTGCGCCGGCTACGGCCTCGACGCACGGACGGGAGCGATCGTCGATATGGCGGATGCCGGCATCGTCGATCCGGTTCAGGTGCTGCAGGCGGCGCTAACCGCAGCCGTCAGCGGCGTGATCATGGCCTTGACAACCGATGTGCTGGTTCACGGCCAGCGGCCGATCATGATGGCGCGACCCTAAAATAGGCCACACCGGTGGCCTTCGTGCCGACCGCCGGGCTAAAGCCCTCGGCTCACATTACAAAGCCTGCCTGCGCAGGCTACTATGACATTCCGCTAGGCCACGCAGGTGGCCTTCGTAATCGCAGCCGAGCGCTTCAGCGCGCCGGCGCGACGCCGGCGCGACAGCACTATAATGAGGAAACCCATGCTTGACCCTACACGCTTACGCGGTATCATTCCCCCGATTTGCACGCCGCTGACGAGCGAAGGTGCCATCGATATCCCGTCGGTTCATAGCCTGATCGATTATTTGCTGGCTAATGGTGTGCATGGCGTGTTCGCATTTGGCTCAACTGGTGAATGCACATCGCTGACGGCACAGCAGCGCAAAACGATGCTGGAGGCTGTGATCGCAGCAGTAAATGGCCGGGTTCCCGTGCTCATTGGCGTCATGGATACTTCAACGGAGCGCTGCATCGAGCAGGGGCTCGCCGCGAAGGCGGCGGGTGCTGACGCGCTCGTCGTGGCCGCGCCGTTTTACTTCCGCACCACCCAGGCCGAGACGATCGAGCACTTTCGCCGCATCCATAAGGCGGTTGGCTTACCGATCATGGCGTACGATATTCCGGCAACGGTCATTATCAAGCTTGAAGGCGCCACGATTCGGCAGCTCTACGAGGAAGGCGTGATTATCGGTCTGAAGGATAGCAGCGGCGTGATCGATGCGCTTCGCCATACACTGCTTCGCATGCGTGGCACTGACTTTCGTGCCTTCACAGGCTCGGAGCTGATCGTCGATCTCTGTCTCCGAATGGGCGCTCAGGGTGGCGTTCCTGGCGTGGCCAACGTCTTTCCAGCTGAGTTTGTCCAGCTGTATGACTTAACACAGGCAGGTGAGTGGGACAGCGCCGCACGCCTCCAAGAACGCCTGCTGCTGTGCTTCTACGAGTTGATCGCCCAGGGGGACTCGCGTTACTCAGGCATGTCTTCGGCGCTCGGCGGCTTCAAGAGCGGACTGAAGCGGAAGGGTGTCATCCGCTGCACACGGGTTGCCGAGCCACTTCAGAGCTTCGGCGCGGTTGAAGAGGAGCGCGTGGCTGAGGCGATGCACCGGCATGGTTTCCTCTAAAGTCGTAGGGTTTACTCAAGCGCAAATTTTGGGGGGACGCAGTCCCTCCAAATTCTAGAGGACAATAATGAGCAAGATCCCCCCAATGCACGAACGCTTGACCCGCGAAAATCTTCATGGCGTCTGGGCTGCGATTGCGACACCATTCGATGACGACGATCGATTCGACGAGGGCATCTTCCGCGAGAACATGCGGCGCCTGCACGCCGCTGGCGTGCATGGCATCTACACCACCGATAGCGATGGGGAGTTCTATGCGATCGAGCTCGACGAGTTCAAACGTGTCGCGGATGTGCTCGCGGATGAAGCCCAGCGGCTCGGCCTGCCTACTCAGGTGGGCGTTACATGGTGCAACACGCGCGGAATGCTTGATCGGCTCCGCTATGCGAGCGAGCGCGGAATTCTGGGCGCGCACGTCGGCCATCCCTTTTTTATGCCGATGACTCCAGAGTCGTATCGCAGCTTCTGGGAAGATGTTCGCCAGGCCGTGCCGGAATGGTTCGCGCTGATTCACTACAACACGCCGCGCGTGCATAACTACCAGCGGGGGCCGGATTACGCGCTCCTCCAGCAAGCGATCCCTAATTTGATCGGTACCAAGCACGTCGGGGCCGATTTCCCGGAGTTTCTCACGCTGATGAAAGACGCGCCACAGCTCAGCCACTTTACCGGCGAGCACGCCTTTATGCCCTACACGATGTTCGGCGCGCGAGGTATCTACTCGTGGTTCGTGAACTTCAATGCGCGCTATATGGTTGATTGGTACGAGGAGATGCAGCATGAGCGGTGGGATTTGGCGAAGCACCGGCAGCAGCGGATGCACAGCTTTATGCAGGCTGCCCAGATCTTGCACGGCAGCGGCAACTTGCACGGAATCGTAGGCAAGGCCGTGACCGCCGCCTCGCCGTTTTTGGTGCCGGCCAACCGGACACGACGGCCGTATCTGCCGGTTCCGGATGAAACCATTCAGCGATTTCGCTGGATTATCGAGGAGCAGTTTCCAGATCTAGTCTACCGCGGGTGAATATCTTTTGTTTCTAGAGCAGGGAGAATAGTTTTGGACAACTCTTCACCGACGATGCACCCCGCGCACCCCTGGGTCGCTGCAGGACGCGACAAGATACGCTTCGCCATCGTCGGCGGCTCATTCCCCGACTGGGCACGGACGGTTGAGTTTGTGCAGCAGGCCGAGGAGCTTGGGTTCGACGCCTACTGGGCCAACGACCATCCCACACGCGCGCTTGATTGCTTTACGATGCTGACCGCGCTGGCATCGGTCACAAAAACGATCCGCCTGGTCTCGCTCGTCAGCTGCATCTACTATCGCAGCCCGGCGATGATCGCGCGCATGGCGGCCGATGTGGATCAGCTGAGCGATGGCCGCCTGGTGCTCGGCATCGGCATTGGGGATGACACCGATGAGTTCGCCCAGCTCAATATCCCATTCCCGAGCACACCTGAGCGCCAGGCGGCGCTCGAAGAGGCGATCGCGATCATCCGCGGGCTGTGGGATGGCGCGCCATTCACCTACTACGGTAAGCACTTTCGGGTCACGAACGCCAGTATCAGGCTGCGGCCCGTGCAGCAGCCACACGTCCCGATTCTGCTCGCCGGCGGAGGTGAGCGCGTCACACTGCGACAGGTGGCCCAGTTCGCCGATATGTCGAACTTCGGCGCGCACGAGTGGACCGGAAGCGCCTTTGCGCTTGAAGATGTGCAGCGCAAGTACGACGTTTTGCGCCAGCATTGTGAAGCGGTCGGCCGTCCGTTTGACTCGATTCTGCGCAGCTACTATACGCCGCTGCTGGTGCTGGCCGAAACACAGAGCGCGGTCGACGCCAAGATGTCAAAGGTCAGGCTGAACCCCAGGGAGCGCTACACGCCATTCTTCGGTACGCCACAGGCGGCAATCGCTCACTATCAGGCGCTCATCGACGCCGGGGCGCAATACTTTCTTGCGACGATCGGCGGCAGCGACATGGAGACGGCGCATCTGCTCGCCGAGCGTGTGATGCCGGAGCTGCAGCCGCGATAGCGGCCTTATGAGTACCTATGCAATCAGTCAAGCGCATATTGCTCCTGTCGATGAGTGTGCGCCTGGTGCTGGACATCAGCATGGGCGTCTTCTCGCCGTATCTGCCGGTCATCGCCCGTGGGCTGGGGGTAAGCGTGGCGGTGAAAGGCATCCTGCTTTCGGTGCGTAGCGCCTTTGGCCTGACGAGCCCAATTTTCGGCGCGCTGATCGATCGCCTGGGAGCGCGCCGCATCCTGATAGCTGCCCTGGCGCTGTTGGCGGCAGGAACTGGCCTGCTGGCCACCGGCCCAGGATTCGCCCTGGCTGCGCTGGCCTTTGGACTGATCGGCCTTGGCCAGGTGATGTTCTTCCCAGCCCTACAGGCCTATATTAGCAATCAAGTGGCGTATAACGTCCGCGGCCGCATCCTGGGCGTGATCGAGCTGAGCTGGTCGATCACGAGTATTCTGCTGCTGCCGCTCCTGGGCGTGATCATCGCCGTCACGAGTTGGCGCGCCCCGTTCATCATTATTGCGCTGGGGTCAGCACTTTCCATCCCCGCGATCGCGAGCCTGCCCGAGGAGCGCGCAGCGGTGCAGCCCGGCCCAGGCTCGGTATCCATCGGGCAGATCTGGCACGCGATGATCGGCGTGCTGCGCGGCAACGGCAGCGGCATCGCGTGCCTACTGCTGACGCTCTGTATCTACTTCGCCGGCACACAGGTGCTCCTGGTGTATGGCGCCTGGCTGGAAGCGCAGTTTGGCCTGGCCGTCCAGCAAATTGGCCTGCTGGCGCTCATGCTGGGTCTGGCGGATCTGTGCGGCAGCGGCTTGAGCAGTGTCTTTATCGATCGTGTTGGCAAACGGCGCTCGGTGCTGGCCGGGCTGGCTGTATCCACATGGGCGTATCTCATCCTGCCGTTCGGGAATAGCAGCCTGCTTGTAGCTATGGCCGGCCTGATGTTGATGCGGCTGGGCTTTGAGTTTTCGATCGTCTCAAATATATCGTTGGTATCCGAGCAGGCGCCCACGCAACGCGGCGCGATGCTGTCGTGGGCTGGCGCGGCCGGAGCGCTGGCGGGAACGATCGCTGGCGTGACCAGCAGTAACCTGTGGCTGTGGAGAGGCATGTCGGCCAACGCCACACTGGCCGCCGGTGTGGCGCTGATCGGGCTGTATATCGGCCTGCGCTACGTTATCGACGGGGAGCTACAGCCGGCAGGCGCTGGGCTCAGCTAAGAGTAAAATAGGACTTACGCATAAACCTAGTGTATCATGCTGCCGTGCAGCCTGAGCCTGCCCGCCCTGAGCGTGTCGAAGGGTCGAAGCCACGTCCTGAGCTTGACGAAGGGGGCAGGCAAAGCGGCGGTTGAACGTGCGACCGCGTACGTCCTATAAAATTGAAAAGGTTAGGTGTCCGAGCTGCTGCGGGTAGCTCAGGCTATGTACTCCGCACCGAACTTAGCTGTCGATCGGGATCGAAAATCATTCACAAGCGACATCAGGCTCGTGGTTCCACCATCGACGACTATTGTCTGGCCAACAATAAAATCAGCATCACCCGAAGATAGAAACACTGCCAACTTGGCAACATCGATCGGTTGGCCTGCGCGCGCAGCCGGTATCTGGTTTTGCGCAGCTCGCGGATCATACCCTTCAACCGCCTTGTAATGGTTCGGGACCTCGATCCAGCCCGGCGCGATCGCGTTTACGCGAATGCCCCGATGTGCCAGCTCGATCCCCAACTGACGCGTCATGGCGATGATAGCGCCTTTGGTCGCCGCGTACGCGGAGTGCTCAGGAGCGCCTTGCAGGCCGTGAATCGAGGTCATATTCACGATCGCGCCGTGGCCCTGCTTCAGCATATGCGGCAGTGCCTGCTGAATAATAAAATACTGAGCGCGAACATTCACATGGAACAGTGTGTCGAATTCTTTCGGATTCATCTCGATAAAGGGTTTGTTATACGTAATTCCGGCGTTATTGACGAGTATGTCGATACCGCCAAGAAAATCTACCGCGCGGTCGACCAGATCGGTCGCCTCCTCAACATGCTGGAGGTCGGCTTTGAATGCTTTTGCGTTCCCACCGCTTGAAAGAATCGCTTGGGTGGCCGAATCAGCGCCTTCAGCACTATGCGCGTAGTGCAATGCGACATGCGCCCCCTGCCGAGCAAATTCTACGGCGATCTCACGACCGATACCGGTTCCGGCGCCCGTAATGAGCGCTCGCTGATCGGCAAGCCTGTGCGCGTTTTCCATCAGAGTGCCTCCTCCAGAATTATTCGGTTAGAAGGATTTCGCCCTCCATGATCACCTAACTGTTAACTGATAATTGTTAACAAAATCATGCTCGTCGAATATACTTGAACGATGAGCGATTGTCAAACCACCCAAGCTTGACAATCATTCATCGTTCAAGTATTGTACGTTTGTTAACAGTTACCAGTCGACAATCCAAAAATTGCTCCATGCGCCTTGCTCTGCTCGCTTGATTAACAGGAGTTGCTCGCATGACACAGATCGAAGGTGCGGTGTTGAGTATTGCCATCAGCACTGCATTCGAGCTCGAACAAACATGCTTTGCCGCCAGTTTGGCTGGTCTGTATCGCTCTGATGACGGCGGGCAAACCTGGCGATCAGTGGTTCAATCTGAAGAGCGCATCGCGATCATGGCCGTCGCCATGTCTCCCGAATACGTGAGCGATCGGGCGGTATTCGCCGGTCTCAGCGGCGGAGTGATGCACTCATGGAATCGCAGGCACCGACGCTGATGGGGTCTTTCGCTCAAGCGATCGGGGCGTCTCGTGGGAGGCCTGGAACTTTGGGCTACTCGATCGGAGCGTGTTGAGTATGGTTGTCGCTCCGGCGCATGAGCAGGATGAATTGCTGTTCGTCGGAACTCCGAGCGGACTCTTCAGGAGTAAGAACGGCGGGCGCGCCTGGCGTGAGGTTGATTTGCCGGGTGGATCAGCATCCATACTCTGCCTGGCCATCTCGCCCGGCTTTGCCAACGACGGTCTGCTTTACGCCGGCACCGAATCGCATGGCCTGCTTGTCTCGAAACATGGGCAACAATGGTCGTCGATCGGGGCCGATGTATTGAAGGGATCAATCAACGTTATCACACTATCGCCACACTTCCCCGTCGAGCCGGATATCCTTGTCGCGACCGAGCACGGCCTCTATATCTCGCATGATTATGGCGATTCATGGGCGCTGTGGGCAGCCAGCACAGGCATTATGGCCCTGGCAGCGCCCCACGGACTCTCCGGACGAAAACCAATCCTTGCCGGCCTTGCGGAAGGTGGAGTGCGGGTCATCACGATGTCCAATCGAAATTCGTGACTGGATAAAGAACCATAGCCTGTTATGGTGTTCGCTGTTAGGAGGAGCAAATGAGCGATTTTGACGGCCAGGGCGCAATTGTTACTGGTGGCGCATCCGGCATCGGGCGCGCGGTTGCCGATCTTCTCGCCGAGCGCGGCTCGGCGGTGGTAATCGCCGACCGCAATGCAGAGCGGGCGCTTCAGGCCGCCGAGGAGATCAACGCGAGCTCCGAGCAGAAGGAAGCCATCATTCGGCAAACCGGCGATTCGCATCCAATCGGTCGAGTTGGCCAGCCGCGCGAAGTGGCGGAGGTTGTGGCATTCCTGGCCAGCGATCGGGCGAGCTTCGTGACCGGCGCATCATGGGTGGTTGATGGCGGGCTCAGCGTCACATTCGTGCATCCCTGAGTGATTGCAGATTGCAGATTAAATCGCGCGGTTCGAATGGCGTTTCATTCTGATTGAACATTTTGGAGTGCGCAAGCCATGCTTGCGCAGTGTGCGGGAGTATGGCTCCCGCATTCCAAACTTTCAGACAAGCTCTAAGGACCTCAACTGAGGAATATCGTATGCAAACCACATCGACACATGATCTTGTGAACGAATTTGTCCAGGCGTGCGCGGCCCAGGTGCGCGGCGAGGTACGCGCCGACATGATTACGCGCGCGCTGTATGCGACCGACGCGTCGAACTATCAGATCGAGCCGCTGGCGGTGATCACCCCACGCGACCGCGATGATGTGATCGCGGCAATGGCGCTGGCGGCACGCTTCCAGCTCCCGCTGCTGCCGCGCGGCGGAGGCAGCAGCCTGGCCGGCCAGGCCGTCGGCGCAGCGGTGGTGCTCGACCTCAGCAAGCACATGCGCCAGCTGATCGCCATTGATGTGGATGCGCGACGCGCGCGAGTGCAGCCGGGAATGACGCTCCAGGCGCTCAACCAGCAACTCGCCGCACACGGGCTGAAGTTTGGGCCCGATCCGGCCTCGGCAGTGGTGTGTACGGTCGGCGGAATGATCGGTAATAACTCGACCGGCTCGCACTCGATTCTCTACCATATGACCGCTGATAACCTCCACGCCGTCGACGTGGTGCTGTCCGACAGCACACCGGCGCGCTTCGCGCCAACTCCACGCGCGGCGATTGCGGAGCATGTGATGCGTGGCGGGCTGCTGGGTTCGATCTGGCAGCAGGTGCCAGCGATCGCCGCGCGCGCGCGGGCGGATCTCGATGCGCGACGCCCGAACACATGGCGGCGCTGCGGTGGCTACAACCTCGATCGCATGCTCGACGCCAACCCAATCAATCTTGCCGAGCTGATCTGCGGCAGCGAGGGGACGCTGGCGACGCTTACTCGCGATGCCGGCGGTGAATTCAGTATCACGCGCTTCATTGGCGCCGACGACCCCGAGTCGGTTTTGGTGACGGAGTTTTATGGCGACACCCCGGCCGAGGTCAATGCGAAAATTGCGCGGCTTGAGCGCGATCTCGCGCATCATACGGCCGGCTGCCGGATCTATCGCTTTACGGATCAGGCGTCGCAATACGCGATCTGGCAGATGCGCAAGGCCCAGTCTGGTCTGCTCGCGCGGCGGCGTGGCGATATCAAGCCGCTCAACTTCATCGAGGATGTCGCTGTGCCGGTCGAGCAGCTGGCGGCCTATATTCGCGATATTGTGCATGTTTGCGATGATCTGGGTGTCGAAGTGACCATGGGCGCGCACGCGAGCGCCGGCTGCCTGCACGTGATGCCGTTCGTCAACCTCAAGCGCGCCGATGATATCGAGAAGATGCGTCAGATCAGCAGCGCCGCCGCCGATCTGGTGCTGCACTACCACGGCGCGATGAGCAGCGAGCATGGCGATGGCCTGGCCCGCACCTGGCTGAACCGGCATGTCTTTGGCGATGGCATATATGGCGCGTTTCAGCAGATCAAGGCCGCCTTCGACCCCGATAATCGTATGAATCCCGGCAAAGTTGTCGATGGGACGCCAATGACCACGCATCTGCGCTATGGGGCGGAATATCAGACGATTCCGCTCAAAATGCAATTCGATTGGTCGAAGGATGGCGGCTTCGCCGGCGCGGTGGAAGTCTGCAATGGCCAGGGCTACTGCCGAAAAGTGACCAGCGGCACCATGTGCCCGAGCTACATGGTCACCCACGATGAGCGCGACTCGACGCGCGGGCGTGCGAATGCGCTGCGGAATGCCTTGAATGGGCGCATCCCGCATGAACAGCTGGTGAGCGACGAGATGCTCGATGTGCTGGATCTATGCGTGGGCTGCAAAGCCTGCCAGAGTGAATGCCCGTCGTCGGTCGACATGACCAGGATTCGCAGCGAGCTGCTGTACCTGTATCATCAAGAGCACGGCCTGGATCTGCGCACGCGCGCGTTTGGCATGATGCCGATGCTGAGCCGCGTGATGACCAGCAATCGCGCACTTGCACGCCTTTCCAACGCCATGCTGGCAATCCGGCCGGTGGCCGCGCTCGTCAGCCGCGCGCTGCGAATCGCGCCAAAGCGGCATCTCCCGCGCTTCGCTCCCGAGCGCTTCTCAGGCCGGCTCCGTAAGCAGGCGCGGCGCGCTGAGATGGTTTCCTCCGCCAGCGGTGCCAGGGGGCATGGACGAGCGCTGCTGAATGGGCACGGCGGCCCGGATTCAACTGTGGTGTTGTATGTGGACACATGGTCGGA
>WNGF01010478.1_pt1 | contig 10444 bp, 8 predicted proteins | sample 5400641 | NCBI WGS metagenome assembly WNGF01 (sample SAMN13153371, study PRJNA577476) | soil metagenome | isolation source: 80 cm soil or saprolite under grassland replicate 2 | place: USA:California | collected 2016-06-15
CGCGTATCCGACATCGACTCGACCGATGCCGTAGTGCGCGCTGCAGGCCGTCGCGGGGCTGGGGCCCCGCCGGCCGAGGCGCGACCATACAGTAAGGAGCGTTCACGTGGCGAACACGAAGTCGGCGATCAAGCGCATCCGACAGAACGAGCGACGGCGCCTGCGAAACCGGGCGATGCGCTCGAAGATCCGCGGCACGGTCAAAGCGGCGCGCGCGGCTGAGGGCACCGCGCGAGCTGCGGTCGTCCTCGAGGCGATCCGCGTTCTCGACAAGGCCGTCAGCAAGGGCGTGATCCACCGCAACACCGCTGCGCGCAAGAAATCCGCGCTCGCCCGGCGTCTCGTCGCCGCGCCATAGCCCAAACCCCTCCCCGCCTCGCTTGCGCCGGCTCGTCGCCCGGCCCTCAGCGTGTCCCCGAGCCGGAACCACAGAGGGGTGACGGACGCGTCAGCGGCCGCGGGCGCTCGCCTAGCCGGTAGAGCAGCTCGATGGCTGCGTCGGTGAGGCACGCGCCCGCGTCGGGCCCGTAGAGCGTGGCGCAGGCAACGTACCCCTTTCCCCCGGTATCCTCGAGCGTCATGAAGTACCCGAGATAGTCGTTCGAGAGCCCGGCCAGGAACACCGACGCGAAGAGCCCACGCGCCTCGCCCTTGATGGCTTGCCCGAACGAGGTCTGCAGCTCGCCGGGAATCGTGACCCAGGCTGTGTCTCCCACCGCAGCGGCGAGGAGCTCGGTCTCGCTGGGCAGCTCGAACCCGAGCGGGATGGCGAGGACGGCGGGCACCCAGCGACCGATGCAGCGCTTCAGCGATACGGCGGGCCGGGGCAGCGGAACCGTGCGCCGCGCGACGCGCAGGGTGGTGACCGGCACGGGCTTGGCCTGCGCCCAGCCGGCCTCGACGGTGGCCGCGAGCGCCCGGGCTGTGGCGCGTAGCGCGGCCACCCCGTGGGCGGCCGGGCTCACGTCGCCGACCGCTCCGTTGACGAAGAGAGCCGGCGCCCCGAGCTTCTGCTCGAGCAGCGCGGAGGTAGCCCCCATCACGTCGCCCGACAGGTGAAGATTTTTCGCGGGCAGCATTGTCCCGTGGATGGCGAAGTTCCACACCAGCGCGAGCGGCTCCCCGGCGGCGCTCGTGACCTTGACGACGACGATCTCGGAATCGAGCGGCTTTCTGAGCCGGCTGGTCGTGACCGCGGGAGCGGTGACCCTCGTCGCCGCGACGAGCGCCGGGGCACGCGCGCCATCGGCCCGCCGGACTGCCGTCACGGCGCCCTCCACGAGCGTGTCCCGCACCACCGGGTCCAGACGGTCCACCGCGATCAGGCCCCGGAGCTCGGAATCCATGAAGGCGCCAGGGCCTGAGTGGGTGTGGGAGGCCGAGACGATGAGCGTCGCCGCCGGGACGCCGGCGCGCGTCAGGCGACCCTGAACGGCCCGGGTGAAGGAACCATCGACCGCGATGAGGTCGAGCGTGACCCATGCCAGCCGCGCGGCCCGGCTCTCCAGCACGAGCGCTCTCGCGGCCACCGGGTCGTGCTCGCCGACCGACGGCCTGAACCAGAACGCATGGGCGTACCGGTCGAAGACGTCGGGAAACACCAGCCGTCGCTGCATGCCGCCATAACCAGCGAGCGGTGTTCCGGGCGGGACGCGCAACGCGACGTACGAGGCACCGGCGGTCACGCAATCGGTACAGCGCTCGGCGGCGTCTGCGATCCCGACGATGCTCGCCCCCCCGAGGAGGAGGCCGAGGAGGATCGAGAAGCCGATCACCCCTCCGCGCACAGATCGGCCACTAGGGCGGCCATCTCCGCGCGTGGCTCGCCGCTGCTCTTGAGCCGGCGGTCCGCGTCCCAGCACCGTCGGAGCCTCCGCGCCAAGAGGGCCTCGGAGCCGCTCGTGGGGCCAGTGAGTGCCTCGATGACCGCGGGTGGCCGGCGCAGCATACGGGCGATTTCCTCGACCGTCCGACCCCGACGCCGCCACGCGAGCGCTGTCCACGCCGTCCTCACGTCGCGCGCCAGGACCGAGAGCAAGAGGGGCGCGTCCTCGGTGGCGAGGAGTCGGTCGAGCGTTTTGAGCGCGCCGGCGAGATCGCGGCGTTCGACGGCGCGCGTCAGGTCGAAGATCGCATCCAGCCGACGCTCGCCCACGATCGCGCCGACGTCCTTGACACCGACAGCGCGGTTATCGGGTCCACCTGCGAGCGCGGCCTTGCGCGCCTCGCCCAGCAGCGTGGCGGTGTCCTCCCCCGTCAGCTCGACGAGGAGCCGCGCGGCCTCGTCGGTGACGGTCAGCCCTTCGAGCGCGGCGCGCTGGCGGAGCCAGCCCGCGAGCTCGCGTGATCCCCGGGTCGGAAGCTCGACGATCGCGGCGGCTGGCAGGCCGGCGAGCAGCCAGTGGTCGACCCGGCGCTCGCGCGAGGCGCGCAGTGGCTCGTCGGCCAGCAGCAAGAGACAGGTCGCGGGATTCGGGCTTGCGGCGTAGACGGTGAGCACGTCCGCTCCCTTCGCGGCCAGGGCCTGGGCGCGCCGGACGGCGACCAGTCGTCGGCCGGATCCGAGCGGCAGGGTCATGGCCGACCGCACGATCTCGTCGACGCCGCGCTCGCGCCCATCGAATACCTCGCGGCCCCAGGCAGCCAGCGTGCGATCCGGAAAGAGCCCGCGGGTCGCCGCGTCGAGCGCGTCGTCGAGGAGCTGGCTGTCGCCGCCGTGCAGGAGGGCGATCGGCGGGGCCTCGCCGCGGTCGAGCTGGCGCACGAACGCCTGGTAGTCCATTTACCGAGTGCTCGGAGGTCGGAGCGACCGAGGGTGGCCTGCTGTAGGTGCTAGTGGCCCCGCTCGCCCGATCAAGCCTGGTGCCGGTGGCGCCGCTCGCCCGATCAACCCTGCAGGGGCTGGTGGTGCCGCTCGCCCGGTCAAGCCTACAGGGGGTGGTGGCGCCGTTCGCCCGGTCAACCCTGGAGGTGCTGGTGGTGGCGCCGCTCGCCCGATCAATACTGTTGATGCGGATGGCTGCGCCCGGGTCGACCCTCTGGGTCCTCGTGGCGTCGCTCGCCACGTCAACCGCGTGAGGTCTCGCGGCGCTCGCCGCCCGGTCAGCGTGCTCAAAAGCGGTTGACGGTCAGGCTCACGATCGCCCGCGCGATGTCGATCGCGGCCGAGCGTACGGCCGACTCCTCACGTGAAATGGTCTGCGATACGGCATTCAAGACCCGGAAGTCGGCCTTCTCCCGGAGGTGTTGCTCCTCGAACAGCACCGTGTTCCGACGCACGTCGCGGAATCGGAGATTCATCGTCACCACCAGCCGATACTGGCGCACGTTGGCCCGCGAATCGTACGCGATCGATTCGAGGGAGTAGCTGACCACTTCCCCCTCGAGGATAGCATCCGCGTCTTCCCGCTGGACCACGCGGAGCCGGCCGTTGGTGGAGAAGGCCTCCACGACCGCGCTCGTGAGGAAGTTCTCGACGGCCGGCTCTCCGGTCTTGTTCGCGAAGACCGGTATCGCCACCGTCTGGATGTGCTCCGGGAGGTTTCCGCGGAACGAATAGCCGCAGCCCGCGAGCGCGGCGGCGAGCAGGACGAGGCCGAGCGCGAGCGGGCGGACCGGCCCCGTCACGCGCGTGTCACGATGTTGACCAAACGGTTCGGGACGACGACCACCTTCTCGACGTGGCGCTGCCGGACCCACGGTTTGACGCGGTCGTCGCCGAGGGCCAGCTGCCGCATCTGGTCGTCCGCGGTGTCGACGTCGACGAGCAGGCGTCCGCGCACCTTGCCGTCGACCTGCACGACGACCGTGACTTCCGTCTTCTGGAGCGCCCCCGGATCCGCCACCGGCCAGCGCTGTTTGAAGAGGCTCTCCGTGTGGCCGAGAAGCGACCAGAGCTCCTCGGTCACGTGCGGGCAGAAGGGACCGAGGAGGAGCAGCGTCGTCTCGACCGCCTCGCGTAGAAGCGCAGCGCGCTCCGAGGCGGCGCCAGCGCCGGTGCCGTCGCCGGAGGCGGCCGCGAAGGCCTGGAGCGCATTGACGAGCTCCATGATCGCGGCGATCGCGGTGTTGAAGTGGAACTCGCGCTCGATGTCGTCGGTCACGCGGCGGATGGTCTCGTGGATGACCCGACGGAAGGCGCGTCCGGCCTCCGTCGTCGGCGTCGGAACCGCCGCAGCCCTCGCGCGATCCGGGGGGGCACTCGGGGGGGACGCCTCGCCCCCTCCGAGCTCGGTCAATCGTCCGACGACGAAGCGCCAGACGCGGTTCAAGAAGCGCGAGGCACCCTCGATGCCCTGGTCGTTCCACTCCAAATCTTTTTCCGGCGGCGCCGCGAAAAGCTCGAACAGGCGCCCGGCGTCAGCGCCGTACTTCTCGCGGACGAAATCGTCGGAGACCACGTTGCCCTTCGACTTCGACATCTTCGCGCCGTCCTTGATGACCATGCCCTGGCTGAGCAGCGCCATGAACGGCTCGTCGATTGTGGTGAGGCCGAGGTCGCGGAGCACCTTCGTATAGAACCGCGCGTAGAGGAGATGGAGCACCGCGTGCTCGATGCCGCCGATGTACTGATCGACCGGCATCCAGTAGTCGGCGGCGCTACGCTCGAACATCCCCCCCTCGTGCCGGGGAGAGCAATAGCGCAGGAAGTACCACGAGGACTCCACGAAGGTGTCCATCGTGTCCGTCTCGCGCCGCGCCGGCCCGCCGCATCGAGGACAGGAGGCGTTGACGAAGCTCGCGACGGTCGCCAGCGGCGAGCCGCCCTTGCCGGAGAGCTGCACGTCCCGAGGCAGCGTCACCGGGAGATTGTGCTCGGCCTCGGGCACCATACCGCAGGCGTCGCAGTAGAGCACCGGGATCGGCGCGCCCCAGTACCGCTGGCGGCTGATGCCCCAGTCACGGAGACGGTAGTTGACCTTCGCGGCGCCGAGGCCGCGCGAGACCAGCCAGTCGGTCGCCCGACGCTTCGCCTCGGCGACCGTGAGACCGTCGAGGAACCCGGAGTTGATCTTGACGCCGTCGCCGGTGTAGGCCTTCCCGGTCCATCCGTCAGGACGTTTGACCGTCTCGATGATCGGCAGGCCGTGCTGCTCGGCGAATTCCCAGTCGCGCTCGTCCTCGCCGGGGACCGCCATGATGGCGCCGGTACCGTAGCCCATGACGACGTAGTCGGCGAGGAACAGCGGGACCGCGGCCTCGTTGAATGGATTCAGGACGCGGGCCGACAGGCGGAGCCCCCGCTTGGGCCGGTCCGCGGCCGTCCGCTCGATCTCTGACTGGCGCGCGACCTCGGCGCGGAATCGCGCGACGGCCGCGCGCTCGGCGGGGTCGGTCACGACCTGGTCGACGAGCGGGTGCTCGGGGGCCAGCACCGCGTACGTCATGCCGAAGACGGTGTCCGGCCGCGTCGTGAAGACGCGGATGGAGAGCCCCGGGTATCCCGCCACCGGCAGATCGAACTCGGCGCCCTCGCTCTTGCCGATCCAGTTACGCTGCATCGTCAGCACGCGCTCGGGCCAGCCGGGCAACCGGTCACACCAGGCGAGAAGCTCGTCCGCGTAGCTGGTGATCTTGAAGAACCAGCCGTCGATCTCGCGCGGCGCCACCTCGGAGTCGCACCGCCAGCACCGGCCGTCCTCCACCTGCTCATTCGCGAGAACCGTCTGGCAGGACGGGCACCAGTTCACCGTCGAGCGCTTCCGGTAGGCGAGGCCCCGCTCGAGCATCTTGATGAAGATGAGCTGCTCCCATTTGTAATAAGCCGGGTCGCAGGTGGTGACCTCCCGGTCCCAGTCGTAAGAGATCCCCATCTTCATGAGCTGCGTGCGCATGTAGTCGATGTTCTCGTACGTCCAGATGACGGGGTGCACGCCGTGCTCGATGGCGGCGTTTTCGGCCGGCAGCCCGAAGGCGTCCCAGCCCATCGGGTGCAGCACGTTGTACCCGCGCATCCACTTGTAGCGGGCGAGGAGATCGCCGATCGCGTAGACACGCACGTGACCCATGTGGATCCGGCCGGACGGGTACGGGAACATCTCGAGGCAGTAGAACTTCGGCCGGCGGGGATCTTCGTGGACTCGGAACTGCTTCGTCGTTTCCCAGATCCCCTGCCACTTGGCTTCGATCTCGCGGAACGGATACCGGTCGGTCGACATGATTCGATTAAATTTTTAACATCCTTAGCAGGCAGGGGCAAGAAGTGCTGGGGAGGGTCGGTGCGGCGCCCGCGTCTCGCATCCGAGCCGGGAGCCCGGCGTGACGCGGCCCTGGGATCTGCCGCGCCACGCCGAAACGTGTGCGACTACTTCTTCACGCCGAGATCCGCAGCGGCCTCGTTGGCCAGCTTGAGCGAGTCCGCGTGCTTGCCCCCGTCGTGGAGCTTCTGCGCCTCGTCCAGCTTGGCGACCGCCGCCTTAACCTTCGGATCATCCATCTTCATCTTGGCGGCCGCATCCCGAGCCTCCTTGATCACCTTCGGACAGGTGCTCGCGAACGCTCCACCCGCGGTGAAGGCTAGCGCGACCGCTAACGCCGTGACTGCCATGAGCTTCTTCATGAGGCGTCACCTCCCCCTGAGCCTGGTTGGCTTGCGCCATTGTAACAATCTGGCGTGGATCGTGGTTCCCCCGCCGGCGGTGGGTGGAAGTGGTCGAAGATCCGCTGGGCGAGCTTCGGGGTGACCTTCGGCACCGCCGCCAGCTCGGCGACCGAAGAGTCACGGACGCGGCGCGCGGAGCCGAGCGTCTTCAGCAGGCTTGTCCGGATCGTCGGCCCGACGCCGGGGATCGCGTCGAGCACCGACTGGATCGTGCGCTTCGCCCGGAGCTTCTTGTGGTAGGTGATCGCGAAGCGGTGTGCCTCGTCCCGGATCCGCTGGAGCGTGTGGAGCGCGGGCGACGTCGGATCGAGGACGAGCGGGTGCAGGCTGTCGGCCTGGTACACCTCCTCGGCCTGTTTCGCGAGCCCGACGGCCGGGATGTAATCGAGCCCGAGATCCTGGAGCACCTTGAGCGCGACGTTGAGCTGGCCGCGGCCGCCGTCGATCAGGACGAGATCGGGCAGCACGCTCCCCTGCTCGAGCGCCTTCGCGAAGCGCCGCGTGAGCACCTCGCCCATCGAGGCGAAGTCGTCGGCGCCGGCGACGGTCCGGATGCGGAAGCGCTTGTAGTCGTCCTTCTTGAGGCCGCCATTCTCCCAGACGACCATCGAGCCGACCTGCTCGGTTCCCTGGATGTTGGAGATGTCGTATCCCTCGATCCGGTTCGGGAGGCCGGGCAGGCTCAGCGCGCGCTGGAGCTCTTCGAGAACGAGCTGCTGGCGGTTGTCGCGCGAGAGGAGGCGGTTCTGGAGCGCGATCACGGCGTTCGCCTCGGCCATCGCGACGAACTGCCGCTTGGTTCCCCGCTGAGGGGCGTGCAGCTGCACGCGGCGGCCGGCGAGCGTCGCGAGCCACTCGATCGTGAGCTCCGCCTCGGGCAGCTCCTCGGACAGGAGGATCTCCGGCGCCGGCGGGACCGCCTTACCGTAGAACTGGCGCACGAACGCCGAGAGGATCTCGCCGTCACTCCAGCCGGCGACGCGATCGAAGAAGAAGGGCTCCTGACCGACGAGCCGGCCCTTGCGCACGAAGAACAGCTCCACGCACGCGTCGCCCCCCTGGCGCACGACGCCGACGACGTCCTGATCCACGTCGTCCGTTGAGATGATCTTCTGGCGCTCGCGGACCTTGTTGAGGGACTGGATCTGGTCGCGGAGCACGGAGGCGCGCTCGAATTTGAGCTCGCCGGCGGCCTCCTCCATCTCCTTGGTGAGGCGCCGCGCCAGCTCCTCGTCCCGTCCTTCCAGGAAGTGCACGACGTCCTGCACCGTCTTCGCATATCCCTCGCGGGTCTCCCAGCCCGTGCAGGGCGCGTTGCAGCGGTGGATCGCGTACTGGATGCACGGCCGCTCGAGCGAGCCGTCGATCGTGATCGAGCAGGTGCGCAGGGGGAAGAGCTGGCGCGTGAGCCGGAGGGTCTCGCGCATCGCGGTGGCTGGATAGAACGGGCCGTAGTATTGCGCGCCGTCGCGCTGCACCCGCCGGGCCACCACGAGCCGTGGAAACTCCTCGTTCGTGGTGAGCCTCAGGAACGGATAGTGCTTGTCGTCGCGCAGGATGATGTTGTACCGGGGCCGGTGCTTCCGGACCAGGTTGGCCTCGAGCATGAGGGCCTCGAGCTCGTTGTCGGTGACGATGTACTCGAGGTCGCGGACCTGGCGCACGAGCGCGTCCGTCTTGGGGTCGCGCGGGCGAGACTCCTGGAAGTAGGATCGCACGCGGCTGCGCAGGGACGCGGCCTTGCCGACGTAGAGGACCTGCTGCTTGCCGTCCCGGTAGAGATACACGCCGGGCCGGTCGGGCACCCGGGCGACCTTGTCTTCCAGCGTCATCACTTGAGCTGCTGCTTGCGAAGCGACTTGAGTCGGTCCCGAAGCTCGGCCGCCTGCTCGAAGTCGAGGCGCTTGGCCGCCTCCTTCATCCGCGCCTCCAACTCGAGGATGCGCGACTGGAGCGCCGCCGGCGACTCGAAGGTCTCCGCCGCCGGTTCCTCCACCGGCACCGTGTAGTAGTCGCGCTCGTAGATCGTCTGGAGCAGTTCGCGGATCGAGGACTTGATCGATTCCGGCGTGATCCCGTGCGCGTCGTTGTAGGCGCGCTGCAGTTCACGCCGACGCTCGGTCTCGCGGAGCGTGGCCGCCATCGAGGCCGTGACGTGGTCGGCGTACATGATGACCTCGCCGTTGACGTTGCGCGCCGCCCGCCCCGCCGTCTGGATGAGCGAGGTCGCCGAACGGAGGTAGCCTTCCTTGTCGGCGTCCAGGATCGCCACGAGCGACACTTCCGGGATGTCGAGGCCCTCGCGTAAGAGGTTGATCCCGATGAGACCGTCGAACTTGCCGAGTCGCAGGTCACGGATGATCGCGACCCGGTCGAGCGTGTCGATGTCGGAGTGCAGATAGCGGACCCGGAGCCCGAGCTGTTGGTAGTACTCGGTCAGGTCCTCGGCCATCCGCTTGGTCAACGTCGTCACCAGGACGCGCTCGTCGCGATCGGCCCGGGCCCGGAGCTCGCCGAGCAGGTCGTCGACCTGGTCCTTCGCGGGCCGAACCGTGATGCGTGGATCCATGAGCCCCGTCGGGCGGATCACTTGCTCGGCGAGCGTGGCCGCCGCGAGCTCGAGCTCGTAGGGGCCCGGCGTCGCGGAGACGTAGATCGTCTGGCCCGTGAGCCGCGTAAACTCGTCGAACGTGAGCGGCCGGTTGTCGAACGCCGAGGGCAGCCGGAACCCGTATTCGACCAGCGCCTCCTTGCGCGATCGGTCCCCGTAGTACATGCCGCGGACCTGAGGCACGGCGACGTGGCTCTCGTCGATGACGACCAGCGCGTCCTTCGGCAGGTAATCGATCAGCGTCGGCGGGGCTTCCCCCGGCCGGTGTCCGGTCAGGTGACGCGAGTAGTTCTCGATCCCGTGGCAATAGCCGAGCTCGCGCAGCATCTCGATGTCGAAGAGGGTCCGCTGCTCGAGCCGCTGCGCCTCGAGCAGGCGGTTGCGCTGGCGGAGGAACGCGAGCCGGTCCGCGAGCTCCTCCTGGATGGTCTCGAACGCGCGCGCGAGCTGGTTCGCCTCGGTGACGTAGTGGCTCGCCGGGTAGATGTGGACCCGGTCGACGCGCTCGAGGACCGCGCCCCGGAGCGGGTCGATCCGCGAGATCGCGTCGACGACGTCGCCGAAGAGCTCGATCCGGAGCGCGATCGACTCCTCGTTCGCCGGGAAGACTTCGACGACGTCGCCCCGCACGCGGAACGTGCCGCGGTGGAAGTCGTAGTCGTTCCGCTCGTACTGGACCGCGATGAGCCGCCGGATGATCTCGTCCCGGTCGATCCGGTCGCCCTCGCTGAGCTCGAGGTGCAGCCCCTGGTAGGTGTCGGGCTCGCCGATGCCGTAGATACACGAGACGGAGGCGACGACGATGACGTCGCGCCGCTCCAGGAGGGACTTGGTCGCCGAGTGGCGCATCCGGTCGATCTCGTCGTTGATGAGGGCGTCCTTCTCGATGTACGTGTCCGACTGCGGAATGTAGGCCTCGGGCTGGTAATAGTCGTAGTACGAGACGAAGTATTCGACCGCGTTCGACGGGAAGAACGCCCGGAACTCGCTGAAGAGCTGGGCGGCCAGCGTCTTGTTCGGTGAGATGACGAGCGTCGGGCGGTCCACGTTCGCCACGACGTTGGCGATCGAGTAGGTCTTGCCCGAGCCAGTCACCCCGCGGAGCACCAGGTGGCGGCGGCCCTCGCGGACGAAGTTCGTGAGCGCGGCGATCGCCTGCGGCTGGTCGCCACTCGGCGAATACTCGGAGGACAACCGGAACACGTGTCAGGCTACTTCAGGAGAGCGTCGGA
>WNGF01010479.1_pt1 | contig 10443 bp, 8 predicted proteins | sample 5400641 | NCBI WGS metagenome assembly WNGF01 (sample SAMN13153371, study PRJNA577476) | soil metagenome | isolation source: 80 cm soil or saprolite under grassland replicate 2 | place: USA:California | collected 2016-06-15
CCAGAAAAGAATCATCGGCGGCAGCCTCTTCAAGCAACCGCTGCTCGATCCGGCCCAGCATCATCACAGGATTGTGCCCGCTGGTCTCCCACAGGTCACTGTCGAGCCGCCGGAACAGTTCGATCGTGTCGTGGTTCCAGGCCCAGTTCAGGTTGAGGGCCAGGTCGCGCAGGCGGGAGAGCGGAGCGGGAAGCCTCGGAACGATCGTAAAGGTGCGAATGGGCTTCATGCGCAGGATCCTCTACACCAAATCTGACTCCGCGCAGCATAGCCAAGCGTCGGGTCAAGAAGGCCGCTCGCGGAAACGTAGGTGGCGATAACATCCTGCGCGTCGAATGCGACAGGAACGGCGATGGGGTTTTGGAGTGATGCAAGTGGAGTGAGCGGCGGTGCGCTGCCGGATTGCCTGCGGGAGGTGCAGGGTATTGGTCCGATGCGAGCCGGCCGCAACCACGTCTGCGTTGCCGAGCAGCAGTCCGCGAGCCAAGAGCATCCATTACCTGCTCGAAGTCGATTCCCAGGACCGGTGGGGAACTGGGTTATAATGATCGTCAATCCGGCGTCGGCCTTGACCAAACCGGCATGCTGTCTGATAAGCCGCACGAGCATGCTCTGATCTGCTCGCCGAGCTTGGGATAGAAATACTCGAGCACACCACCTGAAAGTACAGATGCTGGTAAATCGCCCTGTGCGGAGTCGGTATTGAGCCGGTCTGTGCTTGCGCCATTGTTCCCTCCAGTAGCAGCCTTGGCGTGTTCAGGCCCTGCGCCGTGATCGGAACCAAGTCCAGCCTACATCATAACCAGCCTGGCGGAGATTCCTGCGCCCTCTACAGAACTCCGGGACCCCAGCCGATCGATCCGGGCCCCACGCCTTGCGTTGCTGCTCCGCCGTGCCGGAGACGTGGACAGCCGACACGAACAGTGTGCTCCTTGCCCCGAAATGCGCGATTCCGGTCGACTCCTGCTTGGGAATGAGGCTGAGCCAGGCCGCCAAGTCGCCATCCCTGCTTGAAGCCGGCGTCATTATCCCCCGGCAGCCAGCGCGGTAGCGTGCCAATCACGCGCTGCGGGACCTCCTTCCCTTAGCGCCGACCGGAGCGCCAGATCGAGACGATGACCCAGAGGCTGTTCACGAACGCCAACAGAACCAATCGTTCGTCAGCAGCGGCGAAGGCGTTTTTATCCCTGCATTTTCTTTTCCAGGATTTGACTCAATACCAGGAGTGATACTGGCCAAACACCGACCCAAATTCCCAACCGCTCTGCGTGGGCTTCTTGCAAAGCCGCTCTTAAAGCAGGATCGTTAATACCGGCAAGGACTGGTCTTAGGACTTCAAGCTGTGGCCCAAAGTACCATACCAGCCATGCGAACGGGACAGAAATTAGTCCAACCCAAAACAAGACTTGAGGTAACATTTTCATTTTTTCCTCCTTTGGACGTGTTGCACAGTCTAGTCATTCACCGCGAGTGCCTTTGAACGGAGGCTCCCTACTAGACCATCTTGCTAGGCTCCTCGCCACCAATTTCACGAGTGGCTCAACCGGAATCCCGGATAAAATCCATTATGGACACGGGCGGCCCAATGGATGGTTTACAGCCGATCAATGTCACGGCTATGCGTCGTGTTCTGACGGCAGCTTAGGTCCGGGCAAATGCGACTGTTGGCTGAGGATCCCATGTCCATCGCAAGCCGGCTACTCAGAAATGACGAGCGGATGGATCAGAGGCGAAGCGCGCAAGCAACCAATACGCAGCTCGGCTTCGGCCAGTCCCCTCATTCCGCAGCGAGCGCCCTGCCACCCCGCGGCAGAGCAAGCCGCCGCCATACGCCGACCAGCGCCTCGGCGAGCGCGTCGATCAATGCGTCGTCGTGGCAGGGCGTCGGCGTGATGCGAAGCCGCTCGGTCCCACGCGGTACGGTCGGATAGTTGATCGGCTGGATGTAGATGCCGTGGTCGGCGAGCAAGAACCACTCGCCATCTTGCAGGCTTCCGGATCGCACAGCGGCACGATGTGCGTCTCGTTGGCCATCACCGGCAATCCGACGGCGGTCAGCACCGCCTTCACGCGCGCGGCGCGGCCCTGGTGCCGGGTACGCTCGAACCTCGAGGTCTTGAGATGGCGGATTGCGGCACTCGCCGCCGCGCAAATGGCCGGCGGCAGCGCGGTGGTGAAGATGAAGCCCGGCGCATAGGAGCGCACCGCGTCAATGAGCGCCGCGCTGCCGGCGATGTAGCCGCCGAGACACCCGAATGCCTTGGCGAGCGTGCCCTCGATCACGTCGACCCGCGCCATCACGCCGTCGCGCTCGGCGATCCCGCCTCCGCGCGGGCCGTACATCCCGACCGCATGCACCTCGTCGAGATAGGTCATCGCGCCATGGCGTTCGGCAAGCTCGCAGATGCGACCGACCGGCGCCACATCGCCGTCCATCGAATACAGGCTTTCGAACGCGATCAGCTTCGGCCGCCGCGGGTCGGCGGCTTGCAGCAATTGCCGGAGGTGCGCAACGTCATTGTGGCGGAAAACAAGCTTCTCGCATCCGGATCGCCGGATGCCCTCGATCATGGAGTTGTGGTTGAGGGCGTCCGACAGGATCAGGCAATTCGGCAGGAGCCTTGCGATCGTCGCGATGCCGGCTTCGTTCGACAGGTACCCCGAGGTGAAAGACCAGCGCCGCTTCCTTGCGGTGCAGATCGACGAGCTCGCGCTCGAGCTCGACCAGCGGGTGGTTGATGCCGGAGATGTTGCGGGTTCCGCCGGCTCCCGTGCCCATGCGGGTCGCGGTCTCGACCAGCGCGTCGATCACTTTGGGATGCTGGCCCATGCCGAGATAGTCGTTGGAGCACCACACGACACCTCGCGGGTGCCCGCGGGCGAATGCCACAGCGCGCGCGGAAAGCGGCCGGCGATGCGCTTGAGATCGGCGAATTCGCGATAGCGATGCTCTTCCCGCAGCCGGGAAAGCGCATCCGTGAAAAACGTGTGTCGTAACGCATGGAACGGACTCAGGCGATCAGTGGATGTGGCCCGCAACACACCCCGAGAGACATGACCGCGCCGGGGCTACCAAAGAGCGCAGCCGGGGGCCGGAGGGCATTGCGTCGAGATTGCTGTTTTCCGTTCTCGGTCTTTGGGCCGGTGCTCTGGAGTGCGTTCCGAACTCATCGCTGACCTTGCGGCCGAGCGCCCGAACCTGGGCGAAGCGCAGATGGTGCGGGTCCGCGGGTTTGCGGCCACAGACGAGGCAGGGCCGCGAGGCCACGAACTTGAGGTGCGCCTTGTCCCGGTAGCGCCGGGCCTCGGAGATGGTGAGGACGCTTTTGTCAATGCCGCTGGAGCGAGCGCCCCCGCCAGACGTTCGCCGGGGTCGGTGCCAAGGACTCGGTCGACGGCTGCCAGGGCTGATTGTGGCTCGTTCGTAGGAACCTCCGCTGCGCATTCGAGCACGGACAGACGACGCTCGAACGCTGTTTGCACAAGGCCGAGCATCGGACGCGCGTTACACCGCGCTAGAACGGCGCGAGCCGGACGAACTGTAATGGCCCCAGTTCACGCAACTGCCGTACCAATTGGGAAACTCGTTTTTCTTGTAACGCGGTAGCGCGCCTTCGAACGCCCCGAAGCCGATGCTCGAGCCGGGGCCTACGCCCCAGCCGAAACCCCGGCGCCGGTAGTCGTCATAGAACGCGCTGCAATCGGCGACGCGGACCGCGGCGCTGGGCGCGGCGGCCGGGGCAACCGGGGTGGCCTTTGCCACCTGGTCGGCGGCAATCGCGGCACCGCCGCAACAACCAACTACGATCGCCACGATGACGGAAGCGAGTTTGAGCATTTTTGTCCGCTCCTCGAAACGGTCCTTACCATTTCACGGCAACTGAAAGCGCGACGATCTGCGCGATGTAGTTCGGGTTGAACGCCGCCAGGAACAGGGACCTGCTGCCGCCCGTCAGCTCTGGGCTGTCCGAGGTGGCAACATACGGCGTCAGGTTGTCGAATGCCCAATTCGAAACGCGGTTGCGTTCGACGGTGTAGCGCAGCTTGACGACGACGTCGCCGATCCAGCCCATCTGCCGGACGAATACCGGATCGACGTAATATCTGGCGATGACGTTGAACCGCTGGAAGTGATCCTTCTCGGGCGGGAACTGGCCGAAGTTGAGGTCCTGTGCGGGCACGCCGGTCTGCAGACCGTTGCAGACGTTCCCCGCCGGCGGAGGCGCCTTGCACGGGATCGTATTGTTCTCCTCGGTCGAGAACACGTAGAGATATTCGAACCTCAGATCGAACATGTTCGGAACGACCTTCCAGTCGGCCGCGAACAGAAAGGTGTGATATTGCTGGTTGATGTCGCTGAACCATGTGCACAGCGGCCCGATGGTGGCATCCGGATTGAGGGCCGCGCTGGTTGGACAGCCATTCGGCACGGTACCGAAATTGGCGCCGCCACTGCCGCCCGCCACCTTGAGCCGCCGGTCCTCGAAATTGTAGGCGAACATCAGCCTGACCTGATCGACCACCGCGGCAAGCTCGACGCCGGCATTCCAGCTACGGTCGTTGCGCACGCCGAGCGGGTTGAACACCGGATCGGGATATTCGTCGAAACGCAGCCCGAAGTTGGGCGAGATGGTGAAGATCGTGCCGGGCGTGAAGTCGACCTGGAAGTCCGCCTTGTGCCGGTTGCGGTTGGCGATATCGAACCGCCGCATGTTGGAAGCGACTTCGGAGAACCCGTTGGCGTGCTCCTCGACAAACTCGCGGGTGTCGTACTTGTCGTAGCGCCGCGCCCCGAACAGATAGCTGCCGCGGGCGTGGACGCCCCAGGTCGTCTCCGGGACCTCGGTCGGGGTGAGGTCGACGTAGACCTTGCCCATGTGCTCGTTGGTGACGTCCACGTCGCGGAACTTGCGATCCCAGCGCTCGAAGAAATAGCCGCCGCCGATCGATGCCCACCGCACCGGCCGGTAAGTCAACTCGGCGTTGGCATTGTCCTTGGTGTAGGCGATGGGATTGGAAAAACGCGTGGTGCTCGCCCTCGGCGGGCAATCGCCGGCGGGGGTCGGATCCGGGCTTCCGCTGGCGCAGCCGCTGTCCGCCCGGATCCAGTTGGTGATCTCCAGCGATGGCGTGCGATTGTCCACCTCGAAATGACGGCCGCGGGCCGTGAACTTCAGATCCTTGGTGATCTGCGAGGTGAGCACATTGTTCCACAGCAGCGTATCGACGACGCCGTTCAGGCTGCCGACCGGCATCCCGTTGAGCAAGACGGGTCCTACGGTGAGGCCGTTGGTCTGGGTGTCGACGAAGGGATCGTTCTGCCGCATGTCGTTGAATTGCAGCGTGCTGACGTACCGCGTTCTCCAGAACGGCAGGTCGGCCGCGGTATTCCACACGACGGAATTGGCCTGGTTGCTGGGAGGCATGCTCCAGCGCAGCAGGTTCGGAGCAAAGAACGGGCCGTTTATTACATCGCACAAAGCGGGGGTGCAGAACGGGTTCTGGACATCCAGCTGCTTGAGGTCGTCGTGGTAGAAGGATCCGAAATATTTGACGTTGCTGGTCCAGCGGACGCCCAGTAAGTCGACGCCCGCCCGCTCGGCCTTGGCGCTGATATTCTGGGTCGTGTCCTTGAGCGGCTGCGGAACCTCGATGATGTTGGTGGGAAACGGGCTCTTGGCAGTGTTGCTCCAGCCGTAGTTGACCGCGTTCAGTCGCACGCCGCTGCGATCCTCGTGGCTGTAGTCCACGTCGAAGTCCCAGTCCGGGGTCGGCGTCCACCGATAGGCGACGGTCGCCTTGTCGCGCCGCGTTTCGAGCTCGAGCGGGTGCTCGTGGTTGTTGATGACGTTTTGAATGGCCTCGCGCGTCGCCACGCCAGCGGGAGTGTTCAACGCAGCGGTCGGCATGAGAGGCGCCAAGAGCGCCTGGAGCGCGGGATCGACGGTCAGGAACGTCGAGCCTACGCCTCCGAATACGGTCTTGGCGCTGGTGCTCGTGAGATGCGGCGTCTGATCCCAGCCGAGCGACACATAGTGCTCGCCGATCTTCGAGGCGTCGAGCGTGTAGGCTTGGTTGTTCAGCCCGACGCTGCGGCCCCAGAAATCGTAGGCGTAGCGGCCATCGCGGGTGCCGGCCTGAAGATTGATCCAGTCGAGGAACGGCGCGGTCGGGATCCTGCCGTACTCCTCGAACTTGGCGCGGCTATCGGTCTGCGAGGCGGTCAGGAAGCATTTGCTAATGATGGCATCGACCGTGCAGGCACCGCCGGAAGACGCATTGGTGAAGCCGAACCCGCTCGGCGGCCGGTCGAACACGAAGCGGCCGCCCGCCTCGAGCCCGCCGTAGTAGTACCAATCCACCGCCTCCTGCACCGACTTGACCGCGATCGGCAGATCCGCTGCCAGGGCCGCGCAAAACGGCGCCGCCGCGACCAGCATGCCGCCGGCCAGCAGAATCGCCCTTCGCGCTCGCAGAACCCCCCTCTGAAGTTCCATGTCAGCAGCCCCCAGAAACCTCTTGCACCCAAGGTGCAACTCTCACCCCATCGCAGTCCCGGCGTTCCGCCTTGTCGATCGCCCCTCGTTCCGGCCGCCCACCTGCGGCGTACGATGTTTCTCCCTTTCAGCGCTGGAACCGCACGCCCGCCGGGCTATTCGAGCCGTGGTGCTGCGTATGGCAGTTCTGGCATTCGCGGCTGATCGCGTAGACCGAGCGCGGATTTCGCGGATTGCCTGGGTGCCCGGTCAGGTTGGCGTGACACTGCTGGCACAGCCGCGGCCGCGAGATCTTCAGCAGGAAGTCGTTGATGGACCCGTGGGGATCGTGACAATTCAGGCAGTTCTCGCGAACCGGAGGATGCTCCCACAGGAACGGGCCGCGCTTCTCGGCATGGCATTTGTAGCAATTGTCGTTCACCGTCGCTTCCCGCAGCAGTGCCTCCGAGTAGCTCCCGTGCGGATTGTGGCAGGTCGAGCACGTCAGCTTGCTCTCGCGGACCGGCATGTGCGCCGAACGCCAGATCTCGGCGCGCTTGTTCTTGTGACACTGGAAGCAGGTATCCAGCTCGGTGAGCTTGGCGAGCTGATGCTTCGGCGTCACGTTGACCATGACGGTGTGGCAATTGGTGCAGGCCACTCCCCGCGTCTCGTGGGTGCTGCCGCGCCACAAGATCCGGTTGCCTTTCTCATGGCAACCCAGGCAGACCGCGTTGTAGTCGTCCGCAGTGTAGCGGGTGTCATCCTGGCGAAAAGAGATCAATCCCCCTACTCCGCGGCCGCCCCCCGCCTTCACGTGGAGCGAGCCGGGCCCGTGGCAGGTTTCACAGCTTCCCCGCTCCCGCGCATCCCGCGGGTTCCTGAAAACCTTGCCCATCAGGGTCTGACTGAACGCGGCGGACTGGACCACGTGGCAGCCCTGACAAACCTGCTGCCCGACGTAAGTTGCCTCGGCGGGCTCGGCGGCTTTCGTAGCGGCCTTCTCGGCTTTTGCCAGCTTCGGCTTGGCCGGCTCCGCGCCGATCTGCTGCGCGAATTCCGTCAGGGCCGCAAACGCGTCGTCCCGCGGCGTCCCGGGCACCAGCTTCAGCGATTCGGCCCGAATCAACCGAGGTTGTTCGGTTTGGAGCTCATCCGCATAGGCCATGAGCGCCGAAAAGGCCCCGTCCTGGTCGCGATGGGCCGGGCGGGATTGCGAGGGCTGTTGCGCCGGAAGGCCGAGCACCGCGGAGCGAATATCGTCGAGGTCGAATTTCGGACCCTCGGCCACGGCCGGCCGGGCAAAGCCGAACAGAAACGCGCAGATCAGGCCGGCCGCCAGGCGCGCCGTAAGCCGATACCCCGCCCCGCCTGCGCGCTTCTCCCCCGACCTGGTTTCGCAGGGGAGAACGAAATCAACGGCGAATCCCAAGCGGATCCGATGTTGCATTGTGCCCCCTCCACCGCGCGATCAACCCGACGGCCGAAACCCGATTCTATTTTTGTTCTAGAGAACTCACAATTGATGGACATCAAAGTCGCTGGTCAGGCGTCAATAATTTTCGGAATGAGACATTCTTACAACGGTGGGAGCTGACAAAAGTCAAACCACGGACCCGTGGCACGGGAGAGCTTCCCGGAGTTCCACTCGATTCGGCCGTGGACAGGGTCGAGGGGGCGCGCCTAGGATTTAGGCTTCAGCCGATCCGTGCCGGGTGCCAATGAAAACACTGATCGTGAGCTGCATTGCCCTGTCGTTGTGCGCTGCGGAATTTGCCGCGGCGCGTGACCGCACGAGCTCGGAATCCTACGGCGCGAAATATCCGGGGTTCGATCCGTTCGTGACCTGGGCGGCAATCTGGGGCGACACCAAGCGCGAGGGGGTCTACACCTGCGAGGAATGGAAGCAGTACGCCACCAAGCTTTTCAATGACGCCGATCGCAATCACGACGGCTATGTCGATGCCCAGGAGTTCGAGACAATTCGCAAGGCTGATCGGATGTTGCGGGATGCGGATCTCGGTTATTTTGACGATAACCGCGATGGCCGCCTGAGCCGCGCCGAGTTCGTCGACAAGCCGAACCCCTTCTTTGCCCGATACGACAAGAAGGGCACTTGTCGGGTTACGCTCGATGACATCAGCAACGTGGCGAATGCCGCCGAGAAACCGGCCCGCGGCGGACGAGATAACCGCTAGACTGCGGCTGCATGGGGGGTTCTTGGCTGCGATGGGCAATCGGCGTCAGCAATGCGCGAACACCGGCCGGTCCGGCGGTCGACGTATCCTGCTCGCTGATAAGCGCTATTCCCACCGGCCCTACTGGAGCCGCTCCAATACCAAGACCGCCGATGCGGATTATTTCAGCTTATGGCCGTTCGCCTGGAATCTCTTGCCCAACGGCTTGAGGTCGCCGCCGCCCGAAGGATTCGTGTGGCAAGACCCGCAGCCGAGCTTGGTCTGCTGAGCATAGGCCGGCAGTGCCTCGGCATTTTGGGGAGCGACCGTGAGCGCCGTGGCTGCGACCAGGATCGTGGTCGCTAGCCCTGCTGCGCCAGGGAGGAGCACGCTCGTAATCGGGCTGAACTTGTTTGCATCGTCTTTATGCCTCATGGTCTTCGCCCTCTCATGCAGCCGAATTGGCACTGTATTCCGCCACCGGATTCATCCCCATGGTGTGATCCGTGTCAATTGACCCAGCCGCTTCACCGAGTAATTTGACTGGAATCTCCTTGCGGGTGCCGCTTGATCTTTATCAAGGATTGGCAGATTGGGGGAAGACATGTCGGGGGAAGACACGGCAGAGCGGCGCGATAAGAGTTTCCGGGGACGCATCGCTCGGATCTGGAAGTTTCTGTGGCGGCCCAGCGCGCGCATTCCATTCGCTGTGTTACTCATCGCGGGTTTCGTTCTCGGGATCGTGTTCTGGGGGGGCTTCAACTGGGCCATGGAGGTAGCAAACACGGAGGCATTCTGCGTCTCGTGCCACGAGATGCGCGACAACGTTTATCAGGAGCTGCAACAGACGATTCACTGGAAGAATCGATCCGGCGTGCGTGCAACCTGCTCGGACTGCCACGTTCCCCGCGAGTGGATCCACAAGGTTTACCGCAAAGTGGAGGCTACGAACGAGCTGTTCCACAAGATCATCGGTACGATCAATACGAAGGAAAAATTCGAGGCGCATCGGCTCGAGCTCGCCCGGCACGTCTGGACGGCGATGAAGAAGACGGACTCGCGCGAGTGCCGCAATTGCCACGCTGTCGGATCCATGGACCCACATAAACAATCAGCAGCATCACAAGTCATGTTCGAGGCGATGAGGAACGGAATGACCTGCATCGATTGCCACAAGGGAATCGCGCATCGTCTGCCGGAAGAGCCGGAGGAGAGCGAGGAGCCGGCGAAATCCGAGGGCAAATAGCCGGAACTCGTCAGACGCAAATGGAGTGAGTCCCAAGAATATGGCTGCGCGCCGCAAAACGTTGGCATTCCGAGCCAGGGAATGCAGCTTCGCCACCGGAATGTCGGATTTCAAGCCGATCAACGATGCGCCATGCTATTGTGGATTCTTCTCGCGCTGATGACGGCGGGCGCCGGTTTGGCGGTGCTGTGGCCGCTGTTGCGCAAGCGGGACCCCGCAGCCGCAGCCGGTGGCACCGATATTGCCGTCTACCGCGATCAGCTCGAGGAGATCGAGCGCGACCGGGCCGTGGGCCTGATCGGCGCGTCGGAGGCGGAAGCGGCGCGTATCGAGGTCTCCCGCCGGCTCATCGCGGCTGCCGATGCCGCGGCGAGCGCCGCGCCGGCGCGAGAGCGAAAACCAATTCTTGGAAAGCGAGGTGGCGCGGTTAGGAAAGCGAAGCGGCCATCGCACGATGCGCAGCCGCGACGACGGCGGCTAGCCGCCGCCGTTACGGTCGTGGCGTTGCTGCTCGGCGCCGCTGGGCTCTACCTCCCCCTCGGCT
>WNGF01022584.1_pt1 | contig 10442 bp, 8 predicted proteins | sample 5400641 | NCBI WGS metagenome assembly WNGF01 (sample SAMN13153371, study PRJNA577476) | soil metagenome | isolation source: 80 cm soil or saprolite under grassland replicate 2 | place: USA:California | collected 2016-06-15
ACGGAAACCCCGACGGCAACCGTTTCGAGTGCTGGTCGCTGCTGGCGGCGGCGGCGATCGACACCCGTGCTCCGCAGATCGGACCGATGGTCACAGCGATCGGATATCGCAATCCCGACCTGATTGCGTTCCTCGCCAGCACGGTCGACCAGCTCTCAGGTGGGCGCCTCGTGCTCGGCCTCGGGGCAGGATGGTTCGAGCGCGACTACGACGAGTTCGGATACGGGTTCGGAGAGGCGAGGGACCGCGTGCGCACGCTCAAGGACGCGCTTCCGCGCATCAAGGAGCGGATTCAAAAGCTCAAACCCGGACCCGTGGGGCCGATGCCGCTCCTGATCGCCGGCGGCGGCGAGAAGGTGATGCTGAGGCTGGTGGCCGAGCACGCTCAGATGTGGAACGCGCTCGGTTCGCCAGACGAGTTCGCGCGCAAGTCCAAGATCCTCGACGAGTGGTGCCGCAAGGTCGGGCGCGATCCGAGCGAGATCGAGCGAACCGCCAACGTGAGCGTGGGCAGCTCTCGCGACATCAAGGAGTATCTCGATGCCGGACTGCAGCATTTCGTGTTGCGCCTGGCCCACCCCTTCGACACCAAGGGGCTGCAGCGCGTCCTGAAAGAAGCTGAGGCCTAGTTTGTGTTCGTCTTCTTCTCGCCCGGGCGCGGACGCCGAAGCGGCGGCGCCGCGTCTTCGATGGCCTGACTCCGCCACTCGCGCATCGCCTGCAGCAGCTGTGGTGTCGAGACTCCGAACGCATTGCGGATCATGCCGTCGTAGTAGCCGAGCCCGCCCAGCCGCTGCCAGATGCTCTTGGGCGCATGCACGAGCGCGCGGTTGAGGCGGTAGAAGATCACGTTCGGTCGGAGCTTTGGATCCTCCCACTCGCCAGCCTCGGACATCCGCATGCCGCTGAATGCGCCTACGCGCGCACCCGTCAGCTCTGTGACATGGACCCAGCGCACTGATCGTTCGCGGCCCGGCACGCCCATCCGAAAGCCCTCCTTGGAGAGAGTCAGCGGCTCCCCCATCCCCTGCATGGCGGTGAAGTAGAAACCGTTGAGCGCAACCATCACCAGCACCGCGAGCGGCGCCTCCCAGGGAAAGCTGAGGTTCGCGAAAACGGCGAGCACCAGCGCCAGCGGAAATGCCACCCAGCCCGCAGTGCGCAGACGGCGCACGACCGGGGGTAGGGTCGGCGCGTCCAGCACGACCTCCTTCGGGCCAGGACCGAAGGCGTTGCCGGCCGGCGGGCGCCGTCGCCACCTCTCGCTGCTGCGGATCGCGGTCGCGGTGGCGCCGCCGATCCCGACCACGTACAGGGTGAGCAGGGCGACCGTGACCAGGAGGACCGCGCGACCGTCCACGAAGCGATTGTAGGTTCGAAACAGTCTTGATCCCGGCACAACGAATCGCGTTGGGATTTGTAGGTTGACCACTACCCAGACTGGGGATACGCGCATAGGATTTGGCCCACCACACCCTCTTCGCGGCGCGAGCCTCCTCCCACGTTGGGCAGGAGGCTCGTCGTATTTCAGGCACGGGGGAGGTAGGCGTCCCCCGTGGTACCCCCCTCCGCGTAACACGTTGTCAGGAGGCGCCTGGAAGGTGCACGCATGGGTGAGCCTTAGGCTCCACTCCGCTCTAGGTAGTCAGGCTGCCTTGACCGCGCTGACGAGCTTGGTCAAGGAATCCTTGGCGTCGCCGAAAAGCATGATCGTCTTGGGGTCGTAAAGAAGGTCGTTGTCGATCCCCGCGAAGCCCGGACGCATGGACCGCTTCAAGAACACGATGTTGTGCGCTTGGTCTGCATTCAGTATCGGCATGCCGTAGATGGGGCTTCCGGGGGTCGAGCGAGCGGCGGGATTGACGACGTCATTGGCGCCGACGACGAGGACGACGTCCGCATTCTTGAACTCGTCGTTGATGTCGTCCATCTCCTTGAGCTGTTCGTAGGGCACGTTGGCTTCGGCAAGAAGCACGTTCATGTGTCCGGGCATGCGGCCGGCCACCGGATGGATCGCGTAGTTGACTTCCACGCCGCGCTTCTCGAGAAGCTCCGCCAGCTCGCGCACCGCATGCTGTGCCTGCGCCACCGCCAGTCCGTAGCCGGGCACGATGATGACGCGGCGCGAGTAGGCCAGGAGCGTGGCGAGGTCTTCGATCGAGCTGGTTCGAACCGTGCGGCCCTGCGCGCCCGCGGCGGTCCCAGCCCCGGCGTGCACCTGGCCGAACGCACCGAAAAGGATGTTTCCCAGCGAGCGGCCCATGGCGTCGCTCATGAGCTTGGTGAGCAGGCTCCCGGAGGCGCCGACCAGGGTGCCGGCGACGATAAGCGCGAAATTGTTGAGCGTGAAACCGCTGGCGGCGACGGCCAGACCGGTGAAGGCGTTCAGCAGCGATATCACCACGGGCATGTCGGCCCCGCCAATCGGGAGCACGAACGCCACCCCCAGGACCACGGCCAGCACCATCAGGGCCAGGAAAGAGAATGGAATCGACGCGATCACGAGTACCGCCACCACGAACCCCACTATCGCCGCCGCCAGGAGCGCGTTGACCACCTGCTGACCGGGATACGTGATCGGCGTTCCAGTCAGGAGCTCCTGCAGCTTGGCGAAAGCGACCATGCTGCCCGCGAATGAGATGGAGCCGATGACGATGCTGAAGACGCTTGGGAATGCCTCCGCGAACGGCGGGTGAGCACCAAGCCGGAGCAGCTCCGAAACGGCTACGAGGGCGGCGGCGCCGCCCCCGACACCGTTGAAGAGGGCGACCATCTGCGGGATCGCCGTCATCTTCACCATGCGCGCGCCGACTGTTCCGATCACGGATCCGATGACGACGCCTACCAGGACGATGATCAGGCCCGTGGTCGTGAAGTGAAGCTGGGGGATGGTCGCCGCCAGGGCGATGACCATGCCCAGGGCGGCGATGAAGTTGCCGTTGCGCGCGCCCTTGGGCGAGCTCAGCTGTTTGAGCCCGAGGATGAAAAGGACCGCCGCCAACAGATAGGCAAGCGTGATGACGACGGTCATCTTTTCGTTGCCGCCTCATCGGTCCTGGCTGCCTGACGGCCCTTGAACATCTCCAGCATCCGGTCCGTCACGACGAAGCCGCCGACCACGTTGGTCGTGGCCAGGATCACGGCCGCGAGCCCAAGCACTACCGAGACCGGCGAGCTCGCGCCGGCCGCGATCACGAGTGCGCCGACCAGGATGATGCCGTGGATCGCGTTCGTGCCCGACATCAAAGGCGTGTGCAAGATCGTCGGCACCTTGGAGATGACTTCGATCCCGACGAAGATCGCCAGCACGAAGAAGGTGAGCTCGTTGAGAAGCTCGTTGCTCACTATTAGTGTCCGGTCCCCGAGGGCCGCAGCATATTCGTCGGCATCGGCGGCCTGAGCCAAGGAAAGGGTGGCACGGCTAGGAGCGCATACCTTTGGGGTCCCCGCGCGAAGCGCGGGAGGATGCGCGGGGCCGGGCCCCTTGACGCAGGCTTCAGCGCCGCAGGCGCCAGGCCGCCTAGGCCGCGAAGATGCAAGGAACTTCGGGGGCGGGACACTATGGTTTCGGAGCTACGAGCTGCTTCGCTCGCTCGTTGACGATCTCACCTTCGTGGGTGACGCAGCAGCCCTTGGTGATCTCATCCGCGAAGTCGAGAGTGATCGCCTTGTCCTTGACGAGGTGAAGGAGCAGGTTGGCGACGTTGCGCGCATAGAGCTGGCTGGCATGCAGCGGCATGGTGGATGGCACGTTGCGGGTGCCGATGACGGTAACGCCGCCAATTTCGACATCAGCGCCAGCTTTTGTCAGCTCCACGTTGCCGCCAGTCTCCGCGGCCAGGTCGACGATCACCGAGCCCGGTCGCATTCCCTGCACCATGTCTGCAGTCACCAGCAGTGGCGCATGCCGCCCGGGCACGGCCGCTGTCGTGATCACGACGTCACTGCGAGCGACGTGCTCGCCGATCAGCTCACGTTGCTTGCGCAAGAACTCCTCTGACTGCTCGCGCGCGTAGCCACCCTCACCCTCCTGTGTCTCGAGGGGCAGCTCGATGAAGGTGGCCCCAAGCGATTGCACCTCTTCTTTGACGGCCGGTCGAACGTCGTAGGCGGACACGACCGCCCCCAGCCGCCGGGCGGTGGCGATCGCCTGCAGGCCGGCAACGCCTGCGCCCATGACCAGGACGCGGGCAGGAGCCACCGTGCCGGCCGCGGTCATCATCATCGGGAAGAACTTCCCCAGCCGCCCGGCGGCCATGAGGACCGCCTTGTAGCCCGCGGCTGACGCCTGCGACGACAGGGCATCCATCGACTGTGCGCGGGAGATGCGCGGCAGCAGCTCGAGGCTGAAGGCGGTAACCCCACGTTTCGCCAGGGCCCTGACGGCGTCACCCTGAGTGGCGGGCTGCAGGAAGCTGATCAGGACCGCGCCGGATCGGAGCAGGTCTACCTCGGGCACTGACGGCGCCTGGACTTTGAGCACGGCATCCGCGTCCTGCAGGAGCTGTCCAGCGCCTTTGACGACCTCGACCCCGGCCTGCTGGTACGCCTCGTCGGAGATGTAGGCCGCCGCGCCGGCTCCAGCCTCAACGCCCACGTCCAGGCCGGCTGCCTTCAGCCTTGTGGCCGTGTCGGGGACCAGAGCGACCCGGTGCTCGTCTGCAGTCGTTTCCTTCGGAGTGGCGACCTTCACAGCCCACAGGAATATAGAGGCCCTCCCCCCTCGAGGGAGAGTCCGGTGGACGGAACGTGACAGGTCCGCTTCATCGGGCGCGTAAAATTCATCGCCGCGCCGCAAGTACGAAGTGACCGAGCACACCCCTAACGACCTCACCATTCAGGCAGCGACTGTCAACGGCTCTGGGAGCCAGACTGCAAACCTGGTCTTGACGCGTGCGATCTTCCACATGGGGATCCCGGTTGCGCCCAAGAACGTCTTTCCTTCCAACATCGAGGGCCTGCCAACCTGGTACCAGCTGCGGGTGACCCCGCAGGGCCACATGGCGCGATCGGACGAGGTGGACATCCTGGTCGCGTTCAACCCCGCCACCTGGCACCAGGACCTCCTCTCGGTCCGTCCGGGCGGCGTCGTCGTCCATGAGGAGGCGTTCTCGAAAGCGGACGCGCGCGACGACGTCACCTACTACGCGGTGCCCTTCGCGAAGCTGGCCAAGTCGAAGATCCAGAGCGACACCCTTCGCAAGCAGCTGGCCAACATGATCTACGTAGGTGTCGTGGCCGGTCTGCTGGGCGTCCCGTGGGAGGCGCTCGAGCACGGCGTCAAGCGGCAGTTCCTGTCCAAGCCGAAGGCGGTGCAGGTCAACCTCGACGCGATCAAGGTCGGGCTCGACTACTGGCAGGACAACTTCTCCAAGAGCGATCCGTATCGGCTCGAGCCCATGACAGGCGTGGTCGAGGGCAAGATGCTCGTGGAGGGAAACCAGGCCGCCGCGCTCGGCGCGCTTATGGGCGGCGTGACTGTGGCCGCGTGGTATCCGATCACGCCGTCGTCGTCGCTGTGCGAGTACCTGATCGCGTATTCCGATCGGTTCCGAACCGACGCCAACGGTGACAAGCGAATCGCGGTCGTGCAGGCCGAAGACGAGCTGGCGGCGGTGGGCATGGCGATCGGAGCCGGATGGGCGGGCGCCCGGGCGATGACGTCCACCTCCGGGCCCGGCATCTCACTCATGGCGGAGTTCGCCGGCCTTGCCTACTACGCCGAGGTGCCGGTGGTGATCTTCGACATCCAGCGCATCGGTCCGTCGACCGGCCTGCCGACCCGGACGTCGCAGGCAGACGTGGGGTTTGCCTACACCCTGTCGCACGGCGACACCAAGCACCTGGTGCTGCTGCCGGGGACGGTCGCGGAATGCTACGAGTTCGCGCGCGACGCTTTTGATTACGCCGACCGTTTTCAGACCCCGGTGTTCGTGCTGTCCGATCTGGATCTCGGCATGAACTTATGGATGACGCCCGAGTTCAAATATCCAGAGAAGCCCTTCGATCGTGGCAAGGTGCTCTCCAAGGCCGACCTGGAGAGGCTGGCCGGTGAGTGGGCCCGCTATCGCGATGTCGACGGCGACGGCGTCCCGTACCGGACGCTGCCGGGCACCGACCACCCCGCCGCCGGCTACTTCACGCGTGGCTCCGGGCACGACGAGCATGCGCGCTACACGGAAAGCGCCGAAGCATATGCGGCCAACATGGACCGCCTCCGTTCGGCTCCACGCACCACGCGGTGGTCGAGGCGCGCCAGCGTCTCTCCGCGCGAGGAGCGAACGTCGACTACCTTCGCGTCCGAGCCCTTCCGCTCTCGCCCGAGGTGACGTCCTTCGTCTCGCGTCATGAGCACGTCTACGTCGTCGAGCAGAATCGCGATGGCCAGGTCTTCGACCTCATCCGACTCGCGCTGCCGCCGGAGCTCGTCGATCGCGTGCGCTCCATCAGGCACGACGACGGCACCCCCATCCCGGCCGACGCCATCACCGACCCACTCCTCAGCGCAGAGGCCGTACCGGCATGAGCGTGACCGTGAACCGGATTGGGCTGGCCCGAGACGCATACAAGGGCGCCGCGACCACTCTGTGTGCCGGATGCGGCCACAACTCGATCACCAACCACATGATCAAGGCGCTTTACGAGCTCGGTGTTGACCCGCACCGACTTGCCAAGATGTCCGGTATCGGGTGCTCATCGAAGACGCCCGCCTACTTCGTCGAGAGCGCACACGGCTTCAACGGCGTCCACGGACGGATGCCGGCCCTGACCACGGGCGCTCAGATGGCCAACCGGCAGCTGATCATGCTGGGCGTTTCCGGGGACGGCGACACCGCGTCCATCGGCCTCGGCCAGTTCATGCACATGATCCGGCGAAACATCGACTGCACCTACATCATCGAAGACAACGGAACGTACGGCCTCACCAAGGGCCAGTTCTCGGCCACCGCCGACCTCGGTTCAGTGCAGAAGAAAGGCACAGTCAACACCTTCCAGCCGATCGACCCGTGCGCTGTCGCCCTCGCGCTCGGCTGCTCGTTCGTCGCCCGATCGTTCAGCGGCGATGGCAAGCAGGTCGTCCCGCTGATCAAGGCCGCCATCGCTCATCGGGGAACGGCGGTCCTCGACATCATCTCGCCCTGCGTCACGTTCAACGACCACGACGGCTCGACCAAGAGCTACAGCTGGGTCAAAGACCATGAGGAGTCCATAGCGGACGTTTCGTTCATTCCCTTCTTCGAGGAGGTCCATGTCGACTACGAGCCCGGGACCGTTCGTGACGTGGAGCTGCACGACGGGTCTCACATCCTGCTGAAGAAGCTGGGCGAGGACCATGACCCCACCGATCGCCGTGCCGCCATGAGGGTCATCGAGGAAGGACGCGCGGCTGGTCACCTCGTCACCGGGCTGCTCTACCTCGACACGGCGATGGACGACTTCGCCACCACGGAGCGCATTCCGGACCGTCCGCTCGTGGAGCTTGGCGAGGACGAGCTGCGACTCACACGCGAGCAGTTCAGCCAGTTCATCTCGGAGTTCGCCTGAACCGCAGCAGCGCCGTGCCTAGGTCGTTCCCTGAGGAGCTGACTCGCGGAACGCGTATGGTTGCCCGCCGCGATCCCGCCATGGCACGCCTCATCAAGACCGTGGGACCCGTGGAGCTTCGCGATCCCCTCGCTGACGGCTTCGCGGCCCTGGTGCGATCGATCATGTATCAGCAGCTGGCGGGCGCGGCAGCGACTGCGATTCATGCCCGCTTCCTCAAGCTGTTCGCGGATGAGCTCTCGCCGGCCGCTGTGCTCGCGCTGCCCGAAGGTGCAATGCGCACGGCCGGGGTGAGCGGGTCGAAGGCGGCGGCCATCGCCGACCTGGCACGAAAGGTGAGCGACGGAGCCGTACCGCTGCACGACGTGGATGGGCTGTCCGACGACGAGCTCGTGGCGCGGATGGTCCAGGTGCGCGGGATCGTGCTGGCGGGCGGTCGAGAGGATCGTCCTGCCGACCTAGCGGCTGTACCTCCGCCGAAGGCGCTCGATGGCCTTGTCGCCCATCGGCGGAAAGCCGTACGCATCAAGAAACTCGCGAGCGTGGCCGGGACCGTAGTTGTACTGGAGCGTCCACACTCCTGCGGCGAGGTCGACGAGCGGGTCTCCCAACCCGGAGCCGCCAAGGTCGATCAGGCCGCTGAGCCGACCGTCCTCGACCAGCACGTTGGGCAGGCAGTAGTCGCCGTGGATGAGCACGTGCCCGGGCCGGCGTGATCCAAACGGGCAATCCGATGCATCGACAGCGTGTATCTCGCGCAGAATCTCGCCCAGGCGGGTAGCAACCCGGACCGCATCCCATCCAAGTGAGCTGTCGTGGAGAGGCACCCCGGAAGCTGCCCGCGTGAGCAGCCAGTCGTCGCCGAAGCCTTGAAACATGCCGAGCACCTCGGGCACCGGGAGCCGGCCCCCCAGCCAGACAGTGCGATCACGCTCACCGGCCAGGTCGGCCGCCCGCTTCACGTAGACCGTGCCCGCGTCGCCGTCCAGCCGCCATACCGTCCCCGCCCAGCTCATCCACGCGAACTCGTGCTTGAGCTGTCCCCCACCCACCGCAGCGAGCGCGGCGGCGCGGACTTGTGGCGGCAATCGAAGCCCCGTCGAGGCCTCCGATTTCATGGCCTATGTAGCATGATTGTTACGCGAGCGTATAAGCGAGCGCTTAACGGAGGGTGAGATGTCTTTGCCGCAAACCGTAGAGGCCTTCCAGGGCGCTGCCTGGAAGGACGTGCTTCCGTATTACGAGGAGCTGGCGGCACGGCCGCTCGACGCAGCCAGTGTCGAAGGCTGGCTTCAGGACTGGTCCCATTTCGAATCCCTCCTCTCGGAAGCGTCGGCGCTCGCCAACTTCGCCTACTCATGCGACACGACCGACGCTGTTCGCGAGGAGGCCCAGCTCAGGTTCGGGTCCCAGATCGCCCCACGAGCACACGAGCAGAGGGTGAAGCTGCAGGCCCGCCTGGTCGAGCTGGGGGTTGTCCCGTCCGGCCTTGAGACCACCATCCGGCGATTCCGGAACCAGATGGAGCTGTTCGACGAGGCGAACGTGCCCCTCTTCGTCGAGCTCGCCAAGCTCATCACCGAGTGGGCCAAGGTCAACGGCAAGCTCACAGTCAGCTGGGACGGCGAAGAGAAGACACCGGCCCAGCTGCTGCCCTTTCTGGTCTCGACCGATCGTGCCGTGCGCGAGCGTGCTTTCAGGTTGCGCGCGCAGCCCTACCTGGAGCAGCGCGACGTGCTCGCAGGCATCTTCGACCGCATGTACGACCTCCGCCAACACATCGCCAAGAACGTCGGGTTCGCCAACTACCGAGACTTCGCGCACCGCGACAAGAACCGCTTCGAGTACACGCCCGAGGACTGCATGCGCTTTCACGTCGCGGTCGAAGAGGCGGTTCTCCCTGCGGTGGAGCGCATCAACGCGAGGCGCCGGCGCCACATGGGCCTTGACGCCCTGAGGCCGTGGGACATGTCTGTAGACCCCGAGGGCCGGGAGCCGCTCAGACCATTTGAAGACATCGCCACTTTCATCGATAGGGCCGGGGCGATCTTTGCGCATGTGGACCCCGACTTCCGCGACTACTACAAAGCCATCGAGAATGCAAAGCTGCTGGATCTGGAGAACCGCAAGGGCAAGGCGCCTGGCGCCTACTGCTCGACACTCGCGTTCAGAAAGCTGCCGCTCATTTTCATGAACGCCGTCGGCGTTGACAGCGACGTTCGCACCCTGCTCCACGAATCGGGGCACGCTTTCCACTCGCTCGAGGCTGCAAGCCTGCCCTTGCTCTTCCAGCGCCACCCAGGAGCTGAGATGGCGGAGGTGGCATCGATGTCGCTGGAGCTCCTGGCGGCGCCGTTCATCGACAAGGAGAGTGGCGGCTACTACACCAAGGACGAGGCGCGACGCTCGCGCATCCAGCTCCTCGAAGGCATCATCCAATTCTTCCCTCACTGCGCGTCGGTGGATGCATTCCAGCACTGGATCTACCTCGACGAGGCGGGCCGAGACGCCGACGCCAGGGACCAGAAGTGGCTCGACTTGCGGCGTCGCTTCGAGGGCAACTCGGTGGACTGGAGCGGCCTGGACGCTGAGCGCATCGCGCGCTGGTATCAGCAGCCGCACTTTTTCGGCAGCCCGTTCTATTACATCGAGTACGGGATCGCTGAGCTGGGCGCACTTCAAGTCTGGAGGAACAGCCTTAAGGACCCGAAGGGGGCGGTGCGCAAGTATCGTGGGGCCCTGGCGCTGGGGGCGACGCAGCCGCTGCCAGAGCTCTTCAAAGCCGCGGGCGCTCGCCTGATCTTCGACGGCGAGGGCATGCGTGAGCTGATTTCGGTCGTCGAAGAGGAGCTCGCCCGGCTCGAGGGATAGCTCAGTTACGCGCGATGCTTCGGAGC
>WNGF01027782.1_pt1 | contig 10442 bp, 4 predicted proteins | sample 5400641 | NCBI WGS metagenome assembly WNGF01 (sample SAMN13153371, study PRJNA577476) | soil metagenome | isolation source: 80 cm soil or saprolite under grassland replicate 2 | place: USA:California | collected 2016-06-15
CTATTCCAAAAATTGACGCCACAGAGATGCAAAGTCAAACGACTCTGCATCTCTGTGATCGTATCTGGCGGTGTGGTTTACTTTCCGTTGGCTCGAATGAATGGCAACAGTCGCACCTGCGCGTTGAATGGTCCTGACAGGCGATCTCCCCAGTCGATCGTAACTCGACCGGTGCCCGGCGCTCCCGCGAGCAGTCCGGTGCCATGCTCGGCAATTACAATTCCATTGAGCGTCAGACCGGCTTGCGTCGCTGATGGTTGCAGAAGTCCGATCAGAACGGCGATGATTCCGTTTCCATTTTGATCCGTTAAAGTGATCGGACCTGACCAACCCGTATTATTCGCGTTGTCAGCTTGTACGGGTTCCAGATTCGAGAAGAACGATCCGTCGGTAAAATGCAGATCGAAGAACGATGCCACGTGACCATCTCCAGCCGGCCGGACGCTGCCGTCAGCGAATCCAGCGAGCTGAACGTTAGGCAATTGGACGGTGGGAGCTCCTGAATCTACACCGATCGAAGAGATCCCGCCGTTAACATTGAAGTTCAGAGAGACTGCGAAACGTGTCTGTGAAGGCGGCGCCAGCATCGCGAACGTAACTCCGGGCATCGATTCAAAATGTTCGCCGGCCAACCCTAACTGCATCGCGCGTTGAATTGCCGGTAAGAGATCTCCAAGGGTCCCGGTGTTATCGCCCTGAAAACCAAAAATCTCAGTGAACGTCACCCGGCCGTCACCATTTAGATCCAGTTTACGAAAAGCGTCAGCCGCAGTGTGTTCGTTTTGCAGATTATCCGCGACGCGTCCCAACGCGCTGGGCATCTGCACCAGCAACAATCCGATCGCGTGGCCGGCCATTCTGTGAATGTTGAGAAACATTTGACGTCTTCCGGCTTCAGCATCCGGGTTTGGCGCGCACAACAAGCGGTTGAGCTGATCGACCTGACAATCTGCGGAGCCTGTTACCCCTGGCGCCGCCGGCCCTCCTATAGCAGTGAAGGTCAGAGTTCCGCCGTTCAGAGAATAGTTATAGCCGTCCTTCTGATCATTCGGGAATTGATTCTGTATGCCAAGTTGATCGAACGAGCCGGCATAGAATTGATGAGTCTGGTAAAACGAATTCTCAGCCGCGGCTATCAAGAGCAGATTGTTCTGGCAACTAATCCGATTCGCCGTTTCCCGGCCCTTCTGAACAGCAGGCAACAAAAGTCCGATCAGGATGGCGATAATTGCGATGACCACCAATAACTCTATGAGCGTGAAGCCCTCAATCCCTGCCTTCGAATTCCTCCGCCGATCTTTTCGCGGGTTAGAGGCTGCGATTGGGAACTTCAATGAAGCCCAAACATTTGTCTTCATGACGATTCCTTTCCCTGTAGGCCTGAACCCTGCAGGGTGTCAGGCAATAAATTTACACTGGAGGCCAAAAGAGGATTATTAATAGACTGAAGGACAAGAAGCGCGCCAAGATTACTCGGAAATTCAGCGTCACGCAAGAGCTTTTTCAACCGAAAATGCTAAATCGAGGTTAACTCTACCGCGATTCCTTTCCGGTGAGTTTTGGTGATAGGATGACGCCGCTCGCCGAATTTTACGAACGCTCAAGTTGCCCTTTTCGAAAATTCAAAAGGAGTTCAAAAGAATGCTCAAGAGGTCATGCGAGATTAGTCGCATTCTGTTTGTTTGCCTTCTTCTAGTCCTGTCATTTTTTGTCAGTCCGATCAACGGTCAAAGGCGACAGCCGTCATCGGCATCATCATCACAGCCTGAAAATGATCCGCTTAAGGTTTTGCAATGGCGCCAGATTGGTCCATTCCGCGGCGGACGTTCGACCGCCGTAGCGGGAGTCGCGACCCAGCCGATGGTTTTATATTTCGGCGGCACGGGTGGCGGAGTCTGGAAGACCACTGATGGTGGAATCAATTGGGAACCGGTGAGCGATGGCTCGGTGTTTGGTACCGGCTCAGTCGGCGCGATCGGTTTATCGGATTCAGATCCGAACACAATCTATGTCGGCATGGGCGAGTCGCCGATTCGCGGCAACGTTTCGCATGGCGACGGAGTTTACAAGTCGACCGACGGCGGCAAAACCTGGAAACATATCGGCCTCGAAGATACGCGACAGATTTCACGCATCCGCGTACATCCAAAAAATCCGGACATCGTTTATGTGGCCGCACAGGGCCACGTTTGGGCGCCGAATGAGCAGCGCGGCGTGTTTCGATCCAGGGACGGGGGAAAGACCTGGGAGAAAGTCCTTTATCGGAGTGACAAGGCCGGCGCCTGCGATCTGATTATTGATCCAACCAATCCGAATAATATTTACGCCGGGTTCTGGGAAGTCCATCGCAAGCCCTGGACGATGGAGAGCGGTGGCCCGGGCAGCGGCATTTTCAAGTCGACCGACGGGGGTGATACCTGGACCGAAATCACGCGTAACACCGGATTGCCGCGCGGAACTATTGGAATTGTTGGCATCACTGTTTCTCCCGCGAATCCCGATCGCCTCTGGACGATCGTCGAAGCTGAAGACGGCGGTGTGTTTCGATCCGACAATGGCGGCCGGACATGGACAAAGACTAACGAGCAGCGCAACCTCCGCCAGCGCGCGTGGTACTACTCGCGTATTTATGCGGATCCAAAAAACGCGGACACGGTTTACGTTTTGAATACCGGCTTTTATCGATCGAACGACGGCGGCCGCACGTTCACGGGAATCGGAGTGCCACATGGCGACAATCACGATCTCTGGATCGCGCCCGAGGACCCAAATCGGATGATTGAAAGCAACGACGGCGGCGCGAACGTTTCATTCAATGGTGGGCGCAGCTGGAGCGAACAGGACCAGCCCACTGCCCAGTTTTATCGCGTGGCGCTCGATAACGATTTTCCCTATCACATTTATGGCGCGCAGCAGGACAACTCTACGGTACGCATCGCCAGCCGCACAACGGACAATGGCATCACCGTACGCGATTGGTTTGACGTAGGCGGCGGCGAATCCGGCTGGATTGCTCCGTCGCCGAAAGATTCCGAGGTTGTCTATGCCGGTTCTTACGACGGCCTGATCACGCGTTACGATAATCACACCGGCCAGTTACGCGATGTAAATCCCTATCCGAACAATCCGATGGGCTGGGGCGCGGGCGATATCAAATACCGCTTTCAATGGAATTTTCCGATTGTCTTCTCGCCGCATGACCCGAACACGCTATATGCTGCCGCGAATGTACTTTTCAAATCGACAAACGAAGGGCAAAACTGGGAAGTGATTAGCCCCGATTTGACGCGCAACGATAAATCGAAGCAGGGAGCGTCGGGCGGGCCGATTACCAAAGACAACACGAGCATCGAGTACTACGACACGATCTTTACCGTAATGGAGTCGCCGGTGCAGGCCGGCACGATCTGGAGTGGCGCAGACGACGGCATGGTTTATCTGACGCGCGACGGCGGAAAGAACTGGTCGAACGTCACGCCGCCGAAAGACATCATGCCCGAATGGATTCAGATCAATTCGCTGGACGCCTCGCCATTTGAAGCAGGCACGGCTTATGTCGCCGCCACGATGTACAAGTATGACGATTACAAACCGTATCTTTATAAGACACGTGACTACGGCAGAACCTGGAAGAAGATCACCAATGGAATTCCTGACGGCGCTTTTACGCGCGTGATTCGCGAAGATCCGAACAAGCACGGGCTTTTGTATGCGGGAACTGAGACAGGGATTTACGTTTCATTTGATGATGGCGCCAACTGGCAGTCGATGCAGTTCAACCTGCCGGTCGTTCCGATCACCGGCGAGAGCTTGAACTCGTCGCCGCCACGCAAGGCAGGGCATTCTGGATTTTTGACGATCTGCCGGCGCTCCACCAGATGATGGATAACGGCGGATTCAGATCTGTAAGCGAGACACATCTCTTCAAACCGAAAGATGGATACCGCATGCCTGGTGGCGGAGGTTTTCCACTGCCTGCAACGGCAACGATCGGACGCAATCCGGCGAGCGGTGTTGTTGTTTATTACTCCCTGAAGGCAAAGCCGGCATCCGACGTGGTGCTTGAGTTTCTTGATTCAAACGGCAAGTCGATTCGCAAGTTCACCGCACGCGCTCCGCGCCCGCAGCCAAGTCCCGCTCCAGGCGCGGCACAGGTGACCACACCAACAGAGCAGCAGGCGCCCTCCGGTGAAGAGTCGGCGTTTTTTGGCGGAGCCGCAGCCCCCAGAGTATCCACGGATGTGGGACTGAATCGCTTCGTTTGGGATCTGCGGCACGCCGACGCAGTTCGCTTTCCCGGGATGATTCTGTGGGCGGGCGAAACACGCGGTCCGAAGATCGTCCCCGGTTCGTACCAGGTCAAACTTACGGTTGATGGCAAGACTATGACTGAGAGTTTTGAAGTCAAGTCTGATCCTCGCTTGCACACCAGCACGAGTGATTACGCCAGGCAAGTCGATCTCGCATTGAAAATTCGCGACAAGTTGAACGAGACGCACAACGCGATCATCGAGATTCGCGACGTGCGCAAGCAGGTCGACGATCTCGTGAAGCGGCTTACCGGCCAACCGAACTCAAAGGCAATCAACGATGCGGCGACAGTGCTCAATAAGAAACTTGTGGCGATCGAAGAAGCGCTTTATCAAACCAAAAATCAGAGCAGCCAGGATCCTTTGAATTATCCGATTCGACTGAACAACAAGTTGGCGGCTTTGGAGGGCGTCGTCTCCGGACCAGACAATCCGCCAAACGATCAATCATTCGCCGTGTATGAAGAATTGGCTGCCCAGATTGATACGCAATTGCAGGCGCTGACCCAGGTCATGAAGACGGATGTGCCGGCGTTCAATCAGCTGGTCAGGGATCAGAACATTCCGGCGGTCGTGGTAAAGCCGCCTGGTGGGTCGCCCTGAAGAGTTTCAATCCCAGAGTAGAAAAAAGTTGTCGGCCCCGGTAAGCACCGGCAAAGAGGGATTCCGAGGACCCACCCCGGTCTGATCGCCCTGGACAGACTTAGCATCTGAGCGATCAGACCGAATCTAATCCACCGGTTTGTTAAGGGGAACCCTGTGACTTCACCAATTAGTTTGCCGCGATAGGAAGCAAAACATTGCCGCGAGGACTGCAAAAAGCGCCCATTGTTAATATCTCCGAATTCCCCGCAGTGTGAAAATTTGAAACATCTGTTTGCCGGAAGTGCAAATTTGAACCAACCGCTTGGCGAAAATACAAAATTAGTCTGGGAGGCGCTAGATAGTCGCCCGCGAGACAACCCTAGAGGCCTTCTCACAAAGTGAGATCGAAGGAACATCAACACTTCGCGGCATGGATAGCACTCTACCGCACTTAGCAGACTCAAAGGAGCGCTTATTGGACGTTTAATTGGACGCGCGTTTGGAGGGATGTCGCCACTGCGCTGAGGAACTATTCATCCGCGAAATCACAGTAAAACTCAAGGTTGACGATAGTCTCTGATCTGCTTTGGCAATTTTGCACACTACCACTAATCAAATCTGGATATTGTTCTCGTCTATGTCGTTCTAAAAAAAACAGAGCGAGACTCTTGGGCAAATTCACCGCTTGCATGTCCTTACTTCAGTTTATATGTTTGAAATCATCGACATCGAGCATTACAAAGACGAACAGCCCTTTTACCGGTCTTGATTGACGAATCGCTCAATACCAGACACGGGAAAAACTGCACTTCATCGTAGGAAACGCAATGTCCCTGTCATGGATTCTTCACTTGACTGCTTCGAATAGTAAGAGTCTAATGCGTTATTGAAGCGAATCTTGTCGTTGTTAGCTTTAATTCTTTCTACGGATGTAACCAGAGTTCTCGGGACCTCGCGAACCATTCCGTACTGCAACTTTTCCGATTGAAAGTCTACTCTCGCTTCAGCGAGATGATAGAGAAAAGCCCCGCCGTCAGCTAGCACTGACAACGGAGCTACACAGTTTTCAACCTCAGCCGCTTGTGCCAAGGGCTGGTCTGAGCAAACCCATCTTAGCGCAAGTGCTGCAAAAGGCTCAACCTCAAAAGGAGTCTTTGTCCATTGCGCACCATCCCTGCTGCTGACAACGTCATTCAGTACCTTCGGTTTTTTCCGAAAGGCGCCGGTCTTCTAAACAGGCCCGGTGGCGCTGCAGTTGTGATGACGGTCGCAAGCACCATTAGGTTTTATCACAGGTCAGTATTGCCTCGACGAACTGGAGGCGTTCTTAAGCAGCATCGACGAAGCGGGCAATGCTCAGGATGAAGCACGGCCAGTTTCAGAGTCTGGCTGGGCTCAAAACGATATCAAGACACGAAAGGCAAGAAAATGAACAGGAAGTCACGGCAATCTGATTACAGACCGACGGCCCGCTCGGCATTCTTTACCTCTCTGGTAATGCTACTCATGGTGCTTTCCGCCTGTTATTTTTTACTCCACGGTTCACAAGCGTCCGGTGATAAGCTGGCGGCGGCCTTCGATCCCCAGACAAGCGAGGCTCATTACATAAACATCCCGTACTTCAGCGAGTCGGATCGGATGAGCTCTACGCTGACTCTTAATAACAACGAGAGTGAACCGATGACTGCCTCGGTGACTATCTTTAGCAAGAAAGGAGACCAAATCACGGTCCCGCCCATTACCTTGCAGCCAACTCTGGCGGCACGTTTCGGCTTGAAAGACCTCATTGGAAACGCCCGCGGGGACTTCAATTCAGGGAACATTCAGGTGTTCTACCACGGGAGCTCAATGGCCATCACCTCGCAGGTGAGCATCGTTTCGGCTAATCACCATCTGGCATTTGAATCCGTGGAGACGGAAGCCATGGATTTTGCCTCTACGACGTTAAATGGCATTGCCTGGATCCCCAATGATGAGACCAGGGCCAGCGTGGCGCTGACAAACACAACCTCGGACCCGCTCGATGTGACCGCGATGGGGAACCAGAAAGTTCAATCCATGACGTTGAAGGCACGTGAGACCCGCGTCATTAACCTGGAAGAATATCTGGGGAATTCACATGCGACCTTGATCACCCTGGAACATCATGGTCCTCTGGGTGCGCTTATCGCCACTGGCTTTGCGCTCAATGAGGAGACCGGATTCTCGACCAATTTGAATTTCGTTGACTGCACGACTGCCAAGGCAAGCCGACTGGCTGCGGCCCACGTGCGATTCGGCCAGGCCGATCCGCAGGAAGGCTTCCCCGCGGGAACAAACTTCCGCACGCCTCTGGTAATCGCGAATACAATGGACATGCCAACCGAAGCGCGGATCTCGATCACCTACACCCTTGATTCAGTAACGAACACGGTGCAACTGAAGCCCATCACGCTCGCCGCCAGGGAAGTCAAACAAATTGAGCTCGCGCAGCAAATGGCAAGGCTGGGAGTCGGACCCGTAGACGACGCCGGCGCGGATATCACTTACACTCACATGCCCGGCACCGTGATCGGTCGCTTAACGAGCTATGATGCCAGCGGAGATTACTCCTTTGATGTGCCGGTGAAAGATCCCGTGGGTCAAGGTAACGGTGGTTATCCCTGGCGGCTCGACAACGGCTACACAACGGTTGTGCATCTGAAAAATACTCTCGACAAAGAGGTCACGGCTCTTGTGCAGTTGAGATATGAGGGAGGGAGTTATAACCCTAATCGCATTAAGTTGGCTCCTTACCAAACTGTGGCCATCGACATTAGAAAGTTAAGGGATGCGCAACAGAAAGATATTCGTGGCGGTGTAATGCCGACAAACGTCGAGAGCGGCCAGATCGCCTGGTTTGAAGAAGAGGTTGGATCACTGATCGGCCGCGCGGAAGTTGCTAATCAGGAGGCCGCAATGGCGAGCAGCTTCAGTTGCGGGGAGTGCATCTGTGGTGGCCTTGTCTATGATAGTTGCGCGATGACTCCACCATCAGGCGAAGCGGAGGTCGGACAATTTGGTTACATGTTTGCCCCTAGCGTGATGAAGCGGGATTGTCACTATGTCCAGTATGGCCCATACAGTCCTACGAGCGCAATTAATTGGTCTTCTACGAACACGACTGTAGTAACTGTAGATGGTTCAGGAATCGAGACGGCCGTCGCTCCCGGTTCTGCATATATCCTAGCTAGGTTTTCAGAAATCGGAGGCTATAATTATTCCTGTGCCGCGATCTATGCAAATATTACGACAAGCGCGACTTGTGGTGTCCAATGCACAACCCCTACCGGCGAAACGACGGCGTTTGGCGGTTGGGCTGATTCGGATAACCTTCCCACCGTTGCGAAGTGGAATCAGACACTGACGCCCGCGTCCACGAGTTTCGCGGGACGCACCGTTACCGAGCGAGATCCCGGCGGCAGTGGACCAGACACTTGCTATTTTAATGGATCGGCATTCGCACCACAGACATCTATTAGCGGGGGAACTTGGTCCGTGGACGCCAACAACCAATGGGGTTCTGATTATGTAGGGTGGACTCCGGGAGCCGTGACCTATTATCGCGATCAAGGGCGTGCTCCCTGCGGTACGTTCATTACCCAACGGATGGTGATTGATTGCGTGACGGGGGAACAGACTTATTCCATTACGTTTCCTAGCCTCGAACTTGATATTCAGCCACTCTTGGTTATTAGTCGGCGAGCTGAGGGTCAAGCCAGCAGGACCTGGCCGTAGCCCACAGCCCTTGTTGAATGCGAAATGTTCGCATTTTCGTTTTACGGGTTAGTCAAAGGCGGTTTTCGAGATGATGCAGTTCAGTGTGCGACCAGAAATAAGTCGGTTCGTTCGTGTGAGGAGGAATAACCATGCAGTCTAAACAGTCACTTTCCAACCATCGTCCGCACAGGGGCATTCTGCTGGCGGCGTTATTTTTATCCGCGACCGGAGTCTCCATCCAGCTGGGCTTTGTCGGCCTGGGCCGAGCCGTGCAAGGAGTTAACAAGATGAGTCTTTCCGCTCAAGGACCACGTCCAATCGCTACAGCGGTTGAGATACTTGAAGCCAGGTGCGGATGCGTCATCACGTATGAAGATCCACGTTATGTTCACATCAGTGAGATAGCTGACGTTACGGGGCAGGTTCGCAGAGACCTCAATAAATTTAGACCGGGCGAGGCCCCGAAGGTCTTCGTTCCCAAGGGGGGTGCGGTAAGCATTGAGTATGAGGATCTGCCCACGACAAAACAACCAGATGGAATGGCAGCGATCATAGGACAACTGCTTGAGGCGCACTCTGCAAAAGGTAACGCCGGCCGATTCCGGGTCGAATTGAGTGGTCAAATCAATCATGTGATCCCGACCGCGATCAAGAACGAGGCAGGGGACTTAGCACCGCAGGAATCGGTGCTTGATACAATGATTACCTTGCCCGCAGGCGAAAGAAGTGGAATGCAAACACTTGAGACGATTTGTGCTGCGATCAGTCAGGCAAACCAGACCCAGGTGGTAGTGGGAACGGTTCCTTTGAACTTATTTATTCAGCATCGTGATCGACGGGGAGCAGCAAGCCAAAGGGCGAGAGACATTCTGGTGAACTTGCTAGAAGCTACCAAGACTGGAGCAAATTTGTCGTGGCAACTGCTTTATGATCCTGGCCAGAAGATGTACGCCTTAAACATTCACCAAGTGCCAGCGAAAAACTGATACCAATTGCTTATCAATGTTAGCCGTTCCTGAAGTGAAAGGCACACCGACGATGAGGGAGTCACAGAGAGCGAGCCAATTGAAACGAGATCAGGGTTCGCTGATTAAGTTGGGATGTCCAGCAAGGTCATAGATCTCGCTTAAATGAGTGCAAGTAGTCGGCGAGCACGGTTTCGATTCGATAAGGAGTTGTCCATGCGATTGGCGATTCTAGAGTCGCTGACAGTTGTTCTGATGATCGGGTGTTTTTGTGTCGTCAGAATCCAGTTCGCCACGGCCCAGAATCCTTCAGCCCTAATTGGAGAGCGGCCTGCGCTACAAGGGCATCTGAATGAAGCCGACGTTGAGAACGGGTCAATCAAGTTCAACCAACTACTGGAAATAGGTGAATCCATTTTCGCCGCACGCTGGACCAAGCTCGATGGACAAGGGCGACCAGCCGCCACTGGAAGTGGTACGCCGACGAAACGAGAACCGTCACACGATCCAGGATTCCTGCGAACATCTGGCACTGATGCTACATCTTGTGCTGACTGCCACAATCAACCAACCATCGGCGGTGCGGGCGGATTTGTCGCCAACGTTTTTGTGTTGGCCCAAAACCTTGATCCCATTACCGATTCGATATCGGCCGACTTTTCAAACGAACGAAATACCCTTGCAATGAATGGATCCGGCGCAATTGAGATGTTAGCGCGAGAGATGACTGCGAATCTATTAACGATTAGAGATGCTGCGGTCACTGAAGCTAACTCCTCGAAAAGGAGCGTTACCAGACGCCTGGATACGAAAGGCGTTAACTTCGGCCAGATAACGGCAAACC
>WNGF01029845.1_pt1 | contig 10442 bp, 10 predicted proteins | sample 5400641 | NCBI WGS metagenome assembly WNGF01 (sample SAMN13153371, study PRJNA577476) | soil metagenome | isolation source: 80 cm soil or saprolite under grassland replicate 2 | place: USA:California | collected 2016-06-15
GCAAATGCCGCCTCGGGCGGCGCGACCCCGATCAAGTGGAACCCGTCACCGCGTTGCACGGCACGGCGATAGGCAGGCTCGCTCCCACCGCCGACCCAGATCGGGATGCGGTGCGCAGGCTTCGGGAGCAGACGGATGTCCGCGAACGAGTAGTGCCGGCCGTCGAACGAAGCGGGATCATCGTTCCAGAGGGTACGCAGCACGTCGATGATCTCATCGGTGCGGTGCCCGCGATCGGCGAACGAGTACCCCAGCGCGTCGAACTCGTCCGCTGACCAGCCGACCCCGACGCCGAGTGTGACGCGTCCACCGGACAGGGAGTCGAGGCTGGCCAGCGCGTTGGCGAGCCACAGCGGGTTGTGCTGCGGGACCACCATCACGCTCGTGCCCAGGCCGATGCGCCCGGTCGCAGCCGCGGCCCAGGTGAGCGTGACGATCGGGTCGTAGAGGTACGCCGACGGGTACTCCTGCGAGGCCGGATGCACGATGTGGTCCGAGACCCACGCGTCGCGGAAGCCGAGGTCCTCCGCCTGGCGCGCGGCGCGAGTGACGGACTCCGCGCCGGCTGCGCGTCCGTACTGGGGGAGATGGATGCCGTACTCCATCGCGCGCGAGCTACCGACTCGGGTGCTCGATCTCTTGGATGGTCGGGATGTCCTGACCCTCGAGGCACTGACAGCAGTGGTTGTCGTTGTAGTAGTCCCATGAGCCCCGAGCCGCCTCGAAGTCGGCTGACCCGGGCTCGGAGCTCCGCAGTGTCCGGATCGTGGACGCGACCTCTCGGGGGGCGAGCGCCTGGACCGGTGCGAGGAGCTCGTGGAAGCGGTCCGGGTCGTCGCCGGTGTAGTGCAACGCGCGCAGCGTCGCGTCGCAGTAGCTCTTCGGTTGCGCGGTCGACTTCGTCCTGCCGTCACCGGTCGACGCGACGGCGACCGCAGTCCCGGCGGCGGCGAGCGCCGCTATCGCCGTCCCCGCGAGCCAGAGCCATTTCGAGTGTCGGTGTCGCGGTGGCGGGCTCGGAGCAGAGCCGGGTAGCGGGCCGGTCATCGGCGACCCCTCGACGCGGGCATACCGCGAAAGCCTAGGGCCGCGCATCTGGGTACCGTGTACGTTCCCGCATCGCCGCTAGCCTGCCGCCCGCGCGTGGACGACGTACGGGTGTCGACGATCGAGCTGTTCTTCGACCTCGTCTTCGTCTTCACGATCACGCAGCTCACGAGCCTCCTGGTTGACGAGCCGACCGGTATCGGGATCTCTCGCGTCGCGCTCATCTTCGGCAACGTCTGGTGGATGTACGGCGGCTACGCGTGGCTCACGAACGCGGTACCGCCGCGCGAGCCCGTGCTTCGCCTGCTGATGCTCGTCGGCATGGCCGGCTTCCTCGTGGTCGCGCTCGCCATCCCGAACGCGTTCGGCGACAGCGGCGTCGCGTTCGGGATCGGCTACCTCGTCGTGACGTTCGTGCACACCGGCTTGTTCCTGCGTTCGACCCAGGAGAGCGCGGTGCGGGCAATGTTCCGCCTCGGGCCGTACAACACGATCACGGCGGCATTGCTCCTCGCAGCCGGCTTGACCGACGGCACAACGCAGTCGGCGCTGTGGGTGGCCGCCTTTGTCCTGCACTGGACGTCCCCAATCGTCACCGCGGTCGGTGGGTTCCGCATCCGGGCCGCACACTTCGTGGAGCGTCACGGGCTCATCGTCTTGATCGCGTTGGGGGAGTCCGTCGTGGCAGTAGGCATCGGCGTTCACGGACGCGGCCTCACGACCGGCCTGGTTCTCACCGCGGTGCTCGGCCTCGCGCTGACAGCCGCGCTCTGGTGGCTGTACTTCGACGGTGAAGACGAGAAGTCTGAGCGAGCAATCGAGGATGCTCCCGATGACCGCAACCCGTGGTTGGCGCTGTACGCGTTCGGCTACGCGTTCCTACCGGTGCTCGGCGGGATCATCGTGCTCGCCGCAGGCGTCAAGCAGGCGATCGTCGACTACGACGAGCCGGCCGCGACCTCGACCGCGTGGTTCCTCGCGGCGGGTGTTGCCGTGTACATCGCCGGGCTCGTGTTGTTCCGGCACTTGCTGAGCATCGGCCCACTGCTGCCGCGGCTCGCGATCGCCGCCGCTGCGCTCGTGACCGTCCTCGTCGGACTCGAGGTCTCGGCCGAGGCACAGCTCGCCGCGCTCACGGTCGTCGTGAGCATCGGGATCGTCACAGAACCGCGCGCGACGCGGTCGCGGAGAGGGTCGAACTGACCATGCCGCTCCGGCGCGTCGGCATCGTGCTGGCGGCGGCCCTCCTCGCGGCCGGAGCCGTGGCGTGCCGCCCGTTGCCGGCGCGGTCGGTGCAGAACGGCCGGATCCCGGAGTACATGCTCACCAGCGTCACACCCCAGTGCAGTGTCGTCAGCCGGCTCGCCGGCCGGCTCGAGGCGATGCTGCGCGCCGCGCATCGCGACGGTGTGGCGCTCGAGCCCGAGCAGACGAGCTTCCTCCCACCCGACGCGCCGCAGCCACCCGTCATCGAGTCGTGCTACCGCAGCTACGACGGCCAGGTCTGGTGGCGGAACTATTACTGCTCGATCGGCAAGTGCGAGCTCGCGGCGGTGCCGGGGACGAGCATCCATGGCTTCGGCCGTGCCGTCGACTTCCAGGACCAAGAAGGGGAGATGGCGTTCGGTTCGCCCGGCTTCGTATGGCTCGAGGCGCACGCAGCCGAGTTCGGGTTCGCGCATCCGGACTGGGCCGAGGAGGGCCAGCCGGGCGCGGAGCCGTGGCACTGGGAGGGATGACGTGTACTCACGTGCCTGGCGGTACCTGCCAGTGCTGCAAGTCCTTCGAGCGCGCGATGCCGATCTTGCTCGGTGCTGCCGGCGTAGAAGACATACCAGTGGCCGTCGAGCTTGCGCGCGTCGCACAAATACCCGGAGTTGGCGGTCTCGTGTGTGATGCCGGGCGTGTGTCCACGATTCCAGGCCTCCTGGGGCACGTCGAAGGCGCGCACCTTCTTCCAGCGCAGCCACGCCTTCTCGCGGGACGGGTCACCGGCCAGGCGGTACAGCGCGGGCCGGTGGATCGGGATCGTCGTGAGGACGATGTTCCACGTCCCGTTGATCGGGACGAACTCGAAGTTCTCCGACCACGGGAGGTCGGGCTCGCCGAGGTACGTCCACGGCCCGTCGAGTGAGCCCGACGGGGACCAGGCCACACCGATGTGCTGGTCGGACGAGTCGTGGAGGCCGCGCTTGAACATCACGAAGAGGCCGTGGGCGGTGTGGGCCAGCGCGGCATCGATCAGTCGCTCGGACTGAAAGAGGCCGGGCACGAGGCGGATCGGATCTGACCACGGGCCGTCCGGATCACTCGCGGTGCTCGCGTAGATCTTGTCGGTACCGGGGTTCGCCGCGTCGGGCAGCTGATACGTGAGCACGTACGCACCGTCCGCAGCCCGGGTGATGTCCGGTGATCCCCAGCGCTGCGCGGGTGGTGCGGGCCTCCAGCTCGCGAGGTCGGTGGTCACCCAGTGACCCGTACGTGTCGACTCGGCGTCACCACCAAGCCTCTCGCTGAAGAAGAGATGCCAGGTGCCGTCGATCAGGCGGATCGTCTCGTCCTTGGTCATGTGATCGATGGCGAAGATCGGGTTCCGCAGCTGTTTCCACGCGACGTGCGCGTCACCGCGATCAGCCGCCTTGCGCGGGACGCAGTCGTGTGCGTCGGGCACGGCATCGACCGACGAGTGTCGCATGACCGTGCCGCGGACAGTCGACGTCGCGAAGACAGGCACAGCGAGCGCGAGCACGACACCGACCTGGGCGCGCCGCAGCCGGCGCCGATGTCGCGGCCCCTGCCTTCCGCGAATCACGGGTCGAGGCTATCGAGGCGGTCCGAGCGGCCCCGCGCGGTTCAGGTGTCGAAGACCCAGCGGGTCGGCGAGCCGGTGAAGTCCGCGTCGTCGAGCCCGAACACGCGCTGCGGTCGGACCCGGAAGCACGCGTTGTCGAGATAGAAGTCGACCGCGTAGTCGACGCCGTACTTCGCGTTGGTCAGGGCCGTGAACCGCTCGATCGGCTCGCGCTCGGTCACGCGCTCGGCGACCCCTTCGATCACGACCGGCTCGACCGCATTGTCGGTCGTCACCACGCAGCGGGAGTCGTCGGTGAGGTTGCGCGCCTTGCGGGCTTCGCCGCTGCAGCTGAACCACACGCACCCGTCGTGCCACATGCCCCAGACCGGCATGACGTGCGGCGACCCGTCGCGGCGGACCGTCGCGAGCCAGTACCCGTGAGAGGCCATGAGGCGCTCCGTTGCCCACGACCACGGCAGCAAGCCGCGGCCTTCCTCGCGGCCGAGGATCCCGTAGCCCGGCATGTGCGGGCGGTCGGCGCGCGGTTCGGTCACGCATCCCTCCTCTCGTCGAGCTGCCGCGATGCTGAATACCTGCCTAGTACGTTTCGCGCCGTGCGCCGCCGTCTCGCGTCCCTCGCGCTCCCGATCATCGCCGTGCTCGCCGTCATGGTGGCCGCGGCACCCGCCGACGCCCAGGGCTTCGAGGAGATCCGGGGGTACGACGTCGACATCCGGATCGAGAAGAGCGGCGCGCTGCTCGTCCACGAGACCATCGACTACGACTTCGGTGTCGTGCCGAAGCACGGCATCTACCGGGACATCCCGAACCGCTTCGACTACCCGAAGAAGGACGACACCGATCGCGTGTACCGCATCGACGTCGTGTCGGTGAGGGGTTCACCGGGGACGCCGGACCAGTACGAGACCGAGGACTTCGACGAGAACGGGATCGGCTACGAGCGGATCAAGATCGGTGACCCCGACCGCACGATCAGCGGCGAGCACACGTACGACATCACGTACCGTGTGCACGGCGCGCTCAACGGGTTCCCCGACCACGACGAGCTCTACTGGAACGCGATCGGGACGCAGTGGTCGGTGACGATCGACGGCGCGAGTGTCTCCGTGCACGCGCCTGCGCCCATCCAGCGGGTTGCGTGCCTCCAGGGCTCGTTCGGCTCGAATCTGTCGTGCGATAGCGCGACGAAGGACGGTGCGACGGCCAGGTTCCGGCAGCGGCAGCTGTCGCCGTTCCAAGGGGTCACGGTCGTCGTGGCGATCCCGAAGGGCATCGTACCCCCGCCGAGGCCGATCCTCGAGCAGCGTTGGACGCTCGGGCGGGCGTTCGCGGTCAACGCGACGACCGGCCCGATCGCCGGTGGGCTTATCCTCCTGCTGCTCGGCGCGCTCCTGGGGCGTCTCTACTTCGTGGCTCGCGATCGGCGTTACATGGTGACGGTGCCGAAGAGGTCGCGCCGCTGCACGAGCACACCGAGACGCCGGTCGAGTTCGTCCCCCCCGATGACCTGCGGCCGGGCCAGGTCGGCACGCTGGCGGACTTCACGGCGAACCCACTCGACGTGACGGCGACGATCGTCGACCTCGCCGTGCGCAAGTACCTCGTGATCGAGGAGGTTCCCACCGAGTCGAAGTGGCTGCGCAACGACTGGAAGCTCACGAAGCTGAAGGATCCCGACGCGAAGCTTAAGAAGTACGAGCAGGAGCTCATGCAGGGCCTCTTCCGCGATGGCGACGAGGCGCAGCTCTCCGACCTCCGCGAGCACTTTGCGACGCGGATGGCGAACGTCCAGAAGGAGCTGATGGACGACGCGATGGAGCAGGGTTGGTTCACCAAGCGTCCGGAAGGGCAGCGCATCGCCGCCGGGTGTCTCGGCGTGATCGTCCTGCTCGCCGGTGTTGCTGCCACGGTGCTACTGGCCGCCTTCACCCACGCGGCGCTCATCGGTGTCCCGATCATCGTGGTCGGGGTCGTGATGGTGGTCGCTGCCTACTGGGCGCCGTCGCGCACCGCGAAGGGATCGGCGGTGCTACGGCATGTCAATGGCTTCCGCCGCTTCATCGAGGAGTCGGAGAAGGAGCGGGCCCGCTTTGCCGAGAAGAAGAACCTCTTCTCCGAGTACCTGCCGTACGCCATCGTCTTCGGCGCGACCGAGAAGTGGGCGCGCGCGTTCGCGAGCCTCGGCGAGCAGCCCGATACGTCTGATTGGTACCGCTCCACGACCCCGTTCGAGTACCTCGCGTTCTCGAGTGCGATCGTCGGTTTCACCGTGACGACCTCCGGCACGCTCACCTCGACGCCACCTTCGACGTCCGGCTCGAGCGGCTTCTCGGGCGGCGGCGGCTTCTCGGGCGGCGGCGGTGGAGGCGGGGGCGGGGGGTCCTGGTAGGACGCACGCCGCACCCGCGGCGCGTGCACGAAGCGTGTCCGACGGCGCGGCGCTACATCGTCATCACGCCCGACATGGCGACGACTGTCCACCACTTGCGATTCTCGGCGGTCATGCGCAGTGGCACGGACGCGCAGGCAACTGGCCGCGAACGGCGGATCCGGCGCTACGCTCGTGCGCCGATGGGGACGCAGGATCCGGTGGCCACACCGCAGACACTGCGGGAGCGCGCCGTCGACGTCGCGAACCGCGTCGGCGAGAAGTTGCTCCGCTGGCTCGACCGGTACTTCGGCCGGCACTCACTCGTCGGCGACCGCACGTTCTTCCGCGTCGAGCAGTTCCCGTGGGTCGCGCGCATCGAAGCCGACTGGAAGGCCATCCGCCGGGAGCTCGACGAAGTGCTCGAGTATCAGGACGAGCTCCCGAACTTCCAGGACATCTCGACCGACCAGTACCAGCTGACGAACGACGACAAGTGGAAGACCTTCTTCTTCTACGGCTATGGCTTCACGGCCGGGCAGAACGTGGAGCGGTGCCCCGAGACGGTGCGGCTGCTCCAGCAGATCCCCGGCATGACCACCGCGATGTTCTCGATCCTCTCGCCGCACAAGCGGATCCCGCCGCACGGCGGTCCCTACAAGGGTGTGCTGCGGTACCACCTCGCGCTGAAGGTCCCGGAGCCGGCCAGCTCGTGCGGCATCCGGGTGGGCGACGACGTTCGCGAGTGGGAGGAGGGCAAGAGCCTCGTCTTCGACGACACGTTCGAGCACGAGGCGTGGAACGAGACCGACGGCACGCGCGTCGTGCTGTTCGTCGACTTCAAGCGCCCGCTGCGCAACCCCGCGCGCCTTCTCAACGAGGCGGTGCTGAAGCTGATCGGCTGGTCACCGTTCATCCAGGACGCGAAGGCACGCCACAACGCCTGGGAGAAGCGCTTCGAGGAGATGCGCAACCGCGCCGCCTGAAGACCCTTGTGCGTTTCTCAACCTGCTCTCGCGGGTTGAGGTTGGGGCCTCCATGGATCCGCGCTGAACATGCCCGGGCATGCTCAGAAACGCAACAAGGGTTAGGGGCGGTCGGGGAGCTGGTCGTGGTCGCCGAGGACCTTGAAGAGGGTCTCGGTGGCCTCTTCGAGGAGCTCCGGGGAGTGGTCGGCCATCAGGCTGAGGCGGATCAGCCCGACCTCGGTCGTGACCGCGGGCGGGATCACCGGGTTCACGAAGACGCCCTGCTCGAGCAGGTCGAGCGCGACGAGGACGGTCGACACCTCGTCCGGCCGCTTCAGCGGGATCGTGACGATCGCGCTCTCGGCCGGGTTGGTCGGCACGCCCCGTTCCGCGAGCAGGCCCAGGAACAGCGCGACGTTCTCGTGGAGGTGCACGACCCGCTCCGGCTCGTCACGCAGGATGCGCAGCGCCTCGAGTGCGGCGGCAACGGAGCCGGGCGTGTTCGACGCGGTGAAGATCAGCAGATCCGACGTGAGCTTGAGCAGCTCGATCGCGTCGGCCGAGCCGATGAGCGCCCCGCCGCACGAGCCGAACGTCTTGGAGAAGGTGATCGTGATCAGGTCGACGCCGTCGAGCACGCCGTACTGCTCGGCCGCACCCCGGCCGCGGCTACCGAGCACGCCCAGCCCGTGAGCCTCGTCGTCGAGGAGGAACGTGTTGGGGAACCGCCGGCACAGCTCGACCATCTCGTCGAGCGGCGCGGTGTCGCCCCCCATGGAATAGACGCCGTCGACGATCACGCCTTTGGCAGCCTCGGCCGGGGCGGTGGCGAGCGCCCGCTCGAGATGTCCGACATCGTTGTGGCGGAACCGCTTCATGGTGGCGCCCGCGAGCCGTACCCCGGTGAGCAGCGAATTGTGGATCTCCTTGTCGGCGATCGCGTAGTCGTGGCGGGTGAGGAAGGCGGCGATCGCGCTCATGTTCGCGACGTAGCCGGTGGAGAACACGAGCGCGGCCTCACGCCCGTAGAAGTCGGCGAGTTCCTCCTCGAGCTGACAGTGCAGCGTCAACGTGCCGTTGAGGAGGCGGGAGCCGGTGACGCCGCTGCCGAAGTAGCTGGTGGCGTCCCTGGCCGCTTCCACGACCCTCGGGTGGTACGAGAGGCTCAGGTAGTTGTTCGACCCGAAGTTGATGCAGTCGTGGCCCTCGATCGTGAGCCGTGGCGTCGAGGCGCTCTCGACGGTCTTGTAGTACGGCCAGTAGCCCGCTTCCTTGGCCATTCGGTACGGCTCGATGCGCGGGAAAGCGTCGAGGCGCTCCGAGAAGAAGGTCACGGCGCGAATTCTACGGGAGCGCGGCGCCGTCGACCCGGCCACCCGGCGGCGCGGCTGCCGGCGTCGCGACGCTCAGCCCGGCAGCTTTGGGGTCCTCCATGACCTGCTTGAAGCGGCGAAGCGAGAGCGCCGCGACCATACCGTCGCCGAGCCGGTCGTCGAAGGTCCATCGGACGTTCATGGTGCGCCGGCGGTCGGATCCGCTCGTCGGGCTCCCCGGCTCGTTCACCGGGCGCCCGAGGGCGCAGAACAGCCCGCACGTCCCGTACTCGTAGAGGTGGTGGTACGCCGCGCCCATCCCGATGCTCGCGAAGTTGGCGAAGAAGGTGGTGGCGTACATCGGGTCCTTCTCGATGAACGAGCGGGGGAGCATGCCCAGCCGATCGCCGAGTCGCACGCAGGCGAGCAGAATCCGCCGCACGAACCCGGGGAAGAACATCAGCAGCCCGAGCTCCTTCTCGATGTGGCTCGTGCCGCCGAAGCGATCCTCGTGGAGCTGCGCCTGCATCCCGGCGACCATCGCCTCGAACGACTCACCGGGCGGGTACCGCCGCTTCACCACGACCGTCGGCGCGCCCTCTTGGAGCTTGGTCTTCACGGCGTACGAGAACCAGACCTCGGGGCGCTGGTAGATGCGCCCGCCGGCGACGAACCGGTTCATCTCCGGATACCGGTACATGACGTCCCGGAGCGCGTAGATGGTGAGGTGGAACGGATCGATCGGCGTGGCCGGGTTCGCCTGGTTGAACGCCCGGATGAACGCATCCGCCTTGCGCAGGTTGATCTCCTGCTCGTAGTACACCGCCGACTCGTTGCGCCCGCGCATGAGGTACGGCATGACGCGGCGCGTCAGGGGCACCTCGCGTGCCAGCTTCCCGTCTGAGCGGCGCCTCCACACGGCCAGGCAGCCTACCGGGCGGTAACCGGTGGTTCATCGGTAGCGTGCGGCCGTGTTCGCCGACCTGCTCTGCCAGCCCGGCGTGACCGAGCTCGTGGAGCTGCGGTCACGCGTCGGGTTCCTCGCGCTGCACGGCGGGCTCGAGCCTGGCACGTCCGAGCTGGCAGCCGAATCGGCGGCACGCGCCGCCGCGTCGCTCTACGCGGTCTTCCAGCCCGACGACTTGAAGTGGCATGTGCCGGCGCACCTCGTCGATCCGTCGTGCGTGCCGCGCCTGGCGGAGTTCCTCGATCACGTCGACGTCGTGGTCTCGATTCACGGCTACTGGCGTGACGACCTGCGCATGGCCTTGTTGCTCGGGGGAGCGAACCGCGCGCTGGCACGGCGACTGGCCGAGATCGTGCAACCCGTGCTTCCCGACTACGAGGTCGTCGACGACATCGACCGGATCCCGCCCGGACTGCGAGGAGTCAATCCGCAGAACCCCGTGAACCTGTCGCGCGCTGGAGGTGTGCAGCTCGAGCTGCCGCACCCCGTGCGAGCGATCGGACCGTACGGCTACGGCTACGCGGGGCAGGTGTACCGACCGCATACGGAAAGGCTGGTCGCGGCGCTCGTGACCTTCGCGGCGGTGTGCGGCGTCTGATGGCGCGTCTCGCGATCATCGGCAAGGAGCGCACAGTCGGGCAGCCCGAGCCGGAGACGCGGCTGATGCTCGAGGGCTTGCACGCGCCGGTGCCCGTCGTCGACGCGGGAACGCACCTCGTGCTCTACCGTCACGGCCTCGACGAGTACGTGGCGCCTCACCGCATCGATCACGTCGCGAACCTGCGGGCACTCCACGACCTCGGGTGTGACCGAATCATGGCGGTCAGCTCGGTCGGCGCACTCCGGACGAGCCTTCCGGTCGGCTCGTTCCTGGTTCCCGACGACTTCATCGCGCTCGACCACGCGCCGATCGCCGCGTCGAACGACGAGCGCCAGCACGTGGTACCGGCCTTCTCGCCCACAT
>WNGF01010482.1_pt1 | contig 10440 bp, 7 predicted proteins | sample 5400641 | NCBI WGS metagenome assembly WNGF01 (sample SAMN13153371, study PRJNA577476) | soil metagenome | isolation source: 80 cm soil or saprolite under grassland replicate 2 | place: USA:California | collected 2016-06-15
TGCCTACGGGTGCGACGGGTGCCTATGGGTGCGACGGGTGCCTATGGGTGCGACGGGTGCCTATGGGTGCGACGGGTGCCTACGGGTGCGACGGGTGCCTAAGGTGCGAAGGGTGCAGGAGCTATGAGACTTACGACAAAGACATTGGCCGTGGGGATCGTGATCGCGGCGGTGCCGCTCGCGGTGCTGGCGCAGCGCGGCGGGTTTGGGCCGCCGATGCAGCAGGAACGCAAGGTCCTCAAGCAGTTCGACAAGAACGGCGACAAGCGGCTCGATGCGGCGGAGCGCAAGGCGGCGCGCGAGTGGCTGGCGTCGCAGCCGGCGATGGGGTTCGGACGGCGCGGTGGGCCGTTCGGCGGGGGCGCGGCGGAGCCGCCGGCGGCTGGCCGGAAAGTGACGGCGGCCGACGTCAAGTCGTACTCCGGAGCGTCCGTCTACGATCCAGCCACGCTTCGCACGGCGTTCCTGCAGTTCGAGGATGCGGACTGGGAACAGGAGCTCGCGGCGTTCAACAACACGGACGTCGACGTGCCCGCCACCGTCACGATCGACGGCAAGGTCTACAAGGACGTCGGCGTGCACTTCCGCGGCATGTCCTCCTACTTCATGGTGCCCGAGGGGCGGAAGCGCTCGCTCAACCTCTCGTTCGATTTCGCTGACGCGAAGCAGCAGCTCGGCGGCTACAAGACGCTGAACCTGCTCAACGCCAACGGAGATCCCAGCTTCCTGCGCCCGGTGCTCTATACGGAGATTGCGTCGCACTATGTGCCGACGCCGAAGATGAACTACATGCGGGTCGTCATCAATAGCGAGAACTGGGGCGTCTACGTCAACACGCAGCAGTTCAACAAGGACTTCACGCGCGATTACTTCAATTCGACGACAGGCGCGCGCTGGAAGGTGCCGGGCAGCCCGGGCGGACGCGCGGGGTTCAATTATCTCGGCGACGATCCCGCGGCGTACAAGGGCACGTACCAGATCACGAGCAAGGACGACCCGAAAGCGTGGGGGGATCTGATCAAGGTCTTCAAGGTGCTGAACGAGACGCCCGCGGACAAGCTCGAGGCGGCGCTCTCGCCGATTTTCGACATCGATGGCGCCTTGAAGTTCCTGGCGGTCGAAGTCGCGCTCGTCAACAGCGACGGCTTCTGGACGCGCGCGAGCGACTACAGCCTGTATGAAGACGACAAGGGCGTCCTTCACGTCCTGCCGCACGACGTCAACGAAGGGCTCGGCGCCGAGGAAGGACCGCCGGGAGGACGCAGAGGCGGACGCGCCGGCGGGCCTCCGCCGGACATGGGCGGCGCGCCATTCCCGTTCCCGCCTCCCGGCGCGGGACCCGACGGCGGATTCGGCGCCGGGAGAGGTTTCGGCCGCGGCCCGATGGGGGGCGGACCCGATCTCGATCCGCTGGTCGGACTGGACGACGACAGCAAGCCGCTGCGATCGAAGCTGCTCGCCGTGCCGGCGCTCCGCGCGAAGTACCTCGCGTATGTCCGCGACGTCGCGGACAACTGGCTCGACTGGAACCGCCTCGGTCCGATCGCACGGACGTATCACGACCTGATCGCAGAGGACGTGAAGATCGATACGCGGAAACTGGGCACGAACGAGGGCTTCGATGCCGGGATGGAAAGTCTGCGGACGTTCGCGCAGCAGAGACGCGCGTTTCTGCTTAGATCGACCGCCTCTGCGAAGTGAGATCATCAACGACAGCCACCCCAAGAGGAGAAAACTTTTCTAAAAAAAGAATTCTCCCTTTCTCCCCTTCTCTTGTTTGCTCTTGGCGGCGGCTGTCGTTGATTGAGATCTAGAACGAGAAGTTCAAGCTGACATCCACTTTGCGAGTGGACATCACGTTCGTGGGCTGGCCGAAGAACGGCGAGGTCACGACGCCGCTGTAGCCGGTGTAGTTGGCATGGTTCGTCAGGTTCTGCACCATCACCTGGATCCCCAGGCGGTAGCGCGGCGGCGCGGTGCCCCCCGTCATGACGGTCACTTCGCCATTACGCATGGTGATGCCGGTGATGCCGCCGGGATTCGAGACGGTCGCCTTGCCGATGTTGATGGTGTAGAAGAAGAACCCGTTGACCGCCCACATGCCAGTCGTCCACGCACTGTTCCGGCCGACGCCATCCGGCCGGTCGTTGATCACGAGGTCTCCGTTGTTATCGCGGCCGGTCGTGATCGAGTACGGCGTCCCCGTCATCGCGTTGATGTTGATGTTCGCGTTCAGGTTTTTCAGCACGCCGGCGTTGATCCCCGTGTTGATCCGGTGATGGCGGAACTCGCCGGGCACCTCGCCCCACTCCCCCTCGGGGCTGCCGGTGAACGGGATCGAGAACGGGCCGTCTGTGTTGTTCTCGAACCGTCCGGCGGAATAGTTGAAGTTGAATGAGATCCGCTTCCAGTTCAGCCGCTGCGCCTGCACGGCCGGCGACGGCGCGATGAGCGACACCGACGAGAAGGCGTTGACGTTGTACTGCCGCGACGCCGCGTCGCCGACGACTTGGACGAGGTTGACGAACGCCGGGTCAGGGCGAACGCCATTGACCGGCGCGTTCAGGTTCCTGCCGCGCCACAATCCGTCGCCCCAGGTTCTCGACACGTTCACACCCACGCGCACGCGGGGCGACACGGTCTGGTCGACGCCGAAGCTCACACGCGTATTGCGCGCGAGCGGAAGCTTGGGATCCAGAAGGTATCGATTCGTCGCGGTAATCGTGCCGACGTTGCCGGGATCGGGGAACGCCGGGTTCGCGATGTTGAGCTCCCGCTGTCGATAGCCGTCCACGCGAAGCGTCTGCTCATAGGTGCCGGTGCTGAGCCAGTCGTAGAACATACCGACGCTTCCACGCAGAGACGTCTTTCCGCTCTTGAACGGGGACCACGTGATGCCGAACCGCGGACCGACGTTGTTGTAGTCGCGGACGTGCGTCTGCGCTTCGTACCGCACGCCGGGGCTGAGCGTCAGGTTCTTCCGAACCCGCACATCGTCCTGGACGTAGATGGCCGGCTGGACGTTGTTGTAAGAGATGTGCGGATCGCCGAGTCGTCGCGTGTATGTCAGCGCGCGCCCCTGCTGAAATGCATCGGGGCTTTCGAACACATACGTGCCGAGATAATTCTGCGAATCGTTCGATCGGTAGGCACTCCCTTCCAGGCTGATCCCCGTGCGCACCGACTGAATGCCGCGCACGTAGTCCAGGTCGGACTGCAGGTTGAAGAACGTGGAATGCTGCCCTCCGCTGACCTGCGCGCCGCCGGTGGTTCGCGCATCCTGGATTCGATATGTGGGCGCTTCGAGAGCCGACCACGAGTCGGAGGTCCGCCTTCCAATCATCAGCCGGGTGTTCGTAAAGAAGCGGCGGCCGAGCGGCCCCGCTTCCTGAATGCGGACCAGCGTGCCGCTGTTCTTGCTGGAGTACGCGCGCTCGAGTTCGTCGTTGCCGCCGATGCCGAGATTGCGGTTCTTGCCGTCGTTGTGCTGCACGCTCACCCGCAGCGTCTGGTCGCGCGTAATCGCGTAGTCGAACAGGCCGCTCGTCGAGAAGAAATCGCTCGGCCGGCGGATGTCCAGCGCCTCGGATCGCGGTCCGACACCGGGCACGTATACAAAACGGTTCGGCGTATCGAACGACGTCATGCCGCTCACGCCGATCGAGAACGAGCTTCGGTTCTTCAACAGCGGTCCGCCGACATTGCCGAAGAAGTTCTGGGTCCGCTCGGGTCCTTTTGTCGCCGTGAAGGGACTCCGGCCGCTCATCGACCCGTCGCGCAGCCGGAAATTGACGCCGCCGCGCAGCGCGCCGATGCCGGGCTGCGTGATGATGTCGATGAACAGCCCGCCGGCCATGTGGTTCTCGGCCGCGAACGCGTCGCGCGTGATGTGAATCGATTTGATCTGCGACTTCGGCGGCAGCTGCCCCCCCTCGAAGCTGTCGACGCGAATGATCGCATTGGGGCCCGCCATGTCCTGCAGCTGCTTCTGCATCTCCGCGGGATCGTCGGAGAGCGATTCGATCTGTTCACGCGTGAGCGCCGTGCCGAATCTCGCGCGCGGATCCGCGGCGACCGCCTGCGCGTCGCGCCCGACCGTCACCTCGCTCTGCATCTTTTGAATAGGAAGCACGACGACGTGCTTGTTGTCGCCGCTGCGGAGGCGGATGTCTTTCAGCAGCCCGAGCTCGAATCCGGGAAACGACGCGGTCACCGAGTAGCGGCCGGGCGCCAGGTTCTCGATCGTCGCGAGTCCTTTGTCCGTCGTCTTGACCGGCGGAACCGCCGTAGCGCTTGCGCCCGGATCGAGCGCCACGACCGTCACGCTCGCATCGGGAATGATCGCGCCGCTCGGATCGACGATGGTGATGACGATGCGGGCGCGTGCCGCCTGCGCAGCGAGCGGCTGAACGCCGATGACGAACACGGCGGCGCAGAGGACGGCACGCGCGAGACGCGTCATTTTCGGACCTCGAATTTCTTCGGATCGATCTTGGTGTTGACCTTGAACCGATCGAACGTGGTCTCCTCGGTGGTATCCGTTCCGGTGGCTCGCCGGATCCTGAACGGCCATTGCATGCCGTCAACGTCGCGGTAGTCGGCGTAGTAGATCCGATACTCGACCGGAGCTGCAGGGGGCGGTGCCGCACCTCGCGCCGGTGCTGGCGTGACGCCAGCGGCCGGTGCCGGCGTTGCCGCAGACGGCGGTGCTGGCGCTGCCCCGGCTGGCGGTGCTGGCGTCGCACCAGGCGCCGCTCCTGGTGCCGCGCCCGGCGCGCCGCCGCGCGGAGGTCCGGCGGCAGCTCCCGGTGGTCCCCCTCGCCCAGGACCGCGGCCGCGACCGGCTGGCGCCTGCCAGCTGACCATGATCGGCAGATGCGTCTGACTATTGACGAACAGTTTCGCGGAGAAGTTGGCGGGCCCCTTCACGTCCAGGACATCGGCCGTTCCCTGCGGCGCTTCCGCCTGCCCGACCCAGGTGAACGTCACCGGGTACGAGCTGAAAGACGTCGCGAACATGCCGAGCGTCAACCGGACGAAATCCTGCTTCACCGTTGCGACGCGCGCGTTCCGCATCGCGTCGAGCTGCGCCGCTGACGGCGGCCCTGCTGGTCCCGCCATTCGTCCCGCGCCTTCGCCGCTTTGCGGCTTCCCGCCTTCGCCACCTTGTGGCTTCGGCGAGGCAGGCTGTGCAGGCATCGCAGGCACCGGCAACTGGATCAGCTCCTCGCCGCTGAATCCGGTCGACGTGGGCCCGCTCTCCTGCGCCGGTATCTCGTCTTTCCGCACGTACTTGTCGGGAAGCTCGCAGGCAATCTCGAATTCAATCGGCACGAGGTTGTCGCCGCGGACCTGCCGCGTGCGCCCGGTGGCGACGAAGTTTTTCACGGAGGCGAGTCGTTTCTCGCCGCCGAGCGCCTCGCGCGCCTGCGCCAGGACGGCCGCGGCGTCCTTTTTGACAGGCGTCTGCGCTTTGATAGACACCGTGCGGGGGAAAACGGCCACGAGGCAGCAGATCACGACGGCGTGTGCGAATACGCGCATAGGTCTCCCGGATATAGACGTGTTTAATACGACGGTCGTTGGGAGGAAGTTGACGGAATTGCGTAAGGCGCCCGCTGCGGACGCGAGAGCATCGCGTTCGCTTCCGGGTCGTTGGTGAAGCGCTCCTTCGCCGGGTCCCACACCAGCTTCCGGTTCAACTTCATCGCCATGTGATGAACGAGGCATGCCGAACACGCGCGGTGAGCGACTTCAACGGGCGCGATCGTCTGCTGCCGCGACCTGATGCAGTCGAGCCAGTTGCCGTGATGTTCCGTGCTCTCGTACAGATGAATCTCGTCAGGGCCGATGACCGATTTGATGATCCCGGGATCGCTCGCCGCGAGCGCCTGGCTGTCCTGCAGCTTCGCGACGGGATCGCTGTCGGTCACCGACTCGTTCCCGCGCGAGACGAAGATCCAGCCGTTCGTTCCCTCGAACTTGATCCCGTTCGGGAACTCGCCGCTGACGATCATGTGCACGCCGTTCGCGTACAGCGCCTCGGTGCGGAACGGACCGTGGACGTCCCACAGCCCTTTCTTCGGGAACTCGGCGGAGCCCCACACCTCGATGGGGCCGGTGTATTCCGTGTCCATCGCCCAGTGCGCGCTGTCGATGTGGTGCGCGCCCCACCCGGTGATCATGCCGGCGCCGAACTGCTCGCAGCGCAGCCAGCCCGGGCGACTGTAATCGGCCTGCGGATGCACGCGCTTCTCGGTGTACGGCACGACGGGCGTCGATCCGAGCCACATGTCGTAGTTCAGACTCTTCGGCACCGGCATCACCGGCTCGTCGTCTCCCGCCGGATCGCCGGGGAGACCGATGTAGACCGTTTTCAGCTGGCCGATGCGTCCGTTCCGCACGAGTTCGGCCGCGTAGCGGAATTGCGGCGACGAACGCTGCTGGCTGCCGATCTGGAAGATGCGCCCGGAGCGATGGACAGCGTCGCTGAGCGCGCGCCCTTCCGCAATCGTCAGCGACGCGGGCTTTTGGAGGTAAACGTCCTTGCCCGCCTGCACCGCATGAATGGCAATGATCGCGTGCCAGTGATCGGGCGTGCTGATCACGACCGCGTCGACGTCCTTGTTCGCGAGGAGCTCGCGGTAATCCGCGTAGGTGGTGACCCCGTTGGAGTCCTTGCCGGTCGCCTTCGTGTAATGGCCGTTGACCAGCGTTCGCGCGCCTTCGACCCGGCGGCTGTCGAGATCGCACACCGCGATGATGCGCGCGGTGTCGTACCGCCAGAGCCCGGGCAGATCGTGCGCGCGCGAGATGCGTCCCATGCCGATCGCGCCGATGTTGATCCGGTTGCCCGGCGCGTTCGCGCCAAGGACCGACGAGGGGACGATGGCAGGAAATCCTCCGAACATCGAGGAGGCGAGAATCGTTTTTCCTGCCGTCGTCATGAATTCACGTCGCGAGTTGTCCGTCATGTCGTCTCCGCATCTGACATCGACTCCGCAGCTTCGCCGGTCGCGCGCTATCTTCTCCGCGCCCTCCGCGATCTCCGCGCGAGACCTGTTCGTGTCTACGTGCTGGTAAACGTGACGCGCTGCGCCTGCTTCTGCGCCTTCAGCATCAGCTCCGTCGCAAGGAAGCAGTGCTGCTGCGTCATCGCCGTCTCCGTGCGATTGACGACGTCGGAGACCAGCTGCTCGCCGTACGGAAGCGCGACGTTGCGGCAGTCGATATAGCGCGTCTCTTTCTGATCGACAAGGAACAGATGGCTCTCCCCGGGACGACCTGCGATGTCGACGTTCTTGCGCACTTCGATGTACCCGTCGGTGCCGAGGACCGTCAGGCGTGCGTCACCCCACGTCGAGAGACCATCGGGCGTGAACCAGTCGACGCGGATGTAGCCGGCGCCGCGGTCGCCGCGAAGCGTCACGTCGCCGAAGTCCTCGAAGGTCGGGTACTGCTGGTTGTGCACGTTCGCGACCTGCGACGCGACGACCTCGGCGCGCGTCGAGCCGGTGAAGAAGAGGAACTGATCCCCCTGGTGCGATCCAATGTCGCACAGGATGCCGCCGTAGCGCGGCTTCTCGAAGAACCAGGCGGGGCGCGACTTCGGGTTCATGCGGTGGGGCCCGAGGCCGATCGTCTGCACGACGCGGCCGATCGCCCCCGCCTTCACGAGCTCCCCCGCCTTCACCGTGGCGCGGTTCTCGAGCCGCTCGCTGTACATGATTGAGTAGATGCGCTTCGTCTGCGCCTGCACGCGGCGCACGTCGGCGAGCTGCTCCAGCGTCGTGATGCCCGGCTTGTCGGACATGTAGTCCTTGCCGTGCTGCATCACCCGGACGCCGAGCGGCGCGCGCTCGTCCGGAATCGCGGCGCTCAGCACGAGCTGAATGGACTGATCCTCGAGGATCTCGTTTTCGGATCGCGCGACCTTCGCCTGCGGAAAGTCCTTCACGAACGCGGCCGCAAGCTCCGGCTCCTTTGCATAGATCGACAGGAGCTCGCCGCCGCCGCGAAGCACCGCCCGCGTCTGGCTCTTGATGTGATCGTGATTGACGCCGATGACGGCGAATCGAATGCGCGGACGGCCGCTGCTCGCCGGCTGTGCGGATTGCTGAACCGCGTCGTAGCGCACGGGACGCGTGCCGCCGAGGGCCAGCACGTCGTGCGGAAGGGCCGATATGGCGGCCGCGGAGCAGGCGATGTCCTTGATGAAGTGCCGGCGACCGAGACGTTCGCGCTTCATGAAACCTCCAGGCTGCGCAGAAATTACAGGGAAAGCGCGAGGGCGACAAGAAAAAAGGAAAAAGGGAAAAGGGAAGGAGCGAGGGAGGCGAAACGGAAGTCGGGATCCGGAATCCGGGGTCCGATCGGATCCCGCATCCCGAATCCCGCATCCCGGCACTCGTCAGCCGCCGGCCGTGAGCGATACGTTCACCGTCGTCGTTTCTCCGGCGCGCACGCGCACGGTCGACGTATAGGTCCGGTAGCCCTCTTTGCGCACGTCGATACGATGGGTCCCCTCGCTCAACTGCACGACGATGCGCTCGCCGCCGGGGGCTTCCCAGCGCTCGCCGTCGATCGCGATCTCGGCATCGGTCGGCTGCACGCGCACCGCGAGCGTGCCGAACTGATCGGCGCGAACGTCGCGATCCGGCCCGCGGCGCTCGCCTCCGCGCGGCGGCGGACCCTGCCGCGGTGGACCCTGCGGCGGCGGTCCTTGCGGTCCCTGTCCCTGTGGCCGGGGCGCGGCCGCGGGGCGCGGTTCACTCTGATCGCCGCTTGGCAGCGGCTGCATCACGTCCTTGATGTGATACGACTCGTGCGGACGGAACAGCATCCGCTGCGAGATTGTTCGATATCGCGGCGAGTAGATCGTGATCTCGTGCTCGCCGAGCGGCACGTCGAGCCGCTGGAACACGCCATCGAAGTTGTCCACCGTCCCGACGAGGTAACCATCGATGTACACCTCCGCCTGTTTCGGCTGGACTTGGATGCGGAGATCGGCGCTCGGGTAGTAGTACCCATACGAGTAGGGATACGGATACCGATACTGGAAGTCGGAAAAACCCCACCAGAACGGATCGTAGAAGTACGGATACGCATACATGGGGTATCCGTAGATCGGATGGCCAACCCCGATCCCGACGCCGACGGTCACGCGGGTGCCGGGTCCCCGGCGCACGATCCGCCGCTGTGCCGCAGCGTCGGCAGGCCAGAGCGTCACAACCGTCGCGAGCGCGGCCATGACGACAAAAAGATAACGTTTAGGCGTCACGAAATCCTCCGGGCAGACTGGCATTCAAAGAAGAAGCAAGCCTGGTGCCTCTTGAGCCAGCCTGCCGGGCACGTTTTTCCCATCGTCAGGGTCGCTGCACCGTCACCGGATCTGTGCAGTGGTGTCAGACGCCGAGGACAGTACCCGCGACATGCGAGAGATACGGATCGCCGTCGCCGCAGAGCACATGACGTGCGTACTCGCGCTCAACCTTGGCGAGCAGCGCCGCGTCATCAGTCCTGAGAGCGACCACCGCGAGCGCGAGGGCGACCTCGACATCCTGGCTGAACCGTGGCGCGCCGAACGCCGCGGCTCGCGCGCACCACACGATCATGGCGGCGAAGATGCCGGTCGTCAGCATCACCGGATCGCCCAATAACGCCCCAGCGTCAGGCGAGAACATCGCGATCACGATCGCAAGCGCCGATGCCATCGCAGCGGCGATCGCGGACACACCGATGGTGAGCGGGAGTGCATAGCGCCACCCGTGCCCCCATCGCGCTCGAAGCGTTGCGCGCAGTCCACGTGAGATCGGCCGCGTGGACACGGTCAGCCAGAGATAACTCACCGCGCCTATCAGTGTCGTCATTGCGATTGCCGCGATCATGATGTTCTCCTACCCCGCAAAGCCTGCAGCGCACGGTGCCTGAGCAAGGCACGTACCTCTGTTAGACAGGACAGACCGCCGCCGTGTGACTCGCACATGACAGCGCTGTGAAAAAATGGTGGCACGCGCCGTCATGGATGACTCGGCGCTAGACTGGAACGATGACGGCGATACAGGATTCCCAAGCCACTGAAGCCAAGACGCGCGGCCGCGTCCTGGTCGTGGAGGACGACTTGCACATTCGCGATCTCGTCGTCCTGCACCTCCAGCTCGAAGGGTTGACGACGGTCGCGGCGGGGGACGGCGCGACGGGATTGCGGCTGGCGAAGCAGGACCCGTTCGACCTGCTCATCCTAGACGTCATGCTGCCGGGGCTGGATGGGGTGACGGTGTGCCGCGCGGTGCGCCGCGAGCCGATGAACGGTGATGTGCCGATCCTCATGCTGACTGCGCGCCGCGAGGAGTCGGACAAGGTACTCGGCCTCGAGAGCGGCGCGGACGATTACCTGACCAAGCCGTTCGGCGTCCGGGAGTTCATCGCGCGGGTCCGCGC
>WNGF01010483.1_pt1 | contig 10440 bp, 12 predicted proteins | sample 5400641 | NCBI WGS metagenome assembly WNGF01 (sample SAMN13153371, study PRJNA577476) | soil metagenome | isolation source: 80 cm soil or saprolite under grassland replicate 2 | place: USA:California | collected 2016-06-15
AGTCAGCGCCACCTCCGCACCTCATCGACCGAGCTCCAACTGGCTCAGGTCACGGGAACGCTAGCGCGAACGCAACGGGTCGTTGGCGCGCGGCGGCATGCGGCAAGATGTCACCGAGACCCCACGAGCTCGACCGCGCTCCGGTGCTCCGCGAGGAGCCGTCGCACGGGCGCTGAGCCGCAGTGCGCGTGGAGGACGCTCGCGTGGACCCGCCTCGCTCAGAAGCGGACGGTGACCTCGTTCGAACAGCTGGCCGCCCCGACGCACACTCGGTAGACGTAGTCACCGCGTCCAGCCTTGCCGAGCGCGTCGGTGTACGAGGCCGACTGCGACGTGGCGATCTTCACCGCATTCCTGTAGATGTCGACCGTCGCCCCGCTCGGGCCGGTCCACGACAGATCGACCAGCTCGGCGCCGTTCACCTTGTAGCCCTTCGCGGTGAGCGTGATGACGAGCACGGAGCTCGATACGGTCGCGCTTGCGCCGCTGTTGTCGGTGACGGTGAGCGTCACGGTGTAGCTGCCCGGGCGCGGATACAGGTGGACCGACGTCGGGCCGCTCGTGGTCGTACCCGTGCCATCACCGAACTGCCAGGCGTACGCGGCGATCGTCCCATCGAGGTCGCTCGACCCGGCCGCATCGAGGGTGCAGGTCAGCCCGGAGCAGGCGCCGCTGAATGCGGCCGTCGGAGCGAGATCCGTCACCGCTACGGGCCGCGACGTCGACGCGCTCGTCCCGCTGCTGTCGCTGACGACGAGCGTGATCGTGTAGCTGCCCGGCTGACCGTAGAGATGGGTCGCCTGGCTCGCACCGCTGGCGCTCGTGCCGTCACCGAACTGCCACGCATACGTCTGGATCGTTCCACTGGAGGCGGCCGAGCCATGGCCGTCGACATCGCAGCGCAGTCCCGCGCAGCTGACCGTGAAGGAGGCGGTCGGACCGATGGCGGCGACCGTGACCTCGGTCGCGGAATACCCGGTCGAGCCGACGTCATCTGTGACCAGCAGCGAGACCGTGTACGTGCGCGCTTGCGCGAAGACGTGTACAGCGGTCACACCCGTGACCAGATCGGTGCCGTCACCGAAGTACCACTGGTAGCTCGCGATCGTGCCGTCGGTATCGTGAGACGCGCCGGCGTCGACCGCGCAGGTCAGACCGGTGCAGCTGAACGTGAAGCTCGCCACCGGGTATGCGTTCGTCTCCGCGGTGCAGGCGTACGGGCCGTACCACTGACCTGTCGCGGTGTCCGACCAGTACGAGCACGGATCATGGCCGTCCCACGTCTGGTACGGCTCCGTCCACCATTGGCCGTAGCCGAGGGACCGGGTGCCGTCCCAGTAGAAGTAGTCGTCCCAGATCGGCATCGACTCGTCATACGCGCCGACGTACGGACAGTCCGCCTGCCACCAGGTCGACGCCGTCGGCCAGCGCGGCCCGTACGTGCTCGTCAGGTACCAAGCGCCGCATGGCGGTGCGATCGTGGGTGCACCGGTCGTTTCGGATGCGGGCGGAAGTGTGATCGGCGGGGGTGGCGTCGGATCCTTCGCGTCCGCCCCGGACCGGAAGAAGAGCGTCGACGTCGTGACGATCAGAAGCACGACCAGCGCGCGCGCGATCGTTCGGAGCGTCATGGCCGCCGGAGTGTGTTCCGATGGCTGCGCGACCACAAGGTAGCGAACCGGGGTAGTACCTCCGGTGGCGCGGCGCCTGGGCCGCTTCACCCTCTGGTCCGTCAGCCGCGTCCTCGCCGCATCTTCGGCAGACTGGTGCCGTGCGGACGGGCCGCCTCGAGGCGTTCAGCGACGGCGTCTTCGCCATCGCCGCGACGCTCCTCGTGCTGGAGCTGCGTGTGCCACCAGACACCCCGGACCTGGTGGGCGCGTTGCTCCGGTTATGGCCGGCATATGCCGCCTACCTGGTGAGCTTCCTGACGATCGGGATCATCTGGGTGAACCACCACACGCTGCTCGAGCACTGCACGCGGGTCGACCGGCGCTTCCTCTACCTCAATCTCCTGTTACTCATCGCGGTCGGGATCGTTCCATTCCCGACCTCGCTCGTCGACCAGTACATCCTCTCCGAGCAAGGCGCGACGGCGGCGCTCGTCGTGTACGGGCTCGGCGCGGTGCTCATCGCGCTCGCGTTCACGGGAATCTTCCTGTACGCGACCCACGACCATCGACTGGTCGGCGATCGGGCGGCCGCGCGCCTGATCCGGGAGGAGGGTCGGCTCTTCCCGATCGGTCTCGGCGCGTACAGCCTGGGCATCGCGCTCGCCTTCGTCGCCCCGATCGCGAGCCTGCTGGTCTATGGGCTCACGGCGCTCTTCTACGCGTTCCCGCGGCTGCCGCTACCGAAACGCTAGAGCGCTTCGGCCCTATGGCGAGATCTCCTCGCGGAGCGTCGTCCAGATCGCGCAGAAGACGGCGGCCGGCAGCGTTCGGCTGTCGGGGACCGGTGCACCGGATCCGTCGACGAGATCGTGCGTCAACACGAGCCCGGTCGTCTCCAGCAGCGCGCGGCGCACGTCGTCGTTCTGCTCGAGCTTCGCCCGCATCGCTTTCGCCGCGAGGGCGTGGAGGTCGGGACCGCCGACCGCGACGCGCTTGCCGCAGAACTCGATCGTGTTGAAGGGTGGAGCGTTCCCGCCCGCGCGTTTCGCCTCCATGCCCCAGAGACCGAAGACGCGCTCCCGCTCGGCCGAGCCGTCCGGAAACTTCAACCCCTGCCAAAACCCCTCGACGCTCGCGCAACGGATCTCTCGAGCGCCGCAGCGGAGCACGAACGGCGTGTGCGCGAAGGTCGACAGGAGACGGGCGCGCGGATCGTCGGAGTAGCTCGCGATGTTGAGGGTCAAGCGGTCTCGACCGGCCAGCGGATCACGCGGCGCTCGGCTGCGGCGGCCGCGGCGAAGGCGCCGACGGCAAGCGCGGTCGCGGCGACGATCGTCGCCCACATGAGCGGGAAGCGGTAGCGGGCGCCGGCATCAACGATGAGGTAACCGAGCCCGCTGTTCGCCGCGGTCCACTCGGCGACCATCGCGGCGAGGACCGAGGCGGGGGCGCTGATCTTGAAAGCCGCGAACAGGTAGGGCAGTGCGACCGGGATCCGGAGGCGCCGGAAGACCAGCGGCTCCGGCGCGTCGAGAACGCGCATGAGCGCGAGCGCCTCGGAGCTCGGCGCACGCAATCCGGTCATCCCGGCGACCAACGCCGGGAAGAAGCTGATGAGGACCGCCATGACGACGATCGTCAACGCTCCGAAACCGAACACGATCGTGAGGAGCGGCGTCAGGGCGATGAGCGGCACGCTCCGAAGGCCGATCGCGAGTGGTAGGCCGGCCCGGCTGATCAGGGTCGAGCGCACGAACAGCGACGCAAGGATGAGTCCGAGGACGTTCCCGCCGAGGAACCCGGCCGCGCTCTCGGCCGCGGTCTGCAGCGAAGCCCGGCCGATCGGGTCGAAGTTGCTCACGAGAGCCTGAGCGATCACCACCGGCTGCGGCAGGAGGAACACGGGCACGGCGAAGAAGACTGTGACAAGCTGCCACACGACCAGGAACGCCACGACCGCGCTCGCGTCACGGACCGCGCTCGCGAGGCCGCGGAGCGACCTCATGCGTCGCCTCTTGCGGCGGGACTCCACCCGACCACCGCCCGTTCGATCCCCGCAAACAGGAGGTAGCCCGCGAGCGCGACCGCCGTCGCGATCGCCATCGTCGCCCAGAGCAGCTCGACCTGGAAGTTGACCATGCTCGAGAAGAGGAGGTAGCCGACCCCCGCGGTGCCGAGCCATTCCCCGACGGTCGCGCCGAGGACCGCCGCGGGCGCGCCGAGCTTCAACGCCGTCATCAGGTACGGGAGGCTTGCCGGCACGCGGACCCGAACGAACGTCTGCCGTGCGCTCGCGTCGAGCACACGCATCAGGTCGAGGGAGCTCGCGCTTGCGGCGCGCAGCCCGCGCGTCGCGTTCACCGCCATCGGGAAGAAGCAAGCCAGGCCCGCGACGATCGTGGGCGCGGTGATGCCCACGCCGAACCAAATGAGAAGGATCGGCGCGACGGCGACCAGCGGAATGCTGTGGATGGTCACGATCAAGTTGTAGAGGGAGCGCTCGACCCGCGGCCAACGGACGAAGACCGCCGCCACGCCGATGCCGAGGACGCTACCTCCGGCGAGCCCGAGCGCCGATTCGATCAGCGTCAGGCGGAGATTGAGCCAGATCGGTGTTGCGAAGCGAACGATCGCGCCTCCGATCGCGGACGGCGCCGGCACGAGGGGGAAGCGTGCCGCGACGAGCCGCTCGACGATCTCCCAGAGCACGACGACCCCGATAACGGCGAGGACGGTCACGATCCAGCCGCGTCCGCCGCTCACGCGGGAATGCCCTCCACCGCAGCGAGCAGCCGGGTGGTCACGCGTGCGACGCATTCGAGGAAGTCGGCCGAGGCGAGCGTCTCGATCGTGCGTGGCCGATGCAGAGGGACCGCCTCAACAGCGACGATCCGTCCCGGTCGGGGGCTCATCACGAGCACGCGGTCAGCGAGGAAGACCGCTTCGCCGATGCTGTGGGTCACCATCAGCGCGGCCGTGCGCCGTTCGCCCCAGATCCGGAGCAGCTCGAGATTCATGCGCTGACGCGTGATCTCATCGAGCGAGCCGAACGGCTCATCCAGCAAGAGGATCCGTGGCCGGAGGATGAGCGCGCGCGCGATCGCCGCGCGCTGGCGCATTCCGCCCGAGAGCTGCCAGGTACGCGCGTGCACGAAGGGGCCGAGCCCGACGAGCTCGAGCATGGCCAGCGGGTCGGCCCATGCAGCGGCGTCGCCGCGTACCACCTCGAGCGGCAGACGAACGTTGCCGAGGACATCGAGCCACGGGAGGAGGACCGGATCCTGGAAGACGACGCCGAGGAGCCGCTCACGACGCGCCACCGAGGGCGACCTTCCCGCGACCGTGATCGTGCCGCTCGTCGCGGTGTCGAGGTCGGCGACGAGCCGCAACAGCGTCGATTTTCCGCACCCGCTGGGACCCACCAGCGCGACGAACTCACGTTCCCGAACGTCAAGCGTGAGGTCACCGATGGCGGTCAGCGTTCCGGCGTCGAGGGGATAGACCTTGCTGACGCCTTGGACGGAGATCGCGATCGGGTCGGACGACGTGGCCGCGGCTATGGCAGCTTCGCCGCCATCTCCAAGATGGACGTGTTCATCACCTCGGCCGCGGTGATCGGCTTGTCGAGCTGGTTGAGGCCCTTGAGGATGTCGATGCCGGCCTGCCACGTCCCTTGGTCCATCGCGTAGAGGCCCTTGCTCGAGCTCATGAAGTCCCTCTCGGATTTGAGCTGTGCGGTCTGCTGCTTGACGTCGAGATTCAGCGCGGGCCCCTTGTCGGCGACGAGCTTCGCGACCGCCTCCGGGTACGCGAACGCATAGTCCCAACCCTTTGACGTCGCACGGAGCCACCGCGCGAGCGCGTCCGCATTGTCCTTTGCGCCCTGATCGGTCGTGATGATGACGTCGCCGTAGAACCTGTACCCGGCATCGAATGCGGTCATGAACACGGTATCGAGGCCCTGCGCCTGAAGGACGAGCGGCTGATTGAAGGCGAACGCCCAGAAGCCGTCGACCTGCCCCTGCACCAGCGGCGTCGGGTCGAACTGCACCGGGATGATCGTCATGTCCGACTCCTTGAGCCCGCTGAGGCTCAAGATGGTGGACCACGGACCACGTGCGCCGGCCTGCAGGCCGATCTTCTTTCCGACCGCGTCCTTCGGCGTCCGGATCGGATTCTTCGCGAGGCTGACGAGACCCGAGGGCGCCTTCTGGTACATGGTCCCGATCGCGACGACCGGGATGCCGCTGGCGCGCGCCTTGAGGAAGGTATCCGCGCCGCCGATCACTCCCACCTGCGCGGAGCCACCCGCTACGACGGTCACCGGCTGGACGTTCGGGCCGAACGGCAGGAGGGTCTCGGTGAGCGCGAGGCTCTTGAGGTACCCCTGGTCCTCCGCGGCGATGATCCCCGCGAACTCGACGTTCTGGACGCCGACCTGCACCGTGACCGATAGGGGGGCGAGACTCGCCTTCGCAGACGCGGCCGCGGTCGGCGTCGCTTGCGGGCCTGGACTCGCGCAGGCCTCAAGGAGCGGCGCGATCGCCGCGGCACCCGCTGCGCCGGCGCCGATCCGGATCAGCTCGCGCCTGGTGAATCGGGGATCCATCGCTGGGTCGGCAGGCTAGCGCGTTGTCACGGGAACGCAAACGCGGGCGTGGTTCACCGGCGCATGCCCGCGAGCGTCGCCCACCCGAGCTGTGTCGCCCGAACGAGATCCTCGGGTGTGCCCGTGCTCCTGCCTTCCTCCCAGACGATCTCGGCCACCGCGATGCCCTCGAGACGGTCGAGCACCGGGACATAGCGCGAGAAATCGATGGAGCCCGCGCCGATCGGCAGGTGCTCGTCGCGCGCGCCATGGTTGTCATGGAGGTGCATGTGCGCCACGGCGCTCCCCAACGAGGCGATGAGCTCCTCCGCGTTGTCGTTGACGGCGGCATGACCGGTATCGATGCACACGCTCCCGTGGGGGCCAAGCGATCTCACGATCGTCGCGAGGTCATCGGTGGTCTGATCGATCCCCGCGTGATAGGGGCCGCAGTTCTCGACGGCGACGCTCACGCCGAGCTCGGCTGCGCGCGCGGTGATCTTGTTCAGGGCCTCGCAGGACAGATGGAGCGCGTCGACCTTGAACCGACGGTCGCGAAGATCGCCTGGATGGACGACGAGCACGCCTACGCCCAGGTCGTGCGCGAGCTCAACGGCGGCGACGTGCTGGCGCACCGACTCGCGCCAGATGCCGGGGTTGATCGAGGCGATGCTCGCGTTGCCGAGCGGCCCGTGCGCGGAGATCCGCTCGAAGCGTCGGAGAGACCTCGCGAGACGCTGACGTGCGTCCCGGGGGGTCTCGTCGGGATGCGCGTGCGGATGGTCGGCCCACACCTCGAACGCACGGAAGCCTTGCTCGTCGGCGAACGCGATGGCCTGCTCGAGCGGATGCTCGAGCAGCATCGAGCTCGACAGTCCGAGGATTGCCGGCACCGCGCCGAGCATAGGGTCGGGGTCTGACCGTCGGCGGTTACATCGCCCGACCGTCCGAGCGAAATCCAGGGCGAGCTGCCAGCGTTGATGCGGACCACCGGACCAGAACTCGCCGCCGTCACGAGGAGGTGGCGTGATGCGTACTCTCACCTTCCGTCCTCGTCGTCGCGATCGTGCTGGCCGCGTGCGCCCCGGGTGGCACTGGACCCGCACCGCTCCAGAGCGCCGGCCCCGAGCCCGCGGTCGCGATCACCTTCTGGCATGGCCAGAGCGGGTCCTCGGCGATCGGCTCACCGAGCTCATCATCAAGTTCAATGGCTCGCACAAGGTCCAGGTCAATGCGCAATTCCAGGGGACGTATGACCAGCTCTACCAGAAGGTCGTGAGCGCGATCCAGGCCGGCTCTGTGCCGGACCTGGCGATGGTGAGCGGCCCGACCGATCGCCTGCCCGCACCGACCGCCTCGGCTCAGAAGCCGATGAGCAGACCGGTGAGGAGCCGCGGCAGGCCACCGATCGTCTGCACGCCACCGAATAGGACCGGGACGGCGAGCGCGCCGTAGCCGATCGGTGACGGAAGCCCCCGCCAGCGGACCACTGCCGCGATCGCGAGGGGCAGGACGAACAGGAGCAGCAGGATCGCGTTGACCCCGGATGAGATCGCGGCACTTCCGGCCAAGACGACGGCGAGCAACAGCGCGAGCCAGCCGAGACCGGTCACCGTGCGCGCCATCGTCCCCGCGCTGCCCGCGGTCCGGCGGAGCCGATCGAAGACCAGGGCGATGGCGACGCCGAAGAGGACGAACAGGGCCGCGAACATCGCGATGTTCAGCGGTGCGGAGCCGAAGGCGCTGAAATCGAGGTTCGACGGATCGAGGACGAGCGAGCCGGCGGCGCCCAGCAGCCCGAGGCCGTACGCCAATCCGTGCCACGGGCGGAAGCGGCGGACCCAGGGCTCGACGATCGCGTAGACGAGCCCGCCAAGGAGGCCGCTCCCGACCCCGACGAACACGATCAGCGCGAGCGTCCCGGCGAACGTGATGTCCCCGACCACGTTGTCGTTGGAGGTCCGCGCCCCGGCGAGGATGGGTCCCGCCGTGAAGCCGCTGATGCGCATCGCCACCCGGCCGAGCACCCCGCCGATGAGGACGCCCGCCATGATGCCCGCGAGCGATGCGAGGCCGACATGCCGACCGACCGCGACGAGCGTCACCATCATCACGAGCACTCTAGGCGCTCGTTCGCGCGCGGCTATCATTTCGATGCTCCAGGGGGTCCAGGAAACCGTTGCCACCGCTCGACGCCACCGCCCGCGCGCTCCTGCCGGACAGCTCGTTCGCGTACATCGACGCGCGGGGCCGGAGGCGCTTGCCGATCCACGACGCATCCCACGTGCGCAACGCGCTGGCCCGCTTCGATCAGACCGCCTTCGAGGATGACGCCGCGCGCGAGCGTTCCCGCCAACGACTGCTGAAGGCGGCCAAGAAGTACGGCATCGTGCCGCTCGGCTTCTTCGACGGGCAGTTGCGCAAGGAGCGGCTCCAGGGCGAGACGAGAGCACGGGCCACGGACATCGCCAACCTGCCGCGTGGGACCGTGACATTCCTCCTCACGGACATCGAAGGCTCGACCCGGCTGCTCCGGCAGCTCGGCGACGCTTATGCGGCGCTGCTGCGCGACGTGCGTGCGCTCATCCGCGCCGGCGTCCGGGGCGCGGACGGGCACGAGGTCGACGCCCGGGCGGACGAGTTCTTCGCCGTCTTCCGCGAACCCGCCCGCGCGCTGGACGCCGCGCTCGGCATCCAGCGGTCGCTGCCGAAGCGCGAGTGGCCGGACGGCGTCGAGGTCTGCGTGCGCATCGGCATCCACACCGGTCGCACGACGCTCACCGAGACCGGCTACGTGGGTATCGCCGTCCACACCGCCGCCCGGGTGTGCGCGGCCGGCCACGGCGGGCAGATCCTGCTCTCTTCGGCGGCCCGCGAAGCGCTGGATGGAAGCCGACCCGATGGCGTCGCGTTCAGGGGTCTCGGCCGCTACGCGCTTGCTGGCCTGCCTGATGCGGAGGCACTCTTCCAGGTTCGGGCGGCCGATCTGCGCGCGCGGTTCCCGCGGCCGCGCACCGCCGCGGCTCCCGCATCTGCTCGCTCGGTGCGGCGCGCCATCGAACAGCGCGTCTAACTTGGTGGCCGTCGTCCACTAACGAATTTGGCCCAGGAGCGTTTGTAGTACGTCGGGCCTACCATCCCGTCGGAGAGGAGCCATAAGTATGCGTACAGCTCGTTGGCGTCGGTTCTGGCAGGTGGCGGCGGTCACCGCCTCGATCGTGCTCCTGGCCACCGTTGCGGGGGCGTCCACCCGCTCCGAAGACACAGGAGCGGGGCTCGCCGCACTCGGTGGGTCGTCCGGCCTTGCGATCGCGACGGCCGTTACGGCAGCGGAGCCCGCAGCGGTACATGCGGCCGGCGGCCTCGAGACCGCGGCTGCCGCCGTGGCGAGCTCGCAGAACGGCCAAGAAGCGAACGGATCGGCGGTTTCGCGGTCCGTATCCAGCGACGAGGTGACTCCGGCGTCGACGCCGGATGCCTTGACGTCATCGGTGCGTCCCGGCTGGGGCTGCGGCGACGACAATCACACCCACTCCGGGCCGCCAGGGCGTCCGAACGCGACTCCGCCTCCGGGCTGCTCGAAGCACTGACCCGCTCACTCGCGCGGCACCGTTCGCTCCAAGCACGTCCACGCGGAGCCGGCGAGAGGCGATCGTCCGGCTACGGCATCCGCTCGAGCGCGTGCAGCACGTCACGGAACAGCGCGATCTGCTCCGCGTGATCGAGGCCGTACCACGGGACCGAAAGCCCGACGACGTCCGCGTGGGCCCGCCATCGCTCGACGCCGCGGTCCAGATCCGCTAGGAGCACGACGCCGAGCTCATCGAGGCAGCGCTCCTCGATGATCCGCGCGGCGACGGTGCGCCGCCGTTCCGCGAGCGCCGCGAGGATCGCGTCCGCCTCGTCGGCGAAGCCTGACTCATCGAGCACGCGCCGGTAGGCCGGGACCGAGTACGTCGTCATCTGCATCGCGAGCGAGGCGCGGTCGCGACCGACCACGATCGGCATGAGCACCGCGGGCGGCGTCCGGCCCGCCCTGGCGGCGCCCCGCGCGAGCGCCGGCCGGATGACCGCGTCGAGGTAGCGCGGGGTGCAGAACATGTGCGCGGCGAAGCCGTCCGCGACCTCTCCGGCGATCGCGACCATCACCGGGTTCACGCCCGCCACGTAGAGCGGCACGCCCGGCCACGGATCGTCGGCGCCTGGCGAGAAGACCGGCTGTCGGATGGAGTAGAAGTC
>WNGF01010485.1_pt1 | contig 10437 bp, 11 predicted proteins | sample 5400641 | NCBI WGS metagenome assembly WNGF01 (sample SAMN13153371, study PRJNA577476) | soil metagenome | isolation source: 80 cm soil or saprolite under grassland replicate 2 | place: USA:California | collected 2016-06-15
CTCTTTCGCCATGTCGGCCTTCACGCGCTCGCGCGTAGCCGGGTCGGCGAGGCGCTTCAAGAGAGCCTCCCGTCCTCCTTCGCGCACCCAGGGAGGCAGGCAGGCGTCCAGGCCGTTGGAAGCGCGGTTCCACGGGTACTGGTTGGCCGCGACGTCCAGGCCTTGGGCGCGCGCGTCTTCGATCTTCTTTAGGATCTCCGGCATCCGGCTGAAGTTGGGCTTGTAGGCGGTCTTCAAGTGCCAGATCTGCGTGCGGATCTTCGCTTCCCGCGCGATGGTGAAGACCTCCTCGAGCGAGGCGGACAGGCGGTTGGACTCCGAGCGCTGATGGGTGAAATACGCCCCGCCGTAGCGCGCGGCGACCTTCGCGAGCGCGATGAGCTCTTCGGTCGAGGAGTAGATGTTGGGGATGTATTGGAGCGAGGAGGAGACGCCGAGCGCGCCCCCCCTCATCGCCTGGTCCACCATCGCCTCCATGCGGTGAAGCTCCGCGGGCGTGGCCGGCCGGTTCTCGCGGCCGACGACCATCGCGCGGACTCCCCCCGAGCCGATGAAGGTGGCGAGGTTGATGGCCGTCCCGCGGCGCTCGAGCGTGGCGAAATACTGATCGAGACTCCGCCAGTCGGGATACACGCCGTACTTCTTGTAGACGTCCTGGTTCTCCGCGATGATCTTCTCGTCGATCGGCGCGATCGACTCGCCTTCGCCCGTGACCTCCGTCGTGATGCCCTGCGTGATCTTCGAGGCCGCGCGGCCGTCGACCAGGACGTTGTACTCCGACTGGCCGAGCAGGTCGATGAACCCGGGCGCGACGACGAGGCCCGACGCGTCAATCGTGCGTTTGGCGGAAGCGCCGGCGAGCCTGCCGACCGCCGCTATCTTTCCGCCGCGCACGCCGACGTCGGCGGCGAACCAGGGAGCGCCGGTCCCGTCCACGACTCTCGCGTTGGTGAACAGGATGTCGTAAGGACCCGCTTTCCGCGTGGCCGGCGCGGCGGCGCAGAGGCAGAGGACCAGAACGGGCAGAACAAGTTTTTTCATGAGGGCAGTCTATGATTGTTTAGTGGTCCCCTCGATGATCTCCGGCGCGGGAACCCGCGCGGTCGGACTTCTCGAAGAACTGGCCGTGGTCCCTTCGGTCACCGGCGCGGAGGGGCCTCTCTTGGACTTCCTCGAAGAGCGGTTCCGGGCGCGCGGTTTTTCCGTCGAGACCCGGGAAGTCTCCCCGGGGCGCCGCAACCTCTTCATCCACCGCGGCCCCGCGACCGTCGTCTTCATGACACATGCCGACACCGTCCCCCCGTTTTTCCCGCCGCGGCGCGGCGACGGGGTTCTCTTCGCGCGCGGAGCCTGCGACGCCAAGGGAAGCCTCGCTGCGCAGGCTGTGGCGCTCGAAGACCTGGCGCAGGAAGGGGCGGCGGTGGGTCTGCTCGTCCTCGTGGGAGAAGAGCGTGGCTCCGACGGCGCCCTCGCGGCCAACCGCGAGCCTCGTGGAGCGCGGTATCTGATTTGCGGGGAGCCGACGCAAAACCGTTTCATCGCCGGATCGAAAGGGTGCCTGCGTATCCGCGCCGAGGCGCGAGGCGTCTCTGGACACTCCTCGGCGCCGGGAAGCGGACGCTCGGCCGTCCTGCCGCTGCTCGATTTTCTGGCCGATCTTCGGGCTGCGGCGCTGCCCGTCCATCCGGACTTCGGCGACACGACGATGAATATCGGGGTGCTCGAGGCCGGTACGGCCCCCAACGTCATCGCCGACAGCGCCCGCGCCGAGGTCCTTTTTCGGACTGGCGAGCCGGTCGAGACCCTGCTCTCGAGGATCCGTCCCGCCGCCTCCGGGCGCGTCAGCCTCGAAGTTCCCTACTGTTCCGACCCGATCCTTTTTCGCGTGCCGAAGGGGCAGCCCTCATCGGAGATCGTTTCTTTCGCCTGCGACCTGCCGCTTCTGCCGGCCTGGGGTGAGCCGATCCTCGTAGGCCCCGGATCCATTCTGGACGCACACGCCGCGGAGGAGAAGGTGGACCTGGCACAGATCGAAGAGGCGGTCAGTATCTACAGCCGGCTCGCCCTGAGGCTTCTCGAGGAAGGGGATGCGTACCTGGAACCAAGAAGGATCGGGTGACCTGCGATCGGGTGATCGTGCAATCAGAAGCCCAAGAAGCTCCGGTCAATCACCCGATGGCTCGATCACCCGATCACCCGATTCCTTCTGTTCACCTTCGGTTCACTTGCCTGGCCATAGTGTCCGGGGGTGAAGGAGAGGACTCTATGAGCAAGATCGGGATCGTTTCCGTTTTGGCTGTGGCCGTGGCGGCCGCCCTCTCCGGTGATTCTCCGAACAAGGCCAAGACGCACGGATACAGCTTGTCTGGCACTGTATCGAGTGTGGATGAAAGCCGGAAGACCTTCGTGGTCAAGAACGCCGCTGGCAAGGACACATCCCTCGTCTGGACAGCCGCGACGACGGTCATGGGAGGCCAGCTCAAACCCGGCGCGAACGTCACTCTTCGCTATCTCAACAGGGACGGGAAACACATCGCGACCTCGGTGAGCATCGGCCAACCGGCCGCCCAAAAGACGCCCCCTCCCAGTCCCCCAGCCACCACGTCCCCGACGTCCTGAGGTCGCCGACGCGCCAGAGCCGCTGTGGCGACGGCGCGAGCGAAGCATTCTCCCTGTCATTCTGAGGAGCAAAGCGACGAAGAATCTGCTCCGGTCGAATCGGCTGATCTTGACCAGAGCAGATCCTTCGCTTCGCTCAGGATGACAGCGGGCCCCCCCCATATCTCCACTTTTCATCCCCATGGGCGAGACCCCGGCAGGTCACTCGGGATGACAACGAGAGGAAAGGGCTCGGGATGACGGGCGGCGCAAGAGCGGTTCGGAATAACCGAGCGCCCCTTATGCGCCGGCCGGACCGGGACCGGCGGAGGGGATGACGGCCGCCGGGAGAACGGCGCGGAAGACCGTTCCGCCACCGGGACGCTCGAGGATGTCTACGCGGCCTCGATGGGCTCGCACGACCTGCTCCACGATCGCCAGTCCTAGGCCGGACCCCTCGGGATTGCGCGAGCGCGCGGGCTCCAGCCGCACGAACCGCTCGAAGATGCGTGAGCGTTCGACCGGCGCGATCCCGGGCCCGCGGTCGCGGACTTCCAGCCAGACTTCCCCGGCGTCCGCCCCCACTTCGACCTCGACCGTTGTTCCGGGCGCGGTGTAGAGCACGGCGTTGGACACGAGGTTCGAGGCCAGGCGCAACAGCCCTTCATGATCCCCCGCAACCCAGGCAGGGCCGTTGTGCGTGAAAAGGCATTTGACGCGGCGGGCGGCGCCGAGCGGCTCGGTCGTGTCCACGGCCTCCGCCGCGATCATCGCCAGATCGGTCGCATCACGACGCGCGGGAAGGGCGCCGTCGCCGCGCGCGAGATGTAGCAGGCTGTCCACCTCGCGCGCGAGGCCACGGGAAACCCTTTCGATCGTTTGAAGCGATTCGTGACGCTCTTGCGGAGAAGCATCCGGGCGGAGCGCTTCCTGCGCCTCGCCGACGAGGACGGCGGTCGGAGTCTTCAACTCGTGCGCGGCGTCCGCGATCAGGCGCTTCTGCGCGCGGAAGGCGCCTTCTAATCGCTCGAGCAGGGAATTGATGACGGCGGCGAGCCGGCGAAATTCCTCGCCTCTCTTCGGCACGCGAACTCGCTCGGACAGATCCGTCGCTTCGACACGTTCGGCCAGGCTCGTCACCTCTTCCACCGGTTTCAGGGCCCGGGCCACGACGCCGGCCAGAATCGCCGCGGTGCCGAGGAACCCCACAATCACGAAGCCGATCAAGGCACGATCCAGGCGCCCGAGCGTGCGCAGATTCGGTCCGATCCATCGGAAGAGCACGAGTGTGGAGCCCTTGGCCTTCTGCTGGAGGTGCGTGACGAGGAAACGGCAGACTCGCCGCTGCCCGCTGTAGGGCTCGACCGCCGTGTAGGGAACCTCGGGACGATCCTTGTAGGGCACGATGCCCCCCGGCAGCGCCTGCTTGAGCAGGTTGCCGGAGGCCGCGACGGGAACGTCTCCCCGAAAGAGGATGGCCGAGTGGTTGGCCAGCCGGAACTCGAAGGCGTTGGCCTCGAGTCCCGCTCTCAAGGTGTCGCGTTTGGATTCCACGAGGCCCTCCAATTCGAAGCTCGAGCCCAGAGCCACGGCCAGCGTATAGAGCTCTTCGTCGATGTCGTTGAAGGTCTTCTCGCGGATCAAGGATCGGGTGCCAAGCGCCAGGAGACCCAGGAAGAGCGCGGAGAGCAGCGCTCCCGAGAGCGCCAGACGCGCCCGCGCCTTCTCCAGGTGAAGGAACTTCATCGCAGCCGGTAACCCATTCCGCGAACGGTTTCGATGCGTGAGGACCGACCGGGAGAATCGATCTTTCGCCGCAGCCGGCCGATCAGGACGTCTATCGTGTTTGACATCGGCTCTTCCCGCTCGCCCCAGGCCTCTTCGAGGATCTCCTCTCGCGAGGTCACCCCCTCCGGCCGCCGGAGCAGAGTCTCCAGGATCGCGAACTCCCGCGCCGTCAGCTCGAGGAGGCGGCCTTCGCGCCACGCGAGTCGGCGTGCCGGGTCGAGTTTCAGGTTCCCGCATTTCAACTCCTGCGGGGGCCGGCGCTCGTTTCTGCGCAGCAGCACGCGCGCCCGAGCCGCGAGGACCGAAAGGTCGAAGGGCTTTCCGAGGTAATCGTCGGCGCCGTCGGAGAGCCCTTCGACGGTGGACTCGGGATCGTCGCGGGCCGTCAGGATCAGAATCGAGTTGGCGAAGCCCTTTTTTCGCGCGCGTCGGCAGACGTCCAGGCCGTCTCCGTCCGGAAGCCGGCGGTCGAGCACCAGCAGGTCGTAGTCGTGCAGTTCCAGCAGTTCCTCGGCCTCCTCGATGTGCGACGCCTCGTCGCAGGCGAGTCCCGTCCGCGTCAGAGTCCGCACGACGAGCGACCGCAGCCGCAGGTCGTCCTCCAGAACCAGCGCCCTCACGCGGGAATTGTAACGAGTTGTTTGTCATCCCGAGCGCTCCCCCCCTCTTGTCATCCCGAGCGCCCCCCCTTTTGTCATCCCGAGCGTAGCGAGGGATCTGCTCTCGTCGCTTCGGCTCGATTACGTCAATGAGGCCAGACTCCTCGCTTCGCTCGGAGTGACATGAAGACTGTGGATGTACCTCGGGATGACAGAAGACCATCAGAAGACAAACATCCCGATGGCCGCGCCGAACATCAGGAGCGCCGTCAGCCCGACCACCGCGCGGCCGAGAATCGAGCTCGGCTGCCCCCGCATACATTTCCGGTCGCAGGCCACGACCAGGATTCCGACAAGGAGGAAGGGAGAGAGCAGCCCGTTGATCACCGCGGTCCAGTAGAGCGCCTGGACCGGATTGACGTCGAGGAAATCCAGAGCGATCCCCGCTGCCGTCGAGAGGATGACAACACCGTAGAAGTAGCGAGCGGCGCCGAGTTTCCGGTCCAGTCCCTCCCGCCAGCCGAAGGTCTCGGCGAAGGCGTAGGCGGCCGAGCCCGCGAGCGTGGGAATTGCGAGAAGTCCGACGCCGATCAGGCCGATGGTGTAGAGCAACTCCGCGAATCGGCCCGCAAGCGGGCGCAGCGCTTCGGCCACTTCACGAGATGTCTCGAGCTGCGTGACGCCGTGGCGATGGAGGGTCAGCGCGGTCGTCAAGATGATGAAGAAGAACACCAGGCTGGCAAAGAAGGTCCCAACCGTGACATCGAGCCTGCGGTCGGCGATCTCCCGGCTGGTCGCGCCGATCCGACTGCGGACCATTCGCCGTCCCATGGCCTTTTCCTCCTCGACCTCTTCGGAGGTTTGCCAGAAGAAGAGGTAGGGAGAGATCGTCGTTCCCAGGATCGCCACAAGCGCCCCCCACGCCCCTTTCTCGTGCGGGATCGAAGGCGCAAACGCATCGCGGAACACCTGACCCCAGTCCGGCCCGACATAGATGGCGGTCGCCACGTAGGCAAGGAGCACGAGTGCCAGCCACTTCAATGACGCCGCGATCTGGTAATAGCGAAGCTGGATAGTGGCCCAGGCGATGCCAACGCCGAAGAAGACCACGAAGTAGTGGGAGTTGATGCCGGTCAGCATCTCGGCCGCGTCTGACATTCCGGACAGGTCCGCGCCGATGTTGATCGTGTTGGCCGCCAAAAGCGCAATCGCGGCCACGACGAGGGTCCATCGGGGGAATTTCCGCTTGAGCGCATCAGCGAGCCCCCGCCCCGTGACCATTCCGATGCGGGCGCACATCATCTGAACCGCCGCCATGAGAGGCCATGTGAGGAACGACGTCCAGAGCAGATGCGTCCCGTACCGAGCCCCCGCAATCGAATAGGTCGCGATGCCGGAAGGATCGTCGTCAGCCGCCCCCGTGATGACTCCCGGGCCCAGGACCGATAGGAAGCGGCGCAGGGGGCCCGGCCGGGGCGGCGTCTTCTTCGTGTGGCCGTTCTTCATGTCTGCGAGTGCTTCAGCACAAAGCTTGCCGGATTGGGGACGAAGGCGCTGGTAGGATTGGGGCAAGAGACATGGGATGCGCCTGTTCAAGAAGATTCTGTTGATTGCGGTCCTCCTCCTCGCCGCCGTTGCCGGCTTCATCGCCTGGAAGATGGGACCGCGCAACGTCATCGGCATGTTGCGGTACGACCAGAGGAAGGAAGGGAGTCTCAAGGTCGGCGACCGGGCCCCGGACGTCTCGCTAGTCTCCAAGGACGGCAAGACCCCGGTTCGCCTCTTCGAGCACGTCGGCGGCAAGGCTCTCATCCTCGTCTTCGGCAGCTACACCTGACCGCCCTTCCGGCGCTCGGTCGGGCGCGTGGAGAAAATGTTCGAGCGATACGGCAACCGCGTCGGCTTCCTGACCGTCTACATCAAGGAGGCCCATCCGCTGGATGAATGGCAGATGGATTCGAACGAGAAGGAGAACGTCTGCTACCCGCAGCCGAAGACGCTGGCGCAGCGCGTCGCCATCGCCAGCGACTTCTCCCATCGCTTCTCCTATCGCGTCCCGCTCGCCGTGGACGACATAGACAATCGCGCCAATGCCCTCTACGCCGGATGGCCCGAGCGTTTCTACATCCTGGACGAGAAGGGCGTCATCGTTTACAAGGGCAAGCCCGGCCCCTTCGGCTATCACCCCGAGGAGGTCGAGGCCTGGCTCGCGCAGCGGTATCCCTGGGAGAAAACCGCTCTGCGCCAATAGAACGAACGTGACACTTTCGGCAGGCACCCGGCTGGGCTCCTACGAGGTTCTCGCTCCGCTCGGAGCCGGTGGAATGGGAGAGGTATATCGCGCTCGCGACGCGCGGCTGTCTCGCGAAGTCGCCTTGAAGGTTCTGCCCGAGGAAGTCTCGGCGGACCGCGACCGGCTCGCCCGCTTCGAGCAGGAGGCGCGCTCCGCCTCGGCGTTGAACCATCCCAACATCGTCACGATCTACGAAGTCGGATTGTCCGGACAGACCTCTTACATCGCGATGGAACTCGTGGACGGCAGGACTCTCCGGGAACTCGTCGCCTCCAGGCCGCTGCCGGTTCGGCGCGTCCTCTCGATCGGGGCGCAGGCGGCCGAAGGGCTGGCCAAGGCCCATTCGGCCGGAATCGTCCACCGTGACCTGAAGCCCGAGAACCTGATGGTGTCGAAGGACGGCTACCTAAAGATCCTGGACTTCGGGCTCTCCAAGCTCGCCTCGCCCGAATCCGGAACGCGCGCTTCGCCCCGGACGGCCAGACGATTCTCTACGGGGCGACGTGGACCAGGGAAAAGCAGAGAGTCCGATTCCTCGACCTGGTCGAAGGACTCCGGTAGCCGGTCAGCCTCTTCCCCAACTGTCCCGGAACTCGTTGCGGCGCCGCCAGAGATAAATCAGGATCGCCGCATTGACGGCGAGGAGCAGGTAACGGCGAAATACCGACGGCCGGCGGAGGATCTCGAAGATCTCCAGCGGAATACCGAGGGCCGTCAGCACCAGCGTGAAGTAAGTCGACCACCAGACGCGCGCCGTCAGCAGAGTCGCCTCGGTTCCGAAGACGGCCGAGATGAAGAGAGACGCGACGCCGATCCCCATCGCCCAGCCAGGCGTCAGGTGGGAGACGGCTTTCACCAGCTCATTTTCCGGAGAGGAGCGGAAGAAGCGCGCGACCTCTTCCGCCGTGGGGAACGGGTCGGCCCTCGAGAGGCTCAGGGCGGCGATCCCCACGAGGAGAAAGACCACCGCCTTGAAATACTTGAAGGCGATGATCGCCAGGAATCCCCCCGACAGCTTTTTTTGATTGTGCATTTGTCTCGGGTCCGCTTTCACGATCCTATCCGCTTGAGTGTCGCGGCCGCCTGCGGCGGGCTTCGTGATTTGATTATGCGGTTCTCCCGGGAGGCTGTGCATGGTCAAGCCGGTACTGGTGTTTTTTCTCGCGGCGGTGGCCGCGGCGGCTAATCCGCAGACAGGGCCCTTTTTCATCGAAGGAGCGGAGCCGGGCGATACGGTCGCCATCCGGATCGAAAAGCTCGAGCCGGCGCGCGACCACGGGATCTCCTCCTCGTTTCCCGGCTTCTGTTCGGGTCCGAGCTTCTCGCCCGACGGGAAGCGCATCGCCTTCGTCTCGAACCTGACTTGCAGCTAGCCGACGCCCTCCTTCCCGCGGCGATCTTCGTAGCGGCAGTGCTTTATTCCTCGGTCGGGCACGGAGGGGCATCGGCCTATCTCGCGGTGATGTCGCTTGTGGGACTGGCTCCGGGCGTGATGCGCCCGGCCGCGCTCGTCCTGAACCTCGTCGTGGCCGCAATCGCGGCTTTCCGGTTCGCGCGGGCAGGTCACTTCCGCCTGAGACTCTTCTGGCCCTTCGCGGCGGCGTCGATCCCGTTTGCCTTCCTGGGAGGCTCGATCACTCTGCCGGATGTTGTGTACCGGCGCGTCCTCGGTCTCGTGCTTCTCTTTGCGGCCTACCGACTCTGGCGCGTCTTCCGCGGGGGCGAGGAGAAGCTCCACACACCGCCGCTCGCGGCGGCTCTCTTCTGGGGCGCCGCGATCGGGATGCTCTCGGGGCTGACCGGTGTCGGGGGCGGGATCTTCCTCTCCCCCCTCCTGCTCCTCGCCCATTGGGCGGAGCCCAAGCCCACCGCCGCTGTCTCCGCCGCGTTTATCTGGGTCAACTCCTTTGCGGGACTCCTCGGCAAACCCGCGAGCCTCGCCGCGCTGCCCGCGGGCATCGCCCTCTGGGCCGCGGCTGCGGCCGCCGGAGGGATCGTGGGCGCGGGTCTGGGGAGCCGTCGCCTCCCGAGCCTCGTCCTGCGCCGCCTTCTCGCCGCCGTCCTCGTGGTTGCCGGCGGCAAGCTTCTTTTGGGCTGAACTACTCGATCGTCACCTTTCGCGCAAGGATGGACCCGTCCGCCTGGAGCGTCCCCTCCGCTTCGACCATGGCTCCCACCACGACGTCGGAGAAGTTCGCGGTCGATCCTTTCTTCTTGAAGGTTGTCGAGGCGCCGGTCTTGACCGTGATGGGTCCCGAAACCGTGCTGACGACGAAGCTCTTCGCGCCGCCGTCGACCGAGGCGACGCTTCCCTCGACTTCGCGCTCGCCTCCGATGTTCTCGTCCTGAAGCAGGATCTCGGTCGCCAGATACGTACCGTCCTCCCGGAGCATGGCCTTGACGTGCACGCGCATGCCGGTCTGGATCTGCGAGAGAGGAATGACGGTGTTGCCGCGGCGGATCAGGGTCGTGGAGTCGGTCTTGACCGTGACGGCGCCCAGGCGCTGATCGAGGACGACGAGCGAGGTACCCCCCGCGGGGGTCGACTGGACGAGCCCCTCGATCTCCTCGCCGGCATGCCCGCGGGGCGTGATGACAGCCGTCGAGCCATGGACGGCGGCGGTGATCTGGTTGGTCCCGGAGACGAGGGCGACGGGCGCCCGGGCGTTGATATCCGAGCGCGCGAACTCCATATCCACCGTTCCCGCCGGGACGCCGTTCAATGTGAAGTTGCCGGAGGCGTCCGTCACGGCCGACGGGCCGCCCTGGACGACGTGCACCGTCACGCCTGAGAGACCGATCTCCATCCCCTGGGTCGTTGCACCGGAAATCCCGGCGCCGAGGATGACGGTCCCCGAGACCGTGGCACTGCCCGCGGCCGTCGGCGAAGAGGAGGACTCATGGCAGGAAGCCGTCAGAGCGAGCGCCGCGAGTGCTCCCAGCCTGAAAGCAATTGTTCTCGGGATCGGCAGGGGAGTGGACATGGGGACCTCCATGGGCGAAGGGCGCCGGAGTATCGATTACGACTCGGACACATTCTCCCCCGGATTCAATCCCTGTGCCACCGGGATCTGGTCTTTGATCCTCGTCGGCGCTAGCAGCCCGTGGAAAAATGGATGCGGGCGTCGCGTCCGGCCTTTTGCGCATCGCGGCGACCAG
>WNGF01010486.1_pt1 | contig 10437 bp, 7 predicted proteins | sample 5400641 | NCBI WGS metagenome assembly WNGF01 (sample SAMN13153371, study PRJNA577476) | soil metagenome | isolation source: 80 cm soil or saprolite under grassland replicate 2 | place: USA:California | collected 2016-06-15
TCGCGAGCGATGTGGTAGACGAGCAGCGCGATCGGAGCCGGCAGGGCGACCTCCGAGATGTCGGTGTGGAACCGAACCTCCGAACCACGAGCCACCTCCGAGATGAAGCCGTGAAGGGCCTCCTCCAGACCGGCGCGCCCGAGGGGAGATCGGTGCAGGTCGCGGATCAGCACTCGGATGCGGTCCGAGGTCTTCCCCTTGGTGTCCTTGATCTCCTCGAGGGTCTTCTCCGCGTCGGCAAGCTTGCCGGCAGCGAGGTGACGCTTCGTTATGTCGACCTGAAGCGAGAGCTTGAACAGGAGTTGGGCCAGATCGTCGTGGAGGTACGCCGCGATCTGCGCTCGCTCGTCCTGACGCTCTTCAGCCATGCGATTCGAGAGGGCGCGAAGGACCTGCTCCCGATCTTGGAGCTCCTTGTGTGCCTCTTCGAGCGCCTTGCTGCGGAAGAACATCTGCCGCGCGAGCAGCAACGGAGCCACGTATCCGGGCACAACCCAGAACGTCACATCCTGAAAGAGCTTCGCGACGATCAAGCCAAAGACAGCCAGACCTAGGTAACTGATCAAGAATTCCCTTCCTGCCCCTACTCGCATCTGTCGAAACACCGTCGTTGGGGACATTCTGTAGTGGATGCTCGCGGCGAGCGCGACAAGACTCCAATTGACGATGTAGTCCACCATCGCCGCCAACATCGAAGCAATCACCAACAGCACTGTTGCCGAATGGTCGATTGATGCCACAAACCCATGGAACACCGCACTTGCAGCAAGCACTGACAATGCGACTTGAGAACGGTTGAAGAGTGCTCGGAGGGGGCCTACTTCACCTCTAAATTCCCTGGGATCCGACGCTGCCAGAAGGGCGACTACGCCTGCCGCAGCGGGCAGATAGACGAAGCCAACTGCCATCAGTAGGGGAAAACCCAAGCTGATGTGTGTTCCTCGCCACATGGGGACTGGGAGAAGCTCAACCAATCCGATAATCGCAACCCAAATGGCGAGCTGAACGATCTTCTCCGCGGAAAGGTTCTCAGCCTCCCTTCTGAGGAGGAGAACCAGACTCAGGAGAGTGGGCACGACCACTCCAGCTTCAAAGATCATGAGGCCTACCCGAACCCGGCTACGAGGCGCTGCCTCACGCGAGCTAGACGTGGTCGTTCCTCCTGGTGAACGCTCGAACGGCGACGCCCATGATGAAGCTCTGAGAGCTTGATTGGAACCACCCGCCAGGAGCGGGGAAGGACGGCCGGACCCCTACAGCGAATGTGGTAGGGAGAACAAGGGGCTTGTGGGCCGTTCGGGGGTCACCCGATAGTGTCCCCGATATCCCCCAAGCGGGGGCGCCCGGGATTGGGAAAGGTTAGTCCCTCCGCTACGGGGTGGGCATCTTGCCCAGCGGGGTGAGGGAGGGAGGTGGCTATGAAGCTCGTGAGGCGGCTCGCACTCGCTGCCGGTTCGCTCCTCGCGCTGGTGTTGGCCGGTGGCGCGCACGCGAGGTTCTAGGCACGCCCAAAAGGCTGCAGGCTTTGGCTAGACCCCGAGGATCTCGGGGTCTAGCTGCTTTCGGAGGAGGTTTTGGCGGGAAGCCGGGCGACAATTCTGGTGCCTTCTCCAAAACTTGATTCGACATGGAGGACGCCGCCAGCGAGCTCCACACGCTCTTTGATCAGCAAGAGCCCAAAATGCCGCTCGGCGTCCACGGATTTCGGGTCGAATCCTTGGCCGTTATCCTCCACTATGAGACGCAAGTCCGGACCGTCTCGTGATAGTGAGACTTGGACAAGGCTGGCATGAGCGTGCCTGACCGCATTCCTGAGCGCCTCACGCAGGATCTGGTAGGCGAGAAGTTGGACAATAGGCGATCCGCCCACATCCTCCACTTCCAGCTGGATCTGACCCGGAAAAGCCCTCTCCACATCGCGTATAAGCAAGTGAATTGTTCCACCCAGGCCATCCGGTCCGAGCCGGGAATGCCTCAAGTCGCGAATCAGCCCTTGGGTCGCTTTGCTGGCTTGTTCGGTCGCGCCCAAGAGTTCGGGAAGATCATCCTCCAAGTTCAGCAGCCGGCCCATTGCCAAGTCCTGACGAAGGACCTGCCCCATCAGATGGACCTTGTACAAAGGGGGCAACAACTCATCGTGAAGGCCGGCAGCTACGGCAAGACGCTCCTCTCGCCGCTCATCAGCGATCTTCCCCGACACAGTGAGAAGCGCCCGACTCTTCTCAATAATGGCCTCACGCATATCCAGTAGGCGTGAGTTCTCAACGAAGACCTGTCGCGCCAAGAGGACAGGAATCATGAACGCCAGAAGAGCCCAATTTCCAGCAACTTGGTAAACGACTGCCAGAAGAACGGCAGCCAGCCCAAAACAAATGTAGGACAACAAGAAGGGAACGGGCTTTCCACCAAGAAGACCGATGATCTCTTCGCCCAAGGGTGCACCCATTGCGACTTGCCGAGCAAAAAGGACTAGCGACCCATTTACCAGGATGTCGACCGAAAGGACCAGCATGGCCAGAAAGAGCACTCGAGGCCACACGTGTAGGTCTCCACCCAATGAGTGAAAGACCCACGACGCTGTCATCACGCTGACAGCGATCTGACTGCGGTTGAAGAGTGCGTGACCGATTCCGATCTTCCTTCGAGCCTCGCGAAGGTCGGTTGAGCCAATGAAGGCAAGGATCCCAACAGTAGCCGGCTGGAACAGCATCGCGGCTGCGAGCACGATGGGTAGCGATGGAGCTATCGTCACTCCTCCCCAAACGGGGACGGGTAGAAGATCTGAAATCACAACAAGGGGCAGCCACCCCGCAACGGTCCAAAACTCGGATCCAGCCGAGTTTCGCGTCGCGAATATAAGAAGAGTTAGGAGGGCAACCGTTATCAGAGAGAGCCCCCACTCGAATAGCCTGAGCCGGAGGGGTTCGGGATTGGGCCAAGCGTGTGGACGGGACAAATGGCGACCCATCGTCAAGCCTGTTGTAGCTGCGGACACGGGACCCCCTTCCCCGGTCTCTGGCTGAAGTCTAAAGACCAAGGCGGGTATCAGGTCAAGACGGACATTTCCCGATAACGCAAGCTGTGGCCATGGAAGGCATCAGACCCCAAAGACGCTCGAACCCGGCGGTACCATCAGGCTCGTGAAGCCTCGAATCCTGGTGGTTGAGGACGAGCAGGCCATCGCTGAGCCCCTGGCCGAGAGCCTCGATCGCGAAGGGTTCGCGCCTGAGGTCGCGCCGACGCTGGCGGTCGCGCGCGAAGCGTGCGACCGTCAGCTCCCGGACCTGATCCTCCTCGATGTGATGCTTCCCGATGGCGATGGGCGGGACCTGGCTCGCGATATCCGGAAGCTGTCGGATGTGCCCATCATCATGCTCACTGCGCGGGGCGAGGAGATCGACCGCGTACTCGGGCTCGAGCTCGGGGCTGATGACTACGTCGTCAAACCCTTCTCCGTCCGTGAACTCACCGCGCGGATCCGGGCCATCATGCGCCGGGGCAAGTCACCGGAGCGCCGAACCACCATCGAGGTGGGCACGATCCGCCTGGATCCAGCTTCTCGGTCGGTGACCAAGGAGGGGCGGGCCGTCGATTTGGCGGCCCGTGAGTTCGACCTCCTCCTCCTCCTCATGGCCAATGCGGGCGAGGTCATTCGCCGGGAGCAGATCATGGACGAGGTCTGGGATCCGCACTGGTTCGGGCCCACAAAGACCCTCGACGTGCACATCTCCTGGCTTCGCAAGAAGCTCGAGGACGACCCGGCCCGACCCCGGTTCATCACGACCGTCCGGGGCGTGGGGTTCCGCTTCGCCACGGCCGGGGACGTGTCGAGCGAGGACACGAGCACGGGATAGGAGGGGCCACGAAGCTCCGCACCCGCCTGGTCATCGCCTTCGCCTACGTCCTGGTCACCGTCATCGTTGCGCTCGAGATACCCCTGGCCATCAACCTGCAGCGCCGGGTGCAATCTGAGGTGAAGTCGAGCGCCGAGGCGGGCGCGCTCCTCGTCGCCGCCAACATCGGCGCCGCGCGGACCGCCCACCCCACGATCCTTCAGCGCTACGTCATCCGGCACTTCCCCGATCAAGTAAACGGACGGGTCATCGTGATCGACCCCGACGGGGTCTTGATCGCCGACTCGACCGGAAGCCAGAACCTCGGACAAAAGTACGCCACGCTCGCCCGGCCGGAGCTGATGCGCGTGCTCCAGACGCCCGAGCCCACCTCGGAGATCCGGCACAGCGACACGCTCGGGCAGGACATTCTGGTGGCCGCCGCGCCCATCATCGATGAGGCGACGTCCTACGGGGCGGTCAGGGTCTCCGAGCTCATGGGGGAAGTCCAGGACCGGGTGCGCCGAGTGATCGCCGGACTGGCAGTGATCGGGCTCGGCGCCCTGTTCGCGGGCCTCATCGTGGCGTTCGCCCTTGCCGGATCGTTCTCCCGGCCGCTCACGAAGCTGGCCGCCGTGGCCAAGCGCCTCGGAGGAGGAGACCTGTCCGCACGAGCGGAGACCAGTCAGGGAGCGAGCGAGATCGTGCAGCTCGCTCGGTCCTTTGACGACATGGCCGACCGGCTGGAGGCGACGGTGAAGTCCCAGCGCGAGTTCGTGGCCAACGCTTCCCACCAGCTCCGCACACCGCTCACCGGGATGAAGCTCCGCATCGAGGCCGCCATGGCCGGCGCCCCTTCGGAGGAAGTCCGCCGCCAGCTCCAGGCAGCGGACACCGAGGTCGACCGCCTCTCCGGGATCGTGAACCGGCTACTGGTGATGGCACGGCGGATCGAGGAGGGCGGCCCGTCGGAGATCGACCTCGACGAGGCGGTCCATCGCGCTCTCGAGCGGTGGGGTGATCGCGCCTCACGCCAGGGCGCCACCCTCACGGCAAGGGGCGAGGGCGGCCGGGCCCTCGGCGAGCCGGCCGACCTTGACCAGATCCTGGACAACCTGATCGACAACGCAGTGGCGTACGCGCCGGGGCCGTTGGTGATCGAGACGGGTCGGGCCGATGGACGAGCCTTCCTCGCCGTCGAGGACGTCGGGCCCGGCATCGCCGCCGAGGAGCGACACAGGGTCACCGATCGGTTCTTCCGGGGAAGGACCGCGCCCAAGGGTGGGACCGGCCTGGGCCTGGCCATCGTTCGTGAGCTGGCGGAGAAGTGGGGCGGCACGGTGCTCGTGGAGCCGGCCGACGGCGGCGGAACCAGGATCGAGGTTCGCCTGAAGGCCGCGACGTAACCCGTTCTTAGCGAATGCCCACTAGGCTGGACACGCGATGAATCGAGTGGTCCGGATCCTCGCCTGGGGGCTGGTCGGTGCGCTCCTCACCGGCGCGCTGACGGGAGCAGCCGTCGCGGTGGCCGGTAACGACATCGCCACGCCGGTGAGGCCGTTCAGCCTCACGGGCAACCGCCTGGAACAGCCCGTTCAGGAGGCCTCCGAACCCTACCAGGGGCCGGGACACGATCGAGGCGCGGGCGGCGGTGAGGGCGGCCAGGCCGGTGACGACCACAGTGGTGACGGCATACGGGGCTCGAACTCGGGCCCCGGTTCCGGGTCGATTGGTTCTGGGTCCGACGAGGGGTCCCGGGACTCGGAGAGCGACCAGGACGGAGACGGCGGAGACAACGACGACGACTGAGTCGCATCCATCCTTTCCCTCCTCTTAACCATCGCTTGGAAGGTCCGTAACCCTCCCCTCTCTACGCTGTTCGCAAGCCGAGAGGAGGCTCATGCCATGAAGACGAAGCTGCTGCTCAAGATCGCCGCCGCGTTTGGGGCGTTCGTGCTGGTCGGCGGGATCTCGGTCGCCGCCCTGGCTAGGAGCGGGGCAGACTCAAGCACACCACCCAGGCTGCCCGTGGTCAGCACGCCCGAGGCGGAGAATGACGCCACCGAGACGCCGGATACGGAGGAGACCGAGTCGTCCGAGCCCAAGGATACGGAGACCCCTGAGGCCGACGACCAGGGTGAGGACGGCGACAATCAGGGCGAGGACGGAGACGATCAGGGCGAGAACGAGGACGATCAGGCCGAGGACGCCGACGACCAGGGTGAGAACGAGGGCTCCCAGGACTCCAACGACGACTCGCAGGATTCGAACGACGACTCGCAGGATTCGAACGAGGGCGGAGACGACTGACCAGACGCCGCTCGTAACAGCGACGACGCCCGCCGAGCCCCTCGGCGGGCGTTTCGCTTCCCGCTCCCGGACCTTCCTCGATCATGCAGCGCGCTAAGCTCCCCCGATGGGCAACACCTTGGTCGGGATCTCCAGCTGGACCGAGCGCACGCTGATCAAGGAAGGGAACTTCTATCCGCCGGGGGCAAAGTCGGCGGAAGCCCGACTCCAGTTCTACGCAAGCCAGTTTCCGATCGTCGAGGTGGACTCGACCTACTACTTCCCACCTTCGGAGCGGAACGCCATCCTGTGGATCGAGCGCACGCCGAAGGAATTCACGTTCAACATCAAGGCGTACTCGCTCCTCACCAATCACCCGACGAAGCGCGAATCGCTCTATGCGGATCTTCGCGATGAGCTCCCGAAGGAGCTCGAGAAGAAGCGGAACCTGTATCGGGAACAGCTCCCCGACGAGGCCGTGGAGCAGGTGTGGCAGCGGTTCCACGATGCCTTGATGCCTCTGCACTCGGCGGGAAAGCTAGGCGGGGTGCTGTTCCAATTCCCCCAGTGGTTCGTGATCGCCAGGAAGAACAAGGAGTACCTCCTGGAGTGCCGTGACCGGCTGAAGGACTTCCGCATCGCCGTGGAGTTCCGCCACAAGAGCTGGCTCGAGGAGCGCAACCGGGAGGAGACGATCGGGTTCCTGGAGGACAACGGCCTCCCGTTCGTGTGCGTGGACATGCCTCAGGGTTTCGACTCGAGCCTTCCTCCCCTCGCGGTGGCAACGTCCAGGGATGTGGCGATGGTTCGATTCCACGGGCGGGACCCCAAGGCCTGGACCACGAAGTCGGAGACTGCCGCGGAGCGGTTCCGCTACGAGTACGGGGAACCTGAGCTCCGCGAATGGGTCCCGAAGATCAAGGAGCTCTCCGAGCAGGCCCGTGAGACCCATGTCCTGATGAACAACTGCTACCGCGACTACGCCGTGAACAACGCGCGGGAACTGCGGAGCCTCCTGGACGAGGAATAGGGTCTGGCCCGGACCCGCGGGCACGCCCGCGTGGAAGGGAGGGGTAGCCCGGGCCAGACGCCCGTCCAGCGTAGCAGCGTCCCATCCCTCCATCGCGCCTGCTCGGACCGGCGCCCGGCGACGTTCATTTGAGCGCGCGCCGGGTAGGCTCGGGGCGGCCAACGGGAAGGGGGAGGCGGAGAGGGATGTTCGGGCGGTCGTGGCGCATCGGGACGATCTGGGGCATCCCCGTGAACATCGATTCGTCGTGGATCTGGATCGCCGTGCTCGTGACCTACAGCCTGTGGGCCCAGTTCAACGTCGAGTACGGGAACATCCGCGGCGGGACCGCCCTCGCGCTTGCCGTCTTCGCGGCGGCCCTGTTTTTCGGCTCGGTATTCCTCCACGAGGCAGCGCACGCCGTTGCCGCCAGGCTCCACGGGATCAAGGTATTCGGCATCACGTTGGTGGTCTTCGGCGGGTTCACCAGCGCGAGATCCGACGAGAAGGGCCCCGGCCCGGCGTTCGTGATCTCCGCCGTTGGGCCGCTGACCAGCCTGGCGCTCGGGGCGCTGTTCTGGGCGTTGTCGGTGGGCACCGACGCGAGCGGACCACTTTCCGCTTCGTTCGGCTATGTGGGATGGGTCAACCTGCTGATGGCCGGGTTCAACTTCCTTCCCGGCCTCCCGCTGGACGGCGGACGCATGCTCGAGGCGGCGGTATGGCGGATCAGCCGGAACCACGAGCTCGGTACTCGGATCGCCGCATGGTCCGGGATGGGCCTCGGCAGCCTGTTGCTGGCGGGTGGACTGCTCCAGGCGGTCCGTGGCGACCTGTTCCTGGGCCTGTGGCTCGCCATCATCGGGATGTTCATCTTCCAGTCGGCCCGGGCCGCGGAAGCGCAAATCGGGATGCGCCGGCGACTTGCCCAGGCCACCGTGGCCGAGGTGATGGAGCCGCCCCCGCCTCCCATCCCCGCAGACCTGTCCCTGTCGGAGGCCCTGGATCGATACCTGCGGGGGCATGAGGGGGAGGCCTTCCCGGTGGTGGACGACGGCCGGGTGATCGGGATGCTCACGTTCGGCTCCGCACGAGACGTGGGGATGGTTGATCCCCTTCGCCCCGTCCGAGACGCCGTCATCCCCCTGTCCCAGGTACTCACAGCGGAGGTGTCGGAACCCCTCGAGCAGGTGGTCGCTCGTCTTGGTGCCGGGAGGTCGGCGCTGGTGCTCGACGACGGCCGTCTGGTCGGCGCGATCACGGGAGGCACCGTGGCCCGGTGGGCGGCGGGTCGCCGACAGTTCTAGCAGGGCTGTCGGCCCTCGGCGGTAGCATCGCCGAGTGACGAACCCTCCCTTCCAACCCGACCCGTCGCAGCAGCGGATCCTCGACCACGACGCCGGTCCCCTCCTGGTCGTGGGCGGAGCCGGCACCGGCAAGACCGTGGTCCTGCGGGAGCGGTTCGCGCGACTGATCGAAGGCGGTGCCGATCCGGAGCACGTGACCCTCGTGGCCGGGTCGCGTCGGGCGAGGGACGAGTCCAAGCTCGCCGTCCTCCGGCGGCTGAAACGGTCCCTCCCGGGCGTTCGCGTGACCACGATGCAGGGCCTGGCGCATCAGCTGGTGAGCCGGCACGACGATCTCCTCGGATACGCCAAGCCGCCCCGGATCCTCGACGCCACCGACCAGTTCGCCCTTGTCCAGGACCTGCTCCACGGTGAGCGAGCCGATGAGTGGCCCGCGTATGGCGACATGCTGTCGCTCAAGGGCTTCGCCGACGAAGTACGCAAGTTCGTCCTTCGGGCTCAGGAAGCATTGCTGGATCCGGATCGGATCCTCCAGGAGGCGGGTGAGGCCGGACTCTCCGGGTGGCGGGACCTCGCGGGCTTCTACCGTCGCTACCTCGACGTCCTCGACGCGCAGGGCGCGGTGGACTTCGCGGGGCTGGTGGTGCAGGCGGCAGTGGCAGCTACCGCCGCCGACCGGCCGTTCGATCACGTCCTGGTGGACGACTTCCAGGACACGACAGTGGCTGCAGAACGACTGCTCTCCCGGCTCTCGCCGCTCAGCCTGGTGGTGGCGGGGGACCCCGATGCCCACGTCTTCTCCTTCCAGGGGATGACCGATGGCCCGATCGGCAGCTTCGTCGAGCGATTCGGGGCAGGCCTGGTGCGCCTCCCGAATCGCCATCGCGGCGTCCCCTCCATCGATGCATGGCGTCTGCCGCACACGTCGGAGGAGCATGCCGCGGTGGCGCGGGAACTTCGGCGGATCCACGTGACCGAGGGCATCCCGTGGAACGAGCTCGCTGTCGTTGTTCGCCGGAACGGGCCGCACATCGGCGGGCTCGTGCGGGCCCTCGACGACGCGGGCATCCCCCGCGGTCAGGCCGGCGCCGGACTGTCCGCGTCCGCGGCGCCGGCGACCTTTCCGTACATCCTCGCTCTGCGCTGGGTCGTGGCCGACGCCGGTCGGCGGGATGACATGGTCGAATCGGTCCTCACGTCCGAGCTCGGCGGCGTCTCTCCGGCTGCCGCGCGTTCGCTTCTGCGCCTGGCGCGGGCCGGAGGGCACCCACCGGCTCACGCCCTGGAGATCGACGAGGGGCTCGCCGACCCCGAACGAAGCGCGCTGGCGGATCTGCGCGGGATCCTTCGGCAGGCGAGTGAGCGGCGGAGGTCGGTCCTCGATGCGTTCGGCGTGCTGTGGCGGGGCCTCTCGTACTCGCGGCGACTGGTCGCCGCGGCAGAGACCTCGACGCAGGCCCGGGCGGACCTGGCAGCCGTCCTGGTCTTCTCTCGGCTGGTCGCAGAGGTCGGCACCTCCTCCACCCCCTCGATCGAGGAGTTTCTGGAGCTCGCGGAGGTGAGCGAGGGGGCCCCGGCGGCCGGCGCCGAGGGTGACCGGGGACGCGAGGAGGTACACGTGCTCACGGCACACGCCGCGGTCGGGCTGGAGTTCGACACCGTGGTGATGGCCGGTGCGGTCGAGGGCGACTTCCCCAGTCTGACTCGTCCCGAGCCCATGTTCGATCTTTCCGCCCTTCAGGGCGTTCGTTCTCGGTCGGAGGTCAACCGGCTCCGCCTGGCGGACGAGCGTCGGCTGTTCCGCTCGGCCGTCGCACGCGCTCGCCGGCGGGTCGTGCTGACCGCGAGCGATCCGCACGGGATGGAGTCCGAGGAGGCCGTGGCGTCCCGCTTCGTCGACGAGCTCGGCGTGGCGTGGGCGCAGGCCCCCAAGGGCATGGGTGTAGATCCGGTGTCGGTCGGAGAGGCGGCAGCGGCGTGGCGTCGCGCCCTGGGCGAC
>WNGF01015029.1_pt1 | contig 10437 bp, 11 predicted proteins | sample 5400641 | NCBI WGS metagenome assembly WNGF01 (sample SAMN13153371, study PRJNA577476) | soil metagenome | isolation source: 80 cm soil or saprolite under grassland replicate 2 | place: USA:California | collected 2016-06-15
GGGGCATCCGAATGTCGGAAAGCACAAGATCAAATTGGGAATTGTCGATCAGGTTGATGGCCTCCGCGCCGTCATTTGCCTCCGTGATTTCATAACCCTCTTTGCGCAAAAAATGACTGACAAACTTTAGGGTCCCTGGGTCATCGTCGACGACTAAGATATTCTTCGACATGTTGTTATTCGTCTCTGGGCTTACAAGTTTGTATCTGCCGCAAGACAGATGCTATTTACTTACAGACATGGAGCAAGGGAAGTGCCACTGCCGTATGCTTATGTCAGCGAGATTTTTAGAACGCAACTTAACGATAGCGTATGAAAACCCAGGAATGGTGTGTGCATTCTGCTTACATCCTCCATACTGAAAACGATTCAGGTATCACACGATTGTTCGCCCACCTGTGACTGGGAGCGGTCGCCGACGAGCACAGTCACTTTCTTGGACCGGGGTTAATCGCAACCGTCAACCGCATGCTGGCAAAATCATGACCTCGTCGGGATTGGATAGGAGTAATTCCAGTTTTTAGGTAATTCGCTGGAAAGGGCTTGTAATTCCGCGCAGAGATTTTACGATAAGAGTGGTGCCCTGATGGAGCAGCTTCAGATTCTTCAAGAAGAGCGAATTAACACCCCGACTGCCGAGGCGAACTTGTGGCTGGCAGTTATTGATCAGGCAATTGAGGATCTTTCGGACCCGGACCTGCGCGAAGCGGCCCTGGCATGGTTCGCCTCGACCTCGGACAGGCCGGCGAGTTTTCGCTGGATCTGCGATTATCTTGATTTGAATGCATCGGCCGTTTGCGCCCGGTTAACACCTAGACAGGGTCGCCAGAATCTTCACGCCGGGAAGTCTTTTCACCGACACTTGGCCTCAGGCAAGCCGCGCGTCATATCCAAGCCTGATGGGCATCGTCGGTTTCAGAATCATCGCGACCGTTCTTCAATCGCAGTCCTTTCACGCTGAAACGCAAACTATCATTTCGGGAAACGTAGGAATCGCGCAGGTTCAAAGGCTTCATTTCCGACAGTGCTCAAGCGTTAGCTAGGATGCCACGTTCTTCTTCGTCGTTTGACCGGAGGAATTAAATAGACTTTCCCTTTCGCAGTCGCTACGAGATCCCCAAGCTTTTGTTCAACGTACCCCATCTTGATTAGCCGCTCCTGCGTTTTAGCTGGAATCGACTTTTTTAATAAACTAGGCCGAGCAATTTCCCGGAGCGCTTCGACTTCGACTGGAGTAAGGTTTTTCTCTTGGGTCATTTCTTGAATTCCCTTTCGTCACAAGGTTAAAAAAATAGTACATCTCAACGCAAGGGAAGATGTGCCGCAGCGCGTGTTTTGCTTATTCGCCCGGACAATTTTTGCATTGAAGTGGACCGGTTTCAGGACCGGCTGCTCGCCTAATCGACGGCGGGACCAAGTAGCTCAGCGCGTAGAACTTAAGTAGAACCGACAAATTGCACCAAGTCCAGCGCAGCCATTTATTCCGCCGTAAAGCTTACCTGTAGGTCACCAATCTCTTTGACCGAGCGTCTACAGTACTGTTGCAAAAGATCAACGATTTGGCGACACAATGGTCCGTCATCAAAAACCAGACTGCCGGTATAGTTCTGGTTTTCATGCTCAATCACTAAATAGCATGTATTCGAGGCACCCCCCGCGTGAACGTAGATCAAGACGCCCACTTCGCCTTTCAATATTTTAACACCGTCGATTCCCATTTGCGTCCAAACCGGCGGCCAGTTTGGAATGCCACGGTAACTCATTAAGGGGTGATCCCTGAGCTTCACAAGCTTTGGCAATTCCATTTTCGGCAACATTTTTGGACGACAGAACCGGCCAGCTCAGTTAGGTTCTGCGCTGAAGGTCCCGAGCAAGGATTGTACCTTCGTCCTCGACGTTAGACGTGGGAGCTTTGAAGAAATTACGTTTATTTATGTGAGTTGCAGTCCACTTGCCTGAACGGCAATTTTGCCTGCTAAAAGTGATCACCGGTATGATCAGGTCAAATTGTCAATCGTTTTATCGCCGCACCCGTTGAATCACAAAATTCATGAAACAGTCTTGTCTCGGATCTCCTCCCAGATATACTGGAAGCATGATTCTCCTCGTCGAAGACGATCCCACCAGCCGATATGCGGTTTGCTCGATTGCTACGAGGGGAAGGCTACGAAATCATCGAAGCGGGCGATGGAAACGAGGCGGTAGCGCTGCTCGACGGAACGGCTATCGATCTTGTGATCACAGACATGGTGTTGCCGAAGATAAATGGACTCCATCTAGTTAGCTGCATTCACGCCAGACGGCCTGGGATTCCGATAGTGCTGATGTCCGGTTATCTTTCTGCAAGGGCAGGAAAAATTATCTTGGACGGATTGGCGGATTTTTTTCAAAAGCCTGTTAGACCATCGGCTTTAGTCCGGACTGTTCAACGCCTACTCACGAAGTCTAAAGATCGGTTAACCGTCGTAGCTTCATCGATACACGAGTTATACAGACGAAACCAAGAATCCGAAGTTTGGCACTTTGCTAGTAACTGCTCGCGATGGCCCAGCGAGGATTACGTCGAGCAGCGGCATCTACTAAGCACGGATGAAGTGTGCAACGAATGCATTGTTAAGTGGCGTACAGCGAACTCTCACTAAGATATTCGGCCCCGCCCGGCTGGAAACCAAAATAAGCGAGGACGTTCCGGGTTTTACCCGAGTGAAGCGAATGGCAAAATACCTCTGCCGCTCATGTCCTCGCTGTAACGGCGATCTCTGTCATTCTTCCCAGCCGGGACGCAACACGCCACTCCAGGCCGTTAATGGTCAGTGCCTCGGCTGCGGTTATCGCCTAGCGTGGATTGTAATTCGAGGCCGACGATCACCGCTCTCAGCCAAGACTCGTCGCAACTCCATCGATGCCAAAAAAGGCGCATCGTAAAGAGCTACGCGGCTCCGACTTGGTGCAGCAACCGCTGAAAAAGTTTTCGGCCCGGCAAAATGTCCACAAGCACGACGACGAGCTTGTCGGCAAAAAACAGGGCAAGCTCGGGGGCTGACGAACTGCAACAATGCGCAGTTAACTTAACAAAAACTGGTTCGGCGATAGTTCACGGACAGAAGGGCGGACAATGAATTAACCGAGAGTCAGCGACCCACGAGGTGTTTATCGGTGAGTAAAACTTGTATTGTACTGCGATTTGACAACGTCATTTCTGTTATCAAAACACCGCCGTGCCTGGCATTCACTTGCGTCAGTATAAACCACGCCCCATCGGGAATTGCCGGAAACGAGAAATTGCCTTGTGCGTCGCATTGAGTCCTTCTGATCATGTTCTTCAAACTTGGATAGGCTGTCTTTGGGGGTTCAGGTTCGCTTCCGGCGACCATGCGCCCGATCATTTCTCGGAAGTAAGAAGTCGCTGGCAGCAACAAAACCCGGTTTCCTGCACAGGTGACGACGCTATCTTCTTGCTGCGCGAGAAAGGCTTGTCCGCTTATGCTGTTTTCGCCTGGTTTCGCATAGGGTTCATGTTGTGAGTAATCGAACTTCGTCTGCATCTTCACAAACCGAGGCACAGTCTGTCGAGCAGAGCATGCGGCGTATGTGAACGGCAAGCCGAGCACTAGTGCAACGACCCTCATTATTCTTGCACTGAAGGTTGGCATTGGTTCCTACAGCGATAACGCGCCCGGCCTCACAGCTGCAAGCCGGAAGCCGAGAATTTACCTCTTACTGCAACCTAACAGCAAAGAAGCTTGACGGCTTCACTATGCTGGTGGAGAATGTCGCGCCATGCGGTTTCGAAAGCGACGCCCCGGTAAACGCGGGAATTGGTATCTACCTGGCTTCATCGTTGTTTCTGTGCTCGCAGCCGACAAGCTACGGACATGCGTACAAACGCAGTTTCCTTCTCGCGCATGAACGAGTTTCGCCGATTAGAACGCGAAGCGCGAGAGCCAGCGGGGTTATGGAAAATTGAGAGGTAGATCGACCGGCAACCTGTAACACTTCTGAATGTTTAACTAGAATCAATTCCCATAAAACATTTCAATGGCTCGCGATGTTTGTCTCACCCGGGACAAATTCGCCCTCGGGATTAACCAATTCTCGTTTACCATTCGCCGGGTTTACTGCGCTCCAAAGTTCATCACCTTGATAACCTTTTATCATGTCTACAGAGCTACGGCGGAAACAAGTCCCTTTTGTCAACGAGTGAAATTATGCTTCGTTAAAGTTCAGTCCCGCATCTCAGGTGGGGATGTTGTCCGTCAGGGGCCGCGCGCTCAGACAAAATGTGTTTTCAGCATCTTGACAATTCTCGTCACGTGAACTAATTCTTGCCCCAGTTGTCCCAAGCTTTCTCATGCGTAGGTCTGCATCATGAGATGAGCTCCTGAGTTTCCAACGGCTCGTTTCACCCTCATACCGCCTTAATTGCATTACGATCGCGCGCCTGCGTTTGCTTATTGCTTGCTGGGTGATACCGATCTGTGTAGCGATGTCCACTTCCGTACGATCTTTCAAAAAAATTTGTTCGACAAGCCAGAGGTCGGACTTCAACAAGCGCGCTCAGCGATGGCGTAGCGTCGATAAATCGATTCGGTTTTGTGGCCGACCATTTTCATCGCGTCGCCGCGGGAGACACCGGCACGTTCTAGGTTGCGGACGGCGGTTCTCCGAAAGTCATGGGAAATCCGGTTACAGATTTTCTTGATCAGCTTGCCATTCGCTGAGCTGATCTCAGTTCCAAGCCCAGCTTTCACGCAGGCGCTCATCCAGGAGGCGGAAGGTCTTGATTGGACGTCCGTCGCGGTGAAATAACCAAGGAATAATACGACCGGTTGCTGGCGCCCCAAGAACCTTTTCTTGGTGCAAGTTGCTATTCTAGCTGCTGCCACGCCTCAGTAAAGGCGTCCCAGTCACCCGAGATAAACAGAGCCGCGGGGTTATAGAGTCCTGGTTCAAAGATGCCCGCGTATGTCAACCCATTGCCGTGATGATCCACTTCGAAGTCGATCATACGGTACCCGTTGGCTTCGATGGCTTTCCACCCGTCCAGGAACTCATTCCAACTACTCTTAAACAGGGCCATCGGGGCGTGTGTTCCAGGTTCGAATATTCCAGCATAGATCTTCTTGGAACCATCCTGATAGATCTCGAGGTCTTTCATCCGATAGCCGTTGCCTTCGATCGCCTTCCATCCCGAAAGAAACTCTTTCCAGCTGTCTTTGAAGAGCGCCATGGGCGCATGGTTGCCCGGTTCAAAGATGCCCGCATAAAGATTCTTTCCGCCCTTCTTGCAGACTTCGAAGTCCTTCATCCGGTAGCCTTGGGCTTCGATCGTCTTCCAGCCATCAAGAAACGCCTTCCAATTGTCCTTGAAAAGCGCCATCGGACCGTAGGACCCAGGTGCGAAAATCCCTGCGTACCTTTGGTCATCACCTTTTTGGTAACATTCGAAGTCTTTCATCCGATAGCCCTTGGCTTCAATGGCTTTCCATCCTGTAAGGAATTTGTCCCAGTCACCTTCGAACAGTGCCATGGGGCCATAGGAGCCGGGCTTGAAGATACCAACGTAAGTCAGCTTGCTTTTGACTTCGAAGGCTTCGAAGTCAGCCATCCGATAACTCGTTTCTCTGGGCGGGCGAATTAGCACCTCCCCATCTGGAACTTCCTTACCTGCGAAGCTGGCCCATCCGCCCTTGATGTCGGTATTGTTTTCAACGAACGGCTTGTAAAGCCCCTTCTCGAACCGCATGATCGCCGCGTTGCCCGCTTGCTCCGCATGAATATGCAGGTGAGGTCCGCTCGATGAGCCGGAGTTGCCGGCTTTGCCGAGAAACTGCCCCTTCTTTATTGCGACGAAGGGTGGTGGCAGCATTAGATAGGCGTCACCCTCGGGTATGGTCATGGGGGTTGGGAAAAAGTCAGCGTTGTTGGGGCACAACTCGGCAGGAATGCTGCCGGGAATCATGTGCGCGTACAAGACTCTCTTACCATCGGTATTGTCGACGAACAGCATGTTCCCGCCGCCGGGAATGCGGCCGATCTTGACAGTGTCTCCATTCACGACCTTGGTGCCGGTTACCAACTTCTCGTGCAGCTGGTCCGGTTTCGGATTCTCCGGAGCGTTCCGCCAGCACCCAACGATGTTTCCGTCGGCCATCGCGTAAACGGGCTTCTTATAAATAACGTAGTTAGAATTGACGTTGGCCTCCCCCTTCTTGAACTCAGACCATTTACCGCTACCCAAATACCTCCTCGCGCCAAGGTCTTCACCCTCTCCTTGTATCCCAGGAAGGTGGTTACCTGTAAAGATTCTCTCGCCGGGATCCAGGTCCTCCCCTTTGAAAGGGAACTGATAGTCTTGGGCGAAGGCTGGCGGTGCGATCAGCAGCAGGAAAAGTAGCGAGAATCGGGAAATGTACCATTTAGAAGTCATGACGCTTCCTCCAAACGTAGGCTGTTTTTTAAGGCATGTCTCCGGTCCGGTTTCCTACACTTATTAATGCGACTTCCATCAATTTCGACAACCAAGACACTTATTCTCTTCGATTCATATCAGTAGACGGGTAGGGCAACCCGACTTCCCGGAAGTATGTCTAACTTCAAAGCGGGTTAGTTGGATCGATGTTACCGCCTTAATTGCATTACGATCGCACGCTTGCGTTTGCTTATCGCTTGCTGGCTGATACCGGTCTGTGTAGCGATGTCCGCTTCCGTACGATCTTTCAAAAAAAGCTGTTCGACAAGCCAGAGGTCGGACTTCGACAGGCGCGCTAGAGCATGTTTTGGGCATGCGTCTAGCGCTGCGGAAGCAGCGGAATCTAACTGTCTGCTATCGGAGGAACTCTCTGGATCGTATTCTGGCGTCAAACGCAACGCATACGCCCATTCCTGCCGACACCGTGTAAGTGTACCTGTTAGTACCCGCTGGTGAGCAAAGGCACTGAATGGCACACCCAGCGATGGATCGTAGTCACACACTGCCTGCCAAGCAGCACATGCTGCCTCGGCCCGCATTTCGTTACGCCAGTCAGAGACCGACCAATTAGGCGGCACACGCCACCTAAAGATTCGTCTCAGGCAGGTATCTGATACGGGCAATGGTAAAGGACCATTGCCATCCATGCGTATCCCTCTTTTCGTCCTTACCGAACACAAACCTGTGCGCTACATGCCAAGCAAAAATTCTCCCGGCTGAGCTGTCGCTCCCGATCGGCAAGTCCGTTTAGCCCACACGATTAAGCACGTAACCCCTCAACGTCATCGTTGGCGGCGAGCGCGTTGAGGTATGTCTTTGTCAGCCGCGAGACGATGACAGTTGGCACCGGAGCAACGCAGATGCCATCAGATTTTTAGGAAACCGAATCACGAAGGTCAGCGCGAGAACGAGGAAACATCGTGCCAAAAATGTCACGTGAAAAGGTGCGCAGAGGGACGGCGCTTCAGAACTTGGATGCAATGGATATGCGAGGTGTTAACTTTGTTGTCTTTATCGCCATTAGGTTGTCGGAAGGTCATCAGTACATAGAATGTATCTCGACCTTTTCAGAGGCTGTTTACCAGCGGAATTTTAAGAGCGAGAAGACCGGCGCTTCTTTGTATAGAATGCTTGGTTTGTCGCCTGTCTTTCGCAAGAGTCCAGGAAGGAAAGAACCGTTTGAGACACTGTCGGCCAAAAAACTTACGTAGTTTTTCGATTGTTTGTTTCCATAATGTTTCCACACCAACTCGATGGAACCATAAGAACTGGATCCTGCTGAGTTACGAGCCTTGTTTTTTCTGCGGTTTTTCTGGCGCCGACAAGTTGGGAGACGAGTTTTTATTTTTCGTAATCAGTAGGTCGTTTGCTTTCATTCCCCAACTGTTTTCCGAATCATCGTCATTTTAAGACGCATCGGACATTTATGAAACATACGGGCCACCGCCTAACCAAGTCGAATGGTCATCGAGAAATCACATTATCGCTATAGCTATTGGTAAATTAACATGGTTGTCATTTCAAAAATTCCGTGGTGCCCCCAAAGCTGCCCCCACGCCGCTGCTTTCACTGCGACTCGCCTCAATTCGTCGCTGTAACCACTGTTGGACTTCGGCTTCCAACCAGCCAACGGCGCGCCCGCCCAGGCTCACTGGCTTAGGGAAAGTGCCTTGCGTAATGCGCAGGTAAATTGTGCTACGCGAAAGCCCTGTGCTTCGCTTCACATCCGGAAGTCTTAGAATCGTGTGCATCGTCGTTACACCTCTGTGGAACCTATTATGCACACCGTAGTCAGGCGATTTAGTCGATTAATCGGCAAAATTCAGGGCATCGTGGCGCAAATTCAGGTGGCTTCCCAGGAGTTGATCCGGTGCTTTCCTCAGAATGCGATTCTTCGTTCGCCCGAAAAGTACCGGTCAGCAGGAACATCAATTACAGATCACTGCGAGTACTAAACAGGGATTTTGCTTGCTTGAGCGACAGAGATTTCACATCGGTAATGGGTCTTTACCTTCGAGAACCCGTTTCCCCAATGGAAGGATGCGTCCGTAGTGAAAGAGTAGCGAATCAGATTGGCTGGACATGCCTGCCGTTTCAATAAAATTGTGCTCTTCCAGGTAGTCGATTAGTACCTGAGCGCGGGCGAGCGGAACTGAAGAGTTCTGAAGAATGTCCGTTGGGAAGACGTATTCTCCACCGCCTGAACCAAAGGCCTCCAGAAGTTTTCGCAACTCGGACTTTGTATCAACTCCAGAAAGAACTTGCGGAGCCACCTGTACAAAAGCGTCACGACGAATCCGTACCCTTTGGTAACCTGCCGGAGCATTAGCACTGCGAAAGATGTCGATCACCCCAAGAGCATCAAGCTCCTCGACACCGTCCTTATACTGGTCCTTCGTAAGATCAAGGATCCGAATAATCTCCTCCGCTTCGACCATTCCAGCGATAGCTTTGTTCGCCGCTTTTACTGCTAGCATGAGAATCTGAGCTGCCGCGCCCGTGATTTTAGACGTTGGCTGAGCCCTAGAGATTGACTCTTGAGAGCGCTGTATCTGCTCTACTATGCTCAAAACGTGATCTAGTTTCTGCTCGATGTGCGGATATGAAAGCTCAGGAAATTGGGGAAGGATTTCCATATTCCTGGCGAGAAACACTTCTAAGTGCTCCTCACTCATGTTAATGCCATCCTCAAATCCTGTATCGCGGGCAAAATCTCGTAGCATTCTTTGGTCGGGCTCGCGCAAAGCTTCAGGAGTTATGAAGATGAACCGTTTAATGGGATACTGTTTTTCGTCACGGAGCTGGCGAGCCTTTGCAAGGTCATCCTGAAATTTCTGCCGAAAGCGTGCGACTACTGGTTTTTCCGGACAATAGAATGCATGTAGATCCCCAGTGGTTCGATTAAATCCATCGAGGCCCCCATCGCCTCCCGAATCATCAACGACTTGGTACTCAATGCCGTGCTCGCATATCATCAACTTCCGGACAAGCCGTTGAAAGAAGTTGGGATCTCTTATCTCCGCTATCCGCATTTTCTAGGTCAATTTATACACCAGTCTGAGCCGATAGAAAAAGCCAAGCGTTTTTGGCTCAGGGCTAAAGAAAAACTGACCGCGCCTCCTCCTTCACTAGGTGATATCTAGTAGGCTGGCATCTTTTGCAATGTCTTTCGCCAGAATACAGGGAAGGGAAAAACCGGTCACAGAGGAGACATTTTCGCATCATGTACTTCCCGCGGCGAACAAATTTTGCCACCCACATAAGATATTGACGGGGGGTGAGACCGAATTGAACCTGGATATGGTTCAAGAAGTGAAGTGCGTTGCCGTCAAACACACCGAGGCCCTCGCTGGTTACCCCTATGAGGTCGTTAACACATTTTTTGTGCCTGAGAGCGCATGGCCTAGAACATGTCTCATTAGCAGTCGAATTTCTGGTGTTGAAAAGTGGTATTGCGAAAGAGCTACGCTCATTGCCACGTTTGGATCCACATGAATGTTCTTGCAGCACCACGGCTTTTTCATGACGGTCTTGAAATTCCTCTGCTAGAGATCATGTCCCTTCTTAGCGTCTGACAGGTCTTCGATCACATCAAAAAACCAACAAAAGAGATCCGCTGGTCCACCCTTCCCCGGCCGGGGCAAGCACCGGTCTTTGATGTGCTTTAGGCCTTGGATCTTCGATGAGGGTATTCCTAACTCTTCCGCACAGTACGACTCAAAGTTCTCGTGGCCGGATGCGCGATAATGTTGCCATGCTTCCACATCAACGAGGTTTCGACTAATCTCAACAAGCACGTAGCAGCATTCCTCCAATCTGCGGTAGAGCCGCAAGAGTTTCTTGTGCGATGCGTCCGGTGCAATCTCGTTCAGGACGGTTCGTAGCACGCTAGCGACAATAAAGGCCTCTCCAATATTTCCTTCCCTGAGAACGGTCTCCAGTCGCTTCAGTTCTGTCGGAGAAAC
>WNGF01013358.1_pt1 | contig 10435 bp, 8 predicted proteins | sample 5400641 | NCBI WGS metagenome assembly WNGF01 (sample SAMN13153371, study PRJNA577476) | soil metagenome | isolation source: 80 cm soil or saprolite under grassland replicate 2 | place: USA:California | collected 2016-06-15
GACAGCACCGTGAGCTGGTTCGATGTGCGCACTTTGTCCTCGCTTCGTTATGTGCAACACCTGCGCGAAGGCGGCTATCGGGCCGACCGCGAGTTCGAGATCTACCCCGAGCGCGCGGTTTACACGCGGTCCGGAAAACCGGAGCGTCCATCGGTTGCCGAGCCTCTCGACGATACATCGTTCCTGTTTTTTCTGCGGACGATCCCGCTCGAGGTGGGTCAGCGCTACGAATTCTTCCGATACTTTCAGCCCGAGGGGAATCCGGTCGTCATCCGTGTAGTGAGGAAGGAACGCATCAAGGTGCCGGCGGGAACGTTCAATACGATTGTGGTCCAGCCACAGATCACGGCGCCCGGACTGTTCTCCAAGAAGGAGCGCGCCGAGGTGTGGATCTCGGACGACAGCGCGCGCATCATGGTGCAGATCAGGTCACACGTGGCATTCGGCTCGCTGAAACTTGCATTGAAGAAGTACGTGCCCGGTATTGGTGTTGAGGGAGTGAGAACCACGCAATGAGGCAGTGAGACCGTTCTCACCGTTTCACTGCGCCCAGTTCTCACCCCTCAAATCGAACGATCCAGTTCAGTTGCCACAGCCCAGGCAAGCAGTGGGATCATTATCTCATGGTGCCCGGTTATCTCGTAACCTTTACCGCCGGCATTTGTCGGGCGAACCACGACGTTCACTCGCGGACGATAGTGCCTGATCATGTCCATGTCGCACGTCGTGAAGTTCCGCGGCTTTGGTGCATTGAGATTACGCGCAATAGTCAGCGCCTTGAGAAAAACCTCTGGCATGATGACGGCGCTCCCGAGATTGATAACTACGCCTCCATCATCGAGCGCCGGCAGTGAAGCAGCGAGCCGGCGAAAATCGCGGTGGCTCGTGTCACCGATGGCCGCACCGTCCGCCGCTGGATGTTGGTGAATGATCTCGGCTCCCAGGGCAGCGTGAACGGTGCACGGAATACCGAGCCGCCGGCCGGCGAGCAGGATCGACATCTCGGGGTGGGCCAAGGGAATCTTTTCCAGCGCACAGGCAACTGCTTCGCCCATTCCCCAGCCATGCTGCATTCCTTCGGTGAACGCTTCGTTCATTCCTCGCCCGGTCTCTTCCGCCATTCCGAAGGTTCCGTCGACGAGTCCCCGCGCAACGTCCTCCGAGGTTGCCCCGAAGCGAGCGATCTCGTAGTCGTGAATTGCTCCCGATCCGTTCATCGCGATATGGGTGATCACGCCGCGTTCCATCAGGTCGATGATCAGCGGAGCAACGCCTGTCTTGACGATGTGTCCGCCGAGCATCAGAACCACTGCTCGCTCTGTCCGTGCGGCGTTGACGATTGCTGCGACTACTGCGCGAAAGTCCGCCGCGACGAGTACGTCCGGCAGGCTGGACAAAAACGCGGCGAAGGAGCGATCGCCGCCGGGCGGATCGGCAAACTCTTCGGCGCTCACCCTGTTTCGCCTCAGCTCGACGGGAACGGTGCGGACTTTGGAGAGGTCAGCTTCGGGGACAGGCAACGACGGGGCGAACTGATGCTCGTCAGGAGCTGTCAGTTTCCCGGCGTCCTTGCCGCTGGGACCGTCGCTAGGGAGTACGATGCATCCTGAGAAAAGATACCTTTCGTCTTGATGACTGGCTGCACGACGATGGTGTTGAATGTCCCGGCGGGCACGGTGAGGCGCTCGCGTCGGAGCACCCGAATCCTCACCGGATTTCTGTCGGGGATGAAGTAGCGGCTGAAATCATACGTCTCGCCGACGACGAGTGGCAGCGTTCGCACGAAATACATAAACGACCCGTCGTCGAGCGGCTGCTTCACCGTGGGCAGCGTTCGCGTCGGCTTGTCGTTGCGCTGGTTCACGTACAGGCCGCGCTCCGGATAGATCTCGTAGAGCTGCGCGCGGTCTGCTGTCCCCTCCTCCAGCTGCTTGACGAAGCGGAGCGATGAGAACGTCTCCACGTCGATCCAGCTCTCGAAAACGTCGTTAACCTTGTAGAAGAATGTCCCGCCCTTGAGCCAGAAGGCGGTGTGCCAGGTATCGCGGCCCCTGATGTTCTCGATCCCGCGCACTTCCATCTGACCATTGCCGACCTTTAGCGACCCTAGCCTGACGTCGTAAACGAAACGCTCGCCGATGCCGAACGGCACGCGCATCGCACGAGAAGGCGTAGAGACCTGGGCGGGAGCTGCTGCCTGCGCGGGCTGCTGCGTGGATAGCGGCGCTGGCGACTGGAGCGAGCGCGCAGCGACCGCGGGAGCTGCTGCGGAAAGCGACACTGCGAGAGCGAATAATCTGCCGCCGGAACGAATCCCGATCCCGCCTTGCGAGACCCGCCGGCCTCCGCCGCTTTTTGCCCCGCCCTGGACGCCGGATCACCGTTGGCTTGCGCGGCCTGGCCCGTTGTCGTCGCAACAATTCTGCGTCCGCGGGCGGCCCAGCCGAAACGGGACAGCGCCATCCCGTCCGCGACTGGCCGTATCCTGCTGTCGCGGACACGCAAGTCATACCGCGGCGCAAGAGTCACCCGCTCGATGCGCCTGGCCAGAGGCGCTGTGTTCAGCAGCAGCTCGACGTTCGCTGCCCATCCATCGCTCGTTACAAGGGGCTTTTCTCCGAAGGACTTGATCAATTCCCGGAGAAGCGAGATGCGGTAGAGGCGGAAGGTGCTGAAAGGATCGGCTGTGCCTTCGATCTCGACAAAAAACCGAAGCGCCCACCGCGCCATGGCGCGCAGCCGCCGCACGGCATGTGGCGCCTTCGTAATCTCACGCTCCGTAAGGACGATGTCGGCCCCACCCTCGAACCGCTTTACGAGCTCAGGGAGGTGCTCTGGCTGATCGGTAAAGTCGCCCTGCATAACGATCATCGCGTCGCGGCGGGGATACCGTGTTCGTCGGGAAGCGTCGCGACATAGCCGGTCGAGCGCATGCGCGTATCCCTGCCGCGCTTCGCTGCGCAGAACGGTCAGCGGGGCAATTTCCGCATAAGGCTCGAGACGCTCGCGCGTCTCATCGGTGCTGCCATCGTCGTAAACGACGATCTCATATTCCCGCGAATAGGCCTGAAAGACCTTGCGGATGCGCCAGAGCAGAACCCCGATGGTGGGCCCTTCGTTGTACGACGGAATACAGATGTAAAGCAAGCAGCCTCTATGACTTGGCTAAGCGGACGTACTCCGCAAGATAGAAGGGGACGAGTGCTTCTCGCTACCGGACAACAGCTGGTAGTACACTCCCTCTGTCTGTTGGGTCATTGCCGCGGCGCTGAACATCCGGGCGCGCGCCCGGGCGGAGCTGCCGAGCGAAGCACGCGCCTGCTCGTCGCAAATCAACCGTTCGGCAGCGCGGGCAAAGGCGGCGACGTCTTCTGGCGGGACGAGCAGGCCGTTTGTTTGATCCTGGACCACCTCTCCGATGCCACCCACGGCGAAGGCAATCGGGGGAACGCCAAGCGCCATGGCATCGATGACAGCGGTGCCGAGCCCTTCGGCGCGCGCGGGATGCCAGAGCACGTCTATGCCGGCGACTGCAGGGATAATGTCCTCGATGAATCCCGCTGAAAACCCGGCGACGCCTCCGATCGTTACCGGTCCCTCGCGCTCGCCGCCGAGGAGTAGAATGCGGGCGCGCGCCCGCGATTCAGCGCTGAGGCCGGCGGCGATGGCGGCAAGCTCGGCAACCCCTTTCTCCGCCGTCATCGCGCCAACCACACCGCAGATCACGGTTTCGGCCGGCCATCCCAACTCGCTACGCCAGTCACGGGGGATGAGGCCAGCTGGCGGATCCTCCACGCCCGAGTGGACCACGAGTATCCGTTTCCGCTCGATTCCTGCAGCGACCATCGCGTTCCGCACGGCGGCTGATACGGCTATGAAGAGGGTCACCCGGTTGCCGTACTTGAGGCGAGTGGCCTTCGGCACGAACGGCACCCGGCGCGTGACCACGAGTGGTGGATGCGACAAACCGATGAGCGCTATCCGCGCGATCGCATGCGACCGCGCATCGTGCGCGTGGACGATGTCGATTTCGGAATCCTGTACCCGCGTACGAACGCTACGCGCTGCGCGCAGATCCCAGTCCGATTTCATCGCGAGTGGCTGGGTCTCGAAGCCCGCGACGCTGGCGCGATGCAGGAGCAGCGATTCGGGTGGCGCGATTATGACTGAATCGGGCTTCCGGCGCCGCAGTCCCTCCGCCAGGAGCATTACCTGCCGCTGACCCCCCCGCCACTGGCGGCCGGAGTCGAGATGAAGCACTCGAAGCCTGTTCAACCCTCTTCCAGCCGGGCTGCGAACGCGCGAAAGATCCCGCGGTCCCAAGGCTCGGGAGAATCGTTCATCTCCTCGGGGTGCCACTGGACCCCCAGAGCCCACCAGTCGTCGCCTTCGCTCTCCACCGCCTCGATTATTCCATCAGGTGCGCGCGCGGTGATTCGCAGCCCCGGTGCCGGATCGAGAATGCTTTGATGATGGAGCGAGTTGACCGAGATCCGGGTCTCACCCACTGCGGCTGCGATGCGCGATCCCGGCTCGATCATGACGTCGTGTGCCCTTGTGTCGCGCACATCGTGCACGCCTTCGGCATCGTGCGGGAGCGCGTCCCGCACGCACGACGCGATATCCTGAATCAGGGTGCCGCCGAGCGCGACGTTCAAAAGCTGCGGGCCGCGGCAGATTGCAAGAACAGGTTTCCGGGCCTCGCGCGCGGCGAGCACAAGAGCTATTTCAGTCTCGTCGCGACTGCGGTTCACTGTGCTGAGACGCTCGTGCCGCTGCTGTCCGTACAGTGCGGGATCGACGTCCTCGCCGCCGGTGAGTACAAGGCCGTCGACGGCCGCGATTACGCTGCGCGCTGCCGAAGCGTCCGAGAGTGGAGGAATTACGATTGGTACGAGCCCTGCTAGTTCCAGCGCAGTGATATAGGCGGTGTTGAGGCGAACGCGATGAACGCCGCCAAACTTCGTGTCGGATGTCGCCGAGACCGCAACGGTATGCGCCGCTCTCAGCGTGGCACCATCGGGCCGTGAATCGGATTTCGTGCGCGTGAGAGTGGATGACACGTTGAGATCTCTAGTCTGCGTGGTGGCGGTGGCGACGCTGGCGCATCCAGCTGTGCTTACGGCTCAAAGTCTGGAAGTGCTGCCGGTTGCCTGCAAGGGCCAGATCGTCAGCCGGATCGCGGTTCACGCGCGTCCAGCATTCGAGATTGGTGGATCAAAGGTGCAGCAACGTCTCTCTCAGCAAGTCACGGCGCTCCACGCGACGACGAATCCGGAGATCATCCAGCGGTTTCTCGCGCTCGCCCCGGGTGAACGGTGCACGGAGCTTCGAAGGCTGGAATCGGAGCGCATCCTGCGCGCCCAGCCGTATCTGGCTGATGCGTCGGTGCTGGCGTTCCCCGACGATACGGGAACCGTCTCGATCTCGGTCCTCACTGTAGACGAGATATCGCTCATTCTCGGCGGTGGAGGATCCGGAAAACCCCCTTACCTCCGCGGCTTCAAAGTGGGCGAAGCAAACCTGATGGGAGAAGCGATCAGCCTCGATGGAAGCTGGCATTACAACGCGGACTTTCGGGATCAGATCGCACTGCGAATGACGGATTATCAGCCCTTCGGGCGTCCGTTCCAGCTGCACGTGGAGCTGGCGCGACGAGAGAGAGGGCAGGATTGGGACATCGAAGCAAGCCATCCCTTTCTGACCGATCTCCAGCGGTTTTCGTGGAGGAGCACAGCCGGGTCGAACGATGGATACGCGCGCTTTCGCCGCCTCGACGGCACTTCGCTGTTCCTTCCCTTTAGCCGCTCTTACGGCGACGTTGGCGGTGTTGGACGCATCGGCCACCCCGGCCACGTCGCGCTGATCGGCGCGTCTGTCTCCTACGAGCACGAGAACCCCGGCGGACCTCCTATAAGCATGCGCCTGCCCGAAAGGCGATTGGAACCGGAGCCGGGAACGCCGCTCGCCGGACGCTACGACAATCACTACACGGCGCGCATCAACGCCCTGTTCGGAGTGCGCTACGTGAGCTTCCTCCAGGTTTCGGGGTTCGAGTCGCTCGACGGATTTCAGGATGTTCGAAAAGGCGTCGAGCTCGGAACGCTCATCGGGAGCGGAATCGAGGCGCTCGGATCGGCGGAGCACGACAGGTTCGTGTCCGCCGACTTCTATACCGGCTTCGGGTCGCCAACTGCATTCAGCGGAATCGAAATCCTCGCCGAGGGCCGCCGGCCGGAGCAGGGTGGTGAATGGGATGGGCTTCTCGCCAGCGGGCGCGTGGCTGCCTATGTCAAGGCAATCCCGCGTAACACGATCGTGATGGATGCGGAATGGAGCGCGGGATGGCGTCAGCGCATTCCGTTCCAGCTGGCGCTTGCCGACAAGGAGGGCGGCCCACTCGGGTACCGCAGGTCGAACCTCGCCGGAGGGCGTCGTATCGTCACGCGGGTCGAAGACCGGATTTTTCTTGGGCGGCTGAAGCAGTTCGCCTCGATCGGTGTCGCTCCGTTCGTAAATACCGGTCAGCTCTGGGCCGGAGATGCGCCGTTCGGAACCAATACCGGCGTGAAATATTCGACGGGCTTGAGCGTGCTGGCGTCAGTGCCGCCGAGGTCGCAGCGGCTCTGGCGCCTCGACCTTGCGTTTCCAATCCATCCGGACAACGGGGCGAAGTGGACCATCCGCCTGGCGAGTCACAACTTCACGCGAATGTTCTGGAAGGAGCCTAACGACCTCAACCGCAACCGCGAGCGGGCCATTCCGACCAGCATATTCAACTGGCCATAGGACGGGAAAAGCAAAAGACAAGGTAGCAGGTGTCAGGTAATTCAGGTTGCCAGGTTTCAGGAACTACCCAATGACCCCGAGCGGCAATCAAAGGAGTCATCGAGCAGTTGCCTGATTCCTGACGCCTTAATACCTGGCGCCTGCTACCTTGGCTTTTTTGCTGTTTGGGCTACGCCTGAACGGTTCTCGTCAACCGCTTGAGCACGGGCACGAGGAGCAGCAGGAGGAACGCAGCAGCGAACGACGTCGCCACCGGGATCGTATAGAACTTCGAAAGCGACGGGATATTCTCAGTCTGCGACGCCAGGTAACCGCCGAGCTTGTTCGCCGCTGCGTTGGCAAGGAACCACACTCCCATCAGCAGCGACGCGAACCTGAGCGGAGCGACCTTCGTCACGTACGAGAGTCCCACCGGTGAGAGTGACAGCTCACCCCACGTGTGGAATGCGTACGCCATGGTCAGCCAGAGTGCGCTGACCTTCACTCCGGTGTCGGCGATCTTGCCGCCGGCGACCATGAACAGAAATCCGGTGCCGAGCAGCGCGAGGCCGATCACCATCTTGAATGCGGTTGACGGCTCCTTTCCGCGGCGGCCAAGGCTCACCCACAGGTTCGCGAAGAGCGGAGCGAAGGCGAGGATGAAGAGCGGGTTCACCGCCTGGAACCAGCTCGACGGAAACGAGAATCCAAGGATGTTCAGATTTGTATGGCGATCGGCGAAGAGATTCATCGAGCTGCCGGCCTGCTCGAACGCCATCCAGAAGAAGACGACGAAGAACGCGACGATGAAGATCGCCAGCACGCGATTCCTTTCTTCTCCCTTCGTGCCGAACACCGTCGTGCCGACTGCAGCGCCGATGATCACGCCGAACATGTAGCCGATCCAACCGCCGTGAAGCAGGAATGCGAGCACCAGTCCGACGACTGCACCGCCTATTCCCGGAACGATGTTGACCGCCTCATGGATGATTGCCTCCGCTCCGCGCGCGGCGGCGTTGGCGGCATTCTGTTTTCTTGTGAGACCGATCCCCGGCAGGTACTTGTCGCGACCCCACAGATAGATGATGAGTCCGAGAACCATCCCCACGCCGGCCGCCACGAATCCGTAGTGCCAGCCGACGCGCTGGCCGAGATATCCGCAGACGAGCGGAGCGAGGAAGGCGCCGAGGTTGATGCCCATGTAGAAGATCGTAAAGCCGGCATCGCGGCGGGTGTCACCCGGCTTGTAGATCTGACCGACCATGGTCGACACGTTCGGCTTGAAGAAGCCGGTTCCCACGATGATGAAAGCGAGGCCGGCATAGAACATCGGCATCGTCTGGAAGGCCAGTGAGAAATGGCCCATGGCGATGATGATTCCGCCGATTACCAGCGAGCGGCGTGTTCCTATGTAGCGGTCGGCGAGGTATCCACCGACGAGCGGCGTGAGGAAGACGAGCGAAGTGTACGTTCCGTAGAGCCGCGATGCGTCGCCGTCACTCCATTTGAGGTAGTTGACGAGGTACAGCACGAGCAGCGCACGCATTCCGTAGTAGGAGAAGCGTTCCCACATCTCCACCACGAACAGAAGCCCGAGCCCGCGAGGATGGCCCAGGAGGGCCGTGTCGTCGAGAACCGATGGTCTGTCCAGTGTGACACCGGCGACTTCTGCTTCCTCGAGTGTAGCCACGGTCGTCTCTCGAATAATTGTTGGCTTGCGGGCGGCTAGTGCACCGCCGCCACGGGAAGATACCGGGCGGGTTGGTTGACGCCACCCGCCTGTTGCTGCTGCTCCCACGTTACGTCTGTGGGTGGCTGTTTGATACACGCGGCGTAGTGTCCCGGTGACTTTTCCTCCAGCGGAGGAACGATCTTCGCGCACGCTGCGTCCTTGGCCGGGTGGAAGCAGCGCGGATGAAACACGCAGCCCGAAGGCGGTGATGCGGGAGACGGCACATCCCCCTGGAGGAGGATTCGGGTCTTCTCGACCTTTGGATCGGCCACGGGCACCGCCGAAAGGAGTGCCTGCGTGTAAGGCATCATCGGCTCGCGATAGAGATCTTCGGCCGATGCGAGCTCGACGATCTTTCCGAGATACATGACCGCGACGCGGTCGGACATATGTCTTACGACCGACAGATCATGGGCGATGAACAGGTACGTGAGCTGGCGATCGCGCTGAAGATCGCGGAGAAGGTTGATGACCTGCGCCTGAACGGAGACGTCGAGCGCCGATACCGGCTCGTCGCAGACGATAAACCTCGGCTCGACACCGAGGGCTCGAGCGATACCTATGCGCTGCCGTTGTCCGCCGGAGAATTCGTGCGGGTACCGCGTCGCGTACTCTCCGCGAAGGCCGACCTCCTCCAAAAGTCTTCGGACTATTGCATCGGCCGCTGCTCCTTCGGCGAGGCGGTGGATCGTGATGCCCTCGCGGATAGCGGCGCCTATGGTCATCCGCGGATTGAGCGACGACACGGGGTCCTGGAAGATGATCTGCATCTCACGCCTCACGGCACGGAGCCCTGAGACGCCCAGCCTGCAGACGTCACGGCCGTCGAAGTCGATCTCGCCCGACGTCGGCTCGATTAGCCGGAGGATCGAGCGCCCGGTGGTAGTCTTACCGCAACCCGATTCACCAACGAGGCTCAGCGTCTCTCCTCTCGCGATATCGAACGACACATCGTTCACCGCGCGAATCTCGCCCGCCGTGCGTCCGAGGATGCCGCGCTTGATGGGAAAGCTCTTCGTGAGATTGCGCACGGACACCAGCGGACCGTCCCCACCGTTGTCACGCAGCCGCTCCACCATTCGGATGCGATCGCTCGTTTCCATCATCCAGCTGGGCTGGGACGTCACGCCGGCACTCCGAGCTGCTCCACCAGTGGCGGATGCGGATGCGCACGGCGCTCCGGCTCGACAGCGAGATGGCAGCGAGACGTATGCGATGGCGAGATCTCATACAGTGGTGGGTGCTCGCGCTCGCAGAGGTCCCATGAGTACGGACAGCGATCGCGAAACCGACATCCTGATGGCCAATCGGTTGGCGCCGGTACGGAGCCGGGAATGACGTTGAGGCGCGCGCGCGGCTCAGCAAGCTGGGGCATCGCGTTCATGAGCCCTTCGGTGTAGGGATGGTGCGCCGCGTCGAAAAGGGTTCTCACCGCTGCTTCTTCGACGACCTCGCCGCAGTACATCACCACGACGCGCGATGCAGTCTCGGCAATGACACCCAGGTCGTGGGTGATCATCAGGATCGAAGTGCCGAAGCGCTTCTGGAGGTCGACCAGCAGCTCGAGGATCTGGGCCTGGATCGTTACATCGAGAGCTGTCGTGGGCTCGTCGGCGATGACGAGAGCGGGACTCATGATCAGCGCCATTGCGATGAGCACGCGCTGCCTCATGCCACCAGAGAGCTGATGCGGATACTGTTTCGCGCGCTGCTCCGGGGCGGGTATCCCGGTTAGCGACAGCATCTCAACCGCGCGCGTCCATGCCTCCTGTCTGGACCCGGTGCCGTGGATCCGCGCTACCTCCGCAACCTGATCCCCGACGGTAAAGACGGGATTGAGCGCCGACATCGGCTCCTGGAAGATCATCGAGATGCGGTTGCCACGGATGTCGCGCATCCCCGCGTCGTCGAGCGTCACAAGGTCGCGGCCTTCGA
>WNGF01034460.1_pt1 | contig 10433 bp, 4 predicted proteins | sample 5400641 | NCBI WGS metagenome assembly WNGF01 (sample SAMN13153371, study PRJNA577476) | soil metagenome | isolation source: 80 cm soil or saprolite under grassland replicate 2 | place: USA:California | collected 2016-06-15
CCGCACCGGCGATCTGAGCGTCTACCTCACGGCGCTCGGCTCGGTCACCCCGCTCAACATCGTCACGGTCAAGAGCCGCGTCGACGGCCAGCTCCTGAAGACGCACTTCACGGAGGGCCAGGTCGTCCACGCCGGCGATGTGCTGGCCGAGATCGATCCCCGCCCCTTCCAGGCGCAGCTCATGCAGGCGGAAGGGCAGCTCGCGCGCGACCAGGCCAACCTCGCGAACACGCGCCTCGATCTCGAGCGCTATCAGCGGTTGGCCCAGCAGGAAATGATCGCCCGGCAACAGCTGGACACGCAGCAGATGATCGTCAACCAGGCCGAAGCGTCCATCAAGATGAACGTGGGGCAGATCGACGCGATCAAGCTGCAGCTCACGTACTGCCGAATCACGGCGCCGATCACCGGTCGCGTCGGCCTGCGGCTGGTCGACCCGGGCAATGTCGTCAAGGCGTCCGATACGGGCGGCCTCGTCGTCATCGCCCAGCTCGAGCCGATCGCGCTCGTGTTCAGCGTACCCGAAGACAGCCTGCAGCCGGTCATGCGGCGCTTCCGCACGGGCAACAAGGTGCCCGTCGACGCGTACGATCGTGAGGGGCGAACGAAGATCGCGACGGGAACTCTTGTGGCGATCGACAACCAGATCGATCCGACCACCGGCACCGTGCGTCTGAAGGCGTCGTTCGGGAACACGGACGGAGCGCTGTACCCGAACCAGTTCGTGAACGCCCGCGTGCTCATCGACGTGCTGCACGACACGGTCCTGGCGCCCGCGGAGGCGATCCAGCGCGGTCCACAGGGGGCCTACGTCTACGTGGTCAAGCCGGACAAGGTCGTGCAGATGCGCCGGGTGCAGCTGGGGCCGAGCGAAGGCGGGGTCATCGCGATCCGCGCCGGCGTCGCGGACAGCGAGGCGCTCGTCGTGGACGGCGCGGAGAAGGTTCAGGACGGCGCGCGCGTCGAGCCGACCGTGCGCAAGGTGGGCCCTGCCGGCGCGCCGGCGACGCCCGGCGCCGCCGGGACGCCGAGTACGGCGCCGCGCCCTCCCCGGCCGGGAGCGTGAACCTCTCCCGCCAGTTCATCGTCCGGCCCGTGGCGACGTCGCTCCTGACGGCGGCGATCGTGCTGGCCGGCGTCGTGGCGTATCGGCAGTTGCCCGTCGCCGCGCTCCCGCAGGTCGACTACCCGACGATCCAGGTCGTCACGTTCTATCCGGGGGCGAGCCCCGACGTCATGGCCTCGGGCGTCACGGCGCCGCTCGAGCGGCAATTCGGCCAGCTGCCGGGCCTCAAGCAGATGACGTCGATCAGCTCGAGCGGCTCATCGATCGTGACCCTGCAGTTCGATCTGGCGCTCTCCATCGACGTCGCCGAGCAACAGGTGCAGGCGGCCATCAACGCGGCCGCTACGTTCCTGCCCCGTGACCTCCCGAACCCCCCCGTGTACAGCAAGGTCAACCCGGCCGACGCGCCGGTGCTGACGCTCGGCGTGACGTCGAAGTCGCTCCCGCTCACGGCCGTCGAGGACCTCGCCGACACGCGGCTGGTGCAGAAGATCGCGCAGCTGCCCGGCGTGGGCCTCGTCACCTTGTCGGGCGGTCAAAAGCCGGCGGTGCGCATCCAGGTGAACCCGGCCCGGCTCGCCGCGAACGGTTTGACCATGGAGGACGTGCGCACCGCCGTCGCCGCGGCCAACGTCAATCAGGCGAAGGGCAGCCTCGACGGGCCGCTGCAGTCGTTCACCATCGCAGCCAACGACCAGATCCTCCAGAGCCATCATTATCGGGCGCTCGTGATCGCCTATCGTAACAACGCGCCGCTCCTGCTCTCGGACGTGGCCGAGGTGATCGACGGCGCCGAGAACATCCGACAGGCCGCGTGGATGGGCGACCAGCCGGCGATCATCCTCAACATCCAGCGGCAGCCCGGCGCCAACCTGATCGAGGTGGTCGACCGGGTCAAGCAGCTCTTGCCGCAGCTCCAGAGCGCCCTGCCCACGGCAGTGCAGGTCACCGTGCTGACCGACCGCACGACGACCATCCGCGCCTCCGTGCACGACGTGCAGTTCGAGCTGATGCTGGCCGTCGTCCTGGTCGTCCTCGTCATCTTCGTGTTCTTGAGGAGCGCCGCGGCGACGTTCATCCCGGGCATCACGGTGCCGGTGTCCATCGTGGGGACGTTCGCGGTGATGTACGGGCTCGGCTTCAGCCTCAACAACCTCTCGCTGATGGCGCTGACGATCTCCACCGGCTTCGTCGTGGATGACGCGGTCGTGATGATCGAGAACATCAGCCGCTACATCGAGGAGGGCGAGCCGCCGCTGCAGGCCGCCTTCGTCGGCTCGAGCCAGATCGGCTTCACGATCCTGTCGCTGACCGTGTCGCTGATCGCCGTGCTGATCCCTCTGCTCTTCATGGGTGACATCGTCGGCCGGTTGTTCCGCGAGTTCGCGCTGACGCTCTCGGCCGCCATCCTCGTGTCGGCGGTCGTCTCGCTGACGCTCACGCCGATGCTCTGCGCGAAGCTGCTCAAGCCGGTGGCCGACCGCCGGCCCGGCGCCTTCGCGCGCGCCGCGGAGCGGCAATTCGACAATCTGGTCGCCTTCTACGGCCGCACGCTGCGCTGGGTGCTCGGGCATCAGACGGGCACGCTGATCGTCGCGATCGGCACCCTGGCCCTGACGCTCATGCTCTATCTGTTCGGCATCTCCGAGGCGCCGCAGAACATCTCGTTCGACGCGATGGCCGAGCGTCAGCGGGTGCTCGGCGGCGTGATCCTGCAAGATGAGGCCGTCGCCAGCATCTCGTCCTTCATCGGCATCGACGGCACGAACACGACGCTCAACAGCGGCCGCATCCAGATCACCTTGAAGCCCCTCGCCGAACGGGGCGAGAGCGTCGGCGACGTGATCAGCCGGCTGCGTCTGGCGCTGGCGCAGGTCGACGGGATCACGCTCTACCTGCAACCGGTCCAGGACCTGACCGTCGAGAATCGCGTGAGCCGAACGCAGTTCCAGTACAGCCTCGAGGATCCGGACGAGGCGGAGCTGCGCGCCTGGGCGCCGAAATTCGTGGCGCGCCTTCGGGAGCTGCCTGAATTGCACGACGTGGCGACGGACCAGCTCGACCAGGGCTTGCAAGCGAGGGTGCAGATCGACCGCGCCACCGCCTCGCGGCTCGGCATCACGCCCCAGATGATCGACGACGCGCTCTACAACGCGTTCGGCCAGCGCCAGATCTCGACCGTCTTCACGCAGCTGAACCAGTATCGCGTGGTGCTCGAGGTTCTGCCGGAGTTCCGTGTGGATCCGTCCGTGCTGGATCGGGTGTATTTACGATCGGCCTCCGGCGGCCAGGTGCCGCTCTCGACACTGGCCACCATCGAGCAGCACGCCACCGCGCTCGCCGTGAGCCATCAGGGCCAGTTCCCGGCCGTGACGGTCTCCTTCAACCTGGCACCCGGCGTCTCGCTGGGCGCCGCCGTGAAGTCGATCGACCGGATCACGCGCGAGATCGGCCTGCCGCCGAGCATCCAGACGGGGTTCCAGGGCGCGGCGCGCGCGTTCCAGGCGTCCCTCGCCAACCAGCCGCTCCTGATCCTGGCGGCGATCGTCACCGTCTACATCGTGCTCGGCGTGCTGTACGAGAGCTGGATCCACCCGATCACGATCCTCTCCACCTTGCCCTCGGCGGGGCTCGGGGCGTTGCTGGCGCTCCTCCTCGTGCGCCTCGACCTCTCCGTCATCGCGCTGATCGGCATCATTCTCTTGATCGGTATCGTCATGAAGAACGCGATCATGATGATCGACTTCGCGCTCGACACGCAGCGTTCCCAGGGGCGCCCGGCGCGCGAGGCGATCGAGCAGGCCTCGCTCCTCCGCTTCCGTCCGATCATCATGACGACGATGGCGGCGCTGCTGGGCGGCGTTCCGCTGGCATTCGGGCACGGCGTGGGCTCCGAGCTCCGCGAGCCGCTGGGCGTCGCTATCGTGGGCGGGCTCATCGTAAGCCAGGTGCTCACGCTCTACACCACGCCGGTCATCTATCTGGCGTTCGACCGCCTCGCCGAACGGCTCGCGCGCCGTCGCGCGCCCGAGCGCAGCCGCGCCGGTCAGCCGGTGACCACGCCGTGAGCCTGTCCAGCCCGTTCGTTCGCCGGCCCGTCGGCACGACCTTGATAACCATCGCGCTGGTCATCGCGGGGGCGATGTCGTTCCGGCTCCTCCCGGTCGCGCCGCTGCCACAAGTGGATTTCCCGACGATCTCGGTCGTCGCGGGTCTGCCCGGCGCGAGTCCCGCGACGATGGCGTCCGCCGTCGCCACGCCCCTCGAGCGCCAGTTCGGCCGCATCGCCGGCGTCTCGGAGATGACGTCCGTCAGCTTCCTCGGCGCCACGACGATCGCGCTGCAGTTCGACCTGGCGCGTGACATCAACGGCGCCGCACGGGACGTCCAGTCGGCGATCGCCGCGGCCGCCGGTCAGCTCCCGCCGAATCTGCCGAGCCTGCCCACGTACCAGAAGGTGAACCCGGCCGACGCGCCGATCCTGATCCTGGCGCTCACCTCGAAGACCGTGGACAAGGGACGGATGTACGACATCGCCTCCACGATCCTGCAACAGAAGATCGCGCGGCTCGAAGGCGTCGGGCGGATCTTCATCGGCGGCAGCTCCTTGCCGGCGGTCCGCGTGGACCTGAATCCGATGGCGCTCGCGCGCTACGGCATCGGTCTCGACGAGGTCCGGCGGACGCTCGCGACCGCGAACGTCAACCGCCCCAAGGGCCAGCTCGACGACGGCCGGTTCACCTGGGAAATCAACGCCACGGACCAGCTGCGCGAGCCGGCGCGCTACGAGCCCTTGATCGTCGCGTGGCGGAACGGCGCGCCCGTGCGTCTGATCGACGTGGCCCGCGTACACGGTGCCGTCGAGGACCTCCGCGCCGGCGCGGTGTCCAACGGCGAGACCGCCGTCGTCCTCGTCATCTTCCGCCAGCCCGGCGTCAACATCATCGAGACCGTCGACCGGATTCGAGCTGAGCTGCCATACCTTCGCGCGCTCGTGCCGGCGGAGGTCGCGCTCAGGCCCGTGCTCGACCAGACCGTGACGATCCGAGCGTCGGTCAAGAACGTCGAAGAGGCGCTCCTGATCTCGATCGGCCTCGTCGTGCTTGTCGTCTTCGTGTTCCTCAGAAACGTCCGCGCGACGATCATCCCCGGCGTCGTGGTGCCGGTCTCGCTGATCGGCACCTTCGCGATCATGTATCTGGTCGGGTACAGCATCGACAACCTCTCGCTGATGGCGCTGACCGTCGCCACCGGCTTCGTCGTCGACGATGCCATCGTCGTGGTCGAGAACGTCATGCGCCACATCGAGCGCGGCGCCTCGGTGCTCGAGGCGACACTGACCGGCGCCAAGGAGATCGGCTTCACGGTGCTGTCGATGAGCATCTCGCTCGTGGCGGTGTTCATCCCCATCCTCCTGATGGGCGGGATCGTGGGGCGTCTCTTCCGCGAGTTCGCGGTGGTGCTTTCGGTCGCGGTCCTCGTGTCGCTGGCGATCTCGCTCACGACGACGCCGATGATGTGCGCCCTCCTGCTCCGGCCTCACGACCCGCGGCACCGCCCACGCCTCGCGGTCCTGGGCGAGCGAATCTTCGATGGCATCACCCACGTGTACGATCGGACGTTGACCGTCGCGCTGCGACATCCCGCGATCACGATGATCATCTTCCTCGCCACCTTCGCCGTGAACGCCTACCTCTTCAACCTCGTGCCGAAGGGCTTCTTCCCCCAGCAGGACAACGGACGGCTGGCCGCCAACATCGTCGCTCAGCACGGGCGGCGGTGGCGGGCGCGGCACGACCGCGAACACCGGCCGCGGCTTCATCTCGCTGAAGCCGCGCGAGGAGCGAAAGATCTCCGCCGACGCGGTCATCACGCGTCTCAGGCCGAAGCTCGCGCAGGTGCCGGGAGCCACGCTCTATCTGCAGGCCGTGCAGGACGTGCGCCTCGGCGGACGAAGCAGCAACGCGCAGTACCAGTTCACCCTGCAGAGCGATGATCTAGAGTTGCTGAATACGTGGGCGCCCCGCCTGGTCCGCGCCATGCGGGAGATGCCCGAGCTGCGCGACGTCAGCAGCGATCAGCAGAATCGCGGCCTCGAGGTGCCGGTCGTCATCGACCGCGCGACGGCCGCGCGGCTCGGCGTCAGCACGCGAATGATCGACGAGACGCTCTACGACGCGTTCGGGCAGCGCCAGGTGTCGACCATCTACACCTCGCTGAACCAGTACCACGTGGTGATGGAGCTCGAGCCGCGCTACTGGGAGCGTCCCGACGCGCTCTCGAACATCTACGTGCGGTCGACCACCGGCCAGACCGTACCGCTGACCGCCGTCACGAAGTTCCAGATGGGCACCGGTCCCATCCAGGTGAACCACCAGGGACTGTTCCCGTCGGTCACCGTGTTCTTCAACCTGGCGCCGAACGTGGCGCTCGGCGATGCCGTCAAGGCCATCGACGCCGCGGAGCGGAAGATGGGCTTCCCGACCAACATCAGCGGGAAGTTCACGGGCACGGCGCAGGCCTTCCAGGCCGCGCTCGCCAACCAGCCGCTGCTCATCCTGGCGGCGCTGATCACGGTTTACATCGTCCTGGGCGTCCTCTACGAGAGCCTGATTCACCCAGTCACGATCCTCTCCACGCTGCCGTCGGCCGGTGTCGGCGCGCTACTCGCGCTGCTGATCTGCGGGATGGATCTCTCGGTCATCGCGATGATCGGAATCATCCTGCTCATCGGGATCGTGAAGAAAAACGCGATCATGGTGATCGACGTCGCGCTCGACCTCGAGCGCAACCACGGCCTCGGCGCCAGGGACGCCGTCCACCAGGCGTGTCTCCGGCGGTTCCGGCCAATTCTAATGACGACGATGGCCGCGCTCCTGGGCGCGCTGCCACTGGCGCTCGGGACGGGCACGGGCTCCGAGCTTCGCCGCCCGCTCGGCATCACCGTCGTCGGCGGCCTCCTGTTGAGCCAGCTGCTCACGCTCTACACGACGCCGGTCATCTATCTCTACATGGAGCGCTTCCGTGTGGCGGTGGGGCGGGCCACGCTCCGTACGCGCGCGGCGCTCGGGCTCCGCGGGCCCCACCCCGTGCCCCAGGACGGTGCGCATGTCGACTGAAAGGTACGGGCGCCGAGAGGGCTGAGCCGGCCGGGGAGGCGAACCAACGGTCGGTGGCGCCAGCCCCGATCGAGGTCGTAAGCTGCAAAGAGATGCTATCGACGCGGACGACGTCGGGTCGACTGTTGGTCGCGCTGATCGCCCTGGGGGCGACGGTCGGAACGATCGCGCTGTCAGAAGCGCGCGCCGACGAGGAGAAGCCCAAGGCGGCGCCGGACGCGCGGTCGACGGTGAGTCATGGCTCCCCGCGTTCCCCAGAGCAGGTGCTGGCGTCGCTGAATCGGGCGATGGCCTGGTATCGCCAGGCCCGGATCGTCATGCGATCCATCGATGGCACCGGCGTCTTCGCCAACACCGACGAGCAGACCGCTGTGCGTCTCCTCGGCCGCGCGTTCGACACCGCGCGTGCGCAGGCCGCGCTACTCGGCCGGGAGACGGGCGCTCCGGCGAGCGCGGACGGGCGTCGTGGCGAGAGGCGGGTGAAGCTCGAAGCGACCGTCCGGCAGGGCGAGCAGGAGGTCGCGAGCCTTCGGGCCCGCCTTCGCGAGGCCGCGCCCGGGCAACGACCGGCGCTGGAACGGGCGTCCGTCGCCGCGAACAACCGACTCGAGCTCGACCGAGCCCGCCTCGCATTTCTCACCCAGCTGCGAGAGCTCGAGTCGTCTCGTTCTGGTTCCGACGACGATCTCGACCACCAGATCGAGGCGCTCCAGGCAGCCGTGCCCGAGCTGCGTACGCCGACTGCGGCGCCGCCGGTCTCCGCAGCGCCACCGCAGCCGGCCACCTCGGGCACGTGGGCGATGGTCCAGCGTCTGCTCGCCGTGCAGAGGAACCGCAGCAACCTCGACGAGCTGGAGGCGGCGACCAACGACCTGGTGCGCGGCGTGGACGACGATATCACCGCCGTCCGGGCGAGCATCAAGCCGATCATCGCCAGGTTGGGAGTGCTGGCGAAGGATCCCACGGACTCCGGGATATCGTTGAAGGACAGTCAGCGGGAATTTCGCGACTTGCTCGAGCGCCAGAAGCTCCTGGCGGCGGTCGTGCTGCCGTTGCGGGAGGAGTCCGCGCTCGCCCGCCGGTACGCCGCCGATCTCAAGGGCTGGAATGAGGTGATCGACCGTGAGTCCCGCCAGGCGCTCCAGGGCCTGGCGCTGGACCTCGTCGGGGTCGTCGTCGCGCTCGCCGTCGTCTTCGTCGGCGGAGTGCTGTGGCGGGTGGCGGTGATCCGCTATGTGACGGACGCGACGCGCCGGCGGCTGCTCCTGACCGTTCGGAGCGTCGTCGTGACGGTCGCCGTCGCGCTGGTGCTCATCTTTCACTTCACCAGCGAAATGACGGCGCTGGTGACCGCGCTCGGCTTTGCCGCGGCCGGGATCGCGTTCGCGCTCCAGAACGTCATCCTGGCGGTCGCCGGCTACTTCACGATGGTCGCGCCGAACGGGATTCGCGTGGGAGACCGCGTGAGCCTGCAAGGGCCCTTCGGGTACGTGCACGGCGAGGTCACGGAGATCGGCTTCGTGCGAATCAAGCTGCAGGAGCTGGCCGGCGACCCGCTCCGACCGTCGGGGCGCGTCGTCGTCTTTCCCAACTCGGTCGTCTTCACCGGCAGCTTCTTCAAGGACCCACCGGCGCCGGCGAGCTGACGGGATCTTCGCTCAAGGCCCGCTCCGGAGGGCGTTCTGAATGATCGCCAGCGCCTCCTCCTGGATGCGGCGAAGGTGGTCGCTCCCCTTGAAACTCTCCGCATAGAGCTTGTAGACATCCTCGGTGCCCGAGGGCCGCGCCGCGAACCAGCCGCTCGGAGCGACCACTTTCAACCCGCCGATGGGAGCGTTGTTCCCCGGCGCGGTCGTCAGCAGCGCCGTAATCCGCTCACCCGCCAGCTCGGAGGTCGTGATCTGCTCCGGCGATAGCCGGGCGAGCCGCGCCTTCTCCTCGGGAGCCGCGGGCGCGTCGATGCGCTCGTAGGCACACTCACCGTAATCCGCCGTGAGCTCGCGGTAGAGCTCTCCGGGGTCGCGGCCCGTCACCGCGGTCATCTCCGCGGAAAGGAGGCCGAGGATGATTCCGTCCTTGTCGGTGGTCCACACCGTGCCGTCGCGACGCAGGAACGAGGCTCCCGCGCTCTCCTCGCCCCCGAACCCCAGCGACCCTGCGATGAGTCCGTCGACGAACCACTTGAACCCGACCGGCACCTCCAGCAGCGATCGCCCGAGCCCGGCGGCCACACGGTCGATCATGCTGCTGCTCACGAGTGTCTTGCCGATTCCGGCGACTCGTGGCCACGCGGGGCGATGTCGGAAAAGGTAGGAGATCGCCACGGCGAGATAGTGGTTCGGATTCATGAGACCGGCGCTCCGGGCTACGATGCCGTGCCGGTCGTGGTCGGTATCGCACGCCCACGCGACGTCGAAGCGATCCTTGAGCCCGACGAGGCGCCGCATCGCATAGGGCGACGAGCAGTCCATACGGATCTTGCCGTCCCAGTCGACCGTCATGAACGCGAACGTCGGATCGACCGTGTCACTCACCACCGTCATCGGCAAGCGGTAGCGGTCACAGATCACCGACCAATAGTCGACCCCGGCACCTCCCAGCGGATCGACCGCCAGGGCGACCCGAGCGCCGCGCACGACTTCCATGTCGATCACGCTTCCCAGATCAGCGATGTACGCGCCCATGTAGTCGAAGCCGTGGGTGGTGGATGCACGGCGCGCTCGCTCGAACGGGATCCGCTTCACGCCCGCGAGACCGTCGGCGAGGAGTGCGTTCGCCCGATCCTGGATCCATCCGGTGACGTGGGTGTCGGCGGGCCCGCCATGCGGTGGGTTGTACTTGAAGCCGCCGTCCTCGGGCGGGTTGTGCGAGGGCGTCACGACGATGCCGTCGGCGAGGCCGCTCGTCCGCCCGCGGTTGTACGTGAGGATCGCGTAGGAGATGACAGGCGTGGGCGTGTACCCATCGCGGTCGTCGATCATCACGTCGACCCCGTGGGCCGCCAGCACCTCGAGGGCGCTGGCCAAGGCCGACTCGGAGAGGGCGTGAGTATCGATTCCGAGGAACAGGGGCCCGCCGATGCCCTGCGCACGTCGATATGCGCAGATGGCCTCAGTGATGGCGAGGATGTGGGTCTCGTTGAACGAGCCCGCGAGCGCGGAGCCTCGATGGCCCGACGTTCCGAACGCCACCCTCTGCTCGCGCCGCGCGGGATCGGGCCGCCTCGTGTAGTACGCCGTCATCAGGCG
>WNGF01016231.1_pt1 | contig 10431 bp, 13 predicted proteins | sample 5400641 | NCBI WGS metagenome assembly WNGF01 (sample SAMN13153371, study PRJNA577476) | soil metagenome | isolation source: 80 cm soil or saprolite under grassland replicate 2 | place: USA:California | collected 2016-06-15
GAACGACCGTCAGAACTGGAAGGATCGAAGTGGTCCAGTCACTCAGGGTGAACCGGGGCATCAGGACTGCCTCCCCACGCCCAGCCGATCTAAGGTTCACACGTCGCGCGGTTTTCAATTGAGGGGAAGGGCGTTCCTCCCCGGGAGTGCCACTGGAGACCGACGAACAGGAACTAATGCCCGCGACGGCCAGGAAGGGAGGGACCTGCTCATGGGCTACAGGGACCGTGAAGTGGTTCAGCTCCGAGAGGCGCGACCGGTTCATCTCCCAGGAGAACGGCCCGGACGTGTTCGTGCACGCCAGCGCCCTCTAGGGCCGAGGGGACATCGACTCTTAAGGAGACGCGTTTGCAAGCAAGGCGACAGCCGTTGGATGACATTTGTCTGCGCGCCTTGCCCTGAACGATCGAGATCGCCAACAACTGTCCCGTTCTCTCCGGGTAGTCCGTCTCTCGCCCTCGACAGACTGAGGGTTCCCGGATCTTGGCCTCGCGGCAATTTAGAGACTCAAGATCGAGCGCACAAGCTGTTCTGGACTAGAAGACCTCAGCGGACGGTCACGGTGATCCGCTGGACCACGTTGTTGCCCATTCCTTGGTAGTTCCATGGTGGTCTGAGGGGTTGTCGATTTCCTGCGGCATCGGTCGCCCGGCACGCCAACTTGTGTTCGCCTCGTGTGGCGTCCCACTCGAACAACCACGCCTGCCAGGCGAATGGACCGACCGGGGCCTGGAGGATGGCGTCAGACCAATTGCCGTCGATCCCCACCTCGACGCGTTCGACCCGTCCGGCGCCGGACCAGGCACGGCCGGCAAGCCGGGTGTGCCCAGCTTCGACGAAGCGCCGGCGAGTGTAGAAGTCCGGGAATCCCGGGGGGATCATGAGCGAACGGACGCGCATCTTGGTCACTCGCTTCCCTGGATCCTCCGCATCGCGCTGGTACCGGTAGGCCGCAGCCTGCTGGAACCCTTCAAAGGGCTCGGTGACGGGCTCGATCGCGGTCAGCCACTTGACGCTCGTCATCCCGTACCACCCCGGCACGATCAGGCGGAGCGGAAAGCCGTGTTGGGTCTGCAACTCACTCCCGTTCATCTCGTACGCAAGCAACACCTCAGGTCGCACAGCATCGGCGAGCGTCAGACTGCGACCATAGTGCTGGTCCTGTCCGCCCTGCCTCCCCTGGTCGGCCCCCCAAAAAACGACTTCGACGACCTCAGGGTCAATGCCAGCCTCGTCCAGGATCGAGGAGAGCGGGGTGCCGGTCCACTCGGCGGTGCCGATCGCCTCGCCAAGCCAGGGCAGGCTCACCGGTCGGGGACGTAACCAGCCCCGCCCGTTGCCGGCGCACTCCAGCGTAACGGAGACGGACTGCCGCGGCCGAGCGCGTATGTCGTGGATCGTCAGATCGAGGGGGTGTCGGACCCGTCCTCTGATGCTTAATCGCCATTTCGCGGGGTCGATCGGAGGGATGTCCCAGTGAACGACGAGGTAGTGGAGCCCGGTCGGTGTGACCTCATATCGCATGGCCTCCAGTGGCATGCCGCGGTTGCGGAATGCCAGCTGCAGCTCCTCGAACGTAAGGGGGCCAACGGTGGGCTCCAATGCATGAGCCGCTCCGATGCTGCGGGCGGCGGACGATGTGTGCATGGCCGCGATCGTTGCAGACGGAGCTGCGTTGGTCAGCGACCTTCGTTCCACGGCCCTGGAGCATAGGTTCCGGTCAGGGCGGGGTACGCCGATGCCGACAGGCCCTCCGGGTCGACCAGGACTATGCCACGACGCTCCGTTCGAATGAGCCCCTCTTGGCGGAGATCTCGCAACGCCCGAACCACGACCTCGCGCACCGTGCCCACAGAATTTGCCAGTTCTTGCTGGTCGATCCTCGCCACTAGCGCCGACCCCTCCTGTCTGTCCGAGGCCAGATCGAGGAGGTGGCGCGCCACTCGCTGCCGAACGGAAGCGAATGCGCTGCCGGGGATCTCGCTGATGAAGGACACCACCCGCTCACTCAGCTCCTCGAGCAGCGCCCGGGCAACTCGCACGTCACTCTGGGCTGCCTGTCGGACGATCGAGGGACGCAAGGCCACGAGATCGAGGTCCGTGACCGCCTGGATCGATGCAGGAAGCGCGAAGGTCTCCGCGAACAAAGAAACCACTCCGATGAGCGCTCCGACCCTGCAGTAGCGAATTGTCATCGTCCGCCCATCGATGGCCGTCACATAGACACGGGCGAGACCGGACACGACCAGCTCGACATGCGGCACCGTCTCTCCCTCTCGGTGGGTCGTCCCGCCCGCGACCACGCGCATCCGTACCGCGTCGGCCGTGAGCTGGGCGATGAGCTCAGGAGGCAAAGAACGCAGATGCGATGCCTCGATCGCAGCACGCACCTCTTCGTCCAGGGTGATCGGCGCGGACCAGCTGCTCCCAGGCACCATGTGCGAATGCTAGCGACGATCGAGGTCAGCTGACCGTGGAGCTGGCGGGAGTTGACCGGCCGAGGTGCGGGGCCGGCCTGACCACAAGAACTTCACCGTGTCCGCGAGCGGCCCCGACTCTGCCGGATCCGCAATCTTGCACGCTCCGGTAGCGAACTGCGGAGGCGAAGGTTACAGCGTACGAACACCGGTGAGCCGGGCCCGGAGCTCTGGGTAAGTACCGGTTCCTGGGGTCGCGTGGCGTGAACGAGTAGGCCCGTTCCGTCCATCATTTTTCCAGCAGCCCTGATAGGGCCGCTGGCGACCGACCGGAGATACCAGCCGAACAGAAGGGGCGGGTCTGGTCCGTGCCCCCGGGGGGAGTCGGATCAGACCTCCGCAGATTGGTGCGGCTTCGCCAGCGGCTGCTACTGCGCTTGAAGGGCAAGTCCGGAGACCGTAGGCGCTGAAACAGTGGGTTGAGATGTGCCGGCGTCCCGTGTTTCTGCGGGAGTCCGAGTTGCTTCGCCTGTAGCGCGGCCTCCCAAAAGGCGGAGATGACGATGAGCTGGTCCCGGTGACGTTGGTGACAACGGTGATCCAGTCGCCGCCTCCGAACTGGATCGGGTAGGGGGTGTGCACGCGGATGTCGGGAAACATCCGGACCAGCTGCTGCATCGCCGCGCCGTGTGCCTCCCGTCCGTAGATCGGCTCTGCGCTCCCGGTGACGTGCGCGATCATGTCTGGGTGGTGGACCTCGTCCAACGCCTGCCAGTCGCGCGCGTTGAAGAGATCGTCACCCTTTGTCATGAGCGCGAGCAGGTGCTCGGTCCGGCTCGTCTCTTGGGTTGCGGTAGCCATGAGGTGTGGGGCGCGAATATCCCAGATTCGCACCCGGGGCTGCATCTTCTAGGATTCGCCGATGCGCCTCCTCTTGGATCTCCTCATGCGTCGGGCGCTGGGCTGGCTCGGCCGCGGTTCTCCATCCGTGCCCTGGAGCTTGAGAACACCGTCCTTCGTCACGAGGTGAGGCTCCTCCGCCGCCAGCGGCGAAGGCTCGACCTGCGGCGTCTCGACAGGGCGGTGCTCGCCGCTGCGAGCCGGGCCATCCCTCGTGACCGGTGGAGCCTGTTCCTGGTGCGTCCCCAGTTTTACTTCGTCCTGGGCGATGAGGACCCGGATTTCATCCGCCAGGCGCTGGTGGAGGGCTCTCTCCTCGCGTTCGCCCTCGTCGTGCCGGCCTTCCTCGTCCTCTCCCTGATCGAGGACCTGAGGTCTCGCCGAGGCCCGGCACGACACTGAGGGGGCGCCGGCGTGGCGCCCCCTAGAGTGCTGGGGTGGAGTGCTGCGGTTGTTGTGGTGCCGGGAGATCTGTGGTCAGTCGGACGTTCCTCTAGTCGTCTCCCTCGCCTGAGCCTCCGTCGCCTGAATCCTGCTGGTCGTCGCCGCCCTGGTCGCCGCCCTCGTGCTCGCCGCCGTCGCCATGGTCCCCGGACTCGTTCTCGCCCTGGTCGTCGTTGTTCTCGCCCTGGTCGTCGTTGTTCTCGCCCTGGTCGTCGCCCGACTCCTCGTCCCCCGGCGATTCGGTGGGCTCAGGATCCGGCGATTCGGACTCCGACGGTTCGGGGCTCGGCTCGTCCGTGGTGATAGCCGGGGCCTGGTGATGGAAACCCAGTAGGCGGCTGACGCCGCTCCGAACCGACGCACTCGCGCCGGAGGCGGCAGCAAGCGACAAGATCACCGCGGCCGCAATGACCAGCAGTCTCTTCCTAAGCACCGCCATCGCTCCTTCCGCCGGCCTGGGACGCTCCTCGGCGTATGCAGTCCGGCACTTGGTCCCACGTTTCGGTGGGCATGGCTGTTCGTCACCACATGTATCGCGTCGGGCACCGGGTTCCCTGCGGTGGAAGGAGAGGGACTTTCAGGCGAAAGAAGCTGAATAGGCCACACAAACCATCGATGCGTAGCGGTGACCAGCGCGTTCGTAGGATCGGCCTTCCTTCGTTCTCTTGGGAGGTTCGCTCCGTGCTGTTCGCTCTTCTGTATCTCTTGCTGCGTCGTCTGCTCCGGCTGATCGCCGGCTCCACGAACGATCTGGACCGCGACATCGAGCTGACGGTCCTCCGCCACCAGCTCATGGTCCTCAAGCGCCAGGTTGGCAGGCCGCGACTGCGCCGCCGCGACCGATTGCTCCTGGCAGCGCTCGGCCGGTTGCTGCCGCGTGCTCGGCCGTCGTCGTTCGTGGTGAGCCCGCAGACGCTGCCTCGCTGGCATCGGGACCTTGTGAGAAGGAAGTGGACCTTCAAGCGGATCTCCTGGGGGGAAGACCACCCATCGGCAAGGAGATCCGAGAGCTGATCCTGCGGATGGGGAGGGAGAATCCCAGGTGGAGATGCCTCAGGATCCGGGGCGAGCTCGCCAAGCTCGGGATCCGGGTCTCGGCCACGAGGATCCGCACGCTCCTTCGGGCGAACGGACTCGGCCCTGCTCCCCGACGATCCGGTCCCACGTGGAGCGAGTTCCTCAGGTCCCAGGCCCAGGGGATCCTGGCGCTTGACTTCTTCACCTCAGTGGAGACGGCGTGGCTTCGGACGCTGTACGTGCTCTTCGCGATCCAGATCGGGTCCCGTCGCGTGAACATCCTCGGCGTCACCAGGAATCCCGACTCGTCGTGGGTCACCCAGCAAGCTCGCAACATCGTCGTGGGGGAGCCGCTTGGAGGAGTTCGGTTCCTCATCCGCGACCGGGATTCCAAGTTCTCCGGGCCCTTCGACGAGGTATTCCGGTGCGAGGGCGTGAAGGTCATCGAGACCCCAATCCGGGCCCCGCGAGCGAATGCGTTCGCCGAGCGCTGGGTCCGCACGGTCCGGACCGAGTGCTGGACTGGATACTGATCTTCGGCCGCCGCCACCTCGAGCGAATCCTTCGGACTTGCACGGCCCACTACAAGGGCCGAAGGCCCCACCGTGGCCTTGAACTCAGGACGCCGGACCCACGCCCGGATCCGCCGCCGTGCCCCGTCTTCGATGGACGGGTTCGAAGGCAGGATCTACTAGGCGGCCACATCCATGAATACGAGCTTGCCGCTTGAAGCCGGATCGAAGGTCTGTGTGCCCCTTCACGATCCTCCCGCCTGCGGGTGCTCCGAGGTGGTGAGGCGCATCGGCCGGAAGACAACCTTTTACCCCGCCGGAGTGTTCTATTGATGTCGTGAGCGATGGATCCACGGTCACGGAGGCGCTGGTGTCGAGCGACGCGCTGCGTATCGCCTTCGATCGACACGCTGGCACCCTGCTGCGGCTGTGCATCGTCCTCACCGGGAGGCGTCAGGAGGCGGAGGATCTGGTGCAGGAGTCGTTCGTACGGCTGGCACCCAGGGCCGGGGCCATGGGCGAGGACACTACTTGGCCGTACCTGCGCAGGATCGCCATCAACCTGTGGAAGAACCGCCTTCGGCGGATCGCCATCGAGGCTCGGGCCCGCAGACGAGGCGACCTCGATCCCCCGAGTGCGACCTCGCCCCCTGAGGATCGAGACCAGATGTGGAAGGCCGTTCTCCAGCTGCCGACGAGGCAACGGGCGTGCGTGGTGCTCCGCTATTACGAAGACCTCACGGAACGAGAGACGGCTGCGGTGATGGGCTGCTCGGTGGGGACGGTGAAGAGCCAGTCGGCGAAGGCCCTGGCGCGGCTGGGGGAGGCTCTGGGCCATGCGGATTGAAGACCGCGTTCGGGAGGGCCTCCGCCGATCGGCGAGGGGGGTGGAAGACGAGGCAACACCCGAGCACCTATGGCAAGGGATCGAGCGCGGCCTCAACCGGGCCCGGCGCCGCGAGGGCGCGGCCCGCTTGGCCGCGGCAGCCTTGGCTCTCCTGATTGGCGCTGGCGTGGTTGCCTGGTTGGCCTTCGCCTTCGCCGGATCTGGTCGCAAACCGGTCACGGGTGCCCCCGCGCTGTCCGTCCGAGACGTTCGGGTCTTTGGCGTGCCCGATGGGGGGGCCAAGATCTACGGCCGAGTGTCGAACCGCTCCACTCGGGCCCTCGGTGCGGAGATCAGGTGCACGGTGCTCGACGCGTCCGGAAACGTCCTCGGTACGGCGACGGCATCGGTGCCCTATGTTCACCCCGGGGCGTCGCCTCCCTTCGGACCGCTCGGGGGGCAGTTCCACGGCGCGCCCTCGTCGGCCCGGTGCACGGCCAGGCCGATCGTTGCGGTCTCACCCTCCCCCTCGCCGGTGGCGCCGTCGGTCTTCCAGCCGGGGTTCGTGGCCTTCTGGGACTCGAGGCACGGCATCGCGGCGGGGCTGTTCGGCGATCCGTCTTGCTATCCGACCTGCGCGGGCATGGTCCAGGTCACAGAGGACGGAGGACGGAGCTGGCACCTATCCCTCCGGGGAGACGATCACATCTACGATGTGGCGGTGAGCGGGTCCAGCGACGCGTGGGTCCTCGCCGGTCCCTGCGCCATGGGCACCTGCGACATCCGCGTCCTGTTCTCCGGTGACGGAGGGCGGACGTGGTCGAAGCGGTCGACCGGGGACCTCAAGCAGGTCTCCTTCGGCTCGGCAAAGGACGGATGGGGGGTGGGGAACGCGTTCTCCATCGGATCCCAGCAGCTTGAGTGGACGGCCGACGGTGGGCGGACCTGGCAGTCCCGGGCCGTACCGTGCCCCCGCGAAGCGCCCACGGCCACCGACGTGTCGTTCGTGAGCGCCCACCGGGGCTGGCTGCTGTGCACCGGCGAGGGGAGCGCGGGCAATGAGGGCCGAGCGATCCTGGAGACCGCCGACGGAGGAGGCACCTGGAGCACGGTCGCCGAGGCCACTGCTGGACCCAGCTCTTCTGGCCTCACGACATCCGGGTACCCGACCGGCATCTTCTTCCTCCCCGACGGGCATGGATGGATGTGGGCCGAACGCGGCGTGGGGATCGAGGCCACCACGGACGGTGGCCGTTCCTGGCGCGTTGCGGGGACCGTCCCCAACGGCGCCGATACGTCGATGCGCTCGGCGTGGTTCCTCTCGGACACGGCCGGGTTCGCCGTGCTCATGAACGGGAACGCTCAGGCGAGTCAACTGATCGAGACCCTCGATGGCGGACGGACCTGGCATGTCATCCACGCCTGGCCGTTCTAGTCGCGCCACGGCGACTGGGCTTCTCCTCCCCCTGACACTCCGAACAGGCGGAAGCTCGCCAGCGGGCCTCGGAAGGTCCGCACACCGTACCGATCGTGCCCCGGGACAAGTCGGGCCGGACATGCGACGAGTGATGCGGTGTCGAGAGCGGTTACGGCTTCGCTCGAAGCGCTGATTAGGCTCGCTGTGGGACGACTTGCAGGGATTCGCCTCTATCACGATCCCATCAGGGCCTGATGGGACAAGAACGCAAGTCTGCACGAGGAGCGGATCGGCCCACGTTCGCCGCGCTGCTGATAACAGCGGCTCTTGTTGTCGCCAGCGCTTTCCGCTTGACCGTTACACGACCGGCGATCATCAAGGACTCGAACAACAACGATCGTGCATCTCGCCCAGTCGCCGGTCGTGGCCAAGGTCGGAACCAGCCACTTCCGCGACGCGAAGCAGGAGTCGCTCGAGCGGGAGTTGGCGGTGGCGACCCATCTGGCGGAACGCGACGCGCCCTCCGTCCGACCGGCGGAGCCACTGGGGCGACACGTCGCCGTGGATGTCCTCGCACTGGTCCTCCGTGCAGTGGATGCACGACCATTGGTCCCGTCGGGATAGAGCGCGTGTCACCAAATGAGTCCCGCCCGCTCGGTTTGACTGCGGGACCGGCGTCGGCCTAGGAGTCGCTTGGCCCTGAGGAGCGAAGAAAGGTCGCAAGACCGGACGACGTTTCTCGGGGCCGCTCTGTTTGAACGGCCGAGACGGGCGAGGTGCGCAGCCTGCCGCCGTGCCGAGCTGCGAGAATTCAGCCGGACAGCGATCCGGACGACCTCTCGAAGCTCCACGTGTTCTCGTAGTTGAGGCCACTGCTGCGCAGCCGCTCCTCCGCCACGAGCACCTGCCCATCGGACTCCAGTCGATACCGGTCGGTGTTGGTCGCGCCGCGTCGGGTAAAGAAACTACGCCGCGACTCGGTACTCGTGGATGAGGCCGCCTAACACGTCCCGCCTACGAACGTTCGCGCTTCTCAGGTCATCGACCGCTGGCCGTGGGTTCCCGATCGGCGTCAGAAGGGGCAGCCCCCGATGGGCGTAGGGCACCGAAAGTGCGATTCGCCGGCCCGAACCGCACCTCCGTAGGATGCGCTGACGCTGTTCCTCGTCTTTCAGCTCCAAGATCGCTGAACGGCTTGGGCAGCCCATAGGCGGGGACAAGCCTTAGGGATGTGCAGGACAGATCGCGAGGGCCCCGGTCGAGTACGCGATGGCTGTCGGCGCGCGTCAACGGGGTCTCTCGGTAGACGAGGTGAGGACGCTCATTGAGTGGCGGTTTCCGAGGAAAGACAGGGGCGGAGACATAGGGGTACAGCTGGTCCAGGCGAACATTCCGGATCGGTGTGGCTTCGCTGCCGCTCGGCCGCGTCGCCAACATGGCAAGTTCCACAGTCCTCCGGCCTACCGCCCCCTTCCAGCCGCTCCGATCTGCCTCTATCCTCGAGCCGTGGCTTGGTTGTCATTGCTCAAGATCGTGCGGCCGGCCGAAGCCTACGTTCGCCAGAATCGGGAGACGGGCCGACATCGCGCGAAGCGCGGTGCGGTCTGGGCTAAGGGCCCGGGCTGGGCCGCGTTCGGACCTCCCGAGTCGAAACCTCCTCCCGGATGGGTGCCGCCCAGTCGGCCCTTCCGAGAAGGGGTGGACGAGGGTCCCTCCCACTGGGACGAGCGGGCGCGGGAGGTCGAGGGGACCAACCGTCACGCGGTTGAGCGGGGAGCGGAGGAGCTCCTGCGCTCCGGTGCGACCGTGATTCCGACCTCCTTCGGCCCCGTGCAGGCGCGGCTCATCCGGTTCTGGACGGCACGGGGATCCTCGATTGCCACTTCCCTTCGACCGGGGACAGGAACGGCCGATCGTTCACCCTGGTCGATCGGCGGCAACTCAAGGAGAACTCCCCCTCGGGCCTCGTGGGACACCTCTTGTCGACGGTCATCTCCCTCGACCACAACGCCCACCCGGACCTGTGGGGCCCTCCTCCATCCGAGCCGAAACGCGTCCTCTCCCCCGGAGGATGGACTCCTCCTCCAGGCGTGCGACCGGGATGGAACTGGCTGCCGCCTGGTGGTGCCGTACCTAGGGCGGCGGACCTCATGCCACGGTGGGTTCGTCTCTGGTATCGCGCGCCGTTCATTGACCGATTCGCTCACGCTTTGATGTGGAACCGTGGTGGGTGGGAAGTTGTGCCTCCGCCAGAGTCGTCTGCATGAACCCGCGACGGGTCACTGCTCGAGGTCGAGAACGCCGTGCTGCGCCACAAGTTGCGGGTCCTCCTACCTAGACTAGACCGGCCATGGCAGTCATCATTCGGCCCCATCGGGCCCATGATCTCGCGGGAGTGATCGAGCTCCTCGAGGGTTCGGCGATGCTGGGGACCGCCCGACAGGACCTTCAGGAGGCAATCGACCTGATCGGTTCGGACGAGGCGGTCGTCCTCGTTGCGGAGGCGGACGGCCACCTCGTGGGTGCGGCGGTGGGTCTCATCTCGGGAACGACGGGCTGGATCGCTCGGCTGGGAGCCTCGAGCGACCAGGACCGGACCGCCGTGTCCGACCGATTGCTCGATCGGATGGAAGCGGAGCTCTCCGAGCGAGGGGTCCACAAGATCGCGGTCCTAGTCACGCCTGGCCACGCCGTTCGCGAGTACATGGAGGAACGGGGCTACCGCGTCGTCGAGAACGCGGTCTACCTGGAGCGGGAGATTCCACCGGCCGTCCTGGGTCCGACCGCTCTCGCCGATCTAGGTGGGATCACCATCGACCGCCATCTGTGGGACGTGTTGAAGGGGATGGACCAGGCGAAGGAGATCATCGAACGACGGGTCATCCTTCCGCTTTCGGA
>WNGF01010493.1_pt1 | contig 10430 bp, 10 predicted proteins | sample 5400641 | NCBI WGS metagenome assembly WNGF01 (sample SAMN13153371, study PRJNA577476) | soil metagenome | isolation source: 80 cm soil or saprolite under grassland replicate 2 | place: USA:California | collected 2016-06-15
TCCCGCGCTTCCAGCTCTGCCATCAACGAGCCCAACGTCGTTTCCTTCCGTCACCGCACCCTACGCGACGGTCATCCTCTCACGCAGCCAGACCAGCAACCCCAGCTCAACAGGTCCCTATGAACGAGCTACACCCATCTCGATCTGCGGGTCGGGGCCGTCCGGCCACCCATCTCCATACCCAGTGTCCCGGCCGAGCTGCTCGGCCTCGGCCTGGAGTTGCTCGTACTCCTCACGGGGGATCGCGTAGCCGTACCCGGGGAGCAACGCTAGGTCCTGGCTCGCCAGGACCTCTCTGGGGTCTTCGCCCGGCTCGATGCCGGTACCCCGGCTATCTTCGATCTCGCGCTCCTCGGCGGTGACGCGCGCCCGCTCGGCCGAGCGCACTTCCTGCCGCCACGCCTGCTCGCCGGTCGGGTCGGCTGGCGCCGGCCCGATCACCTCCAGCAGATGCGGAGAGGGATCGCGGACCAGTTCGTTGAGTAGCTCGTCCTCGCGGCGCTCCAGCTCGTGGACCGCCACAACTCCGCGGCTGATCGCGACACCGTGCAGAGCGTCCGAGGCCTCGCGACTGGCCTGTTGCTGCCTGGTGTGGCGGCCCAGTTCGGCCTCGGCCCGGTCGACCTGTGCGTCCAGCCGCTCCACCGCCTGCGCCTGCTCGGCGATCCGCGCTCGCAACCCGGCACGCCGACTCCGGTTGCCGCGCCGCCACCACGGTCCTACCTTGCCCAGCTCGCGCTGGAGTCCCTGCAGCACCAGCAGCTTCTCATCGCGGTGGCGCATGGCTGACGCTGCCGCATACCGCGCCCCGTCTATTTCACGCTCCGTCGTTTGTTGCGTCTCCAGGGCACGCTTCGACGCCCGTCGCGCCTGGTCCACCCAGTCCAGCAGGCTGGTGGTGCTGGCCGCTCGGGCCTCAGCGTCCGACTCCCGGTGGGATGGCAGCAATCCCGCAGCGGCGAGCAGCGGGGCGACCTCACCCCGCAGCCACGGCTCCTTCAGCCATACCCGACTCATGGCCCATGCGCCGGCGCGCTCCGGCGGCCATTCCCATCCCCGCGCCAGCAGGTACTCCTCGATAGTCGCCCTGGCCACGGCGGCCGGGTCGACCTGCGGCTCGCCGAGGTCCGGGCGGGTGGGCGCCGCGGCGGCCCGAGCTGCGAGCTGCTGCACCACCACGTCGACGGTCTCCTCTGTCAACCGCCCGCGACCAGCAGCCTCGCGGTCCCGCACGGCGGCCAAGGTCGTGCGGGCGAGTTCCTCTACGCCGAGCCGGCCGGGATTGACGTCCAGCAGGTGCACTCGGTACAGCCCCTCGTCCATCGCGACTTCCCACCGGTCCAGGTCCGCGTCGGTGGTTATGCCGTCGGTCAGCCATGCCATCGTGTCGCCGTGGCGGCTCATCCAGGTGCGATTCCAGCCTTGCTGGAGCCGGTGAAGGTGCTGCTGGAAGTCGCTGGGCGACCGCCCGGCCTGCCGCAGCCGGGTCTCAACCAGCTCCCGCCATGGCTGCGCGTCGGTCCATGCGGCGTCCAGCAGCGCCACCATGCCATACGGGCTCAGATCCTCCGGTAACGCCGCGTCCCCCCGCCCGGCCAACCCGTCCACCAGCCGATTGAGGGCATCGTCGGTGAGCGCCAGCCGCCCCGGTCCGCCCCGCACCGGCGCATCCGCCAGCCAGTTATCGGGGACCGGGATGGTGGCGACGTCGATCTCCTCGGGCTGCCGTCCCGGCCCCGCCCCGTCCTGGATCGTCCATACCAACGGTGCCGGACTGTAGCGATGCTTGCCGACCATCGTGTCGTGTCCCTCTCCTCACGTTCTCACGCGCGACCCAGGGCGTCTCACAGCATGCCCTGTGCCACTCACTGACAACTCCACAACCATGTGTCGTGTCGCCCCCGGCACGTTCTCTTCCAGGCAGGCACTGGAATCGCCTGGCCGGCTGTCCTCGCGGCTGGTTGTCCCATCCCACGCCGACCGGCGGCGGCGAGGGAGAAGCGAACCGCCAGGCCAACCAGCACAACCAGCACCACTGGCTGAAAGCACCCAGCGCGTGCCGGTGCTCAGGAGGTGGGAGCCATAGGGCAAGGCGAGAAGGCGCTGGTCTGCGCAAAGGTCGCCGTGCCGATGACCACCAGCCCGGCGGTAAGCAGCAGTGGGACGCCAAGCGCGGCCACCGACAGCCACCGGCGACGCTGCTGGAAGCCGGCGTCTAGCAGCGTCATCGCGACCAGCCCGGTCAGCAGACCGCCAAGATGCGCGGTGGCGCCGACGTGCGGCGTCAGCACGCCCAGGCCCAGGCTGAGGAGCAGGATGGTCGCCGTGAGCGTCCAGACGCTGCCGGTGACTGCGCGGCGCCGCCAGAAGAATTCCAACAGGGCGCCGCCCACGCCGTAGATCGCGCCCGAGGCGCCCAGACCGAGGAGAGGATGATCGATCGTGTAGCTTGCGGCCGAGCCGGCGATGCCGGCGCCAACATACAGCGCGAGGAACCGCAGTGGGCCGAGCGCATCTTCCAGAGCCGGGCCGAAGTACAGCAGCGCGAGGCTGTTGTAGGCCAGATGCAGGACGTTCAGGTGCAGCCCGGCCGAAGTGAGCAGCCGGCAGTACTGGCGGTGCTGGGCGATTGCAGCGGCGCTCAGCCCGCCGAGCTTGCAGAGCTGGTAACCGCCTGGCTCGAGGACGCTCCCGGCCAGGAACGGGCCGTCGGCGCGGCTGCGCACCCCGGCGATCAGGAGCAGCGCGATGTTTACCGCGAGCAGCCCAACAGTGAGGGGCCACTGGCCGCGGAGCAGATCGCGGATGAACCGGTCGGGGTTGCGGCCAGGTCGGTGGGCGCACTGCGGACAGAGCTGCTCGAGCCGTTGCAGGTGCGCGCAGTCGCTGCAGATCGGCCGGCCGCAGCGGGTGCAGTGCGCTGCGGCCAGTCGGCTGTTGGGGTGGTCGCAGGGCGGCTGCTGGTCGGTGGCCGAGCGTCGACCACGCAGCCGGCTGCGTGCGAGACGTGCGGTTGGTGGTCGGCGATGCGGCATCAGCGAGACCAGCGAGACTCCACATGGGCCCGCCGACTCGTGCTGGCAGGGCTGGTCGACGGGCGGGCGCACCTGACGAGCCTCAAGTCTCCCATCGACAGCGCCGTTGTGCTTCGGGCCGTGCAGGTCAAGTCGTCATGGTGGCCGGAGTTACCTCCGCCAGGTCGAAACCCCCGTCAGATTTGGAGGAATGACGTTACCGGATGCCAATCGGCCGGTGTTGACGCCGGGGCGTGGTCGCCAGAAATCCTCGCCCTGCGGGCCTGGTCTTGGTTGCTCAGGGAGAGTTGGTGGGCAGCCGTGGCGGGTCCTGAAGACCGAGCCACGCGAGAATTCGGCGGATCGTGCCCGTCGGGTCTGTGAGGAGTTCGCGGTGGGTCACGGTCAGACGTCGGTCGGCGGGTGCGGTAGTGGTGATAGCAGAGGTGAAGAGGAGCCACGCGTCTTCCGCTGCGAGCAGTCGGCCGTCGCAGACGAACTCGAAGCGGTTGCGGCGCATCGAGGCTGCGGTCTGGTGCTGGTCGCGGAGGATGTGCACGTAGCGGGCCGTCGTCCCCCAGTGCGCGTCGAGCTGCGGGATGCGTAGCGAGTTGAAGGGCGACTTGGTCAAGAAGCGCGAGCGGTTGAAGAAGCGAAGGTGCGCGGTGACCGCGCCGCGGAGCACGTCCAGGTTGCCTGGTTGGGCGGGGACGAGGTGATACCGGTGGGCGGCGAGGTGGCGGTAGACGGGGATGGCGCGTGCGTAGACGTCCTCGGCCTCGGCGGGCATGACGAGGGCCGGGATGGTGCGGGTGCGTTTGTTGTCGACCGTGAACACGATGTCGCCGACATCGGTGAACAGGGCACGGTGGGGCTGGCGGAGGTTGCGGATGGGCCAGGCCCAGCAGGAGACGGTGGTGAAGAACGCGAACTGCTGCTGGTAGGCGAGGAGGTTGGCCAGGTGGCTGGTGCCTGACCGTGGCGCGCCGACGATCGCCACGACCTGTTGGGGACTGGGACCGGGAAGGCTGCGGGAGTAGGCGAACGGTTCCCGCTGGGCGGTTTGGGTGGGGAGGTTGAGCCCTTCGGCATCGGCAATATCGGTGGCAAAGGCAGGGGGCTGCCCGCTGCTTCGCAGTGCCTGGAGGCAGTGGACGATGTAGCGGCGTGTGGCTGGGGTGGGTAGGTGGCCGTCGAGGAACCGGTCTTCGAGGTGCTCGGCGAGCAGGTAGTGGCGCGGATCGTCGCTGAATCGGTACAGGCGGGTCCGGAGCAGCGTCAGGTCACGGCCGAGCGGGTCGGGGTCGTGCAGCTGGGCGGGGATGTCACCGACGAGCGTGTGGCGGTGCTCATGGCGGGTGGCACGCTGCGTTCCGGTCACGGCGGTGGGGGCAGCTGGCGGAGGGTGGCGTGGCCGTAGCCGGCCAGGGTGTGGTTGGCGGTGTCGCGGGCGCGAACCAGGCAAGTGACCACATCCAGCGCGGCGCAGTGGGTGAGCAGGCGCTGCTCGGCGTCGCTGAGGGGGCGGCCGTAGCCGGCGAGGAATGCCGCGCGCCGGTCGGGGTGGCCGCTCCAGTGCCGGAAGGCGAGCCGGACCAGGTCGCGGGGTGCGGCGTCGATGCGGGCGTGCTCGAAGTCGACGATCCGCAGCGCTCCGGTGTGGTCGATGAGCCAGTTGTGCGGCTGGTAGTCGAGGTGGCAGGGCACGCCGCGGGGGGGCGGGAGGTCGGCGAGCGCGGCGACGTGACGGCGGACCAGGTGCTGCTCGGCGGCGGTGAGCAGGTCGTTGGCGGCGGCAAGCCACCAGTCGAGCCGGTCGGCGAGGCGGGCCGCGAAGTCGGGGAGGGGCGTGGCGGGTTCGGCGTCGTGCAGGCGGCGCAGCAGCGCGCCCGCCTGCCGGTGGGCCAGGAGGTGGGCTTGGGGTTGCCGAGCGGCGCGGTCGGCGGGCTCGCCGGGCACGGCGGTAAGCAGAATCCCAGGAAGGGCTGCGTCCACCGCGATCAGGTGGGGAGCGTGGCGGCCAAGCGCCGGAACGGTCCAGTGGGTGTAGGCGTGGACTTCCCGCCGGTGCTTGTCGAGGGTGGAGTGGACTTTGACGATGTAGCGGCGCCCGCAGGCATCGGTGACGTAGGCGAGCTGGCTCTGGCTGCGGAGCCCGACCGGCCCCGGAGAGACCCTGCACCGGCCGAGGCTGCGGCGGCACAACTGCTTGAGACGTTCGGCGGTGGTCATGGCTGGAGGTTGGCGAGGTGGGCGGTGTCGTTGTGCGCGGCCAGCGTCCAGACCATCCGGCCGAAGCGGTTGCGATGCAGTTGCCAGCGGGCAAGGCCGGTGTGGTCGGTTCGGAATTCGACCTGGGTTCGGGCGGCGCGCGGCAGGCCGAGCAGGAGGATGTGCGCGGCCTGGATCGTTTCGCCGTGGGCGGCGATGAGGATCCGCTGGCCGGCGTGGCGGTCCAGGAGCGCGGCCAGGAAGGCGGTGGCGCGGTCGAGGTAGTCGTTCCAGGTCTCGGCGCCTGGCGCGTAGGGCCGGTCGGGATGGGCGGCGGGGGGTCCGCCGAACGCGGCCTTGACCGCCGCCCATGGCTGGCCGTCTGCGGCGCCGTGGCCTGGGCCGTCCAGGCCGGCCTCGACCTGCAGGGGGAGCTCAAGCGTCTGGGCGAGCACTTCGCCGGTCTGGCGGACACGGCGGCGTGGGGCGGCATACAGCGCGGTGATGGCCGCGCCGGCCTGGTGCTCGGCGCGCAGCCGGACCGCCAGGCAGGTGACCTCGTTGTGACCACGGGGGGTAAGGCCGGTGCAGGTCATCGGTCCGCCGACCAGCCCGGCGCGGTTGCAGTGCGCTTCGCCGTGTCGCGCCAGCAGCAGCTCCCTGGTCAGGGCCATACGAAGGCGGTGTCCCGCGGTCGGGGCTGGACGGTGGGGCGGAGGGTGTGCCAGCCGTGGCGGTAGCCGTCCCGGCCAAGGTAGGGGCTGGTGAGGATGTGGTGGATCTCCGCCCATGCCAGCAGTGTCGGCAGGCCGACGCGGCCGAGGCCGCGGTGGTGGCGGCAGGCGGCCTGGTTGTAGGCGTCCAGCGCCTGGTGGATGGCGGCAGTGGACAGCGGGCCGTGGGTCATGGCGAGGGTGACGACGAGCTTGGCGAGGTCATAGCCGAACGGAGCGAGAGTGAGGTCGTCTGCGTCGACGATGATCGGGCCGTCGGCGGTGAGCAGGAAGTTGCGGGGGTTGGCGTCCTTGTACAGCGCCGCCGGGCTGCGGGCGGCGGCCCGGAGCAGCTGGGTGGCCTGGGTCAGGTCGAGCCGGGGTGCGGCGACCAGGCCGCTGGCCAGCCGGTCGCGCAGGATGGGCAGGCGGGTGTGGACGAAGTCGGGGATCAGGTGGCCGGCGTCGGTGGGGTAGGCGCGGTCCAGGCGGGCGTGGCGCAGCGCGGTGGCGTGGGCGGCGCCGTGCAGGTCGCCGAGGGTCCGGGCGAGGGCGACCAGGTCGGCGGGGGTGGCGTGCCGGCCAGCGACGTGCTCGAACGCAAGCTCGCAGGGGGCGACGGCCAGCAAGCGGGGCAGGCGCACGCTGGCGCCGAGCGTCGCAAGCCAGCGGTGGTTGGCCAGTGCGGTCCGGCACGTGGCGGCGTCGCGGTAGCGCTTGGTGAACCGCCGACCAGGATCCATGGTCACCTGGGCCGTCCTTGGCTGGCGTGCTGCGGGCGGTGGGCGACGACGTAGGTGACGGTCGAGGAGGCGGTGACGGGCCGGTCGGGGAGCCGGGCGCGCAGCGCCGCCGCCAGCGCCTGGTGATCGCCGCGTAGCGGCTCAGGCAGGACGTACTTGGGGGAGGTGGCCAGGTACTCGGCGGTGTGGGCGAGGTCCGCGAAGCAAAACCGGTGCGGTTCGTGGAGGACTCGGGCCACGGTGAGGGGGCCGGCGGCCAGCGCGGGAAGGTTGGCGCTGTGGGCGGCGGCGTACAGGCTCGGCCGGGTCGTGGCGGCCGGGTCCAGGCCGCTGGCGGCCAGGAGCTGGTCGAGCGCGGCGTAGCTGTCCGCGGACTTGGTGGCCAGGATCGCCGTCCCGCCGGGTGCAAGGCAGCGGGCGAGCTCGGCGAGCGCGGCGGTGGGCTGGGGCGAGTGGTAAAGGCAGAACGCCGCCACCACCAGGTGCACGCTGGCGTCCTGGAGCGGCAGGTGGTGGAAGTCCGCACACACCAACCGGACCGATGCCGTGCAGCCGGCCAGGCGGACCCGCGTGGCCGCCAGCATCGCCGGGGAGGCATCCACAGCGACCAGGCCGGCGCAGGCCAGTCGCCGGGCGAGGGTCCGGGTCGTGGTGCCGCGGCCGCAGCCGACGTCCACGACGATCCGGCATGGCCCGGGCGGCAGGTTCGCCGTGGCGAGCTCGGCGATGACCTGGGCGGCGTGCCGGCCGGTGCGCTTGGCGCGTCCAAGGGCGCCGGTGCGCTGGGCCAGCCGCTGTGTCGTCGCGTACAGCGACCCGCGCACCAGGTTGGCGTCGACGAAGGGGTGCTGCGGGCCGTCCACACTCACCACCGTCGGGCACGAGCAAGGGCATCGCGACGGTGCCGTCCCGGGCTCAGGTCTGGGAGGGGCTGGCGTTCAGGTGCGTGGCGACGTGGGCGGCACGCACGACCGTCAGGTAGCGGCGCGCCGCCCGGCGGCTGCGCAGGACCACCACGTCGGCGTGGCGGGCGTGCTGGTCCAGGAGCCGCTGGACGCGGGGCCGCATCGAGCGTCGATAGCCCAGGATGTAGCGGATGAAGCTCCAGGTGATGCGGTCGTAGACGCCGATCGTGGCGTGCTGGCCAGCGCCGTGCCGCAGCCGGCGCTGCAGGATGCCCCACAGGCAGGCCCATGCCGGCGGGTCCAAGAAGATGACCGTGTCGGCGGCGGCGAGCCGGATCGGCAGGGTGGAGGCGTAGTTGCCGTCGGCGACCCAGCGCGGCTGGGCGGCCAGGTCGCGTTGCAGCTCGGCGAACCGGTCGCCGGGCAGCGGGTTCCACTGGTTGTCGTAGTACAGCGCGTCCAGGTGGGTGACCGGGATGGCGAGGACGGCGCCGAGTTCGCGGGCCAGGTGGGACTTGCCGCTGCCGCCGCAGCCGATGATGGCGATCCGGTTCACGGCGCGGGAGTCTATCGCCCGGACGCGACGGTGCGGCGCAGGCTCGCCCAGACGGGTTGGTGGCGAGTCGGCGTCGCGAGGTGGCAGCGGTCATCCCCGGCCTCGTGAACGTGCTGGCCAGGATGGCTGGCCGGCGGGCGTGAGGCGGCGGCTTGCTGGGGTGGTCAGCGGCTCCAGCAGGTGGCTGATGATGCTGAGCTGGTGGGAGAGGCGGAACTGGTCGAGGCTGCGCAGGCAGGCGGCGAGCAGGTCGGCGTGGGCTGGGGTGCCGGCCAGCCGGCGCAGCTGCTCGACGCGGGCGATGACTTCTTGCCCGCTGGTGGCGTGCAGCGCGGTCGGGGTGAACGTGTGCGCGCCGACGATGGTGGTCGGGGTGATCGGCAGGCAGCCGGCGAGCACGGCCTCAAACAGCCGCTGGGTCATGTGCCCGACCCTGGCGTAGCGGTCGGGCAGCAGCAGCACGGTGGCCAGCGCGGACCGGTACAGCGCGTCGACGTCGGGGAAGGCGCAGCGGCCGGTGAAGTGCACGTGGGGCCAGCGGCTGGTGTCGGGCCACTTGCCCGGCCACGCGGTGCGCAAACCCCGCGGCCGCGGGGGCGAAGAAGACGTCGAACGCCCGGTCACGGTCGTACTGGTTGCCGACGTAGGCCAGCGGCAGCGGTCGGGGCGTGGCGGCCAGCGCGGCCGGGTCGGCCTGGTCGAGGGCGAGGTCGGCGACGGGGAACAGCAGGCTGGTCGCCCCTGGGGTGGGGTACAGGGCGGGTTCGCACACGGCCACGTTGGCACGGTGGCGCAGCGGGTCGTCGCCGCCGAGGCGACGGTCCTTGTCCCACAGCAGGGTCGGGGTGTTCTGGCCGAGGGTGTAGTGGGCGAGTAGCTCGTCCTGGCGGTGCAGGTCGCAGGTGTGCCCGGGGGTGCCGCAGGTGGCGGCGAGGTTGCGGCCGGGGATGGGCCAACGCCACTCCAGCATCAGCATGTCGAGCTCTGGGAGCCCCGGGTCCCAGCTGTAGTGGTCGCGGAGGTCCAGGCCGGCCTCGTGCAGGTCGCGGTTCGCCTGCAGGAGCACGAGCTGGTGGCCGAGCGCGCCGAGCCCGTCGACGAGGACGCGGCGGTGGCTGCGGCCCCCGTCGGGGGTGTCGACGATGCCGGGGCCGAGGAACCCCCAGCAGCTGTAGCCGATCCTCATCGCTTGGTCACCCACCAGCCGCCGTCCAGCAGCAGCCCGTCCAGGCCCGACTCGGCCAGGCAGTCAAGCGCCATGTCGGGGGTGCCGCAGATGGGCTTGCCTTTGACGTTGAGGGAGGTGTTGATCAGCACCGGCACGCCGGTGCGCTGGTGGAACGCCTCGAGCACTTGGGCGAGGAACGGGTGTTGCTGGTGGGTGACGGTCTGGACGCGGGCGGTGCCGTTGGCGTGCACGATCGTTGGGATCTGGGCACGGGCCAGGTCGGTGGCTGCCACGGCGATCGACATGTAGGGGCTTGGCTGCGGCAACAGAAAGTAGCCGCTGGCGTGGTCGGCCAGCACCACCGGCGCGAACGGGCGGAACGGCTCGCGGTACTTCACGGTGGCGTTCAGCCGCTCGACAACGCCTGGCAGTAGGGGCGAGGCGAGGATCGAGCGGTTGCCGAGCGCGCGCGGCCCCAGCTCCACGCGGCCAGCGCACACCCCGACGATCTGACCGGCTGCGAGCTGCTCGGCAAGGACGCTGGCCGGCTGCTGGATCCTGCAAGCGGCCAGGCCGGGTCGTGGCTGGACCGGCGGGGTGTAGTCGGGGTAGGCGGGGCCCAGGTAGCAGCCCTGGATCCCGTCGGGGAGCCCGCCGGTCCCGGCCAGGTGCGCGGCGACTGCGGCGCCGACGGCGGTGCCGGCGTCGCCGGGCGCCGGCGGGACGAAGACCTCCTCGAACAGGCCCGCGCTCACCAGCTTGCCGACGCCGACACAGTTGGTCGCCACCCCACCGCCTACGCACAGCCGCCGCGCGCCGGTGAGCTGGTGGGCGCGGCGGGCCAGATGGAGCATGGCCTGCTCGGTGCGCTCTTGGAGCGCGGCGGCTAGGTCGGCGTGTACCTGCGTCACCTCCTCGCCGGGTTGGCGGGGTGGGCAGGTGGCCGCCACGAACCGTGGGGTGACACGCGCCCAGCCGTGGCGCAGCACCCGCAGCGCAAACCAGCGCGGATCCAGCTTGAACCCGGCCGGGGTCAGGCGGATCGCCTGCGCGAACAGCCAGCGGAACCGGCGAGGGTCGCCAAGCGCCGCCAGCGCCATGACGGTGCCTTCCTCGTCGC
>WNGF01010498.1_pt1 | contig 10427 bp, 8 predicted proteins | sample 5400641 | NCBI WGS metagenome assembly WNGF01 (sample SAMN13153371, study PRJNA577476) | soil metagenome | isolation source: 80 cm soil or saprolite under grassland replicate 2 | place: USA:California | collected 2016-06-15
GCGGCCACATTTCGCCGGCCGTCGGAGATGTTCTTGGCCTCGACGTCGCCCAGGGCACCGAGCTCATCTTTGATCCGGCCACCGGTTCTCGGGTGAAGTAGGGAGTCGCCGCAGGAGCGGCTCGCCGATCCGAGTTCGTCGTCCGAGGTCAGACACGTCTTCGGCCACGGGAAGTTGCTGCCGTGGTGCAGAGGTCTCGGACCGTTTCGCTGACACGTCGACGTTCGCCGATACCCAAGGAGATGGTTCGATGTCCCGCAAGATCCTCACGCGCCTCACGGCAGCGCACCCGCTGGCTCAGACCACTGTGCCTGCGGTTGCATCGTTCCCGGGCGCGCCGAGTCCAAGCGCATCGTTCGACTGGCGCCAGCGGGCGATCGATTACGACTCGTTCGTCTACAACTGGTCGCAGCCAGGCCGGTTTCCAACGATCGCGTGGGATCACACGCACTACAACATGCGTGATGACACCTACAAGATGCCGTCCTACTACGGCGATAGCCGGCTCGACGCGGACGGCACGCAGGAAGCGGTTGGACAGATCGCATCCGTCGTTGGAGCGACCCTGGTAGGCATCGACAAGTCGAACCAGGACGGCATCAACTACGTCGACATGCTGCGCACGTTCTACTGGCCCAGCCTCGGGATCGCACATCACCAACCCACCGTCCAAACCTCCCTGGCAGGCCAGGCCGACCTCCATGGCGGTCACAGCTATTGGTATACGACCGCAGCGAACGTCCTCTACTACATGCTCGGCGCTCAGTACCCGAATGCGACGAACATGACAGAAATGCTGCGGAGCATCGCCGACAGGTTCTGCGATCAGGTTGTCGCTCTCGGCGGCGCGAGTGCGAACTTTGACGGGCAGGGATTCAACTTCTCGACGAGGACGAAGAACGCCGGCAACCGAAACGAGGGTGGCGACGGGGCAGCCGGCACGGCCGCGATCGAGCTGTGGGCCTATGCCAAGTTCGGCGACGCGAAGTACCTCCAGGCGGCGAAGTGGTCGATGGACTACCTCGAGCGCTCAAACTTGAGTCTCTTCTACGAGATCCTCCCTCAGATGGCGCCTTACCTCGCGGCGAGAATGAATGCGCAATTCGGCACCGACTACGACGTACGCAAGTACTTCGACTGGATCCTCGGTGGATCGGCCGTACGCCCCGGGTGGGGCACGATGCTTCAGCGCTGGGGGAGCTACGACGCCTACGGCCTCATCGGCAGTCAGACTGACGGCGGTGGCTACGCCTTTGCGATGAACACCTTTTCCGCCCCGCTCTTTGCGGCTACTGCGAAGTACGACCCGAGGTTCGCGGACACTGTTGGCCGGTGGATGTCGAACATCCACAATGCAGCCCGCTTCTACTACCCGGACCAGATGCCGGCCGGGAATCAGTGGTACGGAGCCAGCTACATCAACGACCCGGCGCACGTCATTCCGTATGAGGGGCTCCGCGCGACGGAGAACGGCCACACGCCGAACGCGACGGGCGACCCCTCCGCCTACGGGCAGCAGTGGGGGCTGAACTCCGAAGTCACCACCGACCTCGGTCTCTATGGTGGGAGCTGGGTTGGGTTCCTCGGGGGCTCGGTCAGTTCCACGAACGTCCCCAACGTCCTGCGGACAGACCTGAACGCACTCGACTTCTACGCGACATCGTCGTATCCGACCTACCTCTACTACAACCCGACGTCCGGCCCCGTCGGAGTAGAGGTGACGCTGACCGGCGCATCGGATCTCTATGACGAAGTCACGGACCGGGTGCTGTTGCAGAACGTCTCCGGAACGGAGACGGTGACGATCCCGCCTGGATCGACGATCCTGGTGATCGCGCCCGCCAGGCGATGACGACGACAGCGCATCAGAACGCCGACAAACCCTGGTACTTTCGACCGCTCAACAGAACGTCAACGAACTTCTTCTAGCGCCCAGTCGCGTCCTATGCACCTGCCAAACGTCCCATACAGGCTCACGCGCCTCGGAATCATCATGTCGGGCGACCCGAGCGACCCGTACGAAGTGGAAGGCGTGCTCAATCCGGCAACCGCGTGGGGAACCGACGGTGAGCTCTATCTCTACCCGCGGATGGTCGCCGAGGGGAACGTCTCACGCGTCGGAAAGGCGCGCGTGGTCTTGGTCGATGGGGTACCAACCCGGGTGGAGCGGCAGGGCGTAGTTCTGGAACCTGTTCGCCCCTGGGAGCACGGCCTTCAGCACGGCGGCGTCGAAGACCCCCGCATCACCTGGATGCCTTCCCTCAACGTCCACGTCATGACCTACGTGGCATTCGGACCGTTCGGACCCCGACCCGCGGTCGCGATCTCGCACGATCTGGAGAGCTGGGAGAGGCTGGGACCGTTCCAGTTCGAGTACGACGACGCCCTCGAGATCGACCTGAATCTCTATCCGAACAAGGACGTCGTGTTCTTCCCGGAAGCTGTCCCGGATCCAGACGGTCGACCGAGTTACGCGGTGATCCATCGTCCGATGTGGGAGTTCGGATTCACACACACAGACGAGGTTGCGGCCCTTCCGGCCGGCACGACCGATTCTCGTGCAAGCATTTGGATCTCGTACATTCCGGAGGAGGATGTGCGGGCGGACATCTCGGCGCTCACTCGCCCGAGAGGGCACCGCCTCGTCGCCGGCTCCCAGTTCGAGTGGGAGAGCCTCAAAGTGGGGGGAGGGCCACCGCCGATCAGAGTGGACGAGGGCTGGCTTCTGATCCACCACGGCGTTTCGGGGAAGATCGGCGACGACCCGTTCGTGCCGCAAACCGAGGTGTTCTACTCGGCAGGAGCGCTGATCCTCAGCGCAGCCGATCCGTCGCAGGTCATCGCGCGCACGCCAGAGCCGCTCCTCGTTCCCGAGAAACCGGATGAGCTTGTCGGCACAGTGGGAAACGTGGTCTTCCCGACGGCGATCGAGTCGATCGAGGGGAAGCACTATGTCTTCTACGGCATGGCTGACGCGAAGATCGGTGTCGCTCGTCTCGAGCGAACATAGCCCTGCGCGGAGCCACAGTTACCGGTCGGTCGCAGGATCCACGATCACGTAAGGGATCGTCGAGACGGGAGGTACGGCCTCGTCCTCCACTTGCGCGACAAGGAGGTCGACGGCCAGCCGTCCCATCGCACGCTCGTCCTGCCGGACGTGTAGGAAGTCGTGCGGCGCGAACGGTAGGTCCGGCATGTCGAAGCACGCGATCGTGCGACCATCTAGACGGCCGAGGCTCGCGAGCACCTCGCGCACAAGCACTGCAAACTGGTATTCCGCGGCAACGAACGCCGTGATCTCCGGGTGCTCGTCGAGCAGCTGTGCGATCGCCTTACGATCTGCAACGGTGTCACCGTTGACGCTGGGCATGTTCGGAGTGCTCCTGAGCGTCGTGAGGAAGTGTTGCGTACTCTCGCTTCGGCCGCGGCGCGCGAACGCGGTGCGGAAGCCTTCGAGGCGATCCTCGAGGCTTGTCGTGTTATTGACTGGGGCCGAGACGAACGCGAGGTGCTCGTGGCCCATAGCAAGGAGCGTTTCTGTGAGCTCGAGGCCGGCGGCATGGTTATCGGTAGTGACGGCGCATGTCGCGATGCCGTTGAGCGCCCGGTCGGCAAGCACGAGCGGGACACGCTCCAGCACGAGACGGAGAAGACTCCTGTTGTAGTAGTCGCCGTTGACGGCGAATACGATCAGCCCGTCGACGAGTTCTGACTTCATCAGGGAGTCGATGACCTGCTCCTCCACGTCCTGGCGACCGTGGGTTCGGCGGACGATGAGGTTGAGCCCGAGCTCCGCGGTTCGCGCCTCGACTCCGTCCAGGAGGCCGATCTCGAACGCCGGCGAGAACGCCGGCAGCACAAACCCGATGCACGAACGGCCAACTCGCCGCGAGCGACGCGCCGCCTCCGGTGACGACAACCTTTCGAGTGCCGGAAGCTGCGCCGCAACGAACGACCCCTTCCCAATGATCCGCTCGACGACGCCATCGCGGTTCAGCAGTTGCAGGGCTTTCTTGGAGGTGATGCGGCTGACGCCGAAGAGATGCGCAAGCTCCATCTCGGACGGCACGCGATCCCCCATGCTCAGCCTGCCTGCCCGGATCTCGTCCAGTACGTGGTCGTAGAGCCGCTGGTACAGGAACGGCCGTTGGTTGTTCTCCACGCTCATGACGAAGGCGACACCCTGGTATAGGGATCAGTCGCTATATACCAGCGAGCACACGGCGGGCTTGCGTCAAACAGATTGACATGCCATTGCAAGTAGGGGTATGGTCATTTACCGTGGTGTGGCATACCATACCATTATACTAACTTGGCGAGGGGGAGCCCCCACGTCTCGGCTGGGGGGACAGTCGCACGAGACTCGGACGCCGGAGCATGACCAGGCCATCTCAGCAGGCCAACGGGTGAGGCTTCTAGGCAGCCTGGACGCCGGGCACAGCGCGCCTTCGACCGCTCTTCACCCTTCGCCCGTCAGCCCCCCGGCGTGCGTGGCGGTGGCGGGCGCCGGGGGCTTCGGTCAGTTTTGCCTCGATGCGTACCGGCAGACCGGTGACATCTCAGTCGCGGCAGTGGCGGATCCGAATCTGGCCGGGAGCGCGCCTCGGACACACCCGGAGCTATCCATCACGGCGGATTGGCGGAGTCTCCTCGACGTTCCGACGATCGAGGTGATTCACCTTGCCACGCCACCCCTCCTCCGGGCGGAAATCGCCGTTCCGGCTCTGAAAGCCGGGAAGAGCGTGTTTTGCGAGAAACCGCTGGCCCTCTCTCTCCGCGAAGCAGACGAGATACTCGACGCTGCGCGCCTCGCCGGCCGCAGCGTGGGGGTGGACTACGTTCTCCGCCATCATCCCGCGTTCGAGCTCGTTGCTCGGCTATCTGCTTCTGCGCTCTTTGGACCGTTGCGGACGTTCTCGCTCCAGAACTTCGCACAGGCCCTGCCCGACGATCACTGGATGTGGGACACAGAGAAGAGCGGAGGCATCCTGGTCGAGCACGGCGTCCATTTCTTCGATGCATATGGGCAGATCGCCGGCGCTCCCGAGGAAGTCTGGGGCAGCGCGCCACGGAAAGAAGCGGTTCAGGTGACTGTCCGATATGTGAGCGGCGCGATCGGCCACTACTACCATGAGTTCGCGTGGCCGCAGAACGTGGAGCGCACCCACGGAATCATGTTCTTCGAGCATGGCTACGTCGAGATCGACGGCTGGATTCCCGAGCGGGTGCACGGTAGAGCGGACGTACCGGCAGCGGCGCTCGAGGCTGTCGCCCGGCCCCTGTGCCCCTCACTGGAGGTGCGCGAGGATTCCGGCGCCATTGCTATCGACGTTCGGTTTCCGGATCGCCAAGCCGCCTACCGGTCCGCCATCGTAGGCGGGATGCGAGACCTCATTGCGAAACACCGTGGGCCGAGCCATCGCATGGTCGTTTCCGCGCACGACGCCCGCGACAGTTTGTCTCTGGCACTAGGGGCTCAGCGTGCTGTCGTAACAGGAGGGCGCGAGCGATTATCCCGCTGACACGGGTTTCAGGATCAGAGACAAGACGTGAGGAGCAGATTCATTGCTGACAGGCGAAGAGCCAACAAAGGGAGGGAGGAGCTTAACGTGAAGAAGCGTTGGATTGTGTTGCTGGGGGCGACTTTCGTGGTTTCATCCATGGCCAGCGCCCAGAGCGTGTTGGCCCGCGGCGATTCGCGCTCATCCGTATCAGCCGTGCCGAAGATCCCACACTGCACAGCCACGGGCACCGTCACGTACATGTACTGGGGTGACAGCGGGGACAACGCTGCCCATAAATCGAGCATCGCGGTGGCCGAGAAGAAATGCAAAGGCCTGCACGTGAACCCGATCTGGGATTCGGGGAACTACGACACCGATCTGGCCACGAAGATTGGCTCCGGTAACGCTCCGGATCTCTTCCAGCTCGACGCCTCGAAGCGCATTCCGCAGTATGTGAGCCAAGGCGCCCTCGCACCCCTGGACACGTTCGTGAAGCGGCAGAAGATGGCCCTGGCCGGCATCTACTGGCCGCAGTGCGTGAACGAACTCACGTACAAGGGGCATGTGTACGGCCTGCCGCGGACTTGCAGCAACCAGAGCCTGCTCTTCTACAACAAGGAGATGTTCCAGGCCAAAGGGGTGGCACTCCCGACGAACAAGTGGACGTACACCCAGATGGCACAGGCAGCCCAAAAGCTGTCCGGAACCTACTCCGTGCAGCATGACCAGACGTCTCAGTTGCGGTTCGGCATGGCCTTCAACACCGACGACTTCCGCACCCAGCAGTTCATGTGGGGCTGGGGCGGCGACTGGCTAAACAGCAAGCACAACCAGTGCACGATGACCAGCAAGGCGGCTCGGGCAGGTTTGCAGTTCCTGCACGACATCGCGTACAAGTACCACGGTATGCCTACCGCGGCCCAGGCCAGCGGCCTTCCGGACTACTTCACCGGGTTCCAGAAGGAACGCTATGCCATGGCGTTCATGGGTCCGTGGGCGCTCGACTATGCCTTCGGCAAGAAGCCGGGCGGCCAACCGCAGATCAACTTCAATTGGGGCGCGGTTCTGACGCCGAGTGGGCCGAAGTCTCGCCAGGCGGTGATGGCCTCGACCGGACTGGTGATCGCCAAGCACTCCCCGCACAAGAATGCGGCATTCTGGCTGGCTCGCTTCGACAGCGAGGGCATCGGCGCGGTCGTGACCGGCGCCTACGGCGTCGACATGCCGGGAGCGAAGGCGCTCTGGACCGCCCCGGCCATTGTCAGCGAGTACGGGAAGCCGCTCCTCGCCACGATCAGGCAGAGCAACCTGACCGGCCGTTACCCGAAGCTCGTGCCGCAGTACGACAAGTTCTGGAACGTCGTCAGCACCGACCTGCAGCCCTTCTGGCAGGACCAGGCGACGGTTCAGGAGGTGACCTCAAAAGCCTGCGCCGACGTCACCAGCCAGGGGCTACTGGGCTAGGCACAGTATCTCCCGTCGGGCGGGCCTCGGCGCGCCACCGGCTGATGCCGGTGGGGCGCCGGAGCCCGCCCCTCGGCAGTTCGAGCGGCGCGTGAACCCAGCCGATGGATTGGAGGAGATAGCGCATTGTCGGCAGTAGAGACGGCGCCGCGGAAAAGCGGCTGGGCGCGCTGGCGGTCGCGGACTCGCGAGGCGCGCTGGGGAGTCGGCCTGACCTCTATTTGGCTGGTCGGGTTTCTCGTATTTGCGGCGGTCCCGCTTGGGATGTCGGTCTATATCAGCTTCACCAGCTGGGCGCCGATCTCCGGACCCTTCTGGCACGCCCACACCATCGGGCTCCAGTACTATCGGACCTTTCTCACCGACCACGTGTACTGGCACTCGGTGTTCAACACGATCTACTACGCGGTTGGCAGTGTCGCTGTGGTCAACTTGGTTGCGCTGCCCATGGCCATGCTGCTCAATCAGAAGCTGATTGGCTTGAATATCTTCCGGACGATCTTCTACATGCCGGCAATCCTGCCGGCGGTCGCGGTCGTTCTCGTCTTCAGGCTGATCCTTTTCCCGGGAACCGGACTCGTCAGCTGGATACTCACCAAGGTCGGCGCTCAGTGCGACACCACCCAGGTCACGTGCAATCCAGTCGACTGGCTCAATAATCCGAGGCTGACCATGCCGGCCGTCATCCTAATTTCGGCCTGGGGTGTCGGGCAGACACTCCTGATCTACCTGGCCGGCCTTCAGGGCATCGACAGGGGACTCTATGAAGCCGGCGCGGTCGATGGTACTACCGGCTGGTCCAGATTCCGGTACATCACACTGCCCCTCCTGACCCCTGCCATCTTCTTCAACGTCGTCACCGGACTCATCGGGGCATTCCAGGAGTTCACCAAGCTGGTGATCTTCGCCGGTGGCGCGGCCGCCACCGGGGGTCCTCGGCAATCGCTTCTGACGACCTTCTGGTACGTCTACGTCGAAGGCTTCGACTATTCCCATATGGGACTGGCAACCGCTATGGCCTTCGGTCTCTTTGTCCTCATCCTCCTCTTCACGGGGCTGAACTTTCTCGGCCAAAAACGGTGGGTGTTCTATCAAGAGGAGCGTCGCTGATGGGCACCGGGCTCGAGGACACCCAACGAGTCCCGGCGGCGGTACTTCCTGCCGCCATACCGAAACCGCCCCTCCATCGACAGGTGCTGCCGGCGCGTGGCTTCGGCTCCAAGCTGGCGGCCTACGTCGTCGTCGTGCTCATCTCGATCGTCTCGTTGTTCCCGCTGTACTGGATGCTCGAGAACTCGCTCCGCACCGCCGTGGATGCCGGGGCCAACGTCACCCTGGTGCCCAAGAGCCCGTGGCAGTGGTCCAACTACTCGACCATGTGGCACTACCTGCCGTACCCCATGAGCACCTTCCTGATCAATAGCTTCATCGTCGCGGGGCTGGTCACGCTCGGGACGGTGATCTCCAGCGCGCTGATCGCGTATGGCTTCGCCCGCTTCCGCTTCTTCGGACGCGAAGCCTTTTTCGCCGTGATCATCAGCACCATGATGATCCCGTACGCGGTCATGATGATCCCTCAGTACGCCCTATTCATCAACTTCTTCCACTGGGGCAGCGGCGGCTCGCTCTTCGGCTACCACAACCTCTTCCAGTTCCTGCCTCAGATCGTGCCTGCATTCTTCGGCTCGCCGATCTTCATCTTTCTACTGCGTCAGTTCATCAGAGGGATTCCATTCACTCTGGACGAGGCGGCCATGGTCGATGGCGCCGGGCCGCTACGGACCTTCTGGACGATCATCCTGCCCGAGCTCCGGCCCGCGCTCGCCGCCGTGATGGTTTTGACCTTCATCGGCAAGTGGAACGACTTTCTCGGGCCGTTGATCTACCTCCAGGATCCGCATAACTGGACCGTGGAGTTGGCGCTCAACGGTTTCGTGGGCCGTTACGGCACCTCATATCTCAATCTGCAGATGGCGGCCTCCGTGATCGCCATTGCGCCCATCGCGTTCATCTACTTCATCGCCTCGCGACAGATCATCCAAGGCGTCACTCTGAGCGGCGTCAAGGGCTGAGCACGGCGCGTGCACGTGAACGGTTGAAAATGGAGCAGGCACGAGTGCTACCCCGCATTGGCAAGTCTCGAGCCTCCTTGCTACTCATTGCAGCGGTTCTCGTTGGCCTGATCGGGGCGCGTTTCGTCGCACAGAGAGCTGGCAGGCAGAGCCACGATGCGCGACCGTATCAAGGCGGCCAGATTGTGCGGACATCACGAGAGCTGGCCGGCTCCTGGACGGCGGCGGCTCCTCTTCCGGTTCCCGAGGTGTCGCAAGCCGCCCTCCTCCTCGCCAATGGCGATGTGTTGATGACAGGTGGGGAGGACGTGAAGGATGGCCGTCCAACCCGCGTGGTGCAGCGATATCACACTGCTGCTGGAACGTGGTCGACCGTGGCCGCGATGCGGCAAGAGCGCATCGGCCACACGGTGACCCTGCTCGAAGACGGCCGTGTTCTTGCCGTGGGCGGGCTGGGGAAGAAGCTGCAGCCGCTCAGCTCGGTCGAGATCTATGACCCGGTTCGCGACCGATGGGCTTCAACGGTGCCACTACCGGACGTTCGGTTTTCGCACTCCGCCACGCTTCTTCCCGACGGCCGCGTACTGGTGGTGGGCGGGATCGTCCATGGCGCGATCTCCCGCAGTGTTCTCATCTTCGATCCGCGCAAGCCGGCATGGCGAGCCGGGCCGCCGACGCTCTCTCCGCATGCGCAGCAGAATGCGCTGGCTCTTCCTGACGGGCGAGTTCTGATTGCCGGTGGGTATGGCGGCAGGGCAGAAGTCTACGACCCGAGAGCCGGCATGTGGACGGCGGTGGGAGGGCCTGACGTACTCGCCCATCCGATTCTTGCCCCCGTGCGCAATGGGCATGTCCTGCTCGCCACGGGTGTCGACAACGCGGGACAGGCCTTCAGCTCCGCCAGCCTTTTCGATCCGAAGACGGACCGCTGGAGCTCGGCCGCAGCGATGGCCACCGGGCGGGACTCCCCCATCGGTGCGGGGCTGCGCGACGGCCGCGTCCTGGTTGCCGGCGGAGCGGCCAACCGGCAGGTGCTGCGATCGGCCGAGATCTACGACTGGCGGAGCAACCGATGGGCTCACGCCGCCCCGATGCTTCATGCACGATCCGCGGCGTCAGCCCTCCCGCTGCGGAACGGACGCGTGCTGGTCTGTGGCGGCTCCTGGTACGGCACCGTCCTCGGTAGCTGCGAGCTCTACCACCCCTGATGCGCCTCGGGCTCCGGGCTGTTGGATCAGCTTGTTATCAGGTCTTCTCGCACCTCGCCGTGTCGTTCGGCGGCAACCTACTCGCCATGCTGCTCTCGCTTCCAATCGTCCTGGTGTTGATCGTCGTGGCTTTCTATGTTCACTCGCTGAGTGTGGTACCGCTGGGCATCGCCGTGCTG
>WNGF01012196.1_pt1 | contig 10427 bp, 9 predicted proteins | sample 5400641 | NCBI WGS metagenome assembly WNGF01 (sample SAMN13153371, study PRJNA577476) | soil metagenome | isolation source: 80 cm soil or saprolite under grassland replicate 2 | place: USA:California | collected 2016-06-15
TGGGCCGGGAAGGGCCGCGCGCGGTGCATGGTCTGGCGGTTGTCCCACATCACGAGGTCGCCGACCGCCCACGTGTGCGCGTAGACGAATTGCCGCTGCGTGGCGTGCTCGACGAGGTCGCGGAGAAACGCGCGCGCCTCGGGCACGGGCCAGCCGAGGATGCCGCCCGCGTGCGAGGAGAGATAGAGGGAGCGCCGCTTGGTCACGGGATGGATGCGCACGAGGCACTGGTGCACCGGCTTGAAGCGCTCGCGCTCCTCCTCCGTGAACTCGGTGAAGCCGAGGATGCTCCGCGAGTAGACCTGCGAGTGCTCGCACACCAGCCCCTCGACTTCGGCCCGGGTCTCATCGTCCAGGGCGTCGTAGCCGGCGCGCATGTCCGCGAACTCCGTGTTCCCGCCCTTCGAGGGAATGCTGCGCGCGTGGAGCAGCGAGTACTTCGCGGGAATGACCTTGAACGAGCTGTCGGAATGCCAGAGGCGGTTGCCGAGGCCGAAGAGCCGCGGCCGGTCGTCCCGCTTGAAGACCTTGTTGTCCTTGTCGAGGTTGGACACGTCGGCGAAGGTTGAGGGGAGCCGCTGCTCGTCCGCTCCACGCAGGCTGGTGCCGATGGCGTGCTCGATGTCACCGAGGCTCCGGGTGAAGGCGAGCTGCTGCTCGTCGTTGATCCGCTGCCCGTGGAAAACGAGCACGGCGTACTGGTCCATGCCCGCATGGATGGCCGTCACCTGCTCGGGGGAGAGCGGCCGGGTCATGTCCACGCCCTCCACCTCGGCGGCGAAGCAGGGACCGACTTGACGCATCGTGATGGGCATGGTGGGCGCCTCCTTGATCACACCGTGCGTTGGAGAAAGCTGGTGACGAGGGGCCAGGTCAGATCCGCGTAGTGCGGCTGGAACCCGGCATTGTCCGGGTGGCGGAAGCCGTGATTGGCGTCGGAGAAGAAATGCCACTCCACGAGATGGCCGTTGGCGGTGAAGCTCTGCCAGAGCGGGCCCTGGATGGCCGGGGTCGCGATGTAGTCCTTGCCGCCGCAGAACACGAGCGAGGAGCAGGTGAGGCTCCGCGCGAGCTGGAAGGCATGGCAGCGAGGAGCAGGTGAGGCTCCGCGCGAGCTGGAAGGCATGGCGGGGCCGGTGCGTGGTCTCGGGCTCGTCGCGCACCGACGGGTAGTAGAGGACGATGGCGCGCAGCCTGCGATTGTCGGCGGCGAAGGGGATGAGGAGCCGGCCGCCCATGCAATGGCCGATGGCGCCCGTGCGCTCCGGGTCCGACTGCATGCGGTCGATCAGGTAGCGCCACGCCTCTTCCATCTTGCCGAGGAACTCCGTGTCCGAATGCTTGGCCTGCAGATCCGCGCCCGCCCCGATGTGGTTGGTGCCCGGCACCCCGAACATGTTGAACAGGCTGGGCACGAGGACATTGAAGCCGAGGGTGGCGAGCCGGTACGCGTCGATCTTGTAGTCGGCGGTGACCCCGTGGGCGTGATGCACCATCAAGATACCGGGCCGCCGGCCCGGCTCTTCGGGATGCGCCATGTAGCCGGGGATGCCGTCCTCTTCCTGGGTGAGCATGCGGGCGATGGTCATGGGCGCGCTCCTGTCATGGCGAGCTTCACTCGGTCGGCGCGGAAGGGGACGGTGCGGAGCCGCACGCCGGTGGCGTCGAACACGGCATTGCCGAGGGCGGCGGGCACGGGTGTGGAGGCGGCCTCGCCCACGCCGAGCGGCGGCTGGTCCAGCCGCTGGATCAATTCGAACTCGAGGGCGGGAATCTCGGGGAAGGTGAGGATCGGGTAGGAGGCCCAGTCCACCGTGGTCACGCGCTCGCGGTCGTAGACGACCTCCTCGTGAAGCGTGCGCGAGATGGTCTGGAGGATGTTGCCCTCGAGCTGCGCCTGCACGCAGTCGGGATTGATCATGAGCCCGCAGTCCTGGGCGCACACCACCCGCGTCACGCGGATCTTGCCGGTGGCGCGCTCCACCGCCACCTCCATCCCCATGGCCACCAGCGTCTCCTCCTGCTTGTAGTGGATGAAGGCGATGCCGCGACCCGTGAGCACCGCCGCCGCCGGATCGATGGGACGCGGCGAGGGCCGAGGCTGCCAGCCCATGCGCGCGGCCACGCGCCTGAGCACCTCGACGCCGCGCGGATTGGTGAGACGGCGCAGGCGGAACTCCACGGGATCGACGCGCGCCACCGACGCGATCTCGTCCACGAACGACTCCACCGCGAAGGTATTGGCGACTTTTCCGGGGGCGCGGATGGCCGAGGTCCGCAGGGGCGCGTCGGGGATCCAGTGCACGACCGCGTGGAGGTTCGGCATGGTGTAGGGCGGGTCCACGTTCTGGTAGATGAGCCCGGTCGACCGCCCCGGCGTCTGCGGAATGCCCGCGGCGTCCAGAGAGAGAAGGGGAATGTTGGGGAGATTCGCGGTGGCTTGGGGCAGCCACGCCTGCGTCTCCCACGCCGAGACCTGGCCGTCGCCGTCGACGGCGGCGCGCAGCTCGAGCAGCTGGGCGGGCCCCTTGGGGTCGAGGCCGTGCTCGTCCTGGCGGGTCCACTGCACGCGCACCGGGCGGCTCGTGGCCTTGGACAGGAGGGCCGCCTCGGCCGCCGCGTCGTCGGCGCCGTTCGGGCCGTAGGAGCCCGCGCCGTCGAGATAGATCACGCGCACGCGATCGCGCTCGAAGCCCAGCATGCGGGCGCACGCGGCCTGGAATCCGTGGGTGTTCTGCGACGAGCTCCACACCGTGGCGCTGTCGGCGCGCACGTCGGCCACCCCGCACGAGGGGCCGATGGAGCCGTGCGTCTGGATGGGCCAGCGGTACGAGGCGTTGAGCGTGCGCGTCCCCGTGGGCGGCGCGCTCAGGGTCGAGAGATCGCCGCGCTTGGCGATTTCCTGGTCGCGGACGACGCGGCTCGCCCGCATCGACTCGAACTCCTTGGTGTAGTCGGGCAAGCCTGTCCCGGCTGACCACGTGGCCTTGAGCGCGCGGGCGGCGCGGATCGCGTTCCACTCGCGCTCGGCCACCACGGCGAGGAAGCTCTGAATGCGGACGACGCGCGCGCCCTTGATGGACGCGATAGACGATTCGTCCACGGCGACCAGGGTGGCGCCCACCGCGGGCGCGTGGATCACCCGCGCGTGCAGCATGTTCGGCAGCGCCAGATCGTGCAGATACTTGTGGCGCCCCGTGATCTTGCCGGGCAGGTCGGGGCGGGGGAGCGGCTGGCCGATGAAGCGGAAGCGGTCGGGCGACTTGAGCGGTGCCTTGGCGTCGATCTTGAGATTGAACGCCTGATCGCCGATGAGATCGCCGTAGCTCACCGAGGCGCTGCCGTCCTTCGCGCGAACCACACCGTCGGCGACCTCGAGGTCCGCCACGGGCCTGCCGAGGCGCGGAGCGGCCTGGGCGAGGAGAGCCTGGCGGGCGGTGGCCGCGGCCTGGCGAATCTGGCTGCCGCCGCGGGCAATGGTGTAGCTGCCCGCGGTCGCCCCCTGATTGGGCGTGAGCGCGGTATCGCCTTCGATCATGGCGATGCGCTCGAGAGGGATATCCAGCTCCTCGCCGACCATCTGGCGCAGGGCGATGCGGCCGCCCGTGCCGATGTCCACCTTGCCCGTGAAGAGGGTCACCGTGCCGTCGGCGTGCACGGCGAGATAGGAGTCGACGACGTCCGGGGCGAGCGGCTTGCCGAGGAAGCGATCGGCGTTCGCCACGGTCTGGGCGAGCAGCCGATCGGGGCCGTCGAGTCCCAGGCTCACGATGAGCGCGCCGCCCGCGGCGAGGAATCCGCGGCGCGAAATCATCGGGCGCCGCCTGTGCCCGCGACCTTGAGCACGGCGCGGATCACGCGGGCGTGGCTGCCGCAGCGGCAGAGATTGCCCGCGAGCGCTTCGCGCACCTGCTGCTCGCTGGGCCGCGGTGTGTTGGCGAGCAGCGCGCGGGCGGCCACCACCAGGCCGGCCGTGCAGTAGCCGCACTGCGCAGCCTGCTCCGCGATGAACGCGGCCTGGAGGGGGTCGACCTGATCGGGGGTGCTCAGGCCCTCGATGGTGATGACGTCGCGGCCGCCCACGCTGCGCGCGGGGGTGACGCACGAGCGGATGGCGCGCCCGCCCACGAGCACGGTGCAGGCGCCGCACTGGGCGAGGCCGCAGCCGAAATGCGTGCCGGTCAGGCCGAGGTCGTGGCGCAGCACGTAGAGCAGCGGCACGTCGGGATCGTCCGACTCCACCTCCCGCGTCCGGCCATTCACCCGCAGGGTCAGCTTGGCCATACCGTCTCCTGTGTGGCGGGAGTGAGCTAGTTCGGCGCGACCTTCTGCCAGCCCTTGTCCGGATCGAAGAGCTTCATCTGTCGCGCCAGCGTCGAGGTGTTCGGGCCGAGATCCTTCTGATACACGACGCCGTCATGGCTCACGATGAACGACATCACGCCGGAGGCGCCGTACTGCGCGGGGAAGGCCACCAGGCCGAAGCCGCCGATCATGTGACCACCGGCTACGTAGTCGGACGCCCCGTCCGGCGCATCCGGACCCTGGGCCGTGAGGATCCGGTAGAAGTAGCCGTGATAGGGCGACTGAGTTCCTCGTCCGCCGTATCCCTCGGCCCGGGCCTTGGCCACGAGCGGTCCGAAGGGGCTCGCGGCCTCGCCCGGCTTGGCGTCCCAGTAGAGGCCGTCCCGCTTGCCCGCCGTGCTCCCCAGTCGCTGCGCGTATTCGTGGACTTCGCCCTGCTTGCGCTCCCGGGCATAGTACTCGCGCTGGGCATCGACGTAGGCGAGGCACACCTGGATGGCGTCGAGCTCGTTCCGGCCGATGCGGCGGTTGAGGATCTCTTCTCGGCCCGCCGCGGTATCGAAGCGCCAGCTCGCGCCGTCGGGCACCACGGGGATGGGGAAGGGAAAATTGTCCGCGCCCACGTAGAGCACGATCTTTCCGCCCCCCGCTTCGAGCCGGTGCGCCGCGTCGTATGCGCGCAGGAAGGCCTCGCGCGCCCGCTGGTCTTCCACCGCGTCGCCCGAGGAGACGAGGGGACCGCTGGTCGGTCCTAGCACTTCGACCATCACTTTGGTGTCGCCTTTGCGAATGGCCTCGATGAGGCTTTGCACCGCTTCGTCCGGAGTCTCGAACAGCTTCTGCTTGCTCGGTGCGGCCGCCCATGTCATCGAGCAGGTCATCAGGCACATGAGGACGGCGAGGAACAGCGCCGACGAGCGCGCGCGGGTCATCATCGTTTACCCCGCCCGCCGCCGCCACCGCCACCTCTGGTACCGCCTCCACCGCCCGCGCCGCCGCCACGCTGGCCGCCTCCCGCCTTGACGCCGCCGCCCGCGGGCGCGCTGCGCTGGCCCCCGGCGTTCTGGAAATTGCCGCCGCGACCCGCCGTCGACGCGCCCAAGCTCTCGCGACTCGCGCGGCCCCGGGCGCTGTCCATGCTGGCGTTGCGCCCCTGGCCCACGCCTTCGAAGGCCCCGGGTGCTCTCGCCTGTCCCTGGCCCGCGCCGCCGAACTGCTGTGCCTGTCCACGTCCCGCGCCACCGAGCTGTGATGGCTGGGCGCGTCCGGCGGGCGCGCCCTGGCCGCTGCGGCCCGCGCCGAGCGTTCCCTGCTCCATGCCTCCGCGCGCCATCTCCTGGCGTCCCTCGGCGGCGCGGCCCCGGAAGGCCTCGCGCGATTGCACGTTGGACGCTCCCGCCTTGTTGAAGCGCTGCTGGGTCGAGGCATCACGGTACTGCGCGCCCTTGCGATGCTCCGGATTGTGCTGCCAGTTGCCCGAGCCGCGATTGTTCTGGATCTCCGTGCGCCGGTTCGCGATGTTCGTGTTGTTCACGTTGTGCGTGTAGTTGTTGTACTGGTTGACGTTGACGTCGACGTCTCCGCGACCCCAGTTGCAATTGCCCCAGAGCGCCCCGCCCACGGCCAAGCCGACGCCGAACGACAGGAGCGCCGTGCCCGCCACGTAGCCCGGCGGATAGTAATAGTAGGGCGGGTATGCGGGATGGGGCCACGCGCCGTAGACGACGGTCGGGTTGTAGGTCGGCACGTAGATGACCTGCGGATTGGCGGGCTGGATCGTGATGATCTGTGCGGGCGCCTGCTGGACGACGATCTGCTGGGGCGGAGCCGGGGCCACCGTCACCGTCTGCTCCGAGGTGCTCTTGAGCGTGCCCGCGGCCTCCGCCTTGCCCCGCAGCCGCTGGATGGCGTCCATCAAGTCCTTCTGCTGGCCGAGGAAGGCGTCACCCAGGTTCTGCGTCCAGTCGAGCTTCTCGTTCATCATGGTCAGCACCTGCGGGAAGGCCACGAGGGACTTGACGCTGTCGTCCCACGTCTCCTTCTTGAGCGCGTCGTCGAGCTGGGCGCCCTTGAGGCTCGCATTGGCCTTGGCGAAGCGCGCGGCCTGCACGACCTCCAGGGGATAGGTGGAGGCCATGAGGATCTGGGCGATGAGCGGATCGGGATAGAGCGCGATGGGGGCCGCGATCTGCTCGAGCTCTTCGGGCCTGAAAGGCTGGGCGGCCGCCGCCCCCTGATTGGTCTGGGTCGCGGCCGGCCCCGGAGCGAGGAGGAGCGCGACGAGGAACACTCCGAGAACTCGCGCGATCGGGCTCGCCGGCCATCGTGACTGCATCCCGGTCAGACTTCCTTTCTGCCGACGCCCGGCGCCGTGGTGGCGCTCCCGGCCCCATCGGACGAACGCGGCGATCATGCACCGCGGATCACCACGCGTCAAGGCGTGTGGCCCGATCGTGTTGCGGAGGCTGGGTATACTTCGATGTCAAGGAGGTGCCATCACCATGGACACCATCAAGCCGCTCTTGACCGCGACCGCCACGGCCACCGGCGGGCGTAACGGACACACGGAAGCCAGCGACGGGTCAGTGAAAGCCGATCTCTCGGTGGCGAAGGAAATGGGCGGGCCGGGGAAGCCGGGCACGACCACGCCCGAGCATCTCTTCGCGGCGGGCTACGCGGCCTGCTTCGGCGGCGCCCTCGACTTCGTGGCCAAGCGGCAGAAGAAGGACGCGAGCAGGGCCAAGATCGAGTGCGCGGTGTCCATCGGTCCGCGCGACGGCGGCGGCTTCGGCATCGCCGTGAAGATGCAGGTCGAGGACAAGAGCCTGCCCCAGGCCGAGCTCGCCGCCCTCGCCAAGGAAGCCCACGAGCAGATCTGCCCCTATTCCCACGCCACGCGCGGCAATGTCCCCGTCGACTTCACCGTGGTGGGAGGGTAGGCGCGAGACCCTCTCAGATCTGCGCCATGCCTCCGTCGACGAAGAGCTCGGCGCCCGTCACGTAGCTGCTGTCGTCGGAGGCAAGGAACACCACGGCCTTGGCGATCTCGTCCGGCGTGCCCATGCGTCCCAGAGGCACGGCGCCCACCATGCCCGACTTGAACTCGGTGAGCTGCTGGGGAGAGAGCCCGAGGCCGCTCAGGCCGGGCGTCTCGATGGGGCCGGGGCTGACCGCGTTGACGCGGATGCGGCGGCTCTTGAGGTCGATCGTCCAGTTCCGCGCGAAGGACCGCACGGCCGCCTTGGTGGCGCAGTAGACGCTGAACGCCTCGAAGCCCTTCGAGCCGGCAATGGAGGCGTTGAGGATGATGGAGCCGCCGTCCTGGAAGAGGGGCAGCGCCTTCTGCACGGTGAAGAGCAATCCCTTCACGTTGGTGCCGAAGATCTGGTCGTAGTGCGCCTCGGTGATGGAGCCGAGCGGCACCATCTCGCCGCCGCCCGCATTGGCGAAGAGCACGTCGATGCGTCCTTGCCGCTGCTTGACGGTGGCATAGAGCCGATCGAGATCGGCGAGCTTCGCCACGTCGCCCTGGACGGCCACCGCGCCGTGGCCGATCTGCTTCACCGCCTGATCGAGCTCGGCCTGACGCCGGCCCGTGATGAAGACGTGGGCACCTTCGTCCGCGAATCGCTGGGCAGTGGCGAGGCCGATGCCGCTGTTGCCCCCCGTGACCACCGCGACCTTTCCCTCGAGCTTCTTCGACATGGCGGAGGCCTCCCGTGAATGTACGACGTGTGGTCGGATCTGCACGCGTCAGAACGGCCGGCTCACCGTTTAGGACGGACGAGGCGAGGAAAGGGATTCGGCGGGGCTCGATGCCGCGGCACGCCCGGGCTCGGAGCGTGCCGCGGCGAGGCGCGTGCGTTACTCGGTGAGGGAGCGGTAGATCTCCACCTCGGCGGGGCCCTCGGTCAATCCTTCCTTCTCGCGACGCTCGCGATAGGCGGCGAGGTAGGGGGCCTTGCGGTGCACGTCGAAGGCCGCATCGTCCCTGTACATCTCGTAGAAGAGGAAGAGGTCGGGATCCTTCGAGGAGCGATGCGGGCGATAGACGAGGCAGCCCGGCTCCGCTTTCCGCACGACCCCCGCCTGTTCGGCGAGCAGTGTGGCCAGCGCATCCCCCTTGCCCTTCGCCGCCCGGATCTTCGCCACTACCGTGAGCACATTGGCCATGGTTCAGCTTCTCCTCTCAGGATGGTGCTACGTGGACGAACGCGCAGCGTGGAGCGCATTCTACGCGATGGTGGGCCACTTCGGCCGGGCGGCGAGGCCGGCGCGCGCGTGGTAGGGGCGGGCCAGCCTCTCCACTCGGCTCAAGACCTCGAGCTCGTCCACCATGGTCACGCGCCGGTCCTCGAGGAGGAGGCGTCCGTCCACCATCACCGTGCGCACGCTGGCCCCGCTCGCGCTGTACACCAGCGTGTTCACCGGATCGAGGAGCGGCCGCCACTCTGGCAGGTCGAGATCGAAGATCACGAGATCCGCGCGCTTGCCCGGCTCCAGCGAGCCGATCTCGTCTCCGAGCCCGAGGGCGCTTGCGCCGTGAAGGGTGGCCATCTCGAGCACGACCTCCGGCGGCATCACCGCCGGGTCGAGATGCGCGTCCTTGGGGACGAGGCCGGCCAGGGACATGAGCCGGAGCATGTCGAAATGGTTCGAGCCGTTCGCGCTGTCGCCCCCGAGGGACACGGCGACGCCGGCCTCCAGCATCTCCGCGAACCGGCCGTGGGCGAAGAGCCCCTTCACGTGCTTGAGGGCGGCGGACGGGCAATGCGAGATCTTCACGCCGCGCCGGGCGAGGAGCGCGATGTCGTCCGGATCCACGTGGACCATGTGCGCGAGCTTGGTGCGCGGTCCGAGCACGCCCCAGTCGTCGAGGGCGCGGAGGGGCAGGGTGTCGGCCGTCGCGCGCGACGGGTGCGAGGCGAACTGCATCATGCCCCAGCCGGTGCCGTGCCGCTCGGCCAGGGCATGCGCGCCGCGAATCAGCGCCTCCGAGCAGGTGCCGAAGCCGATGAGGAGGGGCCAGGCGCTCACCCGCGTGGTGGCGCATTGCTTGACGTCGAGGAGCGCCTCCTCGGTGAGCCGGAGCGTCTCCTCGGTGGACTGGGCGAGCCGCCCGGGGCCGCCGGCCAGATCCCAGGTCCACCGGCCGAGCACGGCGCGCAGCCCGATCGCGTCCACCGCCTGCGCCACCGCGGGGAGGTCGAAGAGCGTGCCTGCTTCGCAGAAGGTGGTGGTGCCCGTGCGGAGCATCTCGAGGCAGGCGAGCTGGGCGGCGGCCGCTTCCTCCTCGGGGTCGATGGTCGCGTAGAGCGGCACGTACCAGTCCGGCACATAGCGATCCACCGGCACCTCGTCGGGCATGAGGCCGCGCGAGAGATGCTCGGACAGATGCACGTGCGTGTCGACGAAGCCGGGGAGAAGGAGACGGCCGCGACCGTCGATCACTCGCGTCACGGGCTCCGGCGGCCGCACGTCGACGGCGCGGCCCACCTGCACGATGCGCTCGCCGTCCACGAGCACGGAGCCGTCGAGGAAGATCCTGCGCGCGGCATCCATGGTGACGACGACGGCGTGCTCGACGAGGATCATGGGACGCCCTCCGGCCGAGTATGATACACGTCTGGGCGAGGAGGTGCCGACATGGCGCAGGGGACAGGGAAGGACGGCGACGCGGAGAGGGCGCGCCGCGCGGACACGCTGATCGCCCGCATGAAGGAAGCGCGCGGCTACATCTACCCGGAGTGGGAGTTCGCGGCCCGGCAGGATCCGGACTTCGTCGAGACCTACAACCGGATCTACGAGCTGGGCCTGGGCGAAGGCCGCCACGTCTCCGCCAAGGTTCGCGAGTTCGTGGCCATCGCGCTCCTCGCCTTTCGCGGAGGGGAGCGGGCCGGTCTGGTGGCGCACATGGAGCGCGCCCTTCGCTTGGGGGCGACCCGCGAGGAGATCTTCGAAGTGCTCGAGACCTGCCTCGTCCCGGGGGGCGCTCCCACCTTCCATCGCGGCCTCGGCGCCCTCCTCGAGCTCGAGGAGGGCGGGCGTGGACATGGGAGCGCGTGAAGAGTGCCCGTCGTGCCGGAGCGGATCGTGGTAGGTTCGCTCGGCCGGCACCTACC
>WNGF01010505.1_pt1 | contig 10424 bp, 13 predicted proteins | sample 5400641 | NCBI WGS metagenome assembly WNGF01 (sample SAMN13153371, study PRJNA577476) | soil metagenome | isolation source: 80 cm soil or saprolite under grassland replicate 2 | place: USA:California | collected 2016-06-15
GCTTGGGGAACGTGCCGACCGCGTCCGGCGTCCGGGGCGGCGCCGTCGGCCCACCGCCCGCCGGCGGTCCGGGCGGCGGCGCCCGGACCTGGGGGTCCGTCGGCTCGACGACGAGCTCGTCGACGACCTCCGCCGGCACGGCGCCGAGCGCCGACGCGAGCGCGCGCCCGAGCTCCGCGCGCTCGCCCTCGTCCGCCGGCAGGATCGCGTCGGCGTAGGCGGCGACGGCGGCGTGCGTCGTCGCGGGAGCTGCCGCGGCGATCGCCTCGCCGAGGACCGCCGCGGACGCGAACGGCGGGCCGTCCACGCCGGCAGCCCGGTCCACCGCCGACGCGAGCGCCTCCGGGATCCCGGGTACGTCGAGGCGCCGCGGCGGGTCCGCGGGCGGCTCGCCCGCGAGGACCTCGTGCAGCACCCGGGCGAGCGCGCGGAGGTCGGCCGCGGGATCGCCGCCGCCCGCGAGCCCGAGGCCGCAGACGAACGCCGTACCGTCCTCGCCGACGACGATCCGCGCGGCGTCAAGGGCACCGTGGACGAGCCGCACGCCGTCGCCCGCATCGATCGCGTGCGCCCTCGCGAGCGCCGCGCACACGTCGAGCGCGATGCGCGCCGCGACGTCGGGCGGCAGGCGCCCGGACGCGTCGAGGAGCGCTCGAAGCGTCGCGCCCGGGCGGTGGAGCTCCACGACCGCGAGCTCGCCGCCGATCGTCTCCGTCCCGAGCACCGGAGCGGCGCCGGGGTGGTGGAGGCGAGCCGCCGCCTCGACGTCGCGCAGGAGCGCCACGAGCCGCGCCGGGTCGTCCGCGACGGCGGGCGGCGCGAACCCGAGGACCACCGCGCGCGCCGCCCCCGCCCGATCGAGCGCGAGCGCGCGGCGGAAGCCGCCGAGGGCCGGCAGCGAGGCGAGCACGGAGAAACGTGGCGCGGTCACGCGAGGATGGTACACCGCGACGCCACGCCGGGTCCCGTGCGCGGCGTCACTCGCGGCGGCGCCGGCCGGGCTCGCGCGCGAGCGCCTCGGCGAGCCGGTCCCGAAGCCGGGGGGGCGGCGCCGGGCTCGCGAGCAGGTGCGCGCGGACCGCCTGGACCGTCGCGCGGAGCTCTCCGCCGAACCGGGCGCAACCGTCGCAGCCCCTGAGGTGATCCTCGACGGCCCGGCGGGCGTCCGCGAGGAGCTCGCCGTCGAGGTAATCCGAGAGCCGGTCGAGCACCTGCCCGCACGAGAGGCCGCCCACGATGCGCTCGCCCTTCATGGAACCATCTCCTTGACCGGGTGGCCGAGGAGCGTCTCGACCCGTTGCTTGAGCTCGAGGCGCGCGCGGTGAAGCCGGCTCTTCATGGCGGCGAGCCCGATCCCGAGCGCCGCCGCGGTATCCTCGCCCGAGAGCTCCTCGACGTCGCGCAGGAGGAGCACCTCGCGCGCGTCGTCCGGCAGGCCCTCGAGCGCTCGGTCGATCGCCTGGCTTATCTCCCGGGCGCCGATCCGCTCCTCCGGCCCGGGCCCGTCCGCCGGCACGGCCGCAGCGGCCTCGATCGGCTCGGGATCCCTCCCCTCGCCCGCGCGCCGCCGGTGCCGCCGGTGACAGGCGTTGACGATCACCTGGAAGAGCCACGTGCGCGCGGCGCTCTCCCCGCGGAACGTCGCCGCGCCGCGCCAGGCTGCGAGCAGGCCGTCCTGCAGGGCGTCCTCCGCCTCGCGCTCGCCGCGGCACGCCCGGAGGGCGAACCGGTAGAGCGACCGCTCGTGGCGCGCAGCCAGCATCTCGAACGCCTTCCGGTCGCCCTCGCCGCTGCGCCGGACCAGCTCCTCGTCGGTGGGCTCGATGGGAGGCATGGGTGTCCCCATCGGTAGCACGTCATTCCGAGCCGCGCCGCGGCCGGGAGGATTCGCGGCCCGCGCGGGGGCCGCGCCGCGCTAGGATGCCGCCGTGCCGCGCTACCGGGCCGTCGTCACCGACCTCGACAACACGCTCTACCCCTGGGTGGACTACATCATCCCGAGCCTCGAGGCGATGGTGGCCTCGCTCGTGGCGACCACGGGCCTGCCGCGGGTCCGCATCGTCCAGGCGCTGAAGGCCGTCTACTCGAAGTACGAGTCGAACGAGTACCCATTCACGATCCAGGAGTCGGGGATCTTCGAGCCGTACGAGGCCGACTTCGACTCGTTCAACGCCCTCGTCGTGCGCCCGGCGCGAGACGCGTTCCGCGCGGCGCGCGACAAGTACCTGCGCCCCTACCCCGGCGTCCGCGAGACGCTCGACGCGCTCCGTGCGCGCGGCCTCAAGGTCGTCGGCCTCACCGACGCGCCGCGGAACGCGGCGGCGCTTCGGCTCAAGCACCTGAAGCTCGACGGCCACTTCGACGCGCTCTATACGCTGCCGGGCTACCCGCTCCCCGAGAACGTGGACCCGGAGATCCGGCGCAAGGAGGAGGCGGGCCATTACCGGTCGAAGATGCCGGTCGTCGAGCTGCCGCACACCGCCGAGAAGCCGAGCCCGGCCGGGCTCGCCCGGATCCTCGACGACTTCGGGCTCGACGGGCGCGAGGTGCTCTACGTCGGCGACAACGTGAAGAAGGACATGCCGGTCGCCGAGGCGTGCCGCGCGAGCGGCGTCTGGGCCGAGTACGGCACCTACGTCTCCGGGGAGTACCGCGAGCGGCTCGCGATCATCTCGGCGAAGGCGGTGACGCGCCGCCACGTCGCGGACGAGACCGCGCTGCGCTGGCCGGTCGCCATCTCGAGCTTCACGCAGGTCCTCGGGCTCGTGGAGGCGGCGGCACCTCCCCGCCGCGCCGACGCGCGCCGCGCCGCGCGCCGTCCCCGCCCCTGACGGTCGCGCCGGCGGGCGTCGCGCCGCGCCGGGCGGCTGCCCCCCGCGCCGGCTAGGATGGGCGCATGCGCTTCCGTCACCACGTCTTCGTCTGCGAGAACCGCCGCCCCGAGGACGATCCGCGCGGCTGCTGCGCCGCCAAGGGGAGCGAGGCGATCCGGGCCGCGCTGAAGGAGGAGATCGCGCGGCGCGGCCTGAAGAAGCAGGTGCGCGCGAACGCGGCGGGCTGCCTCGACGCCTGCGCCGACGGCCCCTCGATCGTGGTCTACCCCGAGGGCGTTTGGTACGGGCGGGTCCGGGTGGAGGACGTCCCCGAGATCGTCGAGAGCCACCTCGTGAACGGCGTCCCCGTCGAGCGGCTCCGCACCCGCCATCGGTCGTAGCGATCCCGCGGCCGCGGCGCGAGGCTGCGGGCCGCTCGAGCGCGGGTCCGCTCCCGGTCAGTTCACGAGCGGCCGTCGGCCGCGCAGCGCCGCGAGCACGCGGCGGACCTCGCTCGCGTCGCCCGCGCTCGACGCGCGCGCGAGGTAGCTCTCGAGGTCCCGCTCGGCGGCCGCTGCGACGCCGAGCCGCGCGCAGACGAGCCCGCGATCGCGCAGCGCCTCGAGCTGCCCGGGCGCGAGCATCAGGATGCGGTCGAGCACCCAGTAGGCGCGGACGTCGTCTTTCCGCTCGAGGTACGTCCGCTTCAGGTTGTGGAGCATGCGGGCGAGGATCTGGCGCGGCGCGACCCCCGCGAGGTACCGGCGGTCGAGGTCGCGACCGCCGGAGCGCGCCCGGTAGCGCGCGACGCACTCGTCCGCGGACAGCATCTCTCCGCCGTTGTAGGCGTCCACGAACACCTCCGCGCCGCTCGCCCCCGTGTACTTCGCGAGGAAGTGGCCGGGGAACCCGACCCCCTGCAGCACGAGCCCGATCCGGCGCGCGACCTCCATGTAGACGACGCACAGGCTGATCGGGAGCCCGAGCCGGCGCTCGAGGACCTCGTTCAGGAACGAGTTGCGCGGGTCGGCGTAGTCGCCCTCGTTCCCCCGGAGCCCCTCCTCCTCGAAGAGCACCTTGCGGAGGGCCTGGAGCGCGGTCGCGGAGCGCCCCGCCGGCGCCTCGCGGCGAACCCGCGCCGCGAGCGCGTCGAGCCGCACGAGCCACTCCTCGGGCTCGAGGCGCGGGTACTCCTCCTCGGCGAGCGCGAGCGCCGCCTCGTCGAGCGGCACGGGGTCGCGGTGCAGGAGCGCGGCGAAGCGGGCGCGGGCCTTTCCCTCGAGCATCGGCTCACCGGACCAGCGCCGCGACGTACTCGTGGTACCGGCGCTCGTCGCGGGCGATCGCGTGGACGAGCTCGCGTATCGGAGGAGGAACGAGACCGCCCGGAACGTCGGAGATCGCCCGGAGCGCGCCGGCGAGCCGCGACCACGACTCCGAGAGGGCGCGCATCCGCGGCGCAAGGCCGAGCTTCGCGAGGCCCGGGACGCGCCCCTCCGCCTCCTCGAGGAACCGCGCGTAGAGCGCGCGGAAGAGGCCGCCCCCGGTGCCCCGCTTCTCGACGACCTGGTAGGCGTACCGGAAGGCCCAGGCGCGATCCGCCTCGCCGGCGGCGCGCGACGGCCACTCCTGGAGCTCGGCCGCGAACCGCTCGAGCGCGGACGCGCCGGCGGCGCCGTCCACGTCGAGCAGGAAGTCGCGCGCCTGCCGCCGGAGCGCGTCCGGCAACGCCTCCTCGATCGGTCGCTGCACCGCGGGCGCGTCCACCTCGAGCCAGGGTCGCCCAGGCGCCCCGAACGGCGGCGCGATCGACGCGCGCGCTCGCTCGAGCGCGTCGAGCGGCACCTCCTCGAGGCCGGGGCGGTCGCCGTCCGCCACGATCGCGACCGCGCGGTCGAGGTCGTAGCCGGCGACGACCACCCGGTGGCCGCCGAACCGGGTCCGGGTGTTCCAGTACGGGAGCTCCGCGAGATCGGTCGCGAGGATCGGCGCGAGCCCGCGCCCGAGGGCGTCTCGCACGCCGTCCCACGCGCGGGCCGGATCGTCCTCCGCCCGCTCGTGGACCCGCGCCTCGAGCACCTCGCACGCCGTCCGCTCGAGGTGCAGCGCGCGGCCCTGGAACAGGTGGGTGGGGGAGAACGCCGGCGAGACGAGGTAGTAGAAGCCGAGCCCCGCGCCGAGCCCGAACGCCATCGGCTCGGACAGCGAGACGCCGCGCACCCGCAGCGCATCCGCGAGGGCGGCCGTGCCACAGTGGACGCCCGGCCGATGGTCGAACCCCGCGAGGATCACGCGGGTGGAGTATAGCGGCCGGCGGCGCTAGAGTCGCAGCGGCATGGCGACGACCGACGTCGATCTCGACACTGCGCTGAAAGCCCTGCGGCTGCTCGACGAGCTCGTGGAGCAGCAACGGGAGAAGGTCCGCGCGCTCGCGCGCCGCATCCACCCCGGCCTGACGGACGCCGACCTCCGCGACGTCCGCGAGTTCCGGGACGTCCACGGGGACCCGGCCTTCCAGTTCGAGGAGGGGCAGCTCGCCGGGCTCGTCGCCGCGCAGCTCGGGCTCAAGGGACGGCTCCTCGGCGGCGCCCTCCCGACCTGACACCTGCGGCGCTCCGGCCTTGACGAGGCCCCGGCCCTTCTCTACATTCCGGCCCCTGCCATTCCCCAGTAGCTCAGTTGGCAGAGCAGGTGACTGTTAATCACCGGGTCGCATGTTCGAGTCATGCCTGGGGAGCCATTCCGACGGGCGGTCGAGTGTGAGCTCGACCGCCCGTCCTTTTTTTTCCTCGGCGAGGGGTGGCTCGGGCGGGGGGCGCCCGCCCGCCCGACGATGGGCAGCTTGAGACCCATGCCGAGGTTGCCCGTCCCGCACGAAGACGCCGACTACCGGGCCCTCGTCGACGCGCTCGCGCGCGAGGGGCTCCCGCGCCGAGCGGAGGCGGCCCGCGCGGTCGAGGCGGTGATCTGCGCGCTCGCGCAACGCCTCTCCGACCCGGACTTCGACGCGCTGCGCGACCTGCTCCCGGCGCCGTTCCGCACCCGCCTCGTGCCGTGCGAGCGCCACGCGGCCGCCCCCGGGATCCCGCGCTCCGCGGACGAGCTCTACGCGCTCGTGGCGGAGGACCTCGACCGCGCTCCGGACGAGGTCGAGCCGACCGTGCGCGCGGTCCTGGCCGCCGTCCGCGGGCAGCTCTCGGAGCCCGAGGCCGAGGAGGTCGCGGGGAGGCTCCCGCTCGACCTCCTGCCGCTGTGGCGCCGGCCCTCGTGATCCTCGGCGCCACGCGGGTTCACTACCGGGTGGGGCTGCACCGCGCGGCGCGGTATCATCGCCGCGATGACCTCGTCTCCCCAGGGAAGCGGCGATGCCGCGCACGAGCTGACGAGCTCGCTGTCGGCGCTACTGCTCGGCCTGCAGAGGCTGCGGGCGTTGTCCGGGGGCCCCGAGAAAGAGCGGGCGCTCGCGCTCATCGAGCGGATGGAGGGCGCGGTGCGCGGGATGAACATCCTCCTCGAGTCGCTGCGCAGCCCGCCCGCTCCGCCCGCCGATCGTCCCTGACCCGCCCCGCCTCCGATGCCCGAGCGCCGCGCCTTCTCCGTCTCCGTGTTCTGCCGCAACGCCGGGTCCGTCCTCCTCGTCCGCCACCGGCGGCTCGGGACGTGGCTCCCGGTCGGCGGCGAGGTCGAGCCCGGCGAGACCCCGCTCGAGGCCGCGCGGCGCGAGCTGCGGGAGGAGACCGGCCTCGAGGGCCGGTTCCCGGCCGGCCTCGGCGTGGACGGCACCCCGCCCGGCCTCCTCGGGTACGAGGAGCACCTGGCGGGCTCGAAGGGGATCCACCTGAACTTCGCGTTCGTGGCCGACGTCCCGACGCGCACCCTCTCGTCATGCGACGAGTGGGACGGCGCGGTCTGGGTCTCCGCCGGCGACCTCGCCGCGACCTCGTGCCCCACGAACGTCCGGCAGCTCGCCCGGCTCGCGCTGGACGCGCCGCTCTAGCCGCGGGGGACGAGCGGAAGCTGGCGGGGCCCCGAGACGGCGCTGCGCCCGTCCTGGGCCGGCGGGCGCGCGGGACGCGGCGGCCGCCCGGCGGGCGGGGCGGGCGAGGACGCGGTCCGGCCGCCGTACGCCGCGCTCGCGTCGCGCTCCGCCCGGACGAGCTCGTCGAGAACGGGCCCGCGCGCCGCCCCCTCGAGCCGCCGGCTCGCGGCGTCGAGGCCGCGCACCGCGGCGAGCCGGTCGTCCTCGCCGAGCCGCGCGCGATCGACCGCGCGCCGCAGCACGCGGAGCGTCTCGTCATAGACGCGCAGCGGGACCGGATAAGGGTGACCGTCCTTGCCGCCGTGCGCGAGCGAGAAGCGGGCCGGATCCGAGAACCGGCAGGGCGCACCGTGGATGACCTCGGCCGCCATCGCGAGCGCGAGGACCGTGCGCGCCCCGAGGCCGGGCGTGAGGAGGAGCTCCGCGAAGTCCGCCGGGCCGCGCTCCGCGGCCGCCGCCAGCGCGCCGTGCAGCCGCCGCAGGACCACGTCGCTCGCCCGCACGTCGTGGTGGGCGGGCATCGCGAGGCGCGGCGCGCCCGAGCCGATCCGCCGCACCGCCTCGACCACGCGATCCGGGCCATCGCGGACGAGCGCGAGCTGCGCCTCGCGCGAGGGACCGGCGCGGCGATCCGTGAGGTTCACGATCGCGCCGCCGGGGCGTCCCTCGATGGCCGCGTGCGGCTCCTCGACGAAGCTCTCGAGCCCCTCCGAGAGCCAGTGGTACCGCCGCGCGGTGCGCCGGGCCGTGTCCATCCCCTGCTGGACGACCGCCCAGCTCCCGTCGGCGGCGACGAAGAACGCGTGGAGGTAGAGGGCGTGGCCGTCCTGCACGGCCGCCCCGTCCACCTTCGCGACGAGCCGGCTCGTCCGGGCGAGCGCCGCGCCGTCGACGCCCGTGCGGTCCCCGAACGCGGCGAGCTCGTCCGGCGTGCGGCGGGAGTGGCGCCCGCGTCCGCCGCACACGCGCAGGCCGAGCTCGCGCTCGAGCGGCGCGAGCCCGCGCTGCAGCGCGCCGACGACGCTCGTCGTGATCCCGGACGAGTGCCAGTCCATTCCCATGAGCGCGCCGAGCGACTGGAACCAGAAGGGATGGGAGAGGCGGCGCAGCAGCTCGGTGCGGCCGTACTCGAGGACGATCGCCTCCGCGAGCACGCGCCCGAGGCGCGCCATGCGCTCGAAGAGCCAGGGTGGGACGCGGCCGCGGTGGAGCGGGAGGTCGGCGGTGCCCGTCTGGGCGCCCTGCACCCCACGCGCACCCGGGTTCGGCGCTGCGGTCATCGGCCCCTCACGTAGCGGCGCGCGCCGCGACCTGCCACGCGGCGGGTGCTCCGGACCGCGGGCTGCACATCGTTCATTCGATGGCACGCCATGCAGCCGACGGCGACGGGACGGCGGAGCCCCTCGTCCCCGAACGCCCTACCCTCCCCTCGCTGCGCCTCGCCGCCGCGGGCTGCCGCGCCTGCCCGCTCTGGGAGCGCGGGACCCAGACGGTGTTCGGCGCGGGGTCCCCGCTCGCGCAGGTGATGCTCGTCGGTGAGCAGCCGGGCAACGAAGAGGACCTCTCGGGCCAGCCGTTCGTCGGACCCGCCGGACGGCTCCTCGACCGCGCGCTCGCCGCGGCGGGGATCGATCGCCGCGCCGCCTACGTCACGAATGCGGTGAAGCACTTCAAGTGGGAGGCGCGCGGAAAGCGGCGCATCCACCAGAAGCCCTCGGCGGGCGAGGTGCGCGCGTGCCGCCCGTGGCTCGAGGCCGAGATCCGCGTCGTCCGCCCGCGCGCGCTCGTCTGCCTCGGCGCGACGGCCGCCCAGGCGCTCCTCGGCCGCACGTTCCGCGTGACCGAGTTCCGCGGCGAGCTCATCGCCTCGCCGCTCGCGCCGTTCGTCATGGCGACCGTCCACCCGTCCTCGATACTCCGTGCCCCTGACGACGAGACGCGCCGCGCCGAGCTCGCCCGGTTCGTAGAGGACCTCGCGGCGCTCGCGCAGGCGATGCGCGCGCCGCCGTCGGACGCGCCGCGCATCTGAGCCCTCGATCTGGGCCTGCCCTCCGTCGACGAACAGCTCGATCCAGTTGACGAAGCCGCCGTCGGCCGGGTTCCAATCGCCTTCACCGCCACGTCGAGCTCGACCGATCGCCGGCGCGTACGAAGACCCGCGCGCCCTCCTCCGCGAACAGCTTCGCGAGAGGATTTCGCCGTCACGTCCGGCTAGGGCACGTACTTCGAGAGGATCGGGCGGAGCTTCTCCTTCACCTCCGGCGCGATCCGCGCCTTGTCCGACCAGATCGCGAGCGCGAGGGCGGACTGGCACGCGCACGGCTTGTCCCCGGCCTCCGCGATCTTCGGGATCGCGCGACGGATGAGCTCGATCGCGTTCTGGGTCGCGGCCTTCACGTTCCCCAGGATCTCCTCGATGAGCTTCGCCTGATCGAGCGACGCGGGGTGCGGCTTCCAGCAGTCGTAGTCGGTCGGGAGCGCGACGAGCGCGTAGCAGATCTCCGCCTCTCGCGCGAGCTTCGCCTCGGGCATCACCGTCATACCGATGAGCGAGGCGCCCCAGCTCCGGTGCAGCTCGCTCTCCGCGCGCGTCGAGAACTGCGGTCCTTCCATGCAGACGTACGTTCCGCCCTGGTGGATGCGCACCGGGAAACCGGTCCCCGCCCTGACGAGCACGTTCCGGAGCGTCGCGCAGAACGGGGCCGCGAGCTCGACGTGCACGGCGAGGTCGTCGAAGAACGTGCCGGCGCGCCGGAACGTCCGGTCGATCACTTGATCCGGGATCACGAGGTGACGCGGCGCGACTTCCTCGCGAAGGCTGCCGACGGCGCCGGACGCGAGGAGGTGCGTCACGCCGAGCGACTTGAGCGCCCAGATGTTCGCGCGGTACGGGACGGTGGACGGGTTCCGCAGATGTCCCTCGCCGTGCCGCGCGAGGAGCGCGATGCGCTGGCCATCGAGCTCGGCGAGCGTGATGGGGCCGGAAGGAGCGCCGAAGGGAGTGTCGATCTCCCGGACCTCTCCGGCGCCGAGCGCGCCGAGCGCCTCGCCGAGCCCCGTGCCGCCGATCACCCCGACCACGCCGCGAGTCATCGCGCCCTCCTACCGCCCCCGGCGGCGAAGCGCGACTCTAACGCGCGCTCCGGTGAACGGCCTGCCCCGAGCGACGGGGACAAAAGAAAAAGCCCGCCGGCGCAAGCGCCGGCGGGCGTAGAAAGATGCGGCAGCGACCTACTCTCCCACACGGCTTCCCGTGCAGTACCATCGGCTCTGGTGGGCTTAACTTCCGTGTTCGGGATGGGAACGGGTGTGACCCCACCGATATAGCCACCGCAAAGTCTGTAAAAGAAAGAAGGACGAAGCCTTCTCACGACCGAATACGAAGGGTATTTGGAGCAACGCACAGCGGGGCTCGGGGCTCCGCTGATCCGACAAGTCTCGATCTCGACCTCGAGCAGGTCGCCTACGACCTGAGAAGAGGGAGACCAAGCCGCACGCCCGATTAGTACCGGTCAGCTGAGCGCCTCACAGCGCGTACACCTCCGGCCTATCAACCTCGTAGTCTTCGAGGG
>WNGF01020371.1_pt1 | contig 10424 bp, 8 predicted proteins | sample 5400641 | NCBI WGS metagenome assembly WNGF01 (sample SAMN13153371, study PRJNA577476) | soil metagenome | isolation source: 80 cm soil or saprolite under grassland replicate 2 | place: USA:California | collected 2016-06-15
CAGCGGCTCGACGGCCGCGACGAGACACGCCAGGCCATGTGCCAGAATTCCGTCGTCGTTAGTGCACAGCACCCGCATCAGGACTTTCCTGCCCGCGTTCCGCCAGCCGCTTCACCCGATCGGCTGCCCGCTTCATTCGCGCGATCGGTTCCAGCTACTCCGACCGGCAGCTTCGTCGCCCGTCCGAAGGCACCACGGCGATGCTTCCACAGCACGCCGATCACGAGCATCGCGTCGCGAAACTCGCGGAAGTAGCTCGCCGATCCGTAGATGGTTGAGATCGGCACGTTGGTGATTGTGAATCCGGCGTGCGCTGCCCTGATGATGAAATCGGTCTCGAATTCGTATCGATCCCCTTTGGCGCGCACCGACTCGAGCACCTCGCGCCGGATTCCACGGTAACCCGATTGGCTGTCGCGCACGGCTCCCCCGGAGACGAGTCTCGTCGCCGCACTCGACAGAAAATTGGCAACACGCCGGTGTCGTGGCACTTGCTCACCCGACAAGTCGCGCGTTCCGATCGCGATATGATAATTGTCGAGCGCCGCGAGAATGGACGGAGCAAAGGCGGGATCGTGCTGGCCGTCCGAGTCTATAGTCAGAACCGCACGACAATCGGTCTCAAGCGCCGCCCCGAAAGCAGCGCGCAGAGCCTCTCCCTTCCCCCGATTCTCGGAAAACTCGATGGTGCGATCGCAGAGAAAGCGCAGCAGTGCGCCGGTTCCGTCGGAGGAGCCATCGTTGACGCCGATTATTCTCGCGGTCGGCAACGCCTCCCGCAGACCCTTCACAACCGGAGTGACGGTCGACTCCGCGTTGAACGCCGGCAGAATGACGATTACCAGATCGATCATTCTTCTTCGACTTCTCCGTCGAGCGCCGCGAGTATGGCCTTGAGGTCCGCTTCCATCGATTCGACGGTCTGCGTGTCGAGCGCTGCGCGGGCAACCGTTCTCAGCTCGCCGCTCTTTCGGTATTCGTCGATCTTCTGGCGCGCTCCGTCGATCGTGTACTTCTCGGTATACAGGAGCTGGCGCACGAGCATGATGAGCTCGATCTCCCGCCGCTGATACACCCGGTTCCCCGAACGATTCTTTGCCGGATGAAGAAACCGGAACTGACTCTCCCAGTATCTGAGGACATGAGGTTTGAGCTCCGTGAGCGTACAGACGTCGCCCATGGAAAAGAATTCACGGACCGGTTCAGTCGCGCTCATCAGTCTACCTCCGATCTCAGCTCGCGTGACATAAGCGCCCCGATGGCATCACGTGGCGGATGATTCTCGAAAAGGACACGGTAAACCGCGTCGACAATTGGCATCTCAACTCCCTCCCGCGCAGCGAGTGCGCGCGCGCTTCGCGTGGTGACCACACCTTCGGCAACCGTTTCTCTGCCCGCAAGCACTTCATCAAGCGAAGCGCCGCGGCCGATTTCAACTCCCACACTTCGATTCCGGCTCAATGACCCTGTGCACGTGAGAACCAGGTCTCCCAGCCCGGCGAGCCCCGCCAGCGTCGCCGGGTCCGCCCCCAGGCGGGTTCCGAGACGCGTCATCTCCGCGAGACCGCGAGTGATGAGCGCCGCGCGGGCATTGAAGCCGAGGCCAAGGCCCTCAGCAATTCCGGTGGCGACAGCCATCACGTTCTTGAGCGCGCCGCCAATCTCGACACCGGTGACGTCGCCATGGGTGTACGCGCGAAAGTAGGTCGAGCTGAATGTCTCCTGCGCAGATCGCGCGGCTTCGGCGTCCATCGATGCGACTACGACCGCTGTCGGCTGTCGGCTCACGACTTCCGCCGCGAAGCTGGGGCCTGATAACGCGATCACAGTCGAGTCGGGAAGCTCCGTGGATGCTACCTCGGTCATCAGCGCAAGCGTTTCGGTCTCTATGCCTTTCGACGCCACGACCACCTGAGTGCCCGCGCGAAACGACTCCTTCGCTCCGCGGACGATCGACCGCATTACATGAGACGGCGTTGCCAACGTTACCACCTCGGCGCCTGCGAGCGCCTCTGCAATGTCCGCGTACGCGACCAGCCCCGTAGCCAACTTAGTTCCCTTGAGAAACCGGCGGTTCTCATGAGACCGGTTGATCGCTTCAACGACATCCCATTCATAAGCCCAGATCCTGACGTCGTGGCCGTTGCGCGCCAACAGATCGCCGAGCGCCGTTCCCCACGCTCCACCGCCGACGACGGCGCAGCGCGTCACCCTGCCGGAGCCTCGGCTTTGCGACCCAGCCGTGGCTCCTCGCCCCGGCGAAGCCGCGCAATGTTCGCCCGATGCGTCCACATGACGAGCATCCACACCGCTACGCTCATGATGAAGAGTGGCGAGCGCGGGCCAGTCCAGATGAGCAGTGCGATTGGCAGCATCGTCGCCGCAGAAAGCGATGCGACGCTCGAGATACGCGTGATGGTGATCACCAGCGTAAAGACAATCGCAGACACCAGCGTCGGGAGCCAGGCAAGTCCAAGAAACACTCCGCCGGCTGTCGCGACTCCCTTGCCTCCACCTTTACCGAGAAGGAAGATCGGCCGCACATGACCAAGCACGGCGGCAAGCCCAAACGCGATTGCCCACAGCTGGGGTTTGGGAGTGTTCACTGTCGCCGGCAAAAGCAGAACCGGTAGCAACCCCTTTAGCGTGTCTCCGAGATAGACGAGCGCGCCGATGCGCGGACCGAGAACTCTAGCCGCATTGCTCGCACCGAGGTTGCCCGACCCTTGCTTCCTGAGATCGACGCCGCGCGCACGGCCCGCCAGATAGGCGAACGGTATCGAGCCGGCGAGGTACGCGATCAGGACGCCGAATAGTGGGTGCACCTATGCCGATTTCCTCCGCATCACCACGCGCAATGGACTGCCGGTGAACCCCCACGCCTCGCGAAATCCGTTGTGGAGGTAGCGGATGTAATGCTCCTGGACGAGGTCAGGATTGTTTCCGAATACCGCGATCGTCGGCGGCGCGGTTTCGACCTGCGTCGCGTAATTGAGCTTCACCTCTCGACCAGCGGCTTGCGGCGGCTGTCGTCTCGCGACCAGGGCTTCGAGCGTGGTGTTCACCTGAGACGTTGTGATCCGCTTTTTTCTTTCCGCTTCTACCTCGAGAATCAGATTGAGAACTTTGGTGACACGCTGGCCCGTGAGCGCCGACAGAAAGACGAACGGAACAAACCTGAAGAAGGGAGCCTTCTCCTCACACTCCTTCTCGAACGTGTGCGCCGAGTTGGTCTCCTTCTCGGCAAGATCCCACTTGTTGACCGCAATGATCAGACCTCGTCCGTTCTCCCATGCGAGTGCCGCAATCTTGAGGTCCTGATTGTGAAGCCCCTCTGTGGCGTCGATTACGAGGATGCAGATGTCGGCGCGATCGATTGCGCGTCGCGAGCGCAGGGCAGAATAGAACTCGATTCCCTCGTCGACCTTCGACTGGCGTCTCAGCCCGGCTGTGTCGACGAAAATGATGGGTCGACCGTGATAATTGAGGGGCGTATCGATCGCATCGCGCGTAGTCCCCGCGGTCTCGGCCACGACCAGTCTTTCCTCGCCGAGCAGGCGGTTTACGAGGGAGGATTTTCCGACATTCGGCCGCCCGATCACGGCTACCCGCAGCGCGTCGCCCTGCTCTTCGTCGGTCTCCGGAATCCTCTCGACGATCACATCGAGCAGGTCACCCGAGTTCTTTCCGTTAATGGCCGAAACCGGAAGTGGGTCGCCGGCGCCGAGTGAATAGAACTCGTAGTAATCCGTGCTCTGTGGATCGTCCACTTTGTTGGCGACGAGCAGCCATGGCTTTCGCGACTCGCGGAGCATGTCGAGCACTCGCGAGTCGCTCGGATGCAAGCCAGTCCTCGCATCGACAACCATGAGCAGAAGGTCAGCCTCGCCAATAGCCTCCATCACCTGTCGGCGGATCTCCAGATCCATTGGAATCCGCGGATCGTCGGTGATGCCGCCGGTATCCACCAGCCAGAACTTGCGACCGTTCCATTCGGCAAGCGCGAAATGGCGATCGCGTGTGGTCCCGGGCTCGTCACTCACGATTGCGCTGTGATCGCCCACGATGCGGTTGAACAGGGCCGACTTTCCAACGTTGGGACGGCCGACGATGGCGATAACTGGAGCGTCCACTAGACTCATGCTGCGATTGCCTCGGCTTCCGCAGCCAGAAAATCAATGAAATCGTACGAGGGGAACACCGGGACCGGCAGCGAGTCGCGGAGCTGCGCGAAATCCACGTCGTCTAGAAACACTCCGTCCTCGTTGATTGTCTCTGCCGGTATGAGAGCGAGCGAGAGGTCGGTGCGATCGATCAGAGCCCGATGGATGTCGGCGCCGACAAGGAGTCCGGCAGTCGTGATCGTCGGGCCGAACAGCGAGCTCTCGACGACTATCAGGTCGAAGTCGGCGCCCGTCGCCTCGCTGAGTGCCGCCAGCAGCTGAGGCATCAATCCCGCCATCGCCTTGCCGGTCACGACTCCGATTCGTCTGCCGTCCATTCGAGGCAGCTCGGAGCGTCCGGCAGTCACGCGCGCGCGGAGCGAAGCGACGGCACCGATGCCATTTTCAATCTGAGAGAAATCGCCGTAAAATTCGGCCGCCGGGAGCTCGCGTCCGGCTAGCAGATAGAGCTCATCGGATCCGTAGACCCAGTGTTCACCGCGCTCGCGCATCGCCCGCTCGCTCCAGCGGGTGACATCCTCGAGGAGCCTGTTGGCTGCGGCGGCATCCATCGGCTCGCCGGTGTAGAGATGAGAAAACTGTGTCAGTCCAACAGGGACAACCGCAGCGGAGAGAACCGCGTCGCCGAGATTCCAGAGATCGCGCAGTGATTCATCCAGCACGGCGCCGTCGTTCAGCCCCGGCACCACAACCATCTGACAGTGGAAGCGAATCCCGCCTTCGGCCAGACGCGTGAGCTGATCCACAATATTCGGGACGCGCGGATTGTTGAGCAGAACCTTCCGTGCATCCCAGTTCGTGGCATGAACAGAGACGTAGAGCGGAGACAGGCGATACTCGAGTATCCGCGCAATGTCCTTCTCCTTGACGTTCGAGAGCGTCGCGAAATTTCCGTACGTGAAGGAAAGACGGTAATCGTCGTCGCGGATGTAGAGATTCCGGCGAAGCCCGGTTGGCAGACCTTCGATGAAGCAGAACTCACATCGATTGGCGCAGCGTCGAACGTTGGGTGGCTCGAGAGTCACGCCCAACTGCTCCCCCTCGGAGCGTGAAATCTCGTAAGCAATCTCTTCGCCGTCTGGTTGGCGCGCCTGAACTACGAGCTCGTCGTCTGCGGCGAGAAATTCCCAGTCCAGAAAATCGTGGAGATCGCGGCCGTTGACCGAGATCAACTCGGTTCCGGGGGCGATGCCAAGCTCTTCAGCGATGCTGTCGGGGAGGACGCGGACGACTTTTACCATACCTCAAGTAATTTAGAGCTAAAGCCGCCGAAAACAAGCAATCGCCTAAAGTTAGCTCCTTACACCGGTGAGGTAGCAGCCAGCGATTCGAGGAGTTTTCTAGCCTGCGCCGGGTTGAATCCCGGGAGCTTCGCGATGGCTTCCTGCGTGGCTTCGCGCACGCCCTGGATGCTCCCGAACTCCTGCAACAAGCGGCGTCGCTTCACCGGCCCTATCCCCGGAACCTTGAGTAGCTCCGAGGTCACCGTACGCATCGTTCGCCGCTTGCGGTTATATGTCACGGCAAATCGGTGCGCCTCGTCCCGAAGCTGCTGGAGGAGCCGCAGCGCAGTGGACCGACGTGACATCCGGATGGGTGCCTCGCGACCCCAGACGAATACCTCCTCTTCCCGCTTTGCGAGGCTCACCAGCGGACGGTCGGCGAGACCGAGTCCGGAGAGAGCCTCATGCGCCGCCGACAGCTGTCCCTTTCCTCCGTCGATGACAATCAAGTCCGGGAGCGGTTTCTCCTCCGCCTGTCGCCGCTGGAAATACCGCGTCACCACTTCCCGCATCGAAGCGAAGTCGTCGCTCCCCTCTACGGTCTTCACGCGAAACTTTCTGTACTCGCCTCGTCGGGGGCGTCCGTTCTCGAACCACACGCCAGCGCCGACGGTGTCGGTGCCCTGCGTGGTCGAAATGTCGAAGCAGACCATCGTTCGCGGCAGGCGCTGAAGGCCCAGCTCGCGGCCAAGCTCATAAACGGGATCCCCCGCCGTCGTCGCTCCCTCCATCGACGCCGCCCTCAGCTCCTCGAGCAGATGTCGCGCATTCTGTTGCGCCAGGTCCACCAGCTCGCGGCGCGATCCTCTCTGCGGTACGTGGATCCTCGTCTGCGGCAGCGACTGCTCGAGCAGATCGCGGTCGTCGAAGTCGAACGGAACGAGAAGCCGCTTCGCACGCTCGCGGAGAGAGACGTAGCTGCCGGCAAGGTAAGCCGACAGGATCGCGGAATCCTCCTCGCCCTCGACGTTCACGAGGAACCGATGCTCGCGCGACAGCAGCTTGCCGGCGCGAACGCGCAACAGTACGACGCACGCGTCGTCTCCGTCGCGGGCGAAGCCGATCGCATCGTGGTCGCCGCCTTCTACCTCGAGTACAACGGTCGGTTCTTCCATCAACTCGAGATGCTGCAGCGCGTCGCGCAGCTCGGCCGCCCGCTCGAAGTCGAGCGAGCTCGATGCGGATTCCATCATCCGCTGCTTCACGCGCTTTACGACTTCGTCGGGTCTTCCATCGAGGAACAGCACAACCTCGTCGATCATCGCCCGGTACTCCATCTGGCTCTGCGCAAGAATGCACGGAGCCTTGCACCGATGGATGTAGTAGTCGAGACACGGGCGGTCGGGCATTTCCCTCGGCATGTCGTAGTTGCACGATCTCACTGTGAAAATCCGCTTCACGACATTGAGGGCGCGCCGCATCGCACCGACGTCGGTGTAAGGTCCGAAGTAGCGTGCCCCATCGTTCTGGAGCTTGCGCGTCACGTAAACCCGAGGAAACGCCTCCTGGATGGTGACCTTGATGTACGGATACGACTTGTCGTCCCTCAGCGAGATGTTGAAGCGCGGCTTGTATTCTTTGATGAGGTTTGCTTCGAGGATCAGCGCATGTGCCTCGCTCGGCACGACTATCGTTTCGACGTCGGCGATCTTGCCGACGAGGTGCCGGGTCTTGGGGCTCTCGTCGTGATCGGTCGCAAAGTAGCTGCGCACCCGCGATCTGAGGCCCTTGGCTTTCCCGACGTAGAGGATGTGCCCCTCCCCGCTTTTCCAGAGATAAACTCCGGGTCCGTCGGGCAGATGCGGCAGTTTGGAGGCGACTTTGTCGGGAACGACGATCATCTCTAATTATACCTGCGCACGGGAGCGTCGTTCACACCTCACCTCTAACCTCGCGACCTGGACGTCTCGTTCCTCGGACCCGTGATTCTCGCAGTTGAACTCACGTCGACGGCACACACTGACCGAGTCCGAATTCAACCCGTTTATCTCAGCAGCCTGAGCCTTGCCGTCAATTCGTTCGCTTCCGGAATTCCCATCAGCGTCGCGATGAGAAGGAAGCTCACGCCGTAGACCGCGATGATCACCAACCCAGTCAACACTGTGTGCGCGGACGAGATTCCAAGTTTGAATCCCCACGCGATTGCTGCCGCAAGGAATGCAGCAACCCAAAGTCGCAACGTGACTGACGCCGCGACTCTCGTAGGTCCGATCCGCTGCGCCAGCGCTCGTCGCAGCAGATAGAATTCGACCCACCCCGCGATGCCTGCCGATGCTGTCAGTCCCGCGACACCCAGCCTCGCATCGACGCCAAGCCAGCCCGGCAGCCTGAGAGCTGCGATGTAGCCAAGAGCGGTCGTAAGTGCTACACGCACAATTGCGAAACGCAGCGGCGTCCTCGTATCGCGCAGAGCGTAGAACGTCGACGAATAGAGCCGTCCCCACGTCGAAGCAAGCAGTCCGATAGTCGAGCCGATGAGAATCTGCCAGACCCAGATGCTGTCCGCCCTGGTGAAGCGGCCCGACTCGAAAAGAACCGCGGAGATGACGTCGCCCAGCGCGAGAAACGCGACGGCCGAGGGAATAATGTAGAACGCTATTCTTTTCAGTCCTCCGTCGAGGCGGCCACGCAGGTACGACGCGATCTCCTGCGAACTGCCCGTTGCGCTCGCCATAATCGGCAGCTCGGCAGCGGAGACTGCCATCCCGAAGAGACTTACCGGCAGTGTGTACAGCACCTGCGCATAAGCGAACACCGCAACGGCTCCGGTGGGAAGCCAGCTGGCGATAAAAGCGTCGATGTAAGCGCTGATCTGCACCACGCCGCGGCTGATGAACGCTGGAACGAAGTTCCGGAATACCATCCGCGAGCTCGCAGTCCCGACGTCGAGATTGAGGTTCACTCCCTGCGCCAGTCGAAGAACCAGGGGCAGCTGCACTCCGAACTGCAGCGCGCTTCCGACAACTGACGCCCATGCCACGATCTCAGCCAGGCGCACCTGCGGCGTTCCGCTGCCGAAACCGACCAATGCCCCGATCATCGCCGCGTTCCACACTACCGGCGCGGTGTAGCTGACGAAGAATTTCCGGTGGCTATTGAGAATACCGAGGCACCACGCGGAGAGCACGAGCAGGCCCGCCCCGGGGAAAAGAATTCGGGTCAGCTGCACGGTCAGCTCGCGTCGCTCGCCGGTAAACCCGCCGGCAATCAGCGACACGAGCGCGGGCGCGGCGAGCACGCCGGCAAGGACGACAACTGCCGATGTCAGAGCGAGCGCCGCCGCGACTGCGCCCGCAAGCTTGTCCGCGTCCTGCTTCTTCCCGTGCGCCAGCAGACCCGCGTACTCAGGAATGAACGACGCGGAAAGCACTCCCTCTCCGAACAGGTTCTGGAGCAGGTTGGGAATTCTGATTGCCGCATTCAACGCGTCGGCGGCCATCGAGCTGCCGAAGTAAAAGGCGAAGACCTTGTTCCGGATGAGACCCGCTATCCGGCTCAGAAAGATCCCGGAAGCAACAAGGAAGGCGGCTCCGCGGGAGCCGTCGTGGTTCATACGAGCGAAGCGGCGTGCGGCGCGACTTCGGTCATCACTGAATCGAACAGCTCGTCACCGTGTCGGGCGATGAAGGGTATGATGTTCAGCACACGCTCTTGTGGAAGCCCCAACGGGTAGAGCAATGCGCGCGCAGCGGCCACGTCGTGAAGCGCCGCGTTGCCTCGCTGCTTGATCGCCGCGGTGTAGCGCCGCTCGAGCCTCTCTACGCGATGCAGCATGTTGCGGCTCAGTCCCTCGATCACGCGCGGTGAAACGAGGCGCTCCCCGTCCGCCGCGTCGATCTTCACCACCTGCTGCTCAACAGCTCGACGTAGCTCATCGATGCTCGCACGCAGCGACTCGGGCAGCGAATCCTTTGCAACACGCGTCTCGACAGCATGCGGATCTCGAAAATCCTCGGGAGTAAGTGCGTACTTGTCCAGGATCTTCTGGATCCGCTCCTCGATAACCAATCCCGACCAGCGTGGAAGAATGAGCGGCGGATCCGCCCCGAGTGCGGCGGCGGCGGCGCTCACCTGAGCGAAGTATGCGATCTCTGCAGGGCCACCAAGATACGCGACCGTCGGCATGATGCTGCACTCGAGAATCGGCCGCAGGAGGACGTTTGGCGAGAGCTCGACCGAATCCCGGTCAACCGCCAGATCCATGGCGTGTGCCGTTGAGACTCGCGCACGACGTCCGTCGGTCGATGAAAAAACGAGCGATCTTCCGCGAACTGTCTGGACCTGCGATGAGTAGCCCACTGCCTTGAGCTCTGCGTCGCGCTGTAACAACGCGGCCTCGACTTCCGGTGCGCGCTCCAGGGCGCGTCGCATCATTGGCAGGCCCTGCTCACGGACCGAGGAATGCGACGAATCGAGCACCGCCAGACCGAGCGGCGAGAAAACGCTCCGAAGCAGCTTCACAAAAGAGCTGCCAATCGTTTCACCAGGTGAATACACTCGCTCGACCAGCTCGAGGATCGCCGGATGCGGCGCCGAGCCCGCAGCGGCACGCAATACAGCGAGCTGCCGGGTCGTATCGCCAAGCGGAACGAGCGACATCGGCAAGCCCGGATCTTCGAGATGATCGAGCTGAACCTTTCTCGCACCGTCCGGCGTGACGACGACCGTCGACGCAGCTTCGACGAAATCGGAGTCGTCGGTCGCCGCCCAGTAGACCGGCGCGACCGGAAGTCCCGTCTCCTTCTCGAGCGCATCGGCGAATGCAATGGCGGAGAGCGCCTTCCACCATGTGTACAAAGGGCCGCCGAAAAGAGCGGGCTGTTGCCCGGTCGTGACGACAAAGCCCCCCTTTGCTGCCGCTACGAGCCGCTCGGCGGCGCGACCCGTCGGCTCCAGCGCCCCCATCAAAGGACTCAGCCAGTCCTTCGACACAAGGTCCGCTGAGACAGCCTTTGCT
>WNGF01019489.1_pt1 | contig 10423 bp, 11 predicted proteins | sample 5400641 | NCBI WGS metagenome assembly WNGF01 (sample SAMN13153371, study PRJNA577476) | soil metagenome | isolation source: 80 cm soil or saprolite under grassland replicate 2 | place: USA:California | collected 2016-06-15
ACCGTTCCGACTTTGCCTTTTTTCACATGCTCCAAGGCGACCGTGTAAGCACTTTGCGGCAGCGCTACGTACTTTACCTGCTTGACCAAGCTGGGCGCGTTTTTGAGATAAAATTCGACGTACTCTCTGACTTCGGGCCGGCTATCGAGGCTCTTCTTGCTAACATAGATGAAGATCGGGCGAGATAGCGGTTGATAGCTGCCGTCTTCGACGGTTTTGGCGGAGGGCAATACCGGACCTTTGCCGGCATCGATCGGGGCCGCTTTCAGTTTCTTCTGGTTCTCAATGTAATAGGCGAAACCGAAATAGCCCAAGGCGTTGCGGTCGTTGGCGATACCTTGAACGAGCACGTTATCGTCTTCGCTGGCGGTAAAGTCGCCGCGGCTGGATTTGGCCTTGCCGACGATTGCTTCGGTGAAGTAATCAAAAGTTCCGGAATCAGCGCCGGGACCAAAGAGTTTCAAGGGGCTATTCGGCCATTCGGATCGGACCTGGTTCCAGGTCGTTACTTTTCCTTGAGCCGCCGGTTCCCACATTTTCTTTAGGTCCGGTACGGTTAAAGCCTTCACCCAATCATTTTTTGGATTTACCATGACCGTAAGCGCGTCATACGCGATCGGCAGCTCGATGTATTGAACGCCGGATTGCTTACAGGTTTCCATTTCCTGCTTGAGAATCGGTCGAGACGCGTCGCTAATATCCGTTTCACCGCGGCAGAACTTTTTGAATCCACCACCCGTACCTGCAATACCGACGGTCACTTTAACCACGCCTTTTTTGGCCTTTTGAAATTCTTCGGAGACCGCTTCCGTAATGGGAAAGACGGTGCTCGAACCATCGATCTGAATGATCTGTGCCTTTGCTGCCTTCGGCAGGACTCCCAGCATGACAATGGCCAGCGCTACGAGCGTCTTTTTCATGATTTTTCTCCTTTTGTTTTGACCGTTTAACGATCTATTGTTACAAACATATTAAGCAGAGATTAAGGTTCCGTGAATGGCGGCACGGACTTCGACAATGGGACTTAGTCTTCCGAAAAATGAGCGGAGTCGGCTCCATTTGATTGTTCGACGTGACAATAGAGACCAGGTGTGACCGTAATGTTAGAGTGACTAGCCTTCGACCGGACTTCTCTGCTAGATATACCCGACTGAAACGGAAATAATTGTAAACGGAGTGACTGTCCATGGCTGGCGGAATGAAAATGTACGGCAAGCACCGCTTTCCGGGACGCTTGTTTATTGTGGAAGGGATCGACGGCTCCGGCAAAAGCACGCAACTTTCACTGCTGCACAAATGGCTGGACTCGGAAGGGTACGTAGTTTACTCCAGCGAGTGGAATTCCTCGCCTTTGGTCCACGATGTCACGAAGCGGGGAAAAAAGAAAAAAATGCTCACCCCGATGACGTTCAGCTTGATCCATGCGACGGATTTCGCCGATCGCACTGAGCATCACATCATTCCGCCGTTGAAAGCAGGCGCCGTGGTCTTGGCCGATCGGTATGTTTACACCGCCTTCGCCCGGGACGTTGTCAGAGGCGTCAGTCCCAAATGGGTACGGGACCTTTACGCATTCGCGGTCAAGCCGACCATCGGCTTTTATTTCCGCACGCCGCTCGACGTCGCCATGAAACGAATTTTGGGCGGGCGCGATGCGATCAAGTATTACGAGGCGGGGATGGATCTGGATCTGAGCGACGACCTGGAGGAAAGTTTTCGACTCTTTCAAGGTCGAATAATCGATCAGTATGAAGCCATGATCGATGAGTTCGGTTTGGTCACGATAGACGCCACCCGCTCCATCGAGGATCAACAAGCCGAGGTGCGCCGCATCGTTTCTGACGCACTTGGCGGTACCAAAAAAACAAAGGTCAGGAAATGGCTCGATTTAACTTCTTTGGCGAAGGGCTCCCGGATATAGATCTCGATGAGCTGAAGGGAAAGCTGATCGTCCTCGAAGGGACCGACGGCGTCGGCCGTTCAACGCATATCGGATTGCTCAAGCAATGGCTCGAGAATCACGGTCATGCGGTCCTCGACACCGGTATGACTCGTTCGGCATTGGCGGGCAAAAGGCTCAAACAAGCGAAGGAAGGCCATACGCTGGGCGGCATCACGATGAGCTTATTCTACGCGACGGATTTTGCCGATCGGCTAGAGCAAGAGATTATTCCCGCACTGCGCGCCGGGTTCATTGTCTTGACCGACCGCTATATCTACTCACTCATGGCGCGGGCGATCGTGCGAGGCTCCGATCCCGACTGGCTCAGTGAAGTCTACGGCTTTGCATTGCGGCCCGACGCGGTCTTCTATCTGCGCCTCGGCATCGATGATCTGGTCACGCGAGTCTTACAGAGCACGGGCTTCGACTACTGGGAGTCGGGCCGAGATCTGCACATGGGCGAGGACATGTATGATAGCTTTGTGCGTTATCAGAAATGGCTACTGGCTGAATTTGACAAGATGGTCGAAACATATGGATTCGAAATCGTCGACGCTTCGGGGACGGTCGAAGAGGTCTTTGAAAATTTGCGCGAACGTGTCGACCGAGTGGTCGCCCGCAACGGCTACTAGCCTTTGATTGATTCTTCCACGGGCTCTTCCTTCAAGGTGAGCTCGGTCCAGTCTTCGGCGAGTTTTTCGGCTCTTGTGATCACATCGTTCACGGTCGCGTGATCGCGCTGCTTCTCCCGCTCCATTTCTAAAAGAAGCGCGCGACACATGCCAGGCTCTTCGGCTAGGACGCCGGGGCGTCCGATGAATTCAGCGATGTACTGGCGCAGGACGGAGCGGTCATGCCAATCGCCGAGGTCATTCTGCAGCGCCTTAAGACCTTCGACCAACGGCTTCACCGAAGATTGGCCCAGTTCCGCGAGCGACTCGGCCCGATAGCGGAGCCGTTTGCCGGCGATTCGAAAGGCGTGAATCCGTTGGACCTGAGGATCTTCTTTGGCCAAAACGAGAGCATCTCGCCATTCGGTGAGCGCGTCCTGCGAGCGCTCCCACAGATGGCCGACGCCGTCGGGCGGTTGATCGATATTTTCAATACGCGCTTGGACGCGAGCGATAAAATCGATGATGTCATACCGTCTTAGCTCGGCGCGCTCTTCTTCAATTTCGGTCGCGCGCTTTTGCTCCAGCCAAAGCCTTACCGTGTCCCACGACTGTCGCAACGAGGCGGTCGTGGCGGCTTCGAGCTTTTTTTGAACCAAGTCGATGCTCGCGTCCAGGTTACGGCAGGTGCCGAACGCGCGCCGGACTTTGCGCAACATGCGCACGAGCTTTCGACTTGCGCCGGACTTGGATCTTGGCAGCGCTAGACGCAGAGCCTGCTGCAGTCGCCGACTCGCGACGCGTAGGTCATGGATGGTCTCCGGAGTCTCGCTGACGAGAGCTTTGGCGAATAATGTAACGAATCGCTCCAGCCGTTTTCGCGCTAATTTCGACAATTTGGTTTTCACTGAGACTCCGTTAATCGATTCAGCTGGAAGCGCGTGCATAGAGCAACTCCGTCCCCAGTGGGGTGCTAAGCGAGCAAGCGCAGCTGTTTAGGTGTTAGCAGCCAGTGGAGTTTGCCGGGACTGCTGGCAGGAAGCGTTTCGATCTCGATGCGGCAGAGCGATCCTTTTTTAAGGTCGAGGGCTAGGTTTGCCGGCTGACGCCCGCTGAGCAAATAAGCGCCGGTATTGCTTAGCAACGGCTCGTGACCGACGAGCAGAACATGCTCGCGATCTTGGTAGCGGGTCAGGCCAAACATCAGGTGTTCCAATGTGCTCTCGGGAGCGAGCCCCGAAATCTCTTCGAGCCGCGCTTCGATACCGAGTGTGCTCGCGACGATTTCCGCGGTCTGGCGCGCGCGCAACAAAGGGCTGGTTAGGACGGAATCGAAGCGGATGTTCAGGCGGCGACAAATAGCCTCTTATCGATCGCGTCCCTTTCGTCGCGCAGGGTCGACAGCCCTGGTGCATCGGCGCTCGTCGTTTGACAAGTGCTCGGAAACGGCCACGACTCGATCTTTACCCGGCCGGGTAAATTGCTGCATTTCTTATGCGCGTCACCAAAACTGACCACCAAATCGATCTCTTGCATGGGAACGTCGGAAAGGCCTTTGCTCTTTTGTCCGGTCATGCTGATTCCTAACTCTCTCATGGCCTCGACTACGTGAGGCGGAATAACGCTGGGTTTAATTCCGGCACTGAAAATCTTCGTCTTGGGCGGCGCCAGGTGCTTGGCGGCGGCTTCGGCCATCTGGCTAAAGCAAGCGTTGTCCTCACATAGGAATAGAATGTTACGTTCGAGATTTTCGCGGCGCATTACGACCTCCTTGGTGTTGTCAGGATCGAGCCAATTTTGCTTTCTTGATTGAAAGACCGACGTTGAAAACTTCTTCGATGAGTTTGCCCTTTCTTGCTGCCCACTCGATTTCGTCCTCGAGGTTGAAGCTAGAAGACGCGGCGATGGTCAAGGTCTTGCTCTTATCGAGAGCGCAACTTACCGACTCGACGCGCTGTTCACGTTTGAAATCCAAAGCGTCGGCCACCCGAAGGAGCGCGCTCAATTTGCGCACGACGTCTTGGTTAGCTGGGGAAAGTTGACTGAAACCGAGATGCTTTTGGCTCGGATGGGATTTGCGATGGTACCTCGCCACATTCGCGACGAGATCCAAATCAAGCTTGTTGAACGATTTCATGCCGGCGCTCTTGATCAAATAATAAGAATGTTTGTGGTGTTTCGGATGAGAGATAAAAAGGCCGATGTCATGCAACATCGCGGCGGCATGCAGAATGCTCGCATATCTTTCGGGCAATTTGTGCGCTGCTTGCAGCTGATAAAACATGTTGAGAGCCAACTGGCTCACATGTTGGGAATGGGCGGCATCGTTGGAGTATTTTTGGCAAACCTGCTCGAGAGATTCCGCGCGATCGGCATCCGCGTGCCATGGGCCGGATTCCGCATACTGCCGTTGCAGCAGATCGACCATGAGCCCGTCGCGCAAACCTCGTTTAGAGACGAATAAATAATCCAGGCCGATCTCTGACATCGCCTCATAGAGCACGAGCCCGCCGGCGATGATAATATCGGCGCGCTTGGGATCGCCGCTGATCATCTCCACGCGCTCGGCAATGGGACGGCTTATGAGCAAATCTAGAAGCGCTTTCAAACGTTGTCGCCGCAGCACAATCAGTGACCCGGCTTTGCCCTCGCCGGCGGTTCGCGTGTCGGTCTCGGCCAACGCGGTAATGGTTCCGCCGCTGCCAAAGGCCATGGTAAATTTCTCTTTTTGAATGCGCCGCGCAATTGGCTCGAGATTTTCTCTAACATAGCGCCGCAAAGTTTTTGTTTGTTTTCGTTGCGGCGGATCAGCCGTCAAATATTCCTCGGTGAGCCGGACCGCGCCCAAGGGCAAACTAAACAAGCAATAAGTATTAGCACTATCGGCGACGCTCAATTCAACGCTTCCGCCGCCGATGTCGAGAAACAGGCCGAGCGGCAGGTGGAACCGCAACCCGCTCATGATGCCGAGGCTGATCAATCGCGCCTCGTCTTCCTCAGACAAAACCTCCAGCGGAACGCCGACGGCTTTCGCGCGTCTGACCAGGCTGCGGCTATCAGAAGCCTCGCGCAGCGCAGCGGTGCCGACCGCTCGCATCGCCTTCGCGCGGTGGCGATCTGCGGCGGCCTTGAAGTCGGCGAAAACTTCTAACGCCGCGTCGACGGTGCGGGGATTGAGTTTACCGGTGAGAAAGACGTCCCGACCCAAGCGAACGGGTTCACGTACTTGATCGAGAATGCGATAGTGTTTTGGGTGATCGACCGCAGCGACTTGCCACCGTATCGCATTGCTGCCGACATCCATGACTGCAAAGTGGTCCGCCATTATAACAATTTCATACCATACGAAGGCCGAGGTAGTTAGCCAGAGCGTCGTTACGATTCCGTTAAATTTGGATGAACTCTATGTTAATGAGTATCGCGTCAGAAGCCAAGTTCAAAATTGGTCGCGAAAGCGATTTTTCGCTGAACCCAAAGTTCATCCGGTCACAAAGCGCAGCAACTCACCTGCTTTGTTTTGCCTCGACGGCAAGCTTTCAAGAAGGGAAAAAGGTGGTTGGTGAGTTATTATAATATTCGCTGATGATTCACTTTCGTGCGTTCTGAGCAAAATTGGCGCCGCTCTTGTCGGCGGCAATCAGCGGCCGGGTAGTAGTTCATTTTCAATCCACCACCATGACTCTTAGAATCGAGAAAGATTCCTCGCTTTGCTCGGAATGACAACTACATAGCCCATGTGTCATCTCGAACAAAGTGAGAGATCTTTCCAAACTTAACCACTACCAGTGCCGGCTAGCGTTGGCGTCGGCTCGCTGCAAATAGCGGCAAGACGTTGTTGTTTTGAGGTGGTGCTTTGACCAGGCGTGGTGCCTTTGCCTCGGAGATCGACGCCAACGCTTCGGTTGCTTGTGACAACCGTTCGGCCAGGAGTGTGGCATCTTCGACCGCCCGTTCGAGCGTTTGCAAGTCGTTTGTAATAGCTGGCTCGACATGACCTGGCACCGCGCCGCGGAGTTTGAAACTGCATAGATTGATGACTGTCAGTTGATTGAAGAGATTGTGGGCGATCTGATGAATCTCTGCCGTCACTTGCTTGATGTCACATCTCTTACGAAATCCGGGAGTGCTCTGCGAACTCACGCCCGAGAACCTTTTCATAGAAATATACTCCTTGAATTCATTTAAACGCTGGCCACTGTTTGACGTCGCCAGCCCAATAGTATTGGCTTTAATTTGCCGCGCCACGGATTTGACGGCTGCGGCGCCGTAATCGACAGCACCGGGCAGGGGCTTAACCGGGTGACCCGGTCGGTGATGCCGCCGTTCAAAAAATGTCTGAGCCCGCGATGCCGGCGCGGCGTCATGATGATCAAGTCCGTGTCTTCCTCTTCCGCTACAGCGACGATTTGTTTCGCCACCGATCCCAGTACGACGCGCCTGGTTACTATGGGAACCCTTTTTAACCGCTGAAGCTGTGGCTCTAAGAATCGCGCCAGATCCAGATTCGCTTCGGCCAATACGCGATCGATGGGCCAAGGCTTGCTGTTTAGTTCGATGAATGCGAGATCTTCGGAATAAAGCTCCCACGCGTTGAGATCGTTGGCCACGTGCAAAATCACCATAGCAGCCTGATCTTCCGCTGCGAGCCCACAACCATAGTGTAACGCGCGAAGCGATTTTTCGGATAGATCGGTGGGCACCAAGATCTTATTTAACCGTTTCATAAAGCCTCCTCGTCATTCTATTTGGAGGCATTATAGAATCTCGTTATTAGTGCGGCGTGACGGCAACGTGATTTATTCGTTACGGCCGCGCCGGGTCATTTTGCGATGTATTCTCAAGCAGACATGGGACCGGGCAATCATCGACGATCGGGAGTAATAGATCGCATCTGAGTCGATGTCTCGTCGATTCCAGGCAAAAGACCATTTTGAGTTTCGGCGCATCGATGGCGCCGAAGATTCCCAAGCGAGCGTCGGCTCCACCCATGCCGACCCATTCTTCGCAGCGATAACCGACTTCCGAAAAGAGATCTTCGATGAGCGGCTCGGCAATGCGAAGACCCCTCCCGGAGACTCTAAGTTGAACCCAGTAGGACGGTTGAACACCGACAAAGGCGGTCAGATCTTTCAACAGCAGACGGCGACGCAAAGATATTTCGACGGCGGCGTCGGGGTGACTGGTCAGCAACGATTCGTAAAGGAAATACTGGAGGAATTCTCCGAGACTCCGGTCTTTCCAGGGAACGTGCGTGAGGGCAGGGGAAAGCACGACGAAAACCGGCGGTTTTTCACCGATCCGGTTGCGGCTGAATTTTGTGATCGCTTGTTCGATCACCGAGCCCAAGTTTACCTGTTCCATAGTGGCCTCCTTTTCTTTGGTTTGACGCAATAATGCCGCTGTCGAAGTTAAACCGCGATGACAAGTAATTTAACTTTGTGTAAGCGAAGTGACCGCGGGAGAAAATCCAATAACCACTAGACAGTGGAATCAGAGAGTCATTCACGCGGGTCTGCCGGTGAAAGTCGGCAGCCTTTGGAGTGTTCGGCTGCGCTAGGGGCTCGACGAATGGCACGGTGATAGGTCGGTATTTGTCGGCGTCTGCTGTTGGCGCAATGAATGGCATCGGCTTCAACGCGCGGCTGCTATTGGGTTCGTGGCGGTAAGGCGCATTCGGATAGCTGTCGAAAGTCTTGCCGATCCAGGTCGTGCTGGAGCAGGGTATCCGAAGAGGAAGATAAGCGAACACTTCATGCTCGCGATAATGACGCTATCGTGTTAATCGACGGTTACCGAGAGATTAAGATTCAATAACTCAAACACGCCAACCGAGGACAAATGGGCGCTTCACGGCGAGACACAACAATTAGGAAGATAGCGGAGCCCCGCAAAGCGAGGCCCCGCTCCGGATGATGCATCACTCGCTACTCGTCATCCTCGTCGTCACCGCCGGCGCCGATGCTGGGATCGACAAACATTGCAAGAAGCTGTCCTCCTTCGACCAACTCTGGATCAGCGGTATTCACTTTGTGAGCTTGGACATCAAGCAAAAACCAACCCTCTCCGAGGATGTGGTTCGCGTGGATGATCCCCGACGATTCTTCATCTTGGGTTATGAAAGCGCTGTTATTGGGTATCGTGGGGTCAAAGAACTTCGGGTTGTGCTGGGCAACCTGAATAAGTTCTCCGGTAGCAATTTGGTAAAGCCATATCTTGGAATTTCGCAGCTGATTGCCCGGGTCCTCATCCATCAGGATACGGCCGCGGTGGTCGATGGTCACGTTGTCGAGCATCCGATGACCTTCGTCGCCGCGCAGCAGGATCTCGATAGTTCCTCCGTTTTCGGGATGTTCGATGTCATCGAACCGCAAGCGCCAGAGGCGGCAGTTGGTGTTTATATCGGCCGTGGTCACGAAGTAGAAGTCGTTCGAGTGATTGTTACGAGGATCCCATGCACCATCTTCGGGCCGTCGCAGACGTGAGATGCCTGCGGCAATGGATGCATCTTCAAACTGGCGGGGAGTGAGATTGGACACGTCGCCTAAACTGTGTAAGCTGAATCTGCCGCTTCCGATGAAGGCTGTGGCGGTGACTCCAAGCCCAAAGAGATCGCTCTCTTCGGTTACCGCGCTGCCGTTGGCCGAGATCTTTACGCCATAGATGTTACCGTTGGTCAGTCCCGCCTGTTCGATCGGGTGGCCTTTCTTCTGCTTGGTACCGATGTAGACGTAAACCTCGCTTGGAAAGCCCGTGGTACTAGCCGCCGTGCTCAAATCTCCATCATCGAGGAGGACCACGACAGTTTTCTCCTGTGAGTGCGGACAGGCAACCACGTTTTCATAGGCCATGCGCCCGAGGCGAGGTAACTGCCAAGCCTCCCCCGCGTGAGAACCCGTGACAATGCGCGCCCAGGCGCGCCCCTCGTTGACCTCTTCTCCATCGAAAAAAATTCGCTCACGAGTTCCTAGACCTTTCGCGAACAAAGCGCTTACCTCGGGCAAGTCCGCGGAACAGAGCCGCTGCCATTGAGTGGTCCCTTGGGTATATTCGTTATGGAGGGGATCCCACGTAAACACGTGCTGGGCGGATAGTGTGAGGTCCTGACCTTTCAATACCTCTAGCGTCTCCTTGTTAATCGTCCAGCTGGAGACGAATGCTCCATTCGAGCCGTGGGCGCGAACAATCCCTGGCCTGGCGGCTGTGATCTCATGATTCATCAGCAGGGTAAATTCTGCCCTTCGGCCTTGGAACGCGCCTAGGCCGTCGGGAATTCCCACCATTCGGTAGCCACCTATGCTGTCACCGACGGTCAAGATCGATTTGATCTCTACGCCGGGTATGCTTGGGACAAGATAGGGCGCCGTTGTCGTGCTAGGGCCGATGTTGGTAGCCGCTGCGGATTTGCGCGGGAGCAATAACGTCGGCCCGGCTAGTAATAGCGGGGCGGTGACCAAAGCTCCTTTGAGTAATGTGCGCCGGGTGACGGGCCGCGCCAGAGTCTCCGCAATCGATTCACCGGCTGTTGTCTCGCGCTCGTTGGGTTCGTCCTTTGTTTTCATTCGATCCTCCTCAAACAAATTTTGAGGGGCATGTTTGCGCGCCAAGGGTTAACGAGCAGTTACAAGCTCACGAAGTTCTGGTTAACCCGCTCTCGCCGCGTTGTCTTTATGTGTGGGACAACATCTGCTACGCCTGGTGCTCACCATGAAGATTTTCCTCCTGCGTTGCCTTGGCGTGCCGCGCGGTTCTCCGGAGACGCAACGAAAGCTCGGCGTCGTCGCGTTGCTTTATTTTATCCAAGGCGCGCCGGCGGCAATCTTGTGGGAAGTGCTGCCGGTCTACTTTCGTCTTCACGGCATCTCGCTGCGCG
>WNGF01010508.1_pt1 | contig 10422 bp, 8 predicted proteins | sample 5400641 | NCBI WGS metagenome assembly WNGF01 (sample SAMN13153371, study PRJNA577476) | soil metagenome | isolation source: 80 cm soil or saprolite under grassland replicate 2 | place: USA:California | collected 2016-06-15
GGTCTGCGCGTCGGCTCGAGCCGGGTAGTAGACGCGTGGAAGGAGCGCGTGACCGGGCGCGGGCTCGCGAGCTTCGACGAGAAGGACACGACCTGCTGCTACGCGCGTCAGGACAAGTTCTGGGTGAGCGATCCCGACGGCAACCGCTGGGAGGTCTACACGGTGCTGGAGGACGTCGACACTCCGGCGCCCGAGCCCCTAGCTGCCGCCTGCTGCGACGCGAGCTGCTGCGGCGGAGTCACTTAGAATCGTCGACCGATGCCGTGGAACCGCGAGAGCTGGGTCTCCCTCTCTCCCGCCGGTCTGACGGAGACCAAGCCGCGCCATTTCCGCGAGATGGCGCGGATCGCATGGGATAACAGGAGCGAGCTCCCGTTCGCTTGGAGAATCCTGACCCGCGGCGTCTGCGACGGCTGCGCACTCGGGACGACGGGCCTTTCCGACTGGACAATCGAAGGGACGCACCTCTGCATGATTCGGCTCGAGTTGATGAGCCTGAATACGATGTCCCCCCTGGATCCGGCGCGGCTCGCCGACGTGGCCGCCCTCGCGCCGCTCTGCTCAAAAGAGCTGCGCAAGCTCGGCCGCCTTTCTTTTCCGATGGTTCGCCGGCGCGGCGAGCCCGGCTTCCGGATCATCTCCTGGGAAGAAGCGCTCGACCTCGCCGCGGAGCGCCTCCAGAGCGTGCCGCCGGAGCGGATCGCCTTCTATCTGACCTCGCGCGGCATTCCGAACGAGACCTATTACGCCGCGCAGAAGGCGGCGAGATTCCTCGGAACCAACCATGTGGACAACTCGGCGCGGCTCTGCCACGCGGCCTCGACCGTCGCGATGAAAGAGATGCTCGGATACGGAGCGTTCACCACGAGCTACCGCGACTGGCTCCACTCGAACCTGATCGTCTTCTTCGGATCGAACGTCCCCAACAACCAGCCGGTCACGACCAAGTACCTCCACTACGCGAAGAAGAACGGCGTCCGGATCGCAGTCGTCAACCCTTACCGCGAGCCGGGACTGGAGCGGTACTGGGTTCCGTCGATCGTCGAGAGCGCGCTCTTTGGGACGAAGCTCGCGGACGACTGGTTCGAGGTGGACACCGGGGGCGACCTCGCATTCTTGAATGGAGTCTTGAAGGCGCTCCTGGAAGAACCCGGGGGCGTGGACGCAGTCTTCGTTCGAGAGCACACGACCGGATTCGAGGCGGCCGCAGAAGCGGTCCGCGTGCAGAGCTGGGAGGAGCTGGAGGAGTCGAGCGGCGCTCCGCGCCAGCGCATGCGCGACTTCGCGCGGCTCCTCGTCGAGCGGCCCAACGCCCACTTCGTCTGGGCCATGGGCCTGACGCAGAATGCACACGGCGTCGACACGATCCGCGCTCTCGTCAACGTCAGCCTCGCCCGCGGGCTCCTGGGACGCGCCGGGCGTGGACTGATGCCGATCCGCGGTCACTCGGGAGTCCAGGGCGGCGCGGAGGTCGGCTGCGCGCCGTCGCCGGGTGAAGCCGCGCTCGCCCAATGGGAAGGAGTCTGGGGATTCCCGGTCCCGCGCGCGAACGGTTCGACCGCGAACGACCAGGTCGAAGCGGCGGCCGCCGGCGAGATTGACGTGTTCTGGATCGTCGGCGGCAACTTCTTGGAGACGCTGTCGGGCGATGCGCGGAACCGCGCTGCTCTTGCCCGGCCGGGACTGCGGATCCATCAGGACATCGTCCTCTCCTCGGCGATGCTGGTCGCCCCCTCCGATACCGTGTTGCTGCTGCCGGCGGCGACGCGCTACGAGACGCCGGGCGGCGTGACCGAGACCTCGACGGAGCGCCGGATCATCTTCTCGCCCGAGATCCCCGGCCGGCGGATCGGCAGCGCGCGGCCGGAGTGGGAGGTCTTCGGCGAGGTCTGCGCCCGCGTGCGGCCGCGAGATGCCGAGAAGATCCGCTTCCGCTCGACCGCCGAGATCCGCGCGGAGATCGCCCGCGCGATCCCGCTCTACGCAGGAATCGAGAAGCTGGAAAAGCGCGGCGACTCCGTTCAGTGGGGGGGAGAGACCCTTTTCGCGGACGGCCGGTTCGCGACGCCGGACGGAAAAGCGCATTTCGCCGCCGTCCGGTTGCCCTCGCGGCGGCCGCGCGACGACCGGTTCCTCGTGTCCACGCGCCGCGGCAAGCAGTTCAACTCGATGGTCCAGCGCGAAGTCGACCCCTTGACCGGCGCCGCACGAGACGACGTCCTGATGAGTGCTGTCGACGCCGGCCGACTGTCACTTTCAGAGGGGACGACGATCCGCCTCGTGTCCGATTCGGGCGAGTTTCGCGGTCGCGTCAAGCTCGCGCCGATCAAGCCGGGCAACCTCGAGGTGCACTGGCCGGAAGGGCTGTCGATCCTCTCCCCTTCCGAGGTGGATCCCGAGTCGCGAGAGCCCGACTACAACGCTCTGGTACGAATCGAGAGGGCCTGATTCGCGTCGCAAAGACTCGAGGTGTTCGACGGCGACGGTGAGTGAGACGCCGAGAATTACCGCTCGCAGGGGATACGATATTTCCCTGCCGCGCGTGCCGCGATTTCCGAGAGGCTGTTTCCGGGGCCCTCGTGGCAAGCGAGCACAGAGGGGTGCTGGCTTGAATCGAAAGATTTCCTCCTGGCTTCTGGTTCTGCTGTCCTGGCTTCCGGGTGGCTCCGCCATCTCGCAGACCGCGGAGCCGACGTTCCCGAGGCTCAATTACGAGGTCGTTCCGGGTTTCTTCCAGCTCCCTCCCGGAGAGAACTTCGTTGAAGCGGCGGGCGTCGCGGTCAACTCCAGCGGACACATCTACGTGTTCCACCGAGGCAAGCATCCGCTCATGGAGTTCGACCCAACGGGCAAGTTTATCCGCTCGATTGCCGACGACCTCTTCGTGACGGCGCACACGGTCCGGGTTGATTCCGAGGACAACATCTGGACCACGGACGTCGGCTCGCACGTGGTCTTGAAGCTGAATCGGGAAGGGCGGGTCCTGCTCGCCTTCGGGCGGATGCGCCAGCCGGGAGACGATGTGCTTCACTTCAATCAGCCCACGGACGTCGCGTTCGACGGTGTCGGGAACGTCTATATCGCGGACGGCGAAGGAAACTCCCGGGTCTTGAAGTTCGACAGGTCGGGCGTTTTTCTGCTGGCCTGGGGGATGAAGGGCTCCGGAAAGGGTCAATTTGATCTGCCCCACACCATCGCGATCGACAACGATCTCGTCTACGTCGGCGACCGTGAGAACGCGAGGGTCCAGATTTTCGACACGAGCGGCCGCTTCCTCAAAGAATGGACGCACGTTGGCCATCCGTTCGGCCTCTTCATCGCGCCGGATCATTTCATCTACGAGTGCGACGCGATTGCGGGCCGGATTCTCAAGATCGACCGAGATGGCAAGATCGTCGGAAGCTTCGAGCTCCCGGCTGGATCGGGACGACACCTCGACGCGCATGAGATCGCCGTGGATAAGGATCTCTCGATCTACACCGCCGAGGTCATGAACTGGCGCGCCTTGAAGCTCCGACTGCGATCGAAATAGGAAGGCCCGCGGAGCGGACGTGACCAGTCTACGACGCGATCCGCGATGACTTCTTCAACGGGGTTGGTGTCAGGACTTGTGTTCTCTTCTCCGCCGGCGAGGGCGCGTTCAAGGGCCCCGGCCCCTCGGTGTGATGAACGTCGCACCCCTTCTCCCGCAGCCTCTCGCGCTCGCCGTCGCCCGGGATGACCGGCGAGCTCGACGCGTCTCCCGGCGGCCGCGTGCCGTCTCCCGGGTAATACGGGCGGTACCCCAGCCCATCCTTGACGGGCAAGCCGGGCTTCGCGATCAGCTTGTCGATTCCGAAGACCGCTTCCTCCCGTTTGAAGAAAGCCATCTCGTAGTTTCGCGTCATCCAGATGGCGTCCTTCGGGCACGCGTCCACGCAGAATCCGCAGAACACGCAGCGCAGCATGTCGATGTCGAAGACGACCGGATACTTCTCGTACGCGATCTTCGGGTGCTCACCGGCGACGATCGTGATGCATTCGGCCGGGCACGCCTCCGCGCACATGTAACAGGCGACGCACTTCAGCGTCCCGTCGTCACGCGTGGTCAGGATGTGCTTACCTCGAAACCGCTCCGAGTAGTCGCGCCGCTTCTCGGGATAGAGGATCGTCGGGAGGTTGCGGATCCGGACGATGTTTCGCAGGAGGTGCCGGATCGTGACCCCCATGCCCTTCACGATCTCGGGCAGATAGAGCCGCTCGGCAACGGTGAGCTTCCGCGGCTGTTTGACTCCGACGTCGACGACTCCGCTCACCGCTCGAGCTCCCCGGCGATGATGTTCAGAGTTCCCAGTGTCGCAACCGCGTCCGAGATCGGCCCGCCGACGATGATCTTTTCGTAGGCGGCCAGGATGGGGAAGCAGGGAGGCCGCGGCTTCAGCCGGTAAGGCCCCGCGCCGCCGTCGGAGATCGCGTAGAAGCCGAGCTCCCCGTTCGCGCCTTCGATCCAGTCGTACCGCTCCCCGGCGGGCACGCGGATGCCCTCCATGATCAGCTTGAAGTGGAAGATGAGCGACTCCATGTCGTGGTAGACGGCGTCCTTCGGCGGCAGGACGACGTGCCAGTCGTCGGAGTTGACCGGCCCCGATGAAGGGAAGATATCGAGCGCCTGCCGGATGATCGCGAGCGACTGGCGCATCTCCTCCATCCTCACGAGATATCGCGCGTAGTTGTCGCCGTCGGTCGCGATCGGCACGTCCCAGTCGAAGCGGTCGTAGAAGTCGTAGGGGCGGGAGCGGCGCACGTCGTAGGCGACGCCGGACGCGCGCAGTGCCGGTCCGGTGAAGCCCCACGCGATCGCCTGATCCCGCGTGACGGCTCCGGTGCCGGCAAAACGGTTTCGAACGATCCGGTTCCGGGTGACGAGCCGGTCGACGTCGTCGAGAAACCGTGGAATGGAATCGAGCAGCGCGCGGCACCGAGGGACGAAGTCCTCGGGGACGTCGATCGCCAGTCCTCCGACCCTCACGTACGAAACCGTCAGGCGCGCGCCGCAGCAGGCCTCGAGCAGGCCGTAGATGCCTTCGCGCGGCTGATAGAGGTACCAGAAGTTCGTGAGCGCGCCGATGTCGACGAGGTTCGTCCCGATGTTCACGCAGTGGTCCATGATCCGCGAGAACTCCGAGAGGATCGTGCGGACCAGCTGACCGCGGTCCGGAATCTCGATCCCGAGCATCTTCTCCACGGTGCGGACGAAGCCGACGCCGTTGATCATCGCGGAGACGTAGTTCAGCCGGTCGCAGAACGGAATTACCTGGTTCCAGGTGTGCGTCTCCGCCATCTTCTCGAAGCAGCGGTGCATGTAGCCGATCTGCGTCTCGGCGCGCGTGATCCGCTCCCCGTCCAGCCGCGCGATCAGATGGATGATCCCGTGCGTGGCAGGATGGGACGGCCCGATCGAGATCGTCTGCGTCTCGAAGTGGCCGGCCTTCTCCTCGGGATGCGCCGCCCAGTCGGGCATCCGGAGGTCTTCCTCCGCGAAAAACCATCGCTGGCCCGGCGAGTAGTCCTTGCGGAGAGGGTTGCCCACGAAAGCGTCGTGGCACAGCAGACGCCGCAGGTTCGGATGTCCGGGAAAGTCGAAGCCGAAGAGGTCGAACGCCTCGCGCTCGAACCAGTTGGCCGCCGGCCACACGTGGGAGACCGTCGGAAGGCTCGGCGCGGCGCCGTCTGGCAGGATGACCTTCACGCGGAGGTGCTCCTCACGAGAGAGCGAGAGGAGATGGAAGACCGCTTCGAACCGGCTCGGACGCCCGCGGCGCTTCGCGTTGTCGACGCCGGCGAGATCGAGGAAGAGGTCGAAGCGGCAGTCCGGGTCGTCGCGCAGGAAGCGGGCGACCGCCGGCCATTGTGCGGGCGAAACCTCGAGCGTCGGCAGGTCGAGATCGAGGACCGCGACGAGATCGTCGAGCGGGGAGCGGGCGAAGCGCTCGCGCAGCCGCTCCGCGGGGGGCGAAAGGGAAGTCGTTTCGACCGAGCTCAACGCGCCGCCGCCGCCGCGGCGGAACGCCCGTCGCGCGACATCTCCCCAGTGCGGATCTTGCGTTGGAGCTCGAGGATCCCGTACATCAGCTCTTCGGGCGTCGGCGGGCAGCCGGGCACGTAGACGTCCACCGGTACGATCTCGTCGATCCCCTGCGTAACGTGGTACGCGCGATAGAAGCCGCCGGAGGACGCGCAGACGCCCATCGAGATGACCCATTTGGGCTCCGGCATCTGGTCGTAGATCTTCCGGAGCGTCGGCGCGAGCTTGTCCACGACCGTGCCCGCCACGATCAGGAGGTCCGCCTGTCTCGGGGAAAACCGGACGACTTCGGCGCCGAAGCGCGAGAGGTCGTAATGGGACGAGACGACCGACATGAACTCGATGCCGCAGCAGGCCGTGGCGAAAGGAAGCGGCCAGAGGGAGTTCGAACGAGCCCAGGCGACCATGGTCTCGAGCCGTGTCGTGAAGAAGTCCGCGCCGGCCACCGCGGTTTTCGGGTCGTGCACGGGCAGCGCGCCCTTGCCGAAAGCAGGCATGGCGGCGGGATTCTGACACACGGCGAAGCACTTGTGAAACTTTTCACAAGGCGTCTTTCGCCGTCATTCCGAGCGCCGCGAGGAATTTCTCCGCATCGAGGAAGGGATCCTAAGTGCGCCGGTCAGCCGAATTTCACCGTATACGCGAGCGACTTCATGTCGGGCATCCGGTCGAGGTAGACCAGGCCGTCCAAGTGATCGATCTCGTGCTGGAGGACCCGCGCGTGGTAACCGGAAGCCTCGAACCCGAGAGACCTGCCGGCGCGGTCGAGCGCGCGCACCCGAATGGTCTGGTACCGCGGGACGACTCCTCCCCACAGAAACGGTACGGAGAGACACCCTTCCGAATCCTCCTCCATCTCCGGGCCGACCGGCTCGTACGTGGCGTTGAAGAGAGCGGTCAGAGGGACGCTCTTCTCGTTGCGCTTCCGCGTCTCCGGATTCACTTCGTAGAGGAAGACTCGCAGCGGCGTGAAAACCTGCGGAGCGGCAATTCCGGTGCCGTCGTACTCGCGCATCGTGTGCTCGAGGTCAGCGAGAAAGGCCTCGTAGTCGCCGCGGGAAACCGCCCGGGTGTCCACTTCGCGGGACCGCATGCGGAGCTCCTTCGCGCCGAGCTTGGCGACCTTCAGGATCACCGCGCAATCTTAACGACGTGAGCCGTGAGCCGTGACCGGTCCGGCCATTGCGGGAGTGGTTCCCTTTCCGCTAGACTCGCCCGCCCCGATTCGGCGCCGCGCCCAGGTAGCTCAGTTGGTAGAGCAAGGGACTGAAAATCCCTGTGTCGGCGGTTCAATTCCGTCCCTGGGCACCACGTTCCCCGGTCCGCTAAGGGAATGCCGGATTCCGTCGGGCCGTTTCCGCAACCGCATTGCCCGGAGGTCCGTTTGAGCCTTCTTCTTTTGGTCGTCCTTTTCGCGGTCCTGAGTGTTCCCCAGGCGCCGGCCCTCGCCCCGAAGAAACCGGCCTCCGTCCCGCCGGCGAGCGCGACAGAGAACGTCGCGCCGCCGTCCGACTCGTCTCGGAAGACGGCGGAACCCTCCGGGATGGGCCCGGGCAATGCGATCTGGGCGACGAGCGTGGAAGACGCGATCCAGCGGGCGGCGCGCGAGAGCAAGTTCGTCTTCTTCGAGTTCGTCAAGAAGGAGTGCGGCAACTGCCAGCGGATGGACGGTCTCCTCTACCCCGCATTCGACTTCGAGGCCCTGCTCGTCCCGATGGTGCCGGTCAAGGTTTCGTTCGATTTGCCGTCGGGAAAGGAGTTCGCGGCCCGCTACGACGTCGAGGACGCGCCGGCCATCCTCGTCACGACGCCCGAAGGCCGCCTCGTCTTCCTGATGAACGGATTCTTCAACCAGGGCGACTTCTTTCGGCACGCGAACGCGGACGTGGAAGGCTATCGGAAGTTCGCAAGACAGATCGAGGCGCAGGACATCTCAAAGCTCTCCGCGAAGGAAGCGCTCGACACAGGCAACCAGCTCTATCAGCGCTCCGACCCCCAGGCGGCGCTTCCCCGATTAAAACGCGCCGCCTCCGCCCCAGGGGCGTCGACGGAAGAGCGCGAAGACGCGCTCGAGCTTCTCGCGGCTGTCCAGCTCGACCTCGGGCAGCCCGCCGCCTCCCGCGAGACGGTCGAGCGGCTGCTCGCGACGACCAAGGACCGCGCGCGCCGCGAGCGCGGCGAGATCTTTCGCGCCCAGATCCCTCTGGCCGAGAACCGGCCGGCGGAGGCGCTCGCTCTCTTCCGCAGGTTCCAGAAGGACCATCCGACCTCTCCGCACATCTCCCGCGTCAACGAGCTCGTGCATCGGCTGGAAGAGCGCGTCAAGACTCCATGAGGCGGTTCGGATTCGCGGCGTCGCTCGCCGCTCTCGCCATCGCCACGTCCGCCGCGGCGCAGTCCGCCGGCTCGAAGAGTCCGGCGCCGGGCGCGATCGTCACCGTCGCGCCGAGCTTCGAGACCCATGAGGCCGGGGGGGCAATCCTGCGTCTCCAGGCGACGCTTCTGCCCGGCTGGCACGTCAACAGTCACCGGCCTTCGGAGGACTACCTGATCGCAACCGCGGTGCGGCTCGAGCCGGTCGCGGGCGCGACCTTCGGCGAAGCGCGGTATCCCGCCGGCGTCCAGAAGAAGTTCAGCTTCTCCGAGTCTCCCCTCTCGGTCTACGAAGAAACGTTCTCGATCGAAGTCCCGGTTCTGTGGACCGACGCTTCCCGGCCGCCAGCTGCGATCTCGGGCAAGGTCGAGTACCAGGCGTGCAACGACACGCGCTGTCTCGCTCCCGCGTCGGTCGCGTTCCGGGCGGAGGTGTCTGCGTCAGCGGGCAACGCGTCGGCAGCCGGCTCCGCGGTGTCGCTTCCCCGGTCAGGCGCGCCCGCGCGGCGAAGCTCCACTGCTGCCGGGGCGTCCCGCGACTTCGGCGACATGCTGGAGCGGCACGGAATCGTGCTCGTCCTTCTCTCGATCTTCGTCGGAGGGCTCGCGCTCAATCTGACCCCGTGCGTCTACCCCGTCATTCCGCTGACCCTCGGCTACTTCGGCGGCCAGGCGGAAGGATCGAAGAGCCGGCAGTTCGGCCTTGCCGGGCTCTACGTCCTCGGGATGGCGACGATGTACTCGGTGCTCGGGGTCGCCGCCGCCCTGTCCGGCCGTTTGTTCGGTTCGCTGCTCCAGAACGCCTGGGTGCTCGCCGCGATCGCGGCGGCCCTTGTCGCGATGGCGCTCTCGATGTTCGGCGTCTGGGAGATCCGGATGCCGACGTCGCTGATGAACCGCGCCGGCGCGCGCGCGGGTGGGGCCGGCGCGTTCGGCATGGGACTCTTCGTCGGGGTCGTCGCAGCGCCGTGCGTTGGCGGATTCATCGTCGGTTTGCTCGCGTTCGTCGCCGCTCGCCAGGATCCTTTCTTGGGCTTCCTCTTCTTCTTCACGCTCTCGCTCGGGCTCGGCCTGCCCTACCTCTTTCTCGCCGCGTACTCGGGCAGGCTGTCGCGCCTGCCCCGCGCCGGTGAGTGGATGGACGGGGTCAAGAAGGTCTTCGGCTGGGTGCTGCTGGCGATGGCGGCGTACTTCCTCCGGAGCGTGATACCGCCGCCGGCGGGCCGGTGGCTCCTTCCCGGGGTCCTGGCGATCGGAGCCGTCGCGATTCTCGTCTCCCGGCTGGGACTGAAGTGGCCGGTCCGCGCGGGCGCGGCCGCGCTCCTCCTCGGAATCGCGATCTTCTTCCTCCCGCACGAGCTCAAGGGCTGGCAGCCCTATGCGGCGGAGGCCGTCGGCGTCGGACGCCCCGTCGTCATCGACTTCTCGGCGGAATGGTGCCTTCCCTGCCTGGAGCTCGAGAAGAAGACGTTCGCCGACGCGCGCGTCCGCGAAGCGCTCGGCCGCCGCCGTCTCTTGAAGGCCGACATGACGAAAATCTCGTCGCCCGAGTCGATCGCGCTCGCCGACAAGTACGGGATCCTCGGTGTTCCGACGGTGATCTTCCTCGACGCGGCCGGCAGGGAGCGGGAGGATCTGCGCCTCGTCGGATTCGAGAGCGCCGAGAAGTTTCTGGAGCGCCTCTCCCGGGCCCCCTGAAGCGGAGGCGCCCGGGAGGCGCTACGCCGGCAGCCGTCCCAGCTTCTTGAGCGCCTCCTTCGCCGCCTTCCGCTGCGCTTCTCGCTTGGAGGAGCCGCGCCCCGACGAAAAAGGGGCGCCGTCCCACGAGAGCTCCACGACGAACGCTTTCTCGTGGTCGGGGCCGAACTCGTCCACGACGCGATATTCCGGAAGCGGAAGGCCGAGCGCCTGGGCGGTCTCCTGGAGCGCAGTCTTGTAGTCGTGAAACGAGAGGTCCCCGATATCGATGCCGGCGACCTCAGGAC
>WNGF01010511.1_pt1 | contig 10421 bp, 5 predicted proteins | sample 5400641 | NCBI WGS metagenome assembly WNGF01 (sample SAMN13153371, study PRJNA577476) | soil metagenome | isolation source: 80 cm soil or saprolite under grassland replicate 2 | place: USA:California | collected 2016-06-15
CGCCGACTCGGTGCGGGGCGGCGGAGGAGATACCGGCGGCGGCGCGACTCGCGCGGACCCCGGTGCGGTCGCGAAATACGAGCGGGCGCTCCGCAATCCGGCCGATCGCGATCCGCGCGGCTACATCATTCCCGCGGATCAGCCGGATTTCCCGACGGCGACGAAGTTCGTCAACGCGCTGATCAAGACCGGAATCACCGTGCTTCGTGCGACAGCGCCGTTCACAGTTGCCGGCAAATCGTACCCGGCGGGCTCTTACGTCGTAAAAAACGCGCAGGCATTCCGGCCGCACATCCTCGACATGTTCGAGCCGCAGGATCACCCGGATGACTTCGCCTATCCGGGCGCGGCGCCGACACCGCCATATGACAATGCGGGATGGACTCTGGCGTATCAGATGGGGGTTCAGTTCGACAGGGAGCTGGAGCCGTTCGACGGTCCGTTCGCTCCAATCGTCGGTTTCGCGCAGCCCGCGCTCTCGGCTGTGTCCACTAGACCGGCCGCCGGATTTCTCCTCAGCCATTCGCAGAACGACGCGTTCACGGTTGTGAACCGGCTGCTCGCGAAAGGCGCGGACGTTTATACGGTATCGTCGCCGATCACCGGCGCGGATGGAAAGACTTATGGAATCGGCGCCTTCTACGCTCCCGCCACGCCGGCCTCGAGTGCGATCGTCGAGGCGGCGCGGCGCGAGAAGGGAATCACTGCTTCGTCGGCGGCCATCGCGCCTCCCGGTGATGCGCTCCGGCGGCTTCGTCCGATTCGCATCGGACTCTACGATCAGTACGGCGGGCTCATCACCTCGGGGTGGACGCGCTTCATCTTCGAGCAGTTCGAGTTTCCATACGAAGTTGTTTACCCGCAGGACCTCGACGCCGGTAATCTCGCCAGCCGTTTCGACGTGATCATCCTGCCCGACGGCGCGCGAGTCGGGCGCGTCGAGGGTGGCAGGGGCGGCGGGGGAGCCGGTGCGCCGGTGATAGATCCTCAAACCGTTCCCGCCGAGTACCGTAACCGGCTTGGCGCGCTGACGCCGACAAAAACGCTTCCGCAGCTCAAGGCATTTCTTGAAGGCGGCGGTACCGTGTTGGCAGTGGGCACGGCGACGAACATCGCGTATCAGCTCGGCCTGCCGATCGCGAACGCTCTGGTTGACAGCGCGGGCCAGCGGCTTCCGCAGACGAAGTATTACATCCCGGGCTCGATACTCCGCGCGCAGATCGACACGACGAATCCACTGGGATACGGAATGCGCGCGACGACCGACGTCTATTACGACAATGCGCCCGCGTACAGGCTGCTGGCCGGCGCCGACGCGGCCGGTGTAAAGCGCGTCGCCTGGATCGACACGGCCACTCCGCTGCGCAGCGGATGGGCATGGGGTCAGCGATATCTCGAGGGAGCTTCCGAAGTCGTGTCAGCCAAGATCGGAAAGGGGCGGCTGATTCTCTATGGCTTCGATCCGTATTTCCGGTCGCAGCCGCATGGCACTTTCAAGCTCTTCTTCAACGGGATCTACCTTCCCGCCGAGCAGTGACAGCGAACAGGAATGTTTTCAACGGGAAATTCAACATGCGTAGCAATACAGCAGCAATTCTTTTTGCGGTGTTCGCAGTGGCGATGCCGCCTGCCGTTCGGGCGCAGGCGCAGCATCCGGTAACGATAGAAGATTTCGAAGCCCTCAAGAGCATCGGCGACCCGCAGATTTCTCCGGACGGAAAATGGGTGCTTTACTCCGTTCGCTCGACCGACCTCGGACGTAACACGCGCCGCACGGTCACCATGGTGCAGCCGGCCGCTGGCGGGACGCCGAGAGAATTTCCGGATTCGAGCACGGCAGCGGTCGAGGCGCGCTGGTCGCCGGACGGAAAGTGGATTGCATACACCTCGGGCGGTCAGCTCTGGATCGCGGATGCGTCCGGCGCAAACCGGAAGCAACTGACGTCGCTGAGCGATGGGGCATCGGGTCCGGTGTGGGCGCCAACCGGGGACCGAATCGCATTCGTCTCGGGAGTATATCCGGACTGTGACACCGACGCGTGCAATGTCGCGCGCGCGAAGGCGGCGGACACGATGAAGGTGCATGCGCACGTTGCCGACAATCTGATGTACCGGCACTGGAACGCGTGGACGCCGGAAACGCGCGCCCACCTGTTCATCGTTTCTCCGAGCGGCGCCGGACTGCGCGACGTGACTCCGCACGCAAATTATGACGTGCCGCCGGGACCATTCGGGGGAAGCGAGGGCTACACGTTCTCGCCCGACGGAAGAGAGATCGCGTACACCGCGAAGGATCAGGGGCGGGAGGACGCGTGGTCCACCGACATCAATCTGTACACGGTCAGGCTCGACGGTGGCACACCGACGGTGATCACCGCCGCCAATAAGGGCGCCGATCAGAATCCCGTCTATTCGCCCGACGGCAAAACGATTCTCTACGGATCCCAGGCGACGCCGGGTTACGAGTCGGACCGCGTTCGCCTGATGGCCTACGATCGCGCGACCGGCGTGTCGCGGGAGGTGCTGCCCAATTGGGACCGGAGCCCCGACACATACGCTTTCCCGGCGAGCGGCAAGGTGGTCTACATCGGCGCGGTTGACGCGGCGCACACGAAGATCTACCGCATCATCTGCACACCATCCGGATGGACGACTACTCCTCAGGTACTCGTCAGTGCTGGCAACAACAATGCGTTGTCGGTTTCTTCCGACGGCAATACGATCGCGTGGCTTCAGGATGCGGCGAACCATCCCGCCGATGTGTACATCGCGACCGTCGGCGCGCGAGGAATCTCCGCGCCGCGCAGACTCACGCATGAAAACGACACGCAGCTCGCGCAGCTCAAGCTGAATCCGATTCAGGAGTTCTGGTTCAAGGGCGCCGACGGCGACAGCGTGCAGGGACTGATTCTTCGTCCGCCGCAGTACGAAGCGGGCAGGAAGTTCCCGGTGATCTTTCTGATTCACGGCGGACCGCAGGGAGAATGGGCGGATCAGTGGCACAGCCGGTGGAACTACCAGATGTTCGCCGCGCCCGGGTTCGGCATCGTTGCGATCAACCCGCGCGGCTCTTTCGGATATGGCGCGAAGTTCACCCGCGCCATTAGCCAGGATTGGGGGGGAAAGGTTTTCGTCGATCTCGAGAACGGCTTGAACGCCGCGCTCGCGACGAACAGCTGGCTCGATTCGACACGCATGGGCGCAGCCGGCGGCTCCTACGGCGGCTATGCGGTGAATTGGATCGCCGGCCACCCTTTCGCGAACAGATTCAAGGCGCTCTTCACCCACGACGGCGTCTTCAATCTGGAGACCATGTACGGCGCGACCGAAGAGATCTGGTTCCCGGATTTCGAGTATGGCGGTCCGTATTGGGATCCGAAGCTGATGGAGTCGCAGTACAGAAAGTTCTCCCCGCATCTCTTCGCCGGAAATTTCCACGTGCCCCATCTCGTCGTTCACGGCGACCTCGACTACAGGATTCCTTCGAGCGAGGCGATGTCACTGTTCACGGCGCTGCAGCGGCAAGGAGTGCCGAGCCGGCTGATCATTTTTCCGGATGAAGGGCACTGGGTCCTCAAACCGCAGAACCAGCGTCTCTGGTGGAATCAGGTTCAGGGCTGGTTTCTTAACTACCTGAAATAGAGAGTGCGTTACAACGGAAAGCCCGAGACAAAAGTCGCGGGTTTTTTGTGATGAGTGGTGGCGCCCCTCTCTCCGTCCTATCCCCCGTTCCGGGTGGCTTCGTAATTTCAATGGAGCGGGTCGGATAATGAGCGCAATCGCGTTTACGCGGTTTTGGCAAGCGCTGATGTCGAGCTGAAACCGACTGGCAAAGAATGTCGTCATGAGATTCATGAAATCGAGACCGGGAATCAGCACGCTGCTTGTTGCGACCATTGTGTTCCCCGCCTTGCAGCTGGATGGCCAAACCACGGCACCGGCGTCGAACGCCATTCCGGCGGCACAGGCGAGCGTCCAATACGCGCCAGATCGGGACTACGATCTACAGCATGTAGCGTTGGAGATGAGCGTGGACTACGCGAAACTGAGCGTTCACGCAACGGTGACCAATACATTGGCCGCGTTGCGCGATAGCCTGACCATCATCGTGTTTCATTGCGGCTCGAAGCTGGATATCGAAGGCGCCGAGATTGACGGCGAGAAAGCGACTTTTACACGGGACGGCGATACGCTCAGGATCAATGCGCGGCACCCCCTTACGCGCGCCAAGCCTGTTCGTGTCCTCGTGCATTACTCCGCTAGCGGCGAGCAAATCGAAGGGTTTCACTGGGTAAGGCCGACTGCAGCCGAAGCCAACCGCGTCGGCTTCTGGACGAGTGGCGAGCTCAATCACAACGGGGGATGGCTCCCAACTTGGGATTACCCAAATGACCTCGCAACGACGGAGGAAACGATTACGGTATCGCCGGATTGGTACGTCTTCGGCAACGGCGCGCTCAAATCCGATGTTCTTGACGCGGACCGTAGGACACGAACGTTCCACTGGCAGATGACGCAGCCACATGCCACGTACCTTCTTTCTCTTGGCGCCGGGTTGTTCGACATCAGGCATGACGTTTGGCGCGGCGTGCCATTGACCTACGCCGCACCTAAAGGGAAAGGGGGTCTGATCGCCAACACGTTCGACGAAACGCCGAAGCTGCTTTCCTTTTACTCGGATCTTCTCGGAGTCAAGTATCCCTGGCCGAAGTACGCTCAGTTCGGTGCCTACGACTTCGACAATGCGGTTCAGTATGTCAGCGCAACAATATTCGACGAGCGGTATTTGGCGGATACGAGAAGGGGGATCCGCACCAGCTCAGGGGTTGTTGCCCATGAGCTCGCTCATCAGTGGTTCGGCAATCTCGTTACACCGAAGCATTGGGGCGAACTGTGGCTCAGCGAAGGATTCGCGATGTTCTTCGGGCAGGGCCTCTATTCCGAACATTGGAGAGGCAAGGTCGAGTATGAGCACGTAATTGAGGATTTCTCCCAGGATTACTTCTTGGAGAGCCGTCGCTACAAGCGTCCGCTCTCAACCAGCGTCTACCTCAACCCGGACGCAATGTTTGACACTCATAGCTATCGCAAGGGCGGCGCAGTTCTGCACACGCTGCGACGGTACCTCGGAGACAAAGTTTTTTACCAGGGAATCAATTACTACCTGAGCAAATACCAGTATACGCCTGTTGACAGCCACGATTTCTGTGCGGCGATGACGGACGGAACCGGGATCAATCTCGAGCCATTCTGTGATCAATGGATATTCAAGCCGGGGCATCCGGTGCTCGAGTATGAATGGACTTGGGACGACGCAAACAAGGAGATCGTTCTTACGGTCGGCCAGACGCGGGATACCAAAGATGGAACGCCTCTTTATGGTTTGAACGTGACCATTTGTTGGATTTCCGGGGGGCGAGTTATACGCCAGAAATCACGGATCGACAGAGCCGAGCAGACAATCCGCATCGTCGTGCCGAACAAACCCGATGCGGTTTTGCTTGACCCCGATCACGATTTCTTGCGCGAGATGCCTCATCTGCATTGGACGCGTGAAGAGTTATCTCACATACTCGAGTTTGCTCCCAACGCAGCAGATCGCGAGCTGGCGCTGAGGAAGATGCTCGAGGGAACGCCGTCGGAGTCTGCAGTCCAGGCAGCGGCGAAAGCCGTGCGCGCGGACAGTGACGAATTCCCTGTGTTCCGCTCGCTTTCGCCTTTGGTTGATTTGGCGCGCATCGACTTGCGCCCGTTGTTCCGAGAGCTGTTGACGCATCCCGCTCTCGGACACCGTTATTACGGGATCCTGGGGTTGCGCAAGCTGCCTGCGGATCGAGGCGATATCCAGACGTTGCGCAATATGGTCAACGAGCAACAGTCCTTCAGCGTGGTCAGGGCCGCCGTACAAACGCTGCGGGATTGGGACGCGCCCGGCAATCGCGACATTTTCATGAAGGCAATTCATGTGGTGCCGTCGGAGGACGTGACTCGATTGATTGCCTACGACGCCCTTGCGCAGGCTGATGCAGCGGAAGGGAACCGACCATCCGGATCTGACGCACAGATTACGGTGATACTCCAGAATCTGTTGTCTGACATCGCCGCAGGCCGGAAAGACTCACCGTTCATGACTGAGGGATTGCGCCGGTTTGCCGCGAGACCGAACATCGTTCAGAATGTTACGTCCTGGCTCAAAGATGCGAGATCCTTCTCGTTTGTTCTGCGGGACGATGTCGCTGAGCGGCGCATGGAGCGGCGAGGTGCCGCAGTGGAGCGGATCTGGTACTACAAATTGGTTTCCGGACAAACCACCCAGTATCTCACATTCTATGTGACGGCGGATGGCAAGGTCGCTGACATCGACGTTACCGCAGAGTAAGGTGCCGCCACTTTAGTGCGACGCGGCTTCGCCCTTTTCTGTTGTGTAGCCCGCTGCCGCCCAGGCGGTATAACCCTCACTGATGTTGAGCACGTTTGCGACTCCGCGCGCCTGAAGAAGGCTCGCCGCGATCGCCGAGCGGTCGCCGCCCGCACAGTGCACGGCGACCGGCCCGAGCTCGCCGGCTGCAATCTCATCGAGCTTTTCCGGCAGCATCGCCAGCGGAATGTGAGTCGCGCCGGGGATGTGGCCTTCGCTCCATTCGTGCGGCGCGCGAACGTCGATCACGGTGACGCCCATCGATTGTCCGCTGTCGTGCAGCTCGCGCACGCCGAGCATGGAAGTTCTTTGGAGCTTGTGGCCGCTCTTTTCCCACGCGGCGAGCACACTGCTGTCGAACCAGCCGGTGACGCGGTCGAGACCGATCTTGCCGAGGTCGCTCAGCATTTTCGACGGACTCCTGTCGGTTCTTCCCGCGATCAGAATAAGGTCGCGGTCATAATCGACGAGCGCGCCCATCCAGTTCAAAAAAGATCTGGTGTACGGAACGTTCAGCGTTCCCGTGATGTGCCCCTTCGCGAAAGTTGCGGCCGGTCTCGCGTCGACGACCGTCGCGCCGCCGTTCAGCGCGGCCTGGATCGCATCGGATGCCAGGTGCGCAGGCTCCAATCGCGAAGCGGCCACTCTCGCCAGCCGGTTTCTCCGCTTCATCTCGGCGAAGTATTTGGGCGGGACGGGCTGATCCCTTAGCACGGTCCGAACGAACTCGTCCTCCGACTTTGCGGTGAACGCCCAGTTGAAAAGCTTTTCGTATCCCAGCGTGGACGACGGCATCGCGCCGAGCTCTTTGCCGCACGCGGACCCGGCTCCATGACCCGGCCATATCTGTATGTGATCCGGCTGCGAGCGGAATGCCTGCACCGATTTGAACAAGGCCGCCGCGGAGGCGCGCGTCGTTCCTCCCGCGCCCACTGCTTTCTCGAGCAGATCCGGCCGGCCTACGTCGCCGACGAAAATGAAATCCCCGGTGAGCGCGCCGACCGCCGCCGCGCCGCGTGATTCATCGATGACGAGAAACGTAAGATGCTCGGGCGTGTGTCCGGGAGTGTGCAACACCCGCACGCGAACGGAGCCAAGCGATATTTCCTCGCCGTTCCTGAGAGAGCGCGCCGCCGGCAGCGACTGGAAATCGTAGCTCCATTCGGAGGCGCCTTCGCCGCTGAGTCCGAGCTCGGCGCCGGTGTCGGCAGCGAGCGCCGCTCCGCCCGAGAGATAGTCAGCGTGGACATGCGTCTCGAGCACATGGGAGATCGTAACCTTGTCCTTCTGTGCGGCCTCGATGTAAATCTGCGTGTCGACCGTCGGGTCGACGACAAGCGCGCGCTTCGATTTTTCGCATGCGATGAGGTAGCTCGCCTGGGCGAGACCATCGTCGTAGAAGCGCCTCAAGATCATCTCTGTTTCGCTCCTCGCCCGTATGGTTGCTGCGTGCCCATACAATGGTTAGCGTACGCCGATAAGCGTAGCTCTTCCCGCGAGGCAGAATATACCGTTGGTAAAGACGGCGTTGGCGCCCGATACGAGCGTGCTCTCCGACGAGGAGGTTGCCCGCTACAGCAGACATCTGATTCTTCCGCAGGTCGGAGAGGAAGGTCAGCTGCGGCTGAAGCAGTCACGTGTCCTCGTCGTCGGCGCCGGCGGCCTCGGGTCGCCGGTCGCGATGTATCTTGCCGCCGCAGGAGTCGGAACGCTCGGCATCGTCGACTTCGACGAAGTCGACGTCACCAATCTTCACCGGCAGATCATGCACGGATCGGCCGATGTGGGGAGACTGAAGATCGAATCTGCCGTCGCGAGACTTCGCGACCTGAATCCGAACGTCACCGTCAAGCCGTACCGCGACCGTCTCGCCGCTTCCAACGCTCTGGACATTGGACGCGAGTACGACTTGATCGTCGACGGAACCGACAACTTCGCGACGCGATATCTGGTCAACGACGCGGCGGTGCTTCTCGGCATTCCGAATGTGTACGGAAGTATCCACCGGTTCGAGGGCCACGCGTCGGTTTTCGGCGCGAAGTCCGGCCCCTGTTACCGCTGTCTTTTTTGTGACCCCCCGCCGCCGGACCTCGTCCCGAACTGCGCCGAAGCCGGAGTCCTCGGCGTGCTTCCCGGTCTGATCGGTACGATCCAGGCCACCGAAGCGATCAAGATGATTCTCAACATCGGAGAGCCTCTCGTCGGACGTCTTCTTCTTGTCGACGCGGAAACGATGACGTTCCGGACGATCGCGATTCGCAAAGATCCTGAGTGCCCGGCGTGCGGAACGCGCGAGATTCGCGAGCTGCGTAATTACGACGTTTACTGCGGAACTCCCGACCCGACGGCGCAGTCGGAATCCGACGTCGAGGAGATTACCGCCGGTGAGCTCGAGCGGCGGCTCAAAGAGAGGAACATCGATCTCATCGATGTGCGCGAGCCCCAGGAATGGCGCACCGGGTTCATTCCCGGAGCGCGACTGGTTCCGCTGCGGGCGATCCCCGACGAAATTCCGCGTCTCGATCCGTCACGCGAAACCGTTTTTTACTGCCGCATGGGCTCTCGAAGCCTGAACGCGGCGGAGCAGGCCGCTGATGCCGGGATGCGGCGCGTGAGCAGTCTTAGCAGGGGAATCATCGGCTGGATGAAAGACGTCAAGACACCACTTGCGAGAGACTGACTTGCAAAAAGACCCGTTCGAACGGTTCCGCGATGCATATGCGGCCGCGCAGGGGCTCGACAAGAGCGTGCTGCCCGAGCCGAACGCGATGGCGCTGGCGACGGTCGAGCACGGCCATCAGCCGAGTGTTCGCATCGTTCTTCTGAAAGCGTTCGACGACGCCGGTTTCGTGTTCTACACAAACTATCACGGACAAAAGGGACGTGAGCTGCTGTCCAATGCGAAAGCGGGCCTGTGCTTCTACTGGGCGCCGATCGGAATCCAGGTGCGCATCGAGGGCACTGTGTCCAAAGTGACAGACGCCGAAGCCGACGAATACTTCAGCACCCGACCGCGTCTAAGCCAGATCGGCGCTTGGGCGTCGAAGCAGAGCGAAGCGATGGAAAATCCCGGCGACCTCGACGCGCGCGTCGCCCAGTACGAAAAGGAATTCGCCGGTCGCGAAGTTCCGCGCCCACCGTACTGGTCGGGATTCCGCGTCGCACCCGAGCGAATCGAGTTCTGGAAGAACCGGCCAAACCGGTTGCACGAGCGGCATCTCTATACGCGAGCCGAGGGTGGGTGGCGGGTGCAAACATTGTATCCGTGACCATGATTCATGAGTCAGAGGACACGAGTCACGCGCCAATCCATCCGCCCGCTGACTCGTGACTCACCACTCCCGGTTCCTCGGGTTTCCCGAGCACCGCTCTTGCCCTAGAATGAAGCGATGACCGCAACGACCTCCATTCCCGTCCCGACGCCCGACCTTCCCGCCACCAACGGGGCCGAGCCGTGGTCGACAGCAGCGGCGAGATCGCTGTACAACATCGAAGGATGGGGAATCGGCTTCTTCGACATCAACGACAAGGGGCACATCGTCGTTCGCCCCGATTCGAATCGTCCGGAGCGCGAGCTCGACCTGTACGAGATGGCGATCGATCTCGAGGAGCAGGGAGTCGGTCTTCCGCTGCTGCTCCGGTTCTCCGACATCCTGCGCTCACGCATCGAGTCCCTCAACGCGCGCTTCACCCACGCGCGCGAGGAGTACAACTACCAGGGCGGCTATACCACCGTCTTCCCGATCAAGGTCAACCAGCAGCGTCACGTCGTCGAGGAGATCGTCGAGTTCGGAAAGGCCGCGGGTGTCGGCCTCGAGTGCGGCAGCAAGCCGGAGCTCCAGGCTGTGCTCGGCCTCGCCGAGCATACCGACCACCTCATCGTTTGCAACGGCTACAAGGACGACGAGTTCATGCGGCTCGCGCTGATGGGCCAGAAGCTCGGCCATCAGGTCTTCATAGTTCTCGAGCAGCTGAGCGAGATCGACGTGCTGCTCCAGGTCGC
>WNGF01020698.1_pt1 | contig 10421 bp, 11 predicted proteins | sample 5400641 | NCBI WGS metagenome assembly WNGF01 (sample SAMN13153371, study PRJNA577476) | soil metagenome | isolation source: 80 cm soil or saprolite under grassland replicate 2 | place: USA:California | collected 2016-06-15
CCGGCGATCCAGGCGTAGAACTCCCCGAAGTCGCACTCGGCCTCCTCCCCAGGCCGGTGGTCCTGGGGGATCGTCACACCACAGGCCGCGGCGTCCAGCCCCAGCTCCGCCCTGATCCGGCCCACCAACGCCCGCACCGTCGACTCCGCGACCTCAGCGTCCATCTCCTCACGCAGCCGCTGCCACACCCGCCGGGCCGTGTGCCGCTGCTTGCGCGGCACCTCCAGGTCAGCCTCCAACCACGCCCGGACCGTCGCCTCGTGGGCGCCCAACGCCGGCGCGGCACGCTCAGGCGCCTTGCGCTGAGGCGGGACCGCATTGATGAGCGCCTGGCGGACCGTCCGCCGGTGCACATGGTGCCGCTCGGCCAACTCCCGGATGCTCAGCCCTTCATCGCGGTACTGGCGGCGGATACGCTCAAAAAGCTCCACCCTCGACAGCTCCTTCTCCCTCGCTCCGACGGTGTGGCAACCACGGAGCGTAGGGGCTGGTGCTCGGGGGTGGGGCCATCTCTGGCCATCACTCCGGCCCCTACTGGGGCCAGATCAGGCTGTCATTCCCATCGGCGCCCGGGACGCCAAGTTCACCAGGGTGTTGGATGACGTGTGGCGCTTGACTGGGGCCGAGGTGGTCTGCACGCCGGTGCGGGCGCCCAACGCGAACGCATACGCCGAGTGCTGGGTCGGGACAGTCGGCCGGGAGTGCCTGGACCAGCTGCTGCTCGTCGGTCGCCAGCAGCTTGTTGGCGTCCTGCGACGCTACATCGAGCATGACAACCAGCGCCGTCCGCACCGCAGCCTGGCCCAGGCGACGCCGGTGCCGTCGCTGGGTGCTGATCCGATGCGTGCCGTGGCCGTTGGTCAGCTGCGCCGCCGCGACGTCCTGGGTGGACTGATCCATGAGTACGAGATCGCAGCATGACACCACGACTTCTGGCACCCACGGGGTGTGAGCAGGCGAACGGTCAACCAGAGCATGAAGACCATCGAGGGATGGTACGGAACGCCTGCTCACGGCGCGAATCCAGGTTTCCGCGCCCCACAGGCCTACTTTCGGCACGCGGTGGCCAAGGATGCCTTCGGCCACATCGATCAGCATGCGTGGCGGCGACTGGCGAAATGGCTGCGCTGCAAGCACCGGATCGGCTGGAAGCAGCTGCGGCGCAGGTTCTGCGACCGCGGCTGGAGGATCGCCTCCAAGAGCGTGGTGTTTACCGGCGCAGCCAGCGTCAAGGTGACTCGCTACCGCTATCGCGGCAGCACCATCCCGACCCCTTGGACCCCGACACCGGCAGCCACCGGCTGACCAGCGGCACGGCACGTGGAGAGCCCGGTGCTCGAAGACGGGCACGCCGGGTTCGGCGGGCGGGGACAGGAAGACCCACGGCCGAAAGGCCGCAGGGCGTCCTGTCCCCGACCCAACTGAAGCGGGCAACGGGTTCCGGGCGTCCGTCGGCTGCGTCCTGAGCTGCTGCGCCGCGGACACGGTGAAGAGATCCCAGGCCTCGCAGGCAGTCTGCTTCCCGGAAAGTGGGCCAGATCCCAGATCCCACTTCGAGTTGACATTCCCAGCGAGGTCCTGGGCGGGCTCTTCCACGAGTACCAACTCGCTGCATGACGACCTGATCACGGGTTTCCGTGCCCCTCAGGCCTGGGCAGTAACTCGCCCAGCCCAGGGCATGGACAGCCTAGACGCCCAGCTCAGGCGCCCTGACCTACTTCTGACACCCCACGGGCCAGGGTCCTGGGGATCAGCCGGTCGTACTGCTACGAGCTCGTCCAGGAGGGCGTGCTACCCTCGCTGCGCCTGGGCCGACGCAGGCTTGTTCCTCGGGCGGCGCTTGAGCGCTACGTTGCGGAGCGAGCAGCCGCGCTGGTGGAGCTGGCGGGGGGACTCGAACCCCCAACCTGACGATTACAAATCGCCATGACCGAGGCGTCCGGGGAGGTGGATCCTCACCGCCGCGTCGGACTCATACCAGAGCGGACCGACGAGCAAGTCTGTCTCCCGGCGGTCCGCGACGCCCTCGCGGTAGTGGTAGTGCCTGTCCGTCACTGGGGTTGCCTCGTCGTGGCCGACGGGACCGCGTAGGACATCGTCAGGGACGCGGGCCCTGCGCCAGTTCGTCACCATGAAGACCCGCGGCTCTTGGCAGTGGCGTCGATGCCGATCGAGGCGAAGAACCGGCTCACGGTCCTGCCCAGCCTCGTCGGCAGCATCGGCCGGTCTGGAGCGACACCGGTCGACGTGCGCGAGCACGATCCGCATCGTCTCCCGATGGACCGCCACGGTCCGCCATCGCCTCGCCGAGCCGGCAGTCCAGGTCGGCGACCCGGACCAGTTCCTGCTCCCAGGCGGGCGGGTAGTGGGGTGGCTGGCCAGGGTGGGGCCGGTGCGGCACCGCGTCTGGCCCACCGCCAAGCTAGCGCTTGAGGACGCGGCGGACGGTGTCGGGTGGCATCGGACCAGCCGGGCGATCTGGGGTGGGGTGTGGCCCTGGGCGTTGAGCAGGACCATCTGGTAGCGGGTGCGGGTGGGGGCGTCGCGGGTGGTGTGGTAGCGGCGTTCCAGCTCGGCCTGGGCGTCGGGGTCTGCAGGGTCGGCGGCGGCATGATCGTCCCCCTCAGGAGAGTTGACCATGCTCATTGTCCACCGATCCACGCCACGACTCCCAGGAAGCATTTAGCCGGGATGCGCATACCTGCCTCCCAACTCCAGGCCGCTAGCAGCAGAGCTGGTCGCGAAGGCGCCCGCGGGCGTGACACAGCAGCCGCGACACCTGCATCTGGGAGCAGCCGATCAGGTCTCCGATCTCGCGCTGCGTGAGGCCCTTGAAGTAGTGCAACACCACCGCGGTGCGCTCCACCGCCGGCAGAGCGGCGACCAGCGTGGGCAGCGCCATGAGATCCTCGACCTCCACCTCAGGGTCCGGATCGGCCAGCAGCTCACCCAGCGCCGTCCCGCTGTCCCTATTGACCGGCATGTCCAGCGACAGGGCGGTGCGGTTCTCGACCGCGCCCACGGCGCGGGTGACCTCCTCACGGGTGAGGCCGAGCCGCTCGGCAAGCTCCTGCACGGCCCTCGTGCCGTCGCCGTGGCTGGCGAGCTGCTGGCGGGCGTGCACCAGCCGCAGCGCGTGCTCCTTGACAGACCGGGGGATGCGCACCGACCAGGTCGCGTCGCGCAGGTAGCGCTTGAGCTCCCCGCTGATGGTGGTGATCGCGAACGCCACGAACGGCGTGCCCCTGGTCGGGTCGTAGCGGTCGACGGCGTTGATCAGCGCGACGTGGGCGGTCTGCCGCAGGTCCTCGGGAGTGGTGTTGGGGTGGTGACGGTAGCGGCGGGCGAGCCGATCGGCCAGCTCGAGGTGGTCCAGGATGACCTGCTCGCGGTGCTGGTCGGTGCGGGTGTCGCGCTGCGCCGCGTCGCCGCGGGCCGCGGCACCGGTGGTCCGCTCGGGTGCAGGCGGGCTCATGATCGTCATGCTCGAAAGGGTCCCGCGGCGGCGATGGGATGTCGTCATGGCCAGCGTCCGTCTGGGCTGCCCGCCGGCTGGAATCTTGGAATACCAGCCAGCTTCAATAGTCAGCGGCACGTCCTACCGAGTTGACGCCCATCGCACTGGTCGATCGCTCGGTAGACGTGGCGCCACCGGCCAGCCACCTTCGTAGGTCTCGTCAACCTGCCAGCGGTCGCCAACAGCGTGTCGGCCGCAATCGCCGCGGGTATCCAGCGCGGCTTGCAGCTAGCCGGGATGCGCAGGGCCATGCCGTCCTGCGATGCTGACGCCATGACTCTGCGCTGCCTCATCGTCGACGACAGCACGCGCTTCCTGCAGGCCGCCCGCAGCCACCTCGAGCGCGAGGGGATCACCGTCGTCGGCGTGGCCTCCACCATCAGCCAGGCGCTCCAGCAAGCCGAACGGCTGCGACCAGACGTCACCCTGGTCGACATCGACCTGGGCGGCGAGAGCGGCCTGGAGCTGGCCCGGCGCCTGCACCGGGCAGCAGGCCCGGCAGCGTCCAGGGTGATCTTGATCTCCACCCACGCCCAGGACGACTTCGCCGACCTGATCGCGGCCAGCCCCGCGGTCGGATTCCTGTCCAAGGCCGACCTGTCCGCCAGCGCCATCCGCGACCTGCTCGACCGCAAGGGCGACCGCGACCCCCAGGCTAGTGGGCCTGCAGGAACCTGACCACCGCCAGAACCCGGCGGTGGTCGTCGTCGGTCTCCGGCAGCTCCAGCTTGGCCAGGATGCTACGCACGTGCTTTTCGACGGTCCCCTCGGTGACCCACAACCGGCGGGCGATGCCGGCGTTGGAGCGCCCCTCTGCCATCAGCGAAAGCACCTCCCGCTCCCGTGCGCTGAGAACGGCCAGCGGGTCGTGGCGGCGGCGGGCGGTCACCAGCTCGGCCACCAGCGCCGGGTCCACCACCGAACCGCCCCTGGCGACCCGCTGCAGCGTGTCGATGAACTCCTCCACCTCGGTGACACGGCGTTTGAGCAGGTAGCCGATCCCCCGGCCACTGGCCAGCAGCGCCATCGCGTGCTCGGCCTCGACATGGGCCGACAAGACCAGGATGGCGGTCTGCGGAGATTCCGTCCGGATCACCTGGGCCGCTTCCAGGCCCTCGATGGTGTGGGTCGGCGGCATGCGGATGTCGACCACCGCCAGCTCAGGCACCCGTTCGCGCACCAGCGCCAGCAGCTGCGAGGCATCGCCGGCCTGCCCAACCACCTGGAAGCCGGAGCGTTCCAGCAGGCTCGCCAGCCCCTCGCGAAGCAGGACGTCATCCTCGGCCAGGACCACCCGCATCCCAGTCATGGCTTGGCCGTCACCATTTCCACCCCGGACCAGGCTGTGAACCGTCCCTCCATCGTCATGGTCAGGATTATCGGCTAGCCGGGCGTTTCGCACATGAGAGTTGGTTGGGGTGGAGAGGTCATGATGGCCTCCGATCAGTCAGCTCGCCCAGCGTGGGCGGGTCGGGTCAACCTTGAGCAGCTGCAACAGCTTGGCCTGCAACGGCGGGGGTGTGGGGACGGTCGGGGGGTCGTGCCCGTGGGCGGGGTTGAGGCGCAGCCAGGCCAGCGCTTCGAACACCAGCCGGCCGGTCGGCTTGGCGGGCCGGCCGGCATACAAGCCGGCAAGCTCGATGGCGGGGGCGATGGCCTTGCGGACTGCCCGTTCGACCAGGCAGAACACCAGCAGGGCCAGGCAGATGACGGTGATGAGCGCGGCGATGCGGCGGTTGGTCTTGAGGAACATCGGGGCGACCCCAAGGGGGCCCTTGAACGTGCCGTAGCGACGCTCGACGACCTCTTGGCCCTTGTAGCGCCGCAGCACCTCGGCGGCGTCGGCCTGGGCGGGGGTGAGGTTGGTCAGCAGCCCATACCAGCCGTCGGTGGCCTGCGCGGCCTGGAGGGCGGCCTGGTCAAACGACCACGACAGGGTGGGCGTGCCCGAGGTCGGGTCGGTGCCGACCTCGGCGCGCAGCAGGGCGGTGACCTTGCGCTGGCGAGCGATGACCTGGATGCGCTGGCGGACCTGCTCGGGGGTGCGGTAATAGCGGCCGCCAAGCCCGCGCTGCACGCGCGCCAGGTCGTCTCGGGCGCGGTCCAGCTTCTTGGCGCGGCTTTGCGCGGCGGCCTGGGCCCGCGCACTGGACCAGACGAACACGCACCTGACCGCAAGATCCGGCTCGGTCTTGCGCTTGGCCTTGAGGGTGATGCCACCCTCAACGACCCGGTAGCTGCCCCGCTGCCCTGGCGGCAGGTCCTGGTCGCGTTCGGCGAGGTAGTCGACCGGGCTGGCCGCCCCGACCTCCAGTGCCCGCAGGTGCTCGGCGGGCAGGTAGGTCTTGCTGGCCGGCGCGATGAAGCAGACCTTGGCCTTGTTCATTGCCAGGATGTTGCCGCGGCTGATCAGCTTGGAGTCGCCCACCAGCAACACCTTCCGGGCGCCGGCCAGCGCCTTCAAGCCCTCCATCGCCCCCACGACCTGGGCGACCTCCCCGGCGCCACCGTCATAGGCGCGATGCCACACCGGCACCCCACCATCGCCGCTGACCGCAAGGCCGGTCTGGACCTGCTTGAGATCGGGCCGGCGATCCTTGGGCTTGCCCCACCTGGGCGCGGCAAAGCCAGCCTCCACCTGGTCGTCGGCCCCATACAGCGAAATCGAGTAGGGTCGGACCGGGGCGCAGTGCTGGCCTTTCGGTTCCAGCCTGTCTCCCCGGCCCGCGCCTCCGAACCCGCCGTGCGCGTTACCACGCAACGGGCTCTCCCCAAGCCCATGCCGATGTGCTCACCTGGGCGATCCTTGCGGGCCGCTGGTCCACGGCGTGGGGATCTTGGTGCCCCGGTAGCGGTAGCGCACGATCGCGACCGCGCTGGGGTTGACCATGACCGCCGTGCCCTGCGTCGGCCACCACCCTTGAAGGTAGCGGCGGCGCAGCTGCTTCCAGCTGATCCGCGGGTGCTTGCGGCGCAGCCAGCAGACCACCCGCCGCCAGGCAAAGGCGCGCAGGTATCTGAAGGTCGCCGCCGACGCGGCGTGGCGAAAGTAGCTGGTCCAGCCCCGCAGCACCCGGTTGAGCTGGTGCAGCAGGACCGAGAGCGGCTGGTTGTGCCTGCCCTTGGTCAGCGCCCGCACCTTCGCCTTGACGGCCGCAGGGGCCTTCTTGGACGGCCAGGTGTAGACGTAGCGCCGGGTGCTTCCTCGCTGCTGGCACCGCTGGATGCGGAAGCCGAGGAAGTCCAGCCCCTCGTCGATGTGGGCCACGGTGGTCTTGGCCGCCGACAGGCGCAGGCCCATCGGTGCCAGGACCGCTGCCACCTCGGCCTTGAGCGCCTCGGCGTGCGCGCGGGTACCAGCCACCAGCACCAGAAAATCATCCGCATAGCGGATGATTCGGTAGTTGGCCTGGCCCTGCTCGCGTCGCGTACGGCGCTGGGTCTCGGTGCTGGCCGTCCAGATCCTGGCGTAGTGCTCGTCAAGGACCGACAAGGCCACGTTTGCTGAGCAGGGGGGACAAAATCCCACCCTGCGGCGCGCCGGTCGTGGTGTCCCGCCAGGCGCCATCCTCGCCGAGGATGCCCGCCTTCAAGAACGCCTTCACCAGCCCAAGGACGCGCCTGTCGGCGATCCGCCGGCGCAGCCGGTCTGTGATGCCGACATGCGACAGCTCGTCGAAGCAGGATTCGATGTCGCCCTCCAGCACCCACTCATAGGAGCGGGCTGCCAGGTAGCGGGTCTCCTCGATGGCGTCCTGGGCGCGCCGCCCGGGGCGGAAGCCGTAGCTGCACGGCTGGAAGTCCACCTCCAGGATCGGCTCCAGCACCAGCTTGCACGCGGCCTGGACCACCCGGTCACGGATGGTCGCGATCCCCAGTCGGCGCTGCTTGCCGCCGGGCTTGGGGATCAGGCGCTCCCGCACCGGCAGCGGCGCAAACGTCCTGGCCTTCAGGTCGGCGCGAAGCTCGGCGAGGAAGACGTGCTCCCCGCGGATCTGCTCGACATAAAAGGCGGTCTGGCCGTCCACGCCCGCCGAGCGGGCGCCCTTGTTGGTCCTGACTTTGTGCCATGCGACCAGCAGGAACGCCGGGTCGCAGACGAGGTTGGACAGGTCAGCGAACCGGCGAGCAGGATCGTCGGTCGCCCATCGGTGCAGTTTGGTCTGGATGCCCAGTACCCGCGCCTGCGCCTCCTCAATGGAGAGCATGGGCCACGGCGCGCCGGTGTTCACCGGCGACCTCCTGGCCTGCCAGTCCCAACCCTGCGGGCTTGCTGCCCCCCTTGGCCATGCGGGCAGCTCTCCTGCCCTCGGACTACTACGGGGGCTCCGCCACGCCCGGATGCCGTCAGCCGACAGCGGGCCTGCCCGCCGCCGTGCTGGCCGCACGGCGGGAAGGGCGACACCCGGGCGCTTCCCACGTTCACGATGTGCCGGTCGGCGGGGGTGGTGCCCAGCTTTTCCCCGGCAGCCTCGCCACGCCTACGCCGCAGCCCTTCAGCGTGGCCTTCGTCCCCGCATGACTGGCGAGGGTCGAAGTCGCCGCGCACCCTCACCAGGTGTCGGCGCGCACTGCTGCCCGGCCCGCATCCGCCAGGTTGGAGCCGGTCCTGTTGCTTACGGGGGTTCCACCACTGGTTCACTCGTCGTTGCACCGTCCCGCCTTGCTTGCCGAGCCCAGACCGTCTGGCAGTGCCGGCCTGTCTCGTCGTTGTCGGGGCTGCTCCCACCCGACCCTTGCGCTTCCAAGGGTCAGGCTGCCCTCAGCTTCACCGGGCTGCTGCGACAGCCCAGCGGTGGGTCCTTGCATCCCACCCGGTCACACCGCGCCTCGTGGCGCACCGTCATGTCCCAGTGCAGCCGGGCCACATCAACCCCAAACACCGCGATCGCCCGCGCCCCCACCGACCCCACGAGCTGGTCCAACGCTGGCGCGATCGCGTCCAACGCCCGCCCAATCCGGTCATCGTTCAGCGCGTCAGGAGCAATGCCGAAGACCTCCTCGACCGCCCACTCCCGCGCCCAGTCGGCCACCCGCAGCAGCGGCCGTGGACTGGTCAGCCGGTTGGCGACCAGCGCCTCGATCACCTGCCCATGGGTCACCCGAGCGACCTCCCGCACCGGACACGCACGATCGACGATCCCGGCCAGGTCCAGCCGCCGGCAGAACTGGGCCACCACCGGCAGCGCGCCCAGCAGCTTCTCGACACTGGGCGGCGCGTAGGTGTAGCGGGCCGGACGCAAGCCGGGCGGCGGGCGGCGCATCCGCAAACCCTGCCACACCCACCGATAAACCCCAACTTCAACACCCATCCACCCCTACCGCACGCCATGTGCGAAAGACAGGGCTAGTCTCAATGCCATCCGGTTAGGTGGACTTGCGAGCACAAACTCCCTGGTCAGCAGGTTGAAATCAGGCCAGGAGGGCCCTTAACCGGATGGCATTGGGGCTAGTCTCCGATCTCCCTGCGGGGAGGCCCGTTCCGGGGTGAAAATCGGGCTGGTCGCCCGCTGACGTCGTTGCTCCTTGGTCCGTGTGAGGCCGTGGGCTAGTCGGACGCTGGGAGCCGCGCTGTGGGCCCTTCACCGACACCGAGGAGATCATCGCGCGGGTCGCGGCGTTGGATATCGGCAAGGCGGAGCTGGTCTGCTGCGTGCGGGTGCCCAGTGCGCAGGGGTCGGGCAAGCGGGCGCAGGAGGTGCGGACCTACCCGACGATGACCAGGTCGCTGCTGGTGCTGGCCGACCGGCTGCGGCAGCTGGGGGTGACCCGGGTGGTGATGGAGGCAACCAGCGACTACTGGCGGAGCCCGTTTTACCTGCTGGAGGCCCACGGGTTTGAGGTCTGGCTGGTCAACGCGCGTGACGTCAAGCACCTACCGGGGCGGCCCAAGACCGACAAGCTCGATGCGGTGTGGCTGTGCAAGGTCGCCGAGCGGCAGATGCTGCGGCCAAGCTTTGTCCCCCCGCCGCCGATCCGCATGCTGCGCGACCTGACCCGCTACCGTGCCGATCTGGTCGCCGCACGGACCGCGGACAAGAACCGGGTCGAGAAGCTGCTGGAGGACGCCCAGATCAAACTGTCGGTGGTCGCCAGCGACATCTTCGGGGTGTCGGGTCGCGACATGCTGGCCGCGCTGATCGCCGGGGAGCGTGATCCCAAGGTGCTGGCGCAGCTGGCCCGGCGCCGCCTGCGCGCCAAGCTCAGCCTGCTGGAGGAGGCCTTCCATGGCCGCTTCAGCGACCACCACGCCTTCCTGCTGCAGACGATGCTGTCGCGCATCGACCAGGCCAGCGCCGACATCGCCGCACTGGACGCCAAGATCGACCAGGAGATCGCCCCTTTCGCCCCGGCGGTCGACCAGCTGGATGAGATCATTGGGGTTGGCCGCACCGCCGCGCAGGTGATCATCGCCGAGATCGGCGTGGAGATGGGCCGCTTCCCGACCCCGGGCCATCTGGTCTCCTGGGCCCGCTTCGCACCCGGCGTCAAGGAGTCGGCCGGCAAGAAGAAAGGCAAGGCCACCACCGGCCACGGCAACCCCTACCTGGCCCGGGTGCTCGGCGAGGCCGCCGTGGCCGCCGGGCGGACCAACACCTTCCTGGGCGAGCGCTACCGGCGCATCGCGCGGCGCCGCGGCGCCAAGCGGGCCATGGTCGCGGTCGGCCGCTCCATCCTGATCATCATCTGGCACCTGCTGTCGGACCCCACTGCCCGCTTCCACGATCTGGGTCCTGGCTTCTACGACACCCGCAGCAACGCCGACCGCCGCAAGCGCAACCACGTCCGCCAACTCGAAGCCCTCGGCTACAAAGTCACCCTCCAACCCGCCGCCTGACCGGCACACCTATCGACTCCGCTTGGACCCGGCTGCGCTGCGCTACGCCGGGTGCTGCCGCCTGCC
>WNGF01024033.1_pt1 | contig 10421 bp, 8 predicted proteins | sample 5400641 | NCBI WGS metagenome assembly WNGF01 (sample SAMN13153371, study PRJNA577476) | soil metagenome | isolation source: 80 cm soil or saprolite under grassland replicate 2 | place: USA:California | collected 2016-06-15
CATTATTCCCCTTCTGATCCACGAGCCAAGGGAGACGACGCAGGGGAGGCCCGACGCGTTGGGAGGATGCCGCTTGATCCATGCGGGTGCGCGAAGGCGATCGGGGGAAGTTAGGGACGGGGTGGAACCCGTCCCTACCAGGCGCGATTTGGAGATTTTTAGGCTTGCTTTCGACGACAAAAAATCTCACCCTTAGGGCCAATCCAAGACTCGGCCGTTGGCCGTGTTTTTTTTGGTGATGTGTCCTGAAGAACGTGAGGTTTGAACATTCAACCCTGTGGACCTGCCGCAAATTTTGCGGCCAGCGCCGCGCCTTCACGGTCATCGAAATGATCGGGGTGCTGACGGTCATCGCCTTGCTGGCCGCGGCGGTTATTCCAAACCTGATCCGGCGACTGGATCGTCAGGCGTGGGAACGGGAAAAATCGGATCTTCAGTCGATGGCGGATTCGTACACCCAATTCATTCTCCACAACAAAACCGTTACGAATTACGCGGGAATACCGCTGGCCATCGCCACGGAGATGGCGCTGCCTCTCAGCGCCATTACGACCACGCCGCGAGGGTGGGGCCGGGCCTTTTTGGTCGATCCGGGTTTCAGCCTCGATGGCAACAAATCGTACGTCCAGAGCCCCAGTGGACTGGCCAATAAGCCGGCCAAGACGCGAGCGATGATCGTTTCCTCGCTCGCCGGGACTCTGCCGAGAAACAGCAGCGATAGCCTGACTGACGCGGAATTCCAGGCCATCTGGGATACGCCGGAAGGGGGCAAACCATCGGTCGCGCCGTGGGACACATGGACGGGGAGAGGCGAAGACCTCCTCATCAAAAAACTCAACCTCGAGCCGCTGTTCTATCAACTCATTCTTGACGGGGGCAACCAGGCACAGTTCTCCATCGATAATGGCACGACTAATTTCGTGACATTGACGAACTGCTACTACCTCGATGGCACCATCCTCGGCCTGTACGATTGCTCAGCGAATCTGCAGACACGTTACCTGGTACAGCGCAACATCAGCTTCGTTTTTGAGGATTGCGCCTGGCGGGGGCAGATCCAAGGCGCCGGGACCCGGACAAACACCACCACCAGCAGCAGTTCATCAAACTTCGTCAATCGGGCAACCACGTTTTATAATACCTACCCCAATCCGAATGCCCAATCGGGCGCCTCCTCAATCAGCGTGCTGGTTACGATGTACACGTTCATGTTCGATTACATTTTCTGGGCGACCGAATGTCCTCGCTTTGACAATCATGGCTTCCAGAACGTCTCCACTCTGCCGGAATACAAAATGTTGGACGATATCGGTCAAAACAGCACGTCCGGCAGCCTGGACGATATTTCCGGGCAAAATGGCATTCTCAAATGAACGCTGATTCGAAGGCAGCAGGCAGAAAGCGCGACGCGGAGTCGCTTGGTGCTCCGTGCTCCGAGCCTGCCCCGGCGCGTTCCGCGTTGCGAGCCTCCGCGTTCTCGCTGCTGGAAACAATCGGTGTCCTCGCGGTGCTCGCCATCCTGGCCGCCGTGCTCCTGCCGGCGCTGATTCGCCAGATGGACAAAGTCGCCGGAGACCAGGAAAGCGCAGCCTTGAAGTCCTTCGGGGACGCCCTGCAGCAGAATATCATGCGCACCCGCTACATTCCGAGCGACGCTGACTGGGCCTTGAGTGTGGCTGCTGAGCTGGGCTTGAACGTTTCGAACGTCACGACCAACGCGCGCCGGCAACCGCGCTTCTTTCTGATTGATCCAACATGGCGCATCGAAACCACCCTCGCGGGGCAGTCCTACCAGCAAACCAACGCTGGCTCGAGCATCCTGCCGGTGAATCCGCGCCTGCTCATGCTCTCCAGCATCGGAACCTCGTTACCCGGCGGCATCGTCAACGGTGTCGCGGCGGCCGCCGATTTCACGAATATCTGGAACGCCGTTGACGGCACAGTGCCCACCACCGCCCCAGCGTTCGCCGGGTGGGCTGGCAGCGGCGACGACCTCAAAGTCCAACGCGTCGATCTGTCTCCGTTGTTCGTTCGTCTTCTGCTTTCCTCTTCTGCCTCGAGCGGCACGCCCAGCTATTCCATCGACCAAACCAACTCGACGGTTCCTATCACGAACGCTTACTTTCTGCAAAATTCGGTCCTGTACTTGTACACCGCCTCGGGGACGCTCGACTCCGAGCAAATCCTGACTGGCGACAGCGCGTTCATTTACTATCTGGGCCGCTGGCGCGGCAGCGTGAGCGGCGCCGCATTTGTGGCCGGTGTGGACATCGCTGCGGTGGTGGACCAGTACATGGCGGCGTATCCGAACTCGAGAGCGCAGAACGGCACGAACCAGCAAACCGTCGTGGTGCAGAAAATGATTGCTTACATGGACAGATACAGTGATTGGGCTGCGGCGGGCTTTCCCCCAACAACTTCTCCATCGTACATTGCGGTGAGCAGCGCGAAGCTCGACATGATGACGGCCGTGCAGCAGCAGTACCAGCATAATGGTTACAATCCGCCCGAGACGCCCTGTCAATGATCACCGCCCGCAAGTCATCAGCCGCCGGTCGTCCTGGTACGGCCCATTGCAGCTGGATGGGTGGAACGGGCGCGCCATATCGATCGCGGCGCGCTCCCGGGCAGAGCTGTTTCACATTGGTCGAAACCATCGGGGTGTTGGCGGTGATCGCGCTCCTGCTCGCGGTGATCGCGCCGTCCGTCGTCCGCAGGCTGGATCACGCTGCTTGGACGAAGGAGACGGCTGACCTTCAAGCCATCGCCGATTCCTATACGCAATACATTCTTCGCACCAAGACCATTCCTGGGAGCAACACGTGGGCCTCGAGCGTCCCGGATCAGATGAACCTGCCCGTCAGTGTCATTACGACCAACTTGCGTGGTTATGCCCGGGCCTTTCTCATCGATCCAAACCTCAGGATCGGCCCCAATACGAACTCCATTCTAACTTTTAGCAATCAAACTATAAACGGGTCGCTGAAGCCGGTGAGCGCGCGGCTGCTGATCGTTTCCTCTCTTTCCCGGGCGCTGCCGATATCCGGCGGAGTGCCCTCCAGCAGCGAGTTCAACGCCCTCTGGAACACGGCGGACGGGGCGAAGCCCGCGACGTCGACGTGGACGAACTGGGCGGGAAACGGGGAGGACCTGCGCATCAAGAGGCTTAACCTCGAGCCACTGTTTCACCAACTGATCCTGGTCGACCGCGACCCGGCCAACCAGGCACGGTTCTCAATCGACAGCGACAGCACCGGCACCAACGCGGTGCCACCCGGCGGATTGGGCTGGAACAAATACTACCTCGACGGAACGGTCCTCGCTCTGCACGGGACGAACGGCATCGTCCAGAGCCGTTATCGTCTCACGCGCAGCATGAGCTTCACCTTCGAGTCAGGCGGGTGGCCCGCAGAGACGCCGAGCAGGCCGGCCTACAGCGGCTCCGGATCGGATTTCGTCAATCACGCGACCGCGTTTTTCGCGCAGGTAAACCCGTACGCGACTAATAATGGCGGCTCCCAATATGGCGTCATGATCGCGATGTACACGTTCATGTTTGATTATGCCATGTGGGCGAACGAGTGTCCCCACTTCGATGACCACAATAACAGCGGCTCGCCAGCCTCCGTACCGGAGTACATCCTGTTGAACAATCAGGGCCAAAACAATGGGAACATTGATAAGTTCAGCGCGGGTCTGATCTATCGCCCCTGAATCATGAACACGGCGCATTCAAATTCGGAACGCGCAAGGCGGCAGGCGGAAATGCTCCAGTCGCGGTGGTTCGGGTTTCGCGTTCCACGCTCCGGGTTTCGGCCTCGAGCCTTCTCGCTGATTGAATTGATCGCAGTGCTCGCGGCCATCGCCATCCTGGGCGCCGTAATCGTACCGGTACTGATTCGGCACATGGACAGAATCGCCGGCGAACGGGAAAGCGCGGCCTTGAAATCGTTCGCTGATGCCCTGCAACAAAGCATCAGGCGCAACCGATACATTCCAAGCGACGCCGACTGGGCCTCGATTGTCGGAGCTGAGCTAGGCTTGAACGTTCCGAACGTCACTACCAACGCGCGCCAGCAACCGCGATTGTTTCTCATTGATCCAGCGCTTGAAGTGGGCACCAGTGGCGGCCATCTGCCCTACGCGCAAAGCAATTCGCTGTCGGGTTCTGTGGTGAAAAATGGCGCCAAGGTCATCCCGCCCAATTCCCCTCGCGTAATCATGCTCGCCAGCATCGGCAACGCGTTACCCGGCGGCCTCGCCAGCGGTGTCGCGACGCCAGCAAATTTCACGGGTATCTGGAACGCCCCTGACAGCACGGTGCCCACTAACGCTCCAGCGTTCGCCGCGTGGACCGGCAACGGCGACGACCTCAAAGTCCAACGCGTCAATCTCTCTTCGTTGTTCCTTCACCTGGTGCTGACCACCAACGCCTCGACGTTTAGATCATTCTATTCCATCGACCAGACCAACTCGCCGATCCTGACCAATGCCACGGACGGTTACTTTATCAAAAATTCGACTCTTTCATTGTACCATGGCCCGACCACAAACCTCGATATTCAGCGCATCCTCACTCGCGACACGTCCTTTGTTTTCGACCAGGACGTATGGCGGGACAGCATTGGCGGGCGCACCGGCGGTGCCTCGTCCGTGGCCGGTCTGGACTTCGGCTCGATCGTGGACCTGTATCTGTCGGCCCCGGTGAACACAAATGCCCAGAACACCAACCGGCAGCAATGGCTCGTGGTGAGCAACATGATCGCTTACATGGACGCCTACGACGCTTGGGCGGCCACGGGTTACTCGGACGCGGGCAAAAAGGCGGCGGCCAGGGACATCCAAAAAAACGGCCTCGTGCCGGCGGTGCAGGGCCAGTTCCGAAACGGCGGCCAAGGCAAGGACTACACCCCCACGCCGTACTATGATGCGATCTGCCCGCCGCCCGGCTCCTGACACGCGAACAACTGTAAACGAAGCCGCTTTAGCCGTCCCCACCCAACCCCGGTAGGGCGAGACTCCGGTAGGGCGAGACTCCGTCGAGCCCTGACTTCCCCCCCGGATCCCCCAATCGCCTGCGACGAAGCACGGGACCGCTTGCGCGCGTGCCGGGGCGTGTGGCTTGCCCGTGCTTTGTCGAACACGTTTTGACGTCCGGGGTGAGTCAGGGCTCGACGGAGTCTCGCCCTACCGGATTTGATCTCGCCCTACCGGGGTTGATCTCGCCCTACCGGATTTGCTTTTGAATGGGATTGCCCTGGACGATGACGGTTTTGTTTGCCAGGCTGGCCCCAAGGATGGACCCCCCGTTTGGGGAACCCGGACGCAAGAAGCCTGCCCGCGGCGTGCACGTTCGGGCCGGCGGTCCGAACGTGGTCTGGACGACGCTCTGTACGGCCGACCGCCGCGCCTGTTAAACCGCTAATCTCCGCTAATCTTCGCTAATGAAACCAAGAGCATTGGGCGGTTGGTCCGCTTGCTTGGGGACGTGCGCGATACGACCTGAATGCTTGCCGAATTTCTTTCTCGCTAAGTTGGATGCTCTTCGCGAGACTTCGCGCCGTCGGTGGGAGCTGGAACGACCTCTCATGGACCAGCCAGGCCGCGCCCACTTGGGGGCGTCGGGACCGCAGGATCAGGGATGCAGGAGGTCGTACCACTACGGATGCCTTGGCGCGCAAATTGCGCAATTTGCTTCTTGGCTGTTCGCGCAGATGCTGGCCATCATCCGAACCATGGGTCGGATTCAGCGCGAGGGGAGATTTTGACGGGGCCCGGCCCGCAGCAAATTTTCGTGGACGCGATGGGAAAATGCACAGGTAGTTCAGCCACGAAACCGCACGCAGAAAAGCGATTGACCGATGGCAGGGAACTCATGTCCCTCAAAAATCGGCCGATAGGCATCTGTTGTGCTGGGTGACGGCTAATTCATTTCCGATGACCGATACGATCCTCAGTGGCCGTCGCGGTGCGTCGCGGGACGGTCACCGGGACCTGGGAACGGCCCGGCACACTTGAAGATTTTTCCACCTTTTCAACCGTCCTGCGTGAGGCCGTCGAAGCCACCGGCTACCAGGGCGACGCCGTGGCCATGGTCCTGGCCCATCCGCGCCTGACCCAGCAATTGGTCGAGACGCCCCCGATCCGGGGCGGCAGTTTGAAGAATTTCCTGGACCGGCGGGTCATCCAACTCAAGACCTTCAGCACCGACGCCGCCTGGAGTTATCAGCCGACACTGGCCACCAAAAGCGCCAGCGCTGTGGTGCTGCATCTGTTTCCCAAACCTTTCCTGGACCAGTTGGTGCAAGGCTGCGAACAAGTCGGGTTGCATCTGGCCAAACTCCTGCCCACCACCGCCGTCCTTAACCGCCAGTTGACCCAATTGCCGGTGGAGGAGGATGCGATCGTCCTGCTGGCCGCCGAGACCGGCGGCACCACCACCGTCCTCATCGGGCGCAAGGATGGCGAGATTTATCTCGGGCGCACCTTGAACAGCAGTTGGAAAGTTTATCCGGACCGGGTCAATGTCGATCTGAACCGGACGATCCTTTACGTCAAACAACAGTTTGGAGAGAGCGTCGGCAGCATTTGCCTGTTTGGCGACGGGGCCGAAGAGCACCAGCGGGTGATGCAAGCGGCGGTCAAAGTGCCGGTCGCACTCAGCCCGACCCCGCCCAGTCCATTCTATTGGAACGAGGAGGCGCAGAAGCTTCCGAACAATGACACGAACAATTTAGTCAGCGCCGAACTGCTCCAGGCGCCGCAGCGGAAGCGGTTGCTCAAAGTCACCAGCGTGATCATCGGCCTGGCGGCCATCGCCGCCATCGCCACGGCGCTGCTGTTCCAGGCCCTCGTCATGGATCGGCGCAGCCAACTGGACAAGCTCCAGCCAAAATTTGAGAAACTCCTGACGCGCAAAGGGCAGTTGCAGGAGCGCGAGTCGGTCTACGTGCAGCAAAGGGATTTCGTCAGGCTGGTCGACGAGGAGAAGGTCGCGGCGGTGCCCGGCTGGTTCCTGGGTTACCTGGGCGACGTGGTCCCCGCCGAGCTCCTGCTGACGCATCTCCAGCTCAAACGCGAGGACGACCTCTGGACGCTGCAACTGGGCGGAACCCTTCAGCCGACGACCAATGCTGCTCCATCCTCGGTCCTGTCGGGGGCGGTCTCGACATTGAGGAACCAACTCGAGAGCGGACCTTTTCATGTGAAGATCCTCAACAGCCCCGGGACGCCCGGCGGCGCGACCGGGAAACGAGCCGTCCGCAAGCCAGGCCAGCCCGCCCCGGTGGTGGCGCTGGCCGCTCAGCACGAGTTCTTCATCGAGGGAGTCATGCAATGACCAATCCGATCAAAACGCTCCTGGCCAAAGTGCCGCAAAAGGTCTCACGGCCCTTGCTCGTTCGCGTGGTCCTGTTCAGCGTGTTTGCCGCTTCGGCCGGTTTGGTGTGGTGGAGCGTGGATCGGCTGGCCCCGTTGGATAAAAAGCTGGAACAACTCAACACGAAGATCGCAGCCCTCGAAAACGAGATCCAGCATTTGGAACTGAACCCCAACCCGCTGCTCGTCGAGCAAATGTCGGCCAGATTCAAACAAGTCCAGGAAGAATTGTTTGCCAGCCACGACGAAGCCATCGATTGGCCGGAACTAAAGCGTTCGCCCAGCCGGTTCGTGCCGAAGCTGGAGGAGCAAGTGGGAAGAACCCAGGCCTGCCCCCTGCCCGGCAAACAGTTTTCGATCATTGCCGCCAACCTCAACCTGCAATCGACTCCGGAATCGATCGCCGCAGCTTCTCCCTATAAGCAGGTGCTCGACTTCGCGCAGACCCTCACCACGCAGAAGAAACGAGTGGACCTGATGGAACTGACGGTGAGCGGCAACTCCAATTCCGTGAGCATGGCGAAAATGGGCCTGCAACTCTGGGCGCAGGAGAGCCGCCCGTGAGGCATCGCGTGATGAAACGATGAAATTTCTACGAAACCCGTACGTGGTCGGCATTCTGGCGGTGGCGGCCTTGCTGTTGGTGTTTCGCAATTCCGTCGGGCCGCTCTGGCAAAAGTGGATGGCTCAACGCAAGGCGGCGAACGCGCCAGCCTCGAGTGCGCCGGCGGCCCCGGCGCCAGTCGCCGAGCCCAATACCGCCGCGTCACCGCAGCCAAAGGCGAAAACACCCGCCTTGGAACGGCCGGTGAAGATTGATCTTGGCGAAGTGGGCTGGAAGGTTAACGGGGCTCCTCGCCGCGACCCCTTTCAGGCCTACGACTCGGTCAACGTCACCAACCGGCTTTACCCGGCAGCTTGGGAGGTGTTGAGTCTGTCGGCGATTTGGCGGCAGACCGGCAGCAGCCTGGCCGTGATCAACCACAAAGTCGTCAGCGAAGGAGACACCATCATCGGGGCGACCAACCGCGCGCTGCTGATCGGCAAGGAGCACGTGTTGACCTTTACGATCGAGAAAATCGACGGCGACCATGTCTGGGTGCAAGGCCCCTCCGGCCGCGAGCAATTGGATTTCAGAGCAGTACCTGCCACCAGCACCAACGCCAACGCCACCCTCAAGAACGCGACCAACGTCGATGGCACGACGGCGATGCGATGAACCAAATCAGTGTCCTGTTCGATCACTTCCTATGAGATCCATGGTTAATCGGGGCGGCCGCGCGGCGGCCGAACTTCAACTGTACCTGCTGTTGGTCTGCGGTGCGGGAAGCGTTTTCGCCCAAACGCCCAAACCGGCCGAGCTGGCCGCCGCGGCCCCAACCCCGGTGGAAAAGGTCTCCCAGGGCAAAACGCTTTACTCCTTTCGCGCGGAAGGTCTGGAGCTGAAGACGGCCCTGGCGGTGTTCGCCCGCGCCAACAACCTCAACATCGTGCCCGACGAGGATGTCACCGGCCAGATCACCGTCGATGTGCACGAGCTGCCACTCAATCGCATGATGACGGCGCTGCTGGAGGCGCATGATTTCAACTGGACGGAGGAAGATGGGCTGATCCGGGTGCGGGCGGTCGAGACGCGCCAATTCGCGATTGATTATCTGCGGCTCAGTCGCAACGGGCGCGGGGTCAGCTCGGTGACTCTCTCCTCGGCGGCCAGCGCAGGCGGCGGTTCCGGCGGCGGCGGGGGCGGAGCCGCGGGAGGCGGGGGCGCTGGTGGAGGGGCCGGCGGGGGTGGCGCGGGTGGCGGCGCGGGGGGTGGCGCCGGGGCTGGCGGCGCGAGCGGGTCGACCATGAACCTGCAACTCGAAAACCAAATTGAGTTCTGGAAAGAGCTCCGGGAACAATTGGAAAGAATTCTCTCCCCGACCGGCAGAGAGAGGCTGGCCATGGATAAAACCGCGGGGATCATCCAGGTGACGGACCGACCCTCCGTGCTCAAGAAAGTGGGAAGCTACATTGCGGAATTGAGCCAGTGTCTAGCCCGCCAGGTGGACATCGAAGCAAAGATTTACGAGCTGACCCTGAGCGAGCAATTCCATCTGGGGATCGATTGGGACACGATCATCAGGAGCCATCTGGGTAACCTGTCGATGGCCAGCGCGCCCACCGTCCTGAGTCCCTTCGGCGGTGAGGCCCGGAAAGCCGAGTCCGTGTTGTTGCACTTCACCAAGGGCGACACCAGCGTGATCCTCACCGCCCTCCAGGAGCAGGGCCAACTGAACGTGGTTTCACAGCCTCGCCTGCGCACACTCAACAATCAAACCGCGATCATCAAAGTGGGCGAAGACAGGCCGTTCTTCACCCAGCAGAGCCAGGTCATCGCCAGTGCCGGCAGCCAGACCGCATTAAGTGGAGATCTTCTGTCGATCATCACGATCGGCACGGTGCTGGCCATCACGCCCCAGGTGGGGACCAATGGCTGGATCACCCTCGATGTCTCGCCGGCCATCACCGGCTTCGTCGATGAGGTCGTTTCGAAAAGCGGACAGAGCTCCGCCCCGACCCTGGATATCAAACAGGCTTCCACCCTCGTCCGGGTGCGCGACGCCGAAACGATCGTCATGGGTGGCTTGATTCAAAACAAGACTTCCAAAACCACCCGCAAGGTCCCGCTGATCGCAGACATTCCCTGGCTGGGAAAACTCTTCCAGGGCAAATTCGAATCGAAGAGTAAAACGGAATTGGTCATCTTTCTCACCCCGCACATCGTGCAGTAAGTCCCGTTCCTCGACGTTTTCGGCCGCATTGCGATCGTGCGTGGCCTGAGACCGCGAGCCGAGATACGCTCGCCCTCAGCCCAGCCCTCTCCCCCGGGGAGAGGGAGATCGTGGCGACGCGGCGTGAAAGCTCTGGCGCCGCTCTTGGCGTTGCCGCGCTCAAGACGCTCCAACCGCCGAACCGCTCCATTCCTTCCCACCGCGGCAAAAACTCCTCCCTTTCCCCGGGGGAGGGCCGGGGAGCACCGCCGTTGAATTAAGGAACACCCT